>Ga0070753_1002451_pt1 | contig 9896 bp, 13 predicted proteins | sample VirMetDEL_Aug_31_FD_77441 | JGI IMG/M metagenome (GOLD analysis project Ga0070753, IMG submission 77441) | Aqueous microbial communities from the Delaware River and Bay under freshwater to marine salinity gradient to study organic matter... | ecosystem: Environmental > Aquatic > Marine > Coastal ... | reverse complement strand
GATGCCATCAGGAAAGAGTCAGGCACAGGGTTGGAAGCCATGTACAATCGATCACGCGAGATCGCTATGCGCCTATCCCTCATCATCGCACGGTCAATGGACCAGCAAGAGATAGGGCCAGATGCCATGATTTGGGCTATCGAATACGTCGATTATTACGCAAACCAAACCATCGAAATGTTCCGCATGAACATGGCCGAAGGTCCGTTCCAAGCTTGCTGCAAAGAAGTCTTTGCCAAGATCGAAAAGGCTGGCCTCGAAGGAATCACAGAACGTGACATCTCACGCTCCGTTTCCAAGTTCGCCAACCTCGAACCTAAACGCCGCAAAGACGTGTTGGATGCACTCACCGAAGACCGTGGCATTGAGTGCCGCCAAAGCAACGTAGGACAGCGTGGAAAGCCTCGTTTCGCCTACTTCGCACCACCCACACATTAATGGCAGTATTTATGTCATTCCTAAATAGGGCAGTTTTCTGCCCTGTTTTCAACGGCTTAGTATTAATGGCATTTATGTCAATTTGGCAGATAGTATTTAGCACTTTTACACCCCACCACCCATATCCCCTAGAGGTGGTAGTAAAGGGGGGGTATGACGTAATGACAATAATAATAATAATAATAATATAATATATATATTACCTATATAAATAAGGTGTTTCGTAAGAATTATTTATGGCAGATCTTGAAACTGCCATTAATCCGACATAAATGACATTTATCAAAGAAAGGAAGAAAGCACATGGAACTAACTCAAGCACATAAAATCATCGTTGATCTAGGCAACTCATTCAAAGACGCATTGATCAAGTGTGGTCACTCTTGCCCAGATAACTCACCTCTCATGCATGGCCTCGCTGGGTACATCAAGCTCGACCTCAAAGGCGAATGGCCTCAAGTCGATCTGGCCTACAACACAATCATCAATCAGGCGATGGCCGATTATAAAAAGCTGATGGGTGTCGCATGAAACCCCAGTTCAAAAAAACCAGACGCAAAGGCGACTTTCAGCATCCTTGGGAATACCAAGGGTGGCTGATCAATAGCGGATCTCGAATGATGTACAATCAAAGCATCTGGAAAGCTCACAAAGATGGACAGCCAATCATTACGTCCAACAGCCTCAATAATTTATGCATCGCAATCGATAAAAAGGAACAAAGCAATGTCAATGAATGATACAGTCTATGTCGTGCAACGACCAAAAGAAAACAAATTCGGATGGACTCCAGATCTGTCCGACGCTGGGCGATACGGTAAAATCAAAATCCTCTTCGAAGATGGAGACAAACCACAGTTCCAACCAGACCTCGCAATCAAGAAAGCCAGAGAACGTCTGCAAGACTTCGGGCCAAACGATTACATCCTATGGGCTGGTGGGGGTGACCCCATCGCAGTCATGATCGCTTGCACCATCGCATCCGAAATGTCCGACGAAGTAAACATCCTACGTTGGGAAAGAAACGCCAACGCAAAGTCAACAGATACCCAAATCGGATTCTACATGCCAGTCACTTTAAATCTGGGGTAAAAAATAATTTGCAAATAATGCAAAAAAGTTTTGATTTGGTATTGAATCCAGATTAGAAACTCTTATCTCTGGTATAGAGAAAGCAAGAAAGGAAGAAAGCAAATGATCAAACTTACTAAAACACAATCTACACAGTGGAACGGAAACGGACTTGGCACGAGCGCTGCTGAGTGGTGCGTCAAAGGCGCAGAAAACATTCTTGTTTATAAGCTTGGCACAAAGTGGGTTGCAGCAGACGTAGCACACGGAATGAACCGCATCATCTGTCGTGCTTGGTCACGCGCTGACCTACTAGAAATCATGGAAGCAAAGGAGATCGTGTAATGTCTTACAATCGTATCATGAAGCACCAGAAAAATGGTTTCGACATCATCGCTAAAGTCTTCGGTGGTGGTGAAGACGCTTACGCGCACATCCTATACAGACCATATGGCGAAGAGAAATATATCGCCATTGGCAAGATCTACAAAACCACAACAGCAGCTTGTGGAACAACTCGCGACACAGTCACATGGCATCATCGCCACGCTGAAAGTCCAATCCAAAAAACAACATGGCACGACGCTGCAAAGAAACTCTACGCAGATTGGAGACAAAATGCACAGGCAACAGTTTAAGTCTGGAGACACTGTCGAAGTCATAGATCCTAAAAACTTCTACTTCGGCAAAGTCGCAGAGGTCGTAGAAAAAACCGACTACATGGGTATCTGGAATGTACGCATCGATGACGTGCATTTCACAGTCCACATTTCAAAAATGAGAAAGGTAAAAAAGAATGATAGTTAAATCTTGGAAGTTCACTGGCTTCGATGCAGACATGCCAGACTGGGTGCAAAAAAACACAAGCAAACGTCGCGGATCTCCATACATCTGGGTCCACACACAAGAAGCTGAACTGCCAGCAAACAAAGATCAGTGGATCTCAATTGATTTGAAAGGCCACGTCAACATTCATGACAACAAGCCAGACGGAATCGTCAAAGAAATCGTCGCTGGCGCTGCCTTCATCGTCTTTATCTTAGCTCTTATTGTGGTGATGCTTGCATGGTAACAAAGCAACTCGCAAGACATTGCTACAATCACTTCAAGCTAGATCATGATGGCGATCACGGTTGGAACCATTGGATGCGCGTCCTCAACGTTGGGCTTATCCTCGCTGAACACGAAGGCGCAAACCCAAACATCGTCAAGCTCTTCGCACTACTTCACGACGTAGAACGCAACGATGAATATCGCGATAAAGATCACGGGCTTCGAGCAGCCTTCCACGCAGATACTTTGCGAGGCAAGCTGTTCGACATCTCAAGTCGCGACATGGGCATTCTCAAAGAGGCCATGATTTACCACTCAGATGGATACACAGATCACGACGACATCACCGTCAAAGTCTGTTGGGACGCTGATCGACTCGACCTTGGGCGCGTAGGAATCACACCAAATCCAAGAAAAATGTGTACAGCCACAGCAAAAAGCTTTACCATGTGAATGTAAATCATGCCTGTGAGCCTGACGCTCATCACTAGACCCACTTCGGTGGGTCTTTATTTTTTTATAGAATTGAATTATCTTTTCAAAAAATGAAAGGCAAACAGATGTCGAAAGCCAAAGAGAAAAACCCAGTTGGTCGGCCAAAGTTTGAGATCAACGAAGAAGTATTAAAACGAACAGAACAGCTCATGGCACAGGGTCTGACGCGCGAACAGTGCGCAAGAGCGCTGGGTATTTCAGTCGCAACCTTCTACAATTATCAGGCCCAAAATTTAGAGTTTTTAGACGCTATAAAAAGGGGCGAGTCCCTTGGCATCGAAGAAGTCACCAACGCTCTCTTCCACAATGCCACCGTAGATCGCGACAACACAGCCATCATTTTCTTCTTGAAGAACCGCGCTGGCTGGGTCGATAAGCAAGAGCATAAAGTAGAAACAGAGAACAGAGTAACACTGGATCTCACAAGGATTGGCGTCGATGAACTCGCAGCAATTGAACGAGCTTTTGAGCAATCTCACCTTGGATCAAGTACGAGCGGAGAAATACCGCAGATCATTGAGGGAGTTTACGAAAGCAGCATGGCCGACGATTGAGCCGGGCGTTGACTTCCAGAACAACTGGCACGTTGACGCTATCTCAGATCACCTACAGGCTGTTGTAGAAGGCGACATAAAGCGCCTGATCATCAACGTGCCACCTCGACACATGAAGTCTATCAGCGTGGCTGTGGCGCTCCCTGCGTGGACGTGGACGCGACAACCACACAAGAAGTTCCTCTACGCATCCTATGCCTCTTCCCTGTCCATCAGGGACAGCACCAAGTGCCGACGCCTGATCGATAGTCCGTGGTACAAGAGACACTTCGCAGACAAGTTCGTGCTGACTGGCGACCAAAACCAGAAGCAGAGATTCGAGAATGACAAGACTGGCTACCGCATCGCCACCTCAGTTGGGGGCGCTCTGACTGGTGACGGTGGTGACATCATCTGCATCGATGACCCACACAACGTCGTGGACAGCGACAGCGCCAAGGTGCGTGAAGGCGTCCTAGAGTGGTGGGATCAGGCCATGCAGACCCGACTCAATGACCCACGCACTGGTGCCTTCGTCATCATCATGCAGCGCGTCCACGAACAGGATCTGACTGGCCACATCCTAGCCAATGAGCTTGGGGAAGAGTGGGACCACCTCTGTCTGCCAGCCCGATACGAGATTGGACATCCAACGCCAACCAGATCCAGCCTTGGCTTCACAGATCCACGCACAGCCGAAGGCGAACTGCTCTGGCCACAGCGGATTGATGAGAAAACTCTAGGAACACTGGAGCGCAGCCTTGGCAGCTACGCAGCGGCTGGTCAGCTACAGCAGCGGCCAAGCCCGAAGGGTGGCGGCATCCTAAAGGCAAGCTGGTGGGTGCCGTGGGAGCAAGAGGATCTGCCAGAGATCGACTATGTCATCCAGTCTTACGACACCGCATTCGAGTCCAAGGAAAGCTCCAGCTACAGCGCACGGACAACGTGGGGTGTGTTCAAGCATAAGGGATACGACTGCGCCATCGTGCTAGAGGCTTGGTGGGACAAGGTCAGCTACCCAGAGCTTCGAATGCTGGCGCAAGAGGCATACGATGAGTGGGAACCAGACGCGGTCCTGATCGAAAAGAAGGCGTCAGGCCAATCTCTGCTACAGGATCTGCGCATGGCTGGCATACCTGTCATCCCTTACAGCCCAGATCGCGACAAGGAATCTCGCGCCCATGCGTCGAGTGCGCTTTTGGAAGATGGAAGGATTTTCTTCCCTTCCAACCGAAAATGGGCTAAAGACTTAATAGACATTTGTGCAGCCTTCCCAGCGCATCCCAATGATGATATCGTTGATACATGCACTCAGGCTTGGCTACGGCTACGCAAAGGCTGGTTTATTGGGCATAGTGAAGACCCAGAAGATGATGAATTTGTAGAAACTAAAAGGATGACGCTCTATGGCTGAACCAGAAAACATCATTCCATTTGCCGAAGGCGCTCCACCTGATGACCTGATTGTTGAAGAGCTTGACAATGGCGATGTTCTTATTGGTGACCCAGAGCTAGACATGATGGAAGAGCTTGAGGACGCTGAGTTTGATCAGAACCTCGCTGAAATCATTGATGAGCGTGAGCTAAAGCGGAAAGCCCAAGAGCTTATTGCCGACTTCGAGAACGACAGGGAAGCACGTTCAGAGTGGGAAGATCGCTACAAGCAAGGCTTGAAGACTCTCGACCCAGACGGTGGACTTGACGAAGGCGAAGATGAACGCGCAACGCGCGGTCTGTCTGTTGTCGTCCACCCAATGATCGCAGAGGCAGCGACCCAGTTCAACGCAAGAGCCATCGCGGAGCTTTACCCATCAGGCGGTCCAGTCAAGACCATCATTGTTGGTGAGCCAGACGAAGCGATGGAAGAGCAAGCACGTCGTGTGCGTGACTTCATGAACTACCAGATCACTCAGGAGATGCCTGAGTATTTCCCTGATCTAGACCAGATGCTGTTCCACCTTCCATTGATCGGCCACACGTTCAAGAAGGTCTGGTGGGATGCGAACATGGATCGCCAGTGCAGCCAGTTCGTCAAGGCAGAAGACTTTGTCGTCGCGCCTGAGAGCAAGGATCTTTACACGTCCAATCGCTACACTCACATCATTCGAATGCCGAAGAACGACTTTAACAAGTACGTCAAAAACGGCTACTACCTACCAAGCGGCTACTTTGGTGACACATCAGATCCAATCCAAGATGTGATCGGGGAGATCGAAGGCGTCGATGAGTACATGGATGACGCGCAAGACAAGGTCATGACGCTGCTTGAGATGCACGTTTATGAATTGTTTGACGGCATCGACGGTCAGGTTGACGACGAAGACGACCAGAACGCAGTCGCAATCCCATACGTCATCACCATCGACTATGACAACCAACAGATCGTTAGCGTCCGTCGTAACTGGAGCGAAGACGATGAGAGTAAGAAGCGTCGTGACTGGTTTGTGAGCTACAAGTTCCTACCCGGACTTGGCTTCTATGGCTTTGGCCTCTACCACATGATCGGTGGTCTGGGCAAGGCAGCGACAGGATCTCTTCGCGCCCTACTCGACAGTGCCGCATTCGCCAACATGCAGGGTGGATTCAAGCTGCGTGGTCGCGTCAATGGCGGTGACATTCAGATCAACCCCGGCGAGTTCGTGGATATCGACAGCACAGTCGATGACGTGAACAAGGCAATCATGCCGCTGCCGTTTAAAGAACCAAGCAGTTCCCTGTTCAGTTTGCTTGGGTACATTGTGGATGCTGGGCAGCGATTCGCAAGTACCGCTGACTTGAACGTCGGTGACGTAAACCCCAATGCCCCAGTTGGGTCTACTGTCGCGCTAATTGAACAGGGATCTAAGGCGTTTAGTGCAATCCACAAGCGTCTTCACTATGCGCAAGGCCAAGAGTTCAAGCTGCTTGCGGGGCTTAACGCAGAGAATCTTCCAGACGAGTTCAGCTTCTCACACGCTGGCGCGTCTGAAATCATCTATCGTTCTGACTTCGATCAGCGCATTGACGTGATTCCAGTCAGCGACCCCAACATCTTCTCGACAGCCCAGCGCATCGCACAGGCACAGGCGGTGTTGGAGATGGCACGGTCAGCGCCCCAGCTTCACGATCTTTACGAAGCATACAAGCGCATGTACGAGGCGATCCGCATTCCGAATATCGATGAGATTCTGAAGAAGCCTGAAGAGGCTGTGCAGATGGACCCAATCGACGAGAACATGAGCGTGATGTATGGCAAGCCAATCCGCGCGTTCCCAGAGCAAGATCACGACGCACACATTGCGGTCCACATGCAGTTCCTTCAAGATCCGTCGCTTGCTGGCAACCCCGGCGCCAAACAGATGCAGCCTATCCTGATTGCGCACATTGCGGAACACATTGCGCTGCTCTATCGCCAGCGCATGGAAGCAAGCATCAACATCCCGATGCCACCGCTGCCAGACTTCAGAGAAATGAAGATCAAGTTCCGCGACGTGGACCCAGAGCAAGATCGCCTGATCAGCCAACGTGCTGCACAAGTTGTCGCAGCTTCACCACAGATGAAGCAGATCGAAGCGATCAGAGGCTTGGGTGGTCAGGGCGGTCAACAGGGCAACCCATTGCAGTACGCACAGCAATTGGCGCAGCTAGAGACAGAGGCGTTGAAGGCGCGTACACAGGCACAGATCGAAGCAGATCAGGCCAAGGCACAATCGACAATCCAGATCAAGCAAGCAGAAGCTCGTCAGGATATGGAGATCGAAATGGCCAAAGCGCAAGCAGATTTAGAAGCGAAGATCCGCAAGTTGGAAGCGGAGTTGCAGCTTGAGAGAGAGAAAAACGCGGCGAAGATACAGATGGAGGCCATGAAAAATAATGTACCCCCCACAGTATAGACTTCCCCCTATCAACCCAGCGGCTTTCGGCGGTTTGCCGCAGGGTCCAGAGCGTGGTCCCTCTTCTGCCCCTCCCCCAGCAGGGGGGCCACAGGGTGGTCCACCAATGGACATGAACAAATATTTACTTAACAAGGTTATGGAAATTCGCCAGCGCATGGGCAATGGCGATGTTGGTGCGTTAGCGGCGATTGCGGATGCAATGCCACAGCCTCAAATGAATGTGGCAGCGCAACCACAACAACCACAACAACAACCACAACAGCAAGCGAGGATGGCGTAATGGGTGGATTTTGTGGCGGCGGCGGCGGTAGCAGCAACAACAGCGGCGGTAATGACAACAATAGCAGCAGCAGTAGCAGCGGCAACAGCTTTACAGAAACACTGGCAAATATCTTTACGCCAAACGATGGTGCGTCTTATGTGAATGGCGTTTTGGTAGATGATCGCACAGGTGATCGCTTGTCTTCTGGCGACACAACTTCGGCTGGTCGAACAGTCTCAGCTTCTGCCAATGACACGTCAAACGACGACAACCCAATCCCAGCAAGCTTTACCAGCACTCTCCCAGCGCCTGTGACAAACACAAGCACTTACAACGAGACACAGACCGACGATAAGTGGGGATACACCAGAGCGGATGGCACGACAGTCAGTGCATTCCAAGATATGATCGACGGTGGTGGCAAGAATTTTGGCGGTGAAAGCTTTGGCATTTCAGGTGGCGAACTGGCTGACTTAAACGGAGACGGCTACGTTACGAATGCAGAAGCTAATGAAACTGGCGGCTTGAATGAAAACTTTGTGTCAAAAATCTCGAATGCGTCTGGTGCAACACCATTGGGGTCAGGCTTGGAGCCAACTGGGGTCGCTGGTGTGTTGAATATGCCTATTGTTGGGTCAGCTTTGACAGGTGGTTTGGCTGGTTTGTACACTGGCGCAAGGGAATTGACTGGCAACTTTGGCTACCCCGGCCGCCCAGAGACATCAACAAACACGGATCTGGACAGTATTGCTGGCCAATTGTCTGGTAAGGATGCAATCAATGCAGCGGTAAACTACGCAGTTGCAGATACGTCCGTGCCATACCCACAGTCAGCGGATGATGTGACGGTTTCGACGGCTGCTGTCGATTATGGCGATGAGGGGTCACGTCGTCAGACGCTTTACGGTATGCGCAGCGGCAACAAAGACTATGATCGCTTTACACGCGGTGGTGGGGGTTATGCCTTTATGCCAGCGTATATGCGTCAGTTCATGACTGGTGAAAACTTTGATGTCACAGCCAAGCGTATTCAGTTGGCAGACGGATCAATAGCGTATGAAACGCCAGATGGCCGCATTCTAAGCCCAGAACAGTTTGGAAACACAGCCCAAACGGTTGGTGCTTTGACGGTTGAGGGGCCAGAACAGCAGTATGAAAAAGGATACAGCATCACAGATGCTGCTGGCAATGTAACTTACTATACCCCTGACGGTCAGATTACGGATAGCATCGCATGAACCAACGAAACGCCAATAGGTTGAAGCAAAAAGGCACTGCGTCTTTATCTGCATGGGACTTCAAATCTAGGGATACGCCAAAGGAAGTTCCAATGGCTGCGTTTGATAATATTCCAAGGCAAACTGAGATCATGGGTCAGCCTCACGCTCTGTCCTATATCAACCCTGAAGAAGAGGCGGTGTTGCAAAAAATTAGGGGCGGTATGCCCCCGATTGAAGGTCCGGGCGGTGTTCCAGCATTTTGGTGGTGGAGCAGCGACGATGATGATGACGATGATGAACCCGCTGCTTCTAGTAACGATGGTGGATGGTCATTTAGTGAAAGTTTAGCTGAAATAAAAAATGATTTTTTGAGCGATGTGTCAGCGGTAAAAGATTATTTTACAGGCAGTGCAGATACCTCTACCAGTTTTGCAGATGAGGTTTTAAGCGGAGATTCGTCTTCGTATTTGCCGGGCGGTGGTGCGGAAGATACTTCTAGTCAGCTTAAAACGATTTTTGATTTCCAAAGTAATCAGGCTGATAATGACCCATATGGGACTTCGACTGCGAGTGGTGTTATTACGTCCAGCGGTGTTGGTGCAGACATTGATACCGATACTGGAAATGTGACGCTTTACAAGCCGGGCGAGACAGGTGGTGTAACGATTACTGATCCTATGTTTAATTTTGGGACTGGCAGTAGCACGTTAGATTTATCTGGCGTTGACTGGGACGCTCTTAGTAGCGCTATGGGCATTGACACAAGTTATGCCGATACCAGCGCCAAAGACGCTGACTTGGGTGTTGGTGGGTCAACGACCACCGTCACGGCTGATGATCTAAATACTGGCACAGGAACGATCACAACTTCAACTGGCACAGGAAGCGTGACAGTTGCAAATGATAGCAACGTAGCTGAAAATATCACGTCTGGTTCTACTACAGGATT
>Ga0070753_1002447_pt1 | contig 9912 bp, 2 predicted proteins | sample VirMetDEL_Aug_31_FD_77441 | JGI IMG/M metagenome (GOLD analysis project Ga0070753, IMG submission 77441) | Aqueous microbial communities from the Delaware River and Bay under freshwater to marine salinity gradient to study organic matter... | ecosystem: Environmental > Aquatic > Marine > Coastal ... | reverse complement strand
ACCACCTATCTAAACTCATTTCTTTTTCTTTTTGTAACCACCACCCCTACGCTTGTACTCTTTTACAAGCCAAGCATTAGCATAAGCCGATGGATATACCTTAAACTTCTTCTTGGCCTCAGATTTTACTCTGCTGTATAAGGCCTTATTTGTAGGCTCGTTACTCATTGTTGTATATGTATTGAAGTGCTATAATCCTTTTAGCTAAATCCTCAGAACCTTCACCAGGCCCAATTACATCCAACACCTCCTGTATGTCGCCTATCGGAAGGGTGAAGTCGTCTCCAGTGTACCCTAAATAATCCTCAGCCCCTAAGAATGAATATGCCAAATACTTGTACATTTCATTGTTCTTGTTGCTTTTAAACTCGGCCTTAAATTCATTGATGTAACTTTCCTTTTGGACTCCCACCCTGTCTGAATTTAAAAGCTTCTCCAATTTAGGGAAACCTTTTAATGAAATAAGCTCAAACTTACGAATAGAACTAGACAGTATTTGCCTTTGCTTTGCCAAGACCTTAGCCTCCTTGTCCTTCATTTTAAAGCCAGAATCCTTCTCTATAATTGACAGTTGGTTAATAATTTTCTTTCCTGAGATAGCCTCCGCAATACGAAGTCCGAATTCAGTAATCTCACCGCCAGAACCTTTAGATAAGCCTTGCTCCCTGTAGTTAACAGAAAGCGCATCAACCTCTCTCTCAGCTTGAGCGAAAACAAAGTCCACCTCATTACTGAACTCCTCAAGCTTCTTGTCCTCAGTTAAAGCCTTGCTTCGGTTGTACTGAGTAGGGAACTTGTAAATACCCCCAAAAATACTATTCAAAGCATTAGCCTTCCTGTCGTATTCAGACCACAAGGTTTTCATGTCATCACTATCGCCCGTGAACTGATAATAAGGATTCTCAATCAATGTAGACCAAAAGAAGTTATTGGATGTTACAACCTTCTCAACAGAAGCTTGAAGCTGCTGAGGCTTCAAGCCAAGAGCCATGCCTATATCCCTATACAGCTTCTTGGTCTTTTCGGGGTCGTACATCTCCTCAGGCTTATACTTCATCTCCTTATCCGTGTAAATCTTTTTCATTTTAAATAAGTCGAAGTTGGCATTATAAGCAATAGCAGCCTGAGCCGTTGGTGGCATTAAACCCAAGTCAGGGAAATAGCCCTTATAGATTATGGAAGACAAGTCCTTAGTCAAATCAGGGTCGGCCATAGCTTGCTTACCTCTATAAGTAGATGCCGCCTCTAAGGCAAGCCTGTTGGAAATCCTTAAAATCGTAGGTAACTTTAATCTAAACGCTGGACGGACATCCTTTCCGTCCTTCTTCACAACCCAAGGGGCCATAATTATAAGGTAGTTTTTTTTGTCGTAATCACCAACACCACTATACCCTAAGATACCTTTCTTCTCGTCCTCGTCAGCCTGCAAAAGCATATAGGCATAATACCCAAAAACAAGACCTCCAAACTCAGTGAACTTAAGCATCGTATCTAAAGGCTTAGTTCTAAAATTATTAAGCTCCACACGAGCAGCCTGAACAGCCACGTTAAAGAATACAAGTACCATATCCAAGAACTTGGAAATATCACCACCCTGCCTAAAGTCTATCCCTGAAGCAGCAATAGCAGCAGCCGTAGTTTTCATGTCCGTAATCTCACGGTCATTCGGATTCCTGCCTTTGTCTTTTATAAACGAAGCCCTTAGACGCTTATATTCTGTGTCGTACACAGTAACCCTCATTGACATCTCCGAAGTTTCTGAAATGCTTACAATGAAAGACGAAGTGGCCGCAACAGCTTTCACAAACTTAAGGTGCTTGCGAGCTCTGTACTTTCCATACAAAGACCTAGAAGCAATAGTCTTGAACTCATTGGTAATACCAGAGAACCCACCCCCATGCTTTATGTAATCCTCCGAAAGTTTCTTAAATTGAGTATCACCCTTAACAGCCTTAACGTTCATATTCAACGCTTTCTGAGCTAAAGACTTCACGCCAATACCTGTAATCTTCGATAGAAAATAAATTGAGTTAGCAAAGAAAGACCTTGTGGGCCCCGAAACGAAAGAGAAATGGTAAAGGTTCATAAAGAAATCGGAAACGGCAAACGCAGGCGAAAGACCAACAGCCGCAGACTTCAAAACCTTATTTAAAGTAATCCAATTCAAGATAGTCCTAGCGGCTTTAGGTACACTAATAGTCCTGCCTGTATCGGACAAGAAGGTGTTTGCAATCTCATTAGATACAGCCAGCTTTTTGTTTTTACCATCGGTCTTAAAGTCTATCAGTTGATAGCCATCAGGAAGTTTAGTACCAGGGGTGTGTACAAACATAGGATAAACCAAAGCCCTGTATTCCCTAATCTCATCTTTGGTAGGCTTTCTCCCGTTTTCGTTTTTAAACCTTTGCTCAAACTCAGCCATCTTACCTGCCATCTCAGGCTCAACTTTAGAACCCAAGAAGTCGGCAACTACATTCATAAACTTATTCTGCTCGGCAGCCTTATAGGTTGCTAGAGCATTCATGGTTAATAAAGCTTGGGTGTTTCTTGCTAAACGCAGGTCTGCACTACCTTCTTTTATACCACGTAAAGCATCCATTCCACCAGCCACAGAAGCAACATCCTCTGTGAACAAGTCCTCTGTCACACCATCAAACACCCTACGCATGTAGTCGTATGATTCTAAATTCTCATACTCCTGCTCGGTTATAAGGCCAGCTTCATAGCGTTCCTTCAACAGCTCCCTGTTAGCATCGAAATACTTCTTAGCCCTAGACCTTATTTCATTGGAAATTTCAGGATGATTACTATCAAAAGAAGCAAGCCAGTCAGCAGCCATATCCGCAGTAAGAGGGACTTTCTTTCCGCCAACCTCTATAAACCCATGCTGCACATCATTTAAGCCAAGTTCAGTTAAAACCTTAGCCCTCTCAGCGTACTTCTCCCTGTCCTTTTTAGATATGGTAGGGTCTTGGGATAGAGCAGTAAGCTCACGAACTTCCGCCCTTCGCAAAATCCTAGCCTGATGCACCTCCACAATCCTAGTGTAGAAGATAAACTCATCTAAGATTTGACGCTCCCTTAAACTAAGCTTGCCGTAAATAGAATCAAAATACTTGTTAGCAAAAGACCTAGCCTTCGCAGAATAGCCAGACCTTGCAATCATGTAAGATTCAACAAGCTTCTCAGGAGTAGTTTTATCAAGCAGAGAACCCGTCTTCTTTAACACCTGACGGAAAGCATAGTTCGGGTCAGGGAACAACCTGTTAAATTGAACCCAACGCCTGCGTATCCAATCCTTAAGACCGTTGGCTAATTGCTTTTCAAAACTTTGCCTACCCTCATTTAAAGCTGTAACAGAATTGGGAGTATTATTAGAAGCGTCTATAACATCCTGAGCACTCTCAAACCTAGGCTTCTCCCCGGCACTCATAGCCACAGCATCGGTGTATGCTAAAGAAATATCATTGTCGGTGAGCTTATTAGCATTGGGCACTCCCTGCAAATTACTGCGAATATCTTTTATCGCATCATTCTTGGTGTACTTCAAGCCCGCCTCAATAGCTTCACGAACCTTTGCTGCAATATACCTAGCAAGGCTTTGGTGTACCTTAAGCCAAGCCTCGGCTTGAGCTCTCTCATTTGGGAGTATGCCACCACCTTTGTAAGTGTCGAACAAATCTCTTATCGAGTCCTTAACTTCACCCCAAGCTTCCTTGGAGTTCTTTACTTCCGCCTTCTTGGGCTTCACAGCAGCCTCACCAAGCATACTTGCGTAAATCTCACGCATAGGTTGGTTTAACTCTATGTCAATATCCGAGCCTGTTATGCCATTGTAAATATTCGTTAGCCACTCTTTAAACTTGCCAAAAATCTTCTGAAGAGAAGGTATTGGCGACTTTCCTTCCGCTAAGTATTTCTCAAATCCACGGGCAAACTTCTCAGATACACTCGTATCCCACTCTTTCTTTCCCGCCCAACGTAAAACAGAACGCTTCTCGGCATCGGTTAAGTAGTGCTCAAATACATGAGCCATCTCGTGTAGTGGTGTAGATACATTTGGGTCGGTTAAAGCGTACAAGACCGCCTGGCCGTCCATTTGCATCATCATCGCTCCACGAGCTTTTACAGCATCTTTTTGAAACTTAATAACCTCTTCTATGCTTACAGCGTTTTCGTCAAATACAACGTAGTTAAAACCTCTTGCTGTTGCGCTTGTTGCTCCACGAGAAATGCTTTCAGCAGGGTATTTTATGCCGTCAATTCCGTTTTCTAAAAGGAACAGTGATGCTTGTTTGTCAGATTTTAGTTTTTTAGCAATTTGCCTATAAACAAACTCCCCATTAGCACCAGCTAAATTAATACCTTCCTTTGAAAAAATTTCTGAAATTATAGGCTCTATTCCGTTTTTACTAAAATCATATTCAGCCTCCATTAACTTTACATCCAACTCATCTACAAGGTCAGAGTCTCCTTTGTCAATAGCGTCTTCTATTTGCTTTCTTATATCCTCTACCTTATCGTTATTTACTTTAATTGGTATGTTAAAGGCTTTAGCTAGCTTTAATACCATTGTTTGATTAACAGGCTTATCCCACTCCAACAAAGTGTATTGGTCGGGTGTTTTTCCTTTGAATAATGATACCTTATAAACATTCCTCAATCCCTTTAAAGACAAGTCTTTTAACCGCCGATACTCAGATTCGCTCAAATCGTAAAACTGCCTAAACTCTTGCTCTGATGTCTTATAAAACTCAGAAAGGGCCTGCCATTCATTGCTAAAGCCGAAAAAGTCCATAGACTCCAAATATGAAAACAATTCATCGCTCATTGAATCATTTTCATACATCTGCCTTAGATTCCTTTTACTTAAAACATTTGCGTAATTCCTTGCAATACTCTCCAAATCCGTAAAATACAAACCCCAACCAAACGCTTGTGCACCTTCTCCTGTTCCTATTTTTTCGGTTGTAAACTTGTCGAACTGATAGGGGCTGCCATGCCAAGCGACTGTTTGAAACAATACACCTTGGGGTACGCCTTTCTCTGAAGCCTTCCGAAAGTCTATCCGCTCATACATCTTAGCCTTAGAGATACCATCACGCCTTGCCATCTCTCCTATCATTCTGTCTTGAACAACAGCAGCAGCCAAAGCTTCATTACGCTCTAATCCCCATACATCTCGGTTGATGTCGTAAAGCGTTCTTATGTTCGTTGCCTTTACGCCAGCCTCTTTAGCAATCTCCTCTACTTCCTTGGTTACATCTTCCTTGGGTTGTTTCTTTGGTTCGGCCTTTTCGGCTTTTGGTTCGGGCTTCTTTTCGGGCTGTTTTTTAACCTCAACATCCTTGGCAAGCAATTCCTCTACCGCTTCAACTATTTGCCGCTCCTGCTCTGACCTTACACTTTCGGGCTTTGCTTTGGCTGCGTGATAGGCCTCGGAAACCGCTTTTCTTTTCGCACCCCATATTACATCTCCGTTTTTTGTTCTTTTGCTTTTTGGCGTTGCAGCAAGGTAAGCTTCTATATCGGGCAATACTTCTGTTGATGGTTTTTGCCACAATCTTTTTAACTCTTTTTGCTGCTCATATTCCTCCTCGCTCAATGTGTCGGGGTCAGCATCATACAAATCGCTTAGCTCTTGTTCTGTTTTTAGAAATAAAGAATTAGATTCTTTTGATAAATCAGTTATATCAACCCCCTCCAACGCTTTAGCTGTTGACTCCACATCCGCTAACGCAGGGTTCTCGGCTTGTTCTTTTTTCGCTTCGGGCTTGGCCTTCGGCTTTTCGACTTTCGGCTTTTCAGGTTTTACCTCAGCACCCCTGCCCATAAACACATCTTCGGCAATGTCCATCACACGCCTAGCTATGTCATTCTTAACCTTAGTAGCATTCTCGCCAGCCTCTATCCTTTGCATACCCTCATCTATGAGAGCCTTTACCTCAGGAGAAGTATTCCTTAGTCTATCAAACACAACAAAGGCAACAGCAGCTTCCTGAGATGCACCACCGCTTTTCTCAGCGTCAATCTTATTACCAAACTCCTCTAAGAAAGATTTACTCTTAGCGGTCTTTTTAAGTAGGTTCTTAGCCCTTCCGATAATGCCACGAACACCAGCTACAAACTTAGCCCTTTCAGCGTATTGTGCGACCTCCCTCTCGGTTTCACCAAACAGGTTAGCTACCACCTCTGTTTTCTTTGGAGCAGCAGCCATGTCCTGAGCCATTACGGCTATCGCAGCGTTTGTTAACTTGCGGTTCTTTATTACATCGTAAAACTGCTCCTGCAAGTCTTGGCTATCAATGTTTTCACCAATAATCACACCTACATTTACAGGCAGCTTTCCTTGAACAACCATGTTGAACAAACCATCAGACAGCTTCGCAAGCATCGCACCATCACGGCCAACCTTAGAAGCAGGCTTAAAGTTTTTCATCCCGTCAGCGTTGTCACGGTAAACCTTAGCAGCGTCAACCGCAGTGCCTCGGCCAATAGACATATTAGCCATAGCCCCTTGCGCTCTAGCCTCCTTCACATTGGGAGCATCAATATAGAATACATCCACATTTTTCACCCCCTGCCTTTTAGCAAGCTCCATTCTATGGTGGCCGTCTACAACATAAACCTTACCAGCACCTCGGCCTACTTCGTTATTCTTATCAACCCAAACAGATATAGTTCCTGCCAAGTTACGCATGAAACCCATGCTATCATCCAAGCGTTCAGCCCTGTTTGTTCCAGACTCGGCATCATCAGCAGCCTTAAATTGAAAAGCCTCAGGAGCAACCTCAATTTCATCAACAGGCAACGTTACCCTCCTGTCTCCCGCTGCTTCTGATTCTCTTCGCTCGACTTCTTCGACTGTTTCGAGTTCTTCAATAGCTCTAACTTCCTCTTGTGTAACAGGGCTAACCTCTCCACTTGCTGCATCCTCTCTGCTAATGTCTTCATCTATTTCTTGTTTTGGTTCAACTTCTTCTTCTATTTGTGTTTCGGTTTCCACAGCAGGAGTTTCCGCAGTGGCAGCTTGTTTACCTTCTAAAGCAGCTAACTCTGCATCATATTTAGCGTTGATTTGTTTACCATTTATTTTTGTTAAGTATCTATCAGCAATATGAGGAGATAATACAAATTCTTTGTTACCTAATCCAGCAAAAACAATATAACCTTCTTTAATTAAGTTTATCAACTCTTTTAAAGGTATGTGATATTCTCCGACTACACCATTTGAAAAAGAAGTTAGACCTCCTTCTATACCACTTGTAGCAATTTGTTCTCCACCAAATTGACCTGCAATATCTGCTAAATTTTTTGTAACACCTTTACCTTTCGTTAAATTTTCTTGTGAATCTGTAAATCTTGTTAAAACAACATCCCCCTTTTCATTCATGTTTAATAAACCCTCTCCTACAAATGTACCATCAGCTACTCCATCTATAAATTCAGAAATACCTGTAGCCTCCATTATATCTTTTAAAGCCTGTTTTCTTCTTTCTATATCAGCTTTTTGAGTTTCCGCAGCGGGAGTTTCCGCAGCGGGAGTTTCAGCAGTGGGAGTTTCAGCAACAGGAGTTTCCGCAGCAGGAGTTTCCGCAGCAGGAGTTTCCGTAGTAGGAGTTTCAGCAGCAAAAACTTGAAAAGCCGCCCATTGGGAAATCAAATCCTCTACCGCTTCAACTAACTCAGGATTGCTTCCGTCTTTTTTAGCTGCATGGTAGGCCTCGGAAATTTCACCAAGTGATATAAATTCTGACTTTTCTTTATCTTTATACAACCCATCAACTCCATTAAAGTTAACTACCCCGCCTTTGTAAATATCTCTAAGTGCGTATTGCACATTTCCTTTTGCTAAAGCATTCAAAGCATTAGACGTTGACTCTACATCAGATAACGCAGTTTCAGCTAACGCAGTTTCAGCAGCAGGAGTTTCCGCAGCAGGAGTTTCAGCGGCCTCATCCTCAATAATATCCTCGCCCTTTTCAATTTCTTTAACGGGCTTAGTCAGCTCTTTAGCCTTCCCATCAATAACATCGTCAATCATTTTCTTGGCTTCCTGAGCCGACTCGTTATCAGGGTACTCCGCAGCAGCCTTGTCAACCTTAGGCTTAAAGGCTCTAGCCACCTCTACCGAACCTGTGAGAGGAAGCACAAGCATTGAGGTTAAAAGCAACTTTCTTGAAGCTTCATCCATGTCAGCCCCGAAAGTTCTGTCCATGACCTCCTCGATATTATCAATCCCAAGCTCGTTTAAATTAGAAGTGAAATCACCGACATACTCACCGACAATCTCACCACCAGTTCCACCAATAATCCTACTCCACCTGTTCAATAGCTTGCCGCCCTTACCCTTGGTAATCAAGTCTACCATTTTAGTAAAAGCCCCCTCGCCAACACTCTCGCCAACACCAGTTTCAAAATCACTACCCGAAAGCTCAAACAGTAAGCCCTGCTCTATATTCGTCCCTGCATTAACCAGCAGCTTTGAAACTAATCGGCCAGCCCTCCCATATCTAGTACCCATCATTCCCTGAAAAGCACGGACATATTTTGGGATATTCAATAACGCCTTAGCTTTATTCGCTATTATAGCATTTAAGGCAAGCTCAATACCTATCTTCGTTGTAGCACCAGCCCCTTGGGCAAGCTCTTCGCCAAAGCTCATTCTAACTCGCTCCTTTTGGCCTTCGGTTAACTCAATGCCATTCTCCTTGAAAACCTCCGTAAGCTTCTCTACATAATCCCTATTGTCAAAAGTCTTGTCAAATCCAAGACCCTCGCCAAACCTACTCACAATATCGCCAAAGCCACGCTCCACCTCAGCAGGGTCTTGGTTTAAAGCCACAGCCCTGTTTAATGCCAAGAACCTTTTTTGAGCTTCTACATAATCCTCCTTTCTAGCAGCAAACTCCGAAGTGTCAGGGTCTTCACCGCCAAACAAAGACTGCACAGACCTAACTCCAGACATCGGGTCACTAAGCCTAGTTGGATTAGCCCCCAGTTCAACTCTGGATTTTTCATAAAGCCTCTTAGCCCCCTCCATAGCATAGTAAGCCTCACGCCTCTCATCCATCAGTACGTCCAGCGGAGTATTCATGGCCTCTTCGCTCAGTATCAATACATCATCATTAAACGCTGTTATATCCGCTTGTTGGGTAGCGTCTTTTTTCTGATATTCATTGCCCGAAATAAATTGCCCCGTCTCAGGGTCAAACAGAGTATTCGCACTTTCGTCAATACTGCGAATCTGCTTATTTAATTCAGCAACCTTAGACCTATCTTGCTCGGTTATTTCCTCCTTCCTTAGTATCTTGTTTATCTCAGCGTTAGCCTTGGATATTACCAAGTCAGAGTCCGACAAGTAAGAGTCCTGTATCAACGCTTCGGTATTCCTAATCACACGCTCGGCATTCTTCCCATGATACTTTACAGCATCCTCCTTCATCTTCTTGTAACCCTCAGAGCCAAGCCTGCTCAATCTTTGAGCGTTAGCCTCAGTCTGAACTTGCTCGATAGCATCATTCAAAAACCCCTCACCCTCGAAAGCACTACGCAGCGCATCCGCAGGGTTGTCAATGTTAATCTGTTCGGCATACTCATAGAACGGTGAGCCAGCAGTCTTTTGCATTATTTCACGCTTCTCATCCTCTGTTATTGGCTCATTGGACAAAACCTTAAAAGCCAAGTCATTGCCAAGCTGAGAAGTCAAGGCACGAATCTTCATCGCATCCTTTTGTACCCTCAACTCATAGTCAGAAGCCTTTTCGGCTCGCTTAGGGTCAAAATCTACCTGCTCTACCGTTTCTGAAATTACAGGCTGCTATTGCTCTATCCCTACCTGCTCAGGCCTTGGTACGCCCGATGGAGGCTTTATCTCAGCCATTGGAGCTTGGTCAAGAGCCCTTCCCGATT
>Ga0070753_1002443_pt1 | contig 9926 bp, 3 predicted proteins | sample VirMetDEL_Aug_31_FD_77441 | JGI IMG/M metagenome (GOLD analysis project Ga0070753, IMG submission 77441) | Aqueous microbial communities from the Delaware River and Bay under freshwater to marine salinity gradient to study organic matter... | ecosystem: Environmental > Aquatic > Marine > Coastal ... | reverse complement strand
GAGACTTGATAGAGCACAAGCTGAAAACGTAAATAAACTAGGATATACAAACGAAATACAAAAAGAAGAAGCATATAAAATACCTGAGAATGGTGTAACTATAATAGGTGCAGATGGAGTAGGAATAGAAGTAGGATTTAGGCTGAAAGAAAGCAAGTACTATGCTGACTTAAAACAGAAAGTTCCTTATGATTCTACTGATTATAATGCTAACTTTAACAATAACACATTGAACACAACACTAGGTATAAAAGGTTACCACTTGGAAATGGACTTGTTATACCACGAACCAACAGGTAACGGAAAGCTAGTAGAGTTGTTCGCAGTATCAAACGAAATTAAACTATAAATATGGGAGCACAATTTTTAGCTATGGCAGGCGCTCAGGTTGTTGGCGGTCTTATAACCGCGTACCAAACCAATAGAGTAGCAAAAGAGCAGGAGCGATTAGCGCGAGGCTTGCAAAGCGAGCTAGATGCTCTTGAAGCCAATAGACAAGAGATAATAGATCCATCTAGAAACATAGTAGATAGATCAGGTATGATTCAAAACCAAATGGCTAATCTACAAGTTGCAACGCAAGCAGCAGAGTTCCAAGCTGAAGAAGCTGATGTAGCTTTAGCTAATACGCTTGCTACTGCTAGGCAAACTGGATTAGGCGCAGGTGGTGCAACAGCTTTGGCTCAAGCAGCGTTGAGAAGTAAAAGAGATATATCATCTAGCATAGAGCAGCAAGAAGCAAGAAACATTTTGCTAAGAGCGCAAGGTGCTCAAACAGCAGAACAGCGTAGGTTAAGTGAAGGAGAGAGAGTTGATAGAGCTAGGATGGCTGGAGAACAATTCACATTTGCGGCTAGAGAAGCAAGAGAGGTAGCTAAGCTAGATAGAACCTCTAACTTGCTAGACCAAGCCAATGCTAGAGCAATGGCTAATAAACAAGCTAGTCAAGCTGCTATAGCTGGTGCTATTGGCGCAGCAGCTGGAGCTGGTATAGGTTCAGCATTAGGTATGGGATCAACGCCAAAAAGTCAAAGTACAGCAGTTGGAGGAACAAAGGCAGCGCGACCTTTCAATGCAACTGAATCTACGCCTACCGGCGAAGCAGAAATGGCATCTGCACTTGCTAAGCAAACTGAAATGGCTGATATTTTAAATCCAAGGGCAACTGTTGTAGGTGGCTTTAGAACTGAATCTTCGCCCACAGGAGAAGCAGCAATGGCATCAGCACTTGCAAGAGAAACAGAAATGGCTAAATCTTTTAACCCAAGAGCTTTAACTCCTTCTCCTTTTGGTTACGATCCTTTTATGGTTCCTGGAGCTGGCTCTAATGAATTCAACGCTAGTCAAGCCTATCCAAATAGACCAAGTTTCTACACGAGATACACTAGACAAGGAGTAGATCAATACGATCCTAACACTTTAAAATACTATAAATTCTAATGAGCTACAGTAATCCAACATGGTACGGAGTAGGTGATCCAATGGCAGCTCAAAGAGCTTTCCAAAAATCATTTAGCGAAGTATATTCATCTGCTGAAAACTTTTTCACAGAGGTAGACAATCAAGTAAAGCAAGACGAAGCAACACTTCAAAAGCAAGCGCAGGAAATGCGTGAGCAACTATCTAATGCCAAAAGAGCGGTACCTTACACTAAAGCAGAAATAAATAAACTAGTAAGAACTTTTTACGAAGAAAACAAGCCCAGCAGAATAGATGACGGCGGCGGTTTTTTAAAACGAGTATACACTACTAGATCTAGTGGGATTGATAAAGCCAAGCTAGATGAAGCACAATCAAACTTTAAAGGCTACTCAGATAATATAAATTTATTTACAGAGTTTGCTTTAAGCGAAAAATATAATGATAAGACTATAGATAAAGGAAATGCATTGTACTTACCGCTAATGCAAGCTAAAGCTGCATATGCAAAAGATCCTAGCTCTTTGAAGAGTGAATACAAGGATGGTGAGTTTAAGTTCTACGTAGAATACGGAGAAGGCAAACGCATGGATATGGACGAGCTATCTGCGGGTATACAAGGTCTTGACCCTAGTGTTAGGCAAGGTATAGACGCTGAAAAAGATGTGTTTATTAAAAGAACAGCTGGCGTAACAAAGACAATGATTGATGCTGAGTATGAAATGGATAGAGCTGCTGGTATCACCGGTGTTGTTCATGGGCCAGCTACTGTAGCTAGAGAGGTTGAAAAAGATTTAAGATTAAAAGTGTCTTCTTCGGAAGAAGGTTCTAACTTCGTTCAAGATCAATTCAACAACAATGTCAAAATTGGTCCAAAAGCAAAAGCTCAAATATTTCAAACAGTAACTATTGATGGAGAAAAAGACGAAGTGTTCAATGGCGCTAATCTACTTAAGTCTATAAATGAAATAAAAGATCCATTAAAAAGAGCTAAAGCATTAGACGCTTTCAATTTAATACTAGACGTCCCAATAAAAGATAAAGAAAACATAAACAGGCTTTCAAAAATAATGAGAGATGCAGGTGCTGATGGCTTTGATCTAGATTATATAGACGAAGGCTTAGAAGAGTTTCAACTTAGAGCCGTTGGTAGACAGCTTACAAACGATGTATTAGCGACTGGCGTAGATAGCAAATATATTGCTCCGCCTAAAACAGCATCTGGTGTTAGTTCTAAAACTAACAATTATAAAAGAACTAAAACACAAAAAGAAATAAATATAGATGAAGGATCTGCTAATGCTGTTAGCAGGCTTTGGGTTGCTATGGGCGATAATAAGACACTAGGATTTCAAAAAGGATATATAGATCCAGGTAAGGTTATGACTAGCTCAGGCAAAAGAAAAGACGTTTCAAATACTAGATATGATTCCAGCACTAACACATTGACAGTTGAATGGCCATCAGGTAAAGATTACGACAAGAAGACATATAATTTAAACAATCCTAAAGAAATGAGATCCTTGTATAAGGACTTTGCATTCACTAGATTTGATGAAAAAGGATGGGAAAAATCAACTATAGAATCTATAGAACAACAAGGATATGCGCCGTTAAATAGAGACAATATGCAAGAATGGGTGGCTTGGATAGAAGAAAAAGGAACTAAACAAGACGTTCAAAATATGAAAATATTTTTAGTGCAAAATGTTCTACCTTCTGGATCTACGTCTTCTATTGTGAAAACTACATGGGGTAATTTTCTTAACAAATACAAAGAAGAAATAGATGACATGTACACAGAGTATAGACAGTCTAAAACTAACTAGTAAAAATATTAAATAAAATACAAAAATGGATAGATATCAATATATTGATTCTCTTATAAAGCAAGGTTTATCTAAAGAGCAAATAAAAATCAAATTAAAAGAATTTGATTCGCAAGCAAATCAGCCAAAAAAGCAAACAGATCCCGTGAAGACGGAGACAAGCACAGGATCTATAAACGATATGGTCTCCAACTTGGGAGATTTTTCATCGGAGTCACCTATCACTAGTCCTTTTGATGTTCAAAAAAACGATGAACAAGCTAAAGAAAAGGACGTAGACCAAAGCGAACAGAGTATGTATGGCTTTGAAGTAGAAAAAGAAGATGAAGAAAAAGACAAAACGTTAGGCAGAAAAAACATGAACTATAGTGCAGAAGAAATAAAAGCACTAGAGTTTATAGACAAAGTAGACAACTTTGAAATAGGCAATCTTCAAGAAAGATACAAAGAAATAGACAATGTAGTACAATCAGAGTTCGAGATAAGAGAAAAGAAAATTGGTGGTAGTGGTGGTAGTTTTGCGGCTGAAGCTATTAAATTCGAGTCTAGGTCTAAAGAGGCTGTTAGGGCTATTGATAAAGCAGAAAAGCAACTAGAAAAACAATACGGAAGAAAACCCACAGAAGATCAAGTGTTATATCTAGCTAAGCAAATTAGAAAAAAAGAATTAGAATATAGTTTCAGAGAGCAAGAGCTAGAAGATTTAATTGCAGACAAAGAAGGTGACATATCTGCTTTTTTAATAAACAACTTTAGTCTTTCTCCAGTGCCCGTAAAAAGAGAAGGAGAAAGAGCTAACTTTGAAAGAGCATTGAAATCTGTTAGGTCGAAGCAAAAGACAGCCATAGAAGATATACAAAAAACCAAGTATGAACTAGCTCAACTGCAGTATACTAAAGATAACTTAGAAAAAAAGAATGGTAAAGATATATCTAAATGGTCCGAGCAAGATATAAGAGAGTATAAGAGAACTTTAGAATATATACAAGAAGATTCTAAAGATGTAGTAGAAAAAATATCAAACATACAATCTAACATAGATGACTTTAAAAGCTTTGACCAAGAACTAGACTTAGCTAAGAGAGAATACGATATAATATCTAAGACAAGTGGCACACTAAAGGCAGCAACCGAAGAATTAGCTGGCGGCTTACTCTATGGAGGAGAACTAGTTATTGATGCAGGCTTAAAGCTTAGTGGTTATTCTGACGAAGTTTCAGAACAAAAAACATTTCTTGCTAAATCAGGGGATTTCTTATTCAAACAATCAGAAAAAGTAAGAAGTCAAATAGATAAACCAACAGAACTAGAAAATGTAAATAGTGTAACAGATTTTCTAGACTGGGCTGGCATGGGATTTGTTAACAACGCTCCGCAGCTAGCGTTAAACTATGCTACAGCAGGTGGATACAGTGGACTAATAGCACTAGGCACGATGGCCGCTGGACAAAAGTACGCTGAAAACTTAAATGACGATAACTTAAGTCAATCAAAAAGACTTGGAACGGCTGTTCTATATGGAGCTATAGAATTAGCATCAGAGAGAGTAACTCAGAAATTATTTTTAAAATCATTTGGAGCTGGTAAACTCACTAAATCTGCATTAGCTGTTGATGATATATCTGGAGTAGCGGGTAGTAGCATGCAACTGTTTAAAAGCAATGTAAAGAAAGCTATAGAGTCTTTACCTATGATTGCACTAGCTGGTGGTGAAGGATTCATAGAAGAAGGTGGATCTGAAGCGTTCGCTCAAATAGGTGGGAATCTAGTAGATAAATATATATTAGATAGAAAAAATGTAAATATATTTGATGGAGTAGAAGAATCTGCGCTTATGGGTGGTATAATAGGTTCTGGCATTTCATTAGCGCCTCAGATAGGAGCACATGTTGTTGCTCCCTTTGTCGATAACACTGACAAGTCTATACAAAAAGACTTGAACAGCATAAATGAGTTAAATAAACAACTTATTAAAACTAATAATACTGACTCTAGAATAGCTATAGCAAATAAAATATTGCAGCTACAAGAATCTGTAGATAAAAAAATGCTTAAAGGCATTCAAACTTTGTATGGTCTAAATAACTCTGACGTTAGAGAAGCGCATGATATATATAGCGAACTAAAAGAAGTAGAGCAACAATACAAAGAAGTATCAAATGACAAAAGCATAGACGAAGGACAAAAAGAATTTATACTAAAAGAACTTTCTAATGAATATAATGACTTACAGTCTAAAAGAAACGAGATAATTCAAAAAGGAAACGATGCTGTAGAGAAGTCATACAAATATCAGCAAAGAGTAAATGCTGTTAAAAACATAGTTAATGGTTTAAATGATATAGAACTAGTAGTAGCTAAAGATGCTAAAAAAGCAGAAGAGTTAGCTAGCAAGTATGAATCAGAAACTTCAGAAACATTATCTGATAAAGATGGTTATATAATTACCGCTAATACAGGTCAACAAAGAATAATAATAAACGAACAAGTTGCATTACAAAATGAAAGAATAAATGTAGCTGGTCATGAATTATTACATGGTATTTTATTTGCTACTGTTAGAAACAACATGAACAGTATCAAAGGATTAGAACAAGCGCTTAGAGAAGAAATAAACAAAATAGATAAATCGTTATTAGAAAAAGGAGAACTTAAAGAAAGGCTAGATTTATATGATAAAACCTCTAAGCCAGAAGAAACTCTTACTTTGTTTTTTGATGCTGTTGCCGAAGGCAAGATTAATTTAAATGAAAGCAAAGCAGATAGGGTAGGTAGTCAAATTAGAAGGGTTTTACAAAGCGTTCCTGGGTTTTCAAATGTTAAATTCGACACATCGAAAGATGTTTTAAACTTTATAAAAGACTTTAACACCAGTGTAGAAAGAGGCAAGCTTACTAAAGCTCAAAAGAAGCTAGCAAGAGAAGGTGCTAAAGGAGATATAGTTGATGTAAAACCTGAAACAATAGAAGCTACATTAACTCCTAAGACTGAAGACTTAGCTGTAGCAGCCTCTAAGAGCGCAAAAGCTACAATACTTGAAGAGATAAATAATCTTCTACCAGAAAGTATAGAAACAAAAGAACAGTTCTTATCTGACAGATCTTTTACTAAGGTATATGAGTCCGCTATGAATCCTGGTGGAGCCATAAATAACTATATAAAATCTAGGACTTCTAGTGCAATGGAAGCTGAACTAGCTGTTGACTCCGTATTGGAGAGATTAATGAACTTTGATCCAGAAGCAAAGCGTAAAGATGGTTCAACCATTGGGCGTGAAGGTTTTGGAGAATTTATATTTGCAAATACCGCGTTTGGAAAATTAGACGCTAAGAAGAAATTATTCCAAGAGTCTGAGCGTAGATCAAAGGAGACTAGTATAGATGAGTCAACAAAGCAAATAGCAGATGTCGAAACAACAATAGAAGAGGAAGTTGAAACAAAACAAAAGCCAAAGATAAATCCACTTAAGTTTACTGGTGTACCATCTGACATAAAACTGAGTGATAAGCCTGGTAAAGGTTTAACGTTTAAAAAGGTAGCAAAGCAATATGCTGGCGAAGTTGGTGAGCAAGCTATAGGTATACCAGCTAAAAAGATCACAGAATCAGCAGCGAACCTTGGATCCGTAAACGAAGCTAGAGCTATACAGCAGTTCTTCTTTAAAGCTGACAACTTAGATAAATTTATTAAGATACTTCCAGAAACAAACATAGCATTACCTGAAACTGAAATAGGTATTGAAACACTAGATGTATCTAAAGAAGTACAAGGTACAGGTTTAGGATTACCTAAGCGTATACTTGATTATTTTTACGAAGACTTTATTGACCCAACTGGTAAGCTAACTAGTCCTAAAGGTAGAAGTAAAGGATTAACAAGTCAAACAGCTGTTAAAAGATTAAAGCCTGAATTTAGAAGTACTATATCTAAAGAAACTATAGATAAAGTCAAAAAGGATATAGGTATAACACCTAAAGGAGAACTTAATATTTTACCCAAAGGAGAACTTCGCAGTCCTATTGGTCAGCTATTAAAAGGTATGGCTAAGACTTACTCTACTTTAGCTGCTAATACTTTAGTCAGGCAAGAAATGGAAACTGCTGGAGCTACCAAGCAAGAAGTCGCTGATGTCGCTGCTGGCAAGACTAGAGTTATGCTTAGTGATTCTCCTAAAAAAGTAGCTGCTAGCGCTAAAAAAGACATGCTAGCAACTAGAATCGAACCAGAAGTAACAATAACGACATCTAAGATCAGTAGGAAACAAGCTAGAATAAATTCAAAATTAAAGCCAAATTCTAAAGACACTGATGATCTAAAAGCTATATATGATAGAGATAAAGCATTACCTGATACCGTAAGAATCTTTCCTGGAGAGACAGTCTTACAAGGCGTTAGCAGGGTTTTAAATAAGTTTTTAGATGCTAATCCAAAGTTTCATGAAATAATAAAGAATTCTTCTACCTTTGGACTAGATAGGTCTATATTTATGACTAAAGAAGGATGGAGTAATAATATAGTACTTGATGAAAGCAAGTTAAAAAGAGATGATCAAGTAATTACTGGGAATTATTCGTATACAAAGAAGAAGTTATTGACTCAAAAATATATAGAAGAATCTAAAAAGCCTGACTTCGTAGAGTTAGAATTTAAAAGATTCGAAGATATGATAGATTTTTTCAAGGCAGTTAATGAATATTTAAAAGAGCCAGGCAATAAAAATGACTTTTGGGCATTCCAAGAATTCATAAGACAAGCAACTGATTGGCAAGGGCACATGTCTAGATCTAGCTTTCCTAGACTAGTTTATGAAATAGACCCTAAAACTAATAAACCAATATTAGTAGAAGGGGTAGAAGAGCATTTTACACCTCAGAACTTAATAGCTACCCTTCTTCTTGGTGGAGTTAAAAATGGATATTTAAAAGAAGCCATAGATATAGCTAAAGCATTATCGATGCAAGGATTTATATCTAAAGAGCTAGATGACATGGTCAATGTCAAGTATAAGAAAACTCCGCCAGACGAATTGTTAGACAGACTAGAAGATATAATAACCGGAAAGCTAAAGCTAGATCAAGGTCTAGCTTCTATAATTAGATATACCGAGTCTGACATAGATCTTAATAGATTATTTTATGTGCCAGCTAATAAGACCTTAGGTGAATACTTTTTCGATAGCAAATTTGTTCCAGTTAAAGTTCAAAAAGAAATGATAAGAAAGTTGTTTTCTGGAGAAAAAACTTTAGACCAATTGAGAGAATATGGTGCTAAATATGCAGAAACAACAGTGGAAGAAGTTAAAGCATCTAAATCAAATACAAGTAAAACGCCAAGCGGTATAATTAGTAAAGCTAGTAAAACTAATAATCAAGTATTAAACAACCTAAACAACTATGATAAGGCATTGCGTAATGCTCGTAACGCTAAAGCTCCTATAAAAGGCATATCTGTATTTGATTTTGACGACACGCTTGCTACTACTAAAAGTATGGTTGGTGTAACAATGCCTGATGGTACTGAAACTAAAATCGATGCCACTGAGTTTGCAAAAACTGGAGAAGACCTACTAGAACAAGGTGCAACATTTGACTTTAGCGATTTTAGTAAAGTCGTTGGCGGCGAGCCTGGTCCTTTAATTGCTAAGCTAGATAAAGCTATAAAGAAGTTTGGTAACAAAGATGTGTTTGTGTTAACTGCTAGACCTGCTAATTCAGCATCGGCAATATATGAGTTTTTAAAAGGGCTTGGTTATGATATCCCATTGGAAAATATAACTGGCTTAGCTAACAGTGCGCCTGAAGCTAAGGCACAATGGATGGTTGATAAAGCCGCTGAAGGTTACAATGATTTTTACTTTACAGATGATGCATATAAGAATGTTAAAGCTGTTCAAGATGCAATGAAAGTATTAGATGTTAAATCTAAAGAGCGCATTGTATACAAAGATATATATGATAAGATAGACAGAGAGTTCAATGATATACTCGAAGCTAAATCTGGTATTGCATCTGAGAAAACATACTCAAAAGCTAAAGCAGAAGTAGTTGGATCAAGCCAAGGTAAATTCAAGTGGTTTATTCCACCATCAGCAGATGACTTCGTTGGGTTACTATATAGTACACTGGCAAAAGGAGAGCTTGGTGATAATCAAATGGCGTGGTATAAAAAGAACTTGCTTGATCCATACGCTAGAGCTATGAACAACATATCTTCAGAAAGAGTTTCACTGGCTGCAGATTATAAAGCACTAAAGAAGCAGCTAGGTATTGTTCCTAAAAACCTTAGAAAAAAAATAGAAGGAGAAGGGTTTACTAAAGAGCAAGCTGTGCGTATGTACATATGGAACAAGCAAGGCATGAGTGTACCTGGCTTAAGCAAGTCTGATTTAGCAGACATGGTTAAGTACGTAGAGTCAAACGCTAGCTTACAGGTATTTGCAGATCAACTTATAGAAATAAACAAAGGAGATGGTTATCCAAAGCCAAAAGACTATTGGTTAGCAGGAAGCATTACCACTGACTTGATGGATGGACTTGGCGGTACAAAAAGAGCTAAGCATCTAGAAGAGTGGCAGCAAAATGTAGATGCTATATTCTCTGAAAAGAACTTGAATAAGTTACAAGCTATACATGGTAAGGCTTATAGAGAAGCTCTATAAGCCTTACCATGTATAGCTTG
>Ga0070753_1002438_pt1 | contig 9930 bp, 6 predicted proteins | sample VirMetDEL_Aug_31_FD_77441 | JGI IMG/M metagenome (GOLD analysis project Ga0070753, IMG submission 77441) | Aqueous microbial communities from the Delaware River and Bay under freshwater to marine salinity gradient to study organic matter... | ecosystem: Environmental > Aquatic > Marine > Coastal ... | reverse complement strand
TCATGTCTACTTGGACATAATTCTTTTCATAGCCTACGCCAACTCCGCTCTGCTCTGACGACTGCTGCATGTCGTCCAGCATTGCTCTGGCCTGTTGAACTGAATTTACAAAAGCTGGTCTGAGGTTTTCAGGAATATTGTTTTTGTCCATGACAGCCCGTAGATTATCTGGTGTCAGATCACCCTTCAGTGCCTTCGTCATTGCCTTAGATATGTTGCGATTTACACCATATGCCCCGGACCCACGACCACTTTCCCGGAGGCTGCTCAATCCCGGAATACGAAATTCCATAAGAAAAGGCTCGATAATCTTGTTCAGTTCTTTTATTCTCTGTCCTTTGATCATCTTTACGTCGGTAAAAAAACCCTTGGTGCTGTTTAACATATTTCGAATAACTGGTGCGTTCGGACTATCCGGGTCTTGTGCGGCCCGTTCAACAGCAGCGGTGGATCGACTGAACAGGGACGACAACGAACCCCAGATACTATCCGGATCAATCTTTGTCGGACGGCGAGAAAGTTCCATCTGATGCGGAAGACGACCATATCCAAAACCACGGTCAGCAGACTCATCAATAAACGTGTAGTCTTCGTTTAGATCAGCCAAGTAGCGAAGCATTGGTTTTTCTTGGGCAAGTTTTGCCTTCAACTGTGGAATTTTTTTAGTCAGAATAGTGTTGGCTCTTTCAGGTGTCGTGTCCCCAGCAGCGGCTTCTTCTTCCAACGCCCTAATTTTGTCTTCGCGTTTTGTGATCTTTTCCTGAAGTTTGTTCAGGTGTTCATTCGACGAAGTTACACCAACATTTTTTTCAGCCTTAACTGACTCGTTGATAGAATTGACAGCCACAGCTTCCGTGTCTACAACTTGTTCTGCGGGGAGGTTTGAGACATCAGTCTCCAGATTGTCTCCTGCCTTTTTACGGGCCGCATACTCAGCCGACAGATACGACACAAGGTTTGTCGGTCCTCCGATCATTCCCTGAGCCAGACCCTCAATTGCCAGTTCACCGGGACGGTTGATAGCCCCTTCGTCCGACAGCTGTGCAAGTGCCTCACCACCGATACCACCGGCAGTTTCCATGGAGGTCATTCCGGCCAGTTCAAAGGCGCGAGATCGCGGATTGGCAATTTGTTCAGTCGGAGCAACCTTTATGCTGTCCTCACCTACCTCGATTCCTGCCTTGGCCCCGCCTCTACCAGCCTTGACAAAGTTACTAAAAACACCACCAAGAGCAAAAGCAGCAGCATCTACAAAACCAACTGGAATACCACGCGCCACGGCAGATTCTTTTGCCTCCGCCATTAGTTCTTCATTACTTAGAGCAGCCGCAACCTCGTCTACGTCCATCACGTCTACGTTGCCGTCATCCATCATATGATCAATAAGCGTGTTGGCATATTCCGTGGCGAAGCTAGTTGCACCGGCAGCAGTACTACCAGCAGCAATAGCACCGAGAGGACTCAATGCAAGACCCATCAAGGATGGAACAGCCACCGCAGCAATAGTTGCGGCAGCAGCAGGGACGGAGCCACCCAGCCCTTCACCGACAATAGAGGCAGCAGCACCGGGATTGACGATCATAGTCCCCACAGCCTCAAAAAAGTCCTGATCCATGACGTCCTGTAGGACAGCAGAAGTTTCAGCAGACATCGGGATGTCGTTGATACGAGCCTTCTGTTCACGAATAGCAATGGCTGCTTCGTCGTTCGACAGACCTATGATTGGAAGATCAGGATTGAGAGACCGCGCTGCCTGAACACCCATGACGGTCTTGCGAAAGCCGCGTTCAACAGCATCTGGCATTATCTCGGCCCATAAGCCGGGGTCGGACGGGATGCCAAACTGTTCGTCGAAGTAGAACTCCTGATCGGAGAGTCTCTGATTGATGTCTTCCTGAGACATATCCTCGGGAAACTCGATCAGGCCGACTCCTTTCCAATCGACCGTGGTCATAGTTAGAAGTCCTCGGGGTAACGGAGGATCGGGCGATCATCTACTCGACCACCCTCTGCCTTGGACTGTATAACTTTACGACCACCCCCAAAGAACAGGTCTCGGTTAAGGCTTGACCTGCCTTTATTGTCTGTGATAATTGCATCGGGAGTGTTTTCCAAAATTGGAATCAAATCTCTCGGAGATTTTTTCATCATCTGGGACAGAACTGCAATATCGTATCCAAGCGTTCCGGGTTTAGTGATCCGCTGCTTATCAAATTTTGTTTCGTTGTACTTGTAACCACCAATATTATCGAGAACCTGTTCCGCCTCTTGGATCAATGCTATTGCTGGTTTATCGGGATACTCAAGAAATGCTCCACGCTCCTTGGCGGCTTTGGCACGGGATTCTTCAGCCTGTGCCCCTTTGAGATTCAATTCAGCAGCAAGTTTATCGGCCTCTCGCGCATCAAGTTTTTCTTCCCGGACAAAGTCACGGAAATCTTTGACCGACTGAATGCGACGTTTCTTGGCAGCAAGTCCACGAGCATCACGTGCGGCCAGACCCTTGGCAGCACCCGGTCCAACCTTTGCTCCAAACTGGGCAAGGTCTCCCATAAAGCTGCCGGTAGACGGGGCATCAGCAGCACTGAAGAAAGCAGAGGCAATCTGGAGACGCTCGGGCCACGACAGACCCGTTTCTTCTTCATCGCCTTCCATCAACTTCCGATATGCAGCATAGCGTTCGGTAAGACTCTGTTCTTTTTCTGGTGCGACGTCCGGGGCCGATGGCGTTTCTCCGAGGTTATCAGGTTCTGGCGCTGCTTCATCAATTAACAAACCAGAGTATTCTGTTTCTTTAGGTGTTAATCCTCCATACATGTTATCAATTTGAGTCGTATTAACACCAAAATCACCTCCGATTGGAGTTGTAGGAGGAGTGTATGCCTGAATTAGCTGCTCTGGACTTAACCTTTCAAAGTCACCATAAATACCTACGTAATCACCGGTATTCCCACCTGTCTGCATCCTGACAATCTGTCCGCCCTGTGCCCTGCGGACGACACCGGACAGACCGGCCTGACGACCAGAGGCCGGAGGCACAACACCGCCACGGTTGAAGAATCCTTTCTGCCCACCAAGACCACCTGCCAAAGTTCCGAGACCACCGGCCAGACTGCCTATCTGCGTGAGGGCAGACGGTCCAGCCACACCCGGTCGCTGCGTCGTCTGCTGGAATCCAGACGGTGACGGTGCGTTGGTAATGAACCGGAGATATGTCGCCAGTGTCTCCTCGGGGAACATCTGTTCGCGCTGGAACTGCTGCTGGGCCAGATCAATAGCGGCCTGTTGCCGGGCACGTTGCGCCTCACCGACACCACCCAGCTGACCGTACTGAGCCAACTGCTGCTGATACGCACCAGTACCGATGGTCGGCATCTGCCGGGCAAGGTCAGCCAGACGACCACGAGCCGCTGCTGCCTCTGCCAAGGACTGTTGATAGGCCTGTTGACTGCCCATCGTCTGAATATCGGACATCTGCTGCTGTAGGTTACGCTGACCCTCGGTCTCCTCGACGAACCGACGGGCACCACGAAGACCACCAGATTCTACTGCACCGGTCCTGAGTTGTGCCTGTGGGCCACGTGCATACTGACGAGACGCCTCGCGCTTGGCGATGTCGGTCACCGCCTGTTGGTACGGGTTCATTCCCTGCTGGATTTCAGTGGCAGTTATCGGGGCGGCAGCACCGAGGGCGGCTGTACGGGCAACTTCAAACGCAGGGGCCGCACCCGGACCACGGGCAAGAGACTCGATACCACTGAAGGCTTCTTGTTCTTGTGCGGAGAATGGAGCCAACTGTTGACCGGGGAACGGCTGAAAACCTTCGGCGGTACGCTGCTCGTAAAGTTCCTGCGACTTGCCGAAGATGTCTTCGATGTATTCGCGCTGTTCCGGGGCGTACTCAGGAACCTGACGGGTTGTCGTCTGCGTTGGCTGCGGCGGCGGGGAGCCACCACCACCACCCAGATACTGACGAAGACCGGTTACTTCATTGACCGTCCCGGCACCGCCGACAGATCGGAGAAGGTCTGCCTCCCACGGATTGATATGGGCAAGTTCGGTGTCGCCGCCGATACCATGTTCGGAGAGTTCCTCGTATAGTTCGTTGAGGAGGCTAATCTTATCCTTGATTGACAGTGTCTTGGTATCAATCATTTTTTAATTCCTTTGACATGGCGACATAGTATTCTCGGTAGCCGCGTTTCTCGTACAGTTTACGCCATCCACGACGGCCATAAAAGATCAGATGATTCGCCCCGTTCAGTCTTCCGAACTCTTCAAGAGCATCGACACTAGGATCAAACCAACTTTTCAGTGTGTGCGGGACAGCCCCTGTCAGGATAATTTCCAGATGCTTCTGTCCGGAAACTCGGGGATTTATCTGGGTGACTGCGGCAACGACAAACCTATCGGTGTCCGGGTCTAGTCCTACCCACAACTGTTGTCGTCCCGAGATGACCAAGTCTCGAATCTGGTCTATGGTGTACTCACCCAGACCACGGTCGATTGGTTTTTGAAGAAGGTCCCGGACCTGTTCGAAGACCGCCGGAATGTACTTCTCCTCAACAATAGTTACTATCAAACAACTCCACCCTGCCTCATCAAACCTGTCATAAGCTGCGGACCGACTGGTGCCGGTTGCTGCGTATTACCATACTTGGTCTGACGAACTTGTGAAATGAAATTGTCGAGCATATCTGCCCCGGCACCCGACGATCCGTCGCCAAGCTGCGAGACGACGTCAGCAGGGAGGACGTACTCGTCACGTGACAGGAGTGCCGGTTGGTTACCCTCGATGGAGAATGGGATGTCGTCCGACATACCTGTACCCTGTCCGGGGACCATGCCCTCGAATGCCTTGTTGGCAAAACCGACTGGTGCTGCCTCACCGCCATAGGCCAGAGACGAGACACCGCCGCCCTGTGCCATGCTCGTAAAGAAACGTGGGATACCGCTTGTCGTGGCTGCATTGTAAATATCACCGGCAGTACGCGGAGCCGTTAGGGAAAGTGACCGAAGTGCTGTTGCACCAGCCGGAGAAGGTGACATGGTTGCTTGTGCTTTTTTGGTATTGTACGGATCACCGTATGGCCGACCGTAGACACCGCTGTCTCCTCCTGCGTCTCCTACTCCGCCATCATCATCTCCAATATCGCCACCGCCCGGAGACGTTGTCGGGCCTGTTACAGTAGCGAGGCTGGTGTTTATATTCGCAGCATTTGCTATCGCACTTCCGATTCCCGGAGGACCGATTCCTGTTATTGTGCTATAAGTCATGTCGGGGTCTACGCTAAATCCTTTTTGAGACAATCCAAACAATCCCATCGCTCCACGGCCAAGCATTCCGATATTAGGAGGCGGAGCATTTATAGGCACAGACAAGTTTTGTGACGCACCAACGCCCATTGTGGCGGCTTGACCGGGATCGTTAACATTTCCTACGACACCCATCGGGTCCATGCCAACAGATGCCATATCCGCCATCGCAGTCATTGAATCCGTAACAGCAGCAGCCTGTGCATCAGAGTATCCACCTACCCCCATACCATCAGCCGTTCCATTTGATTCTCCGTCTGCTCCCATGCCTTCTTCACCGCCCATTAAATAAGCTGGGATGCCGAATACCTCACGACCAGAGCCGCCTAGATTTTTGAGAAGATTAGCTTCTTCCTGATTAATGTACGAAAGCTGATGCGGTTGGCCGTTAATGTCTACATCTTTTGGTACGCGACCACCATCGGCAGCGTAGAACGTACCAAAGCCGCCGGGAGATGTTGCCATACGGTAGTAATCAGCAGCAGTACCGCCCGACGGAGGATAGTTAAGACCCCGTGCAGCAGCCTCGCCGCGACGACGACCAGCTTCAAGATCAGGAATACGACTGGCATAGTAGGCGTCCATGTCGTCCATACCGGCGATGTCGTACGGCATTTCTTCTGGAGACAACATGCCATCAAGAGCCATCTGTCCGGCACTGCCCAGAACAGAGCCGCCAATCTGAGTATAGGTTGGAAGCTGGGTTGGACCGAGTTGACTACCATCAAAGGCAGTACTACCGAACGGAGAGGTTCGACTTGCCCTATCAAAAATCTGACCTAGACCGGTTTCAGACGTGCCCGGCTTGTATACGTCAGCTGCTCCCGTATACGGAACCGATCCCGAAGGATTAAGTCCAACATTAGCAAGACCGCTAGTTGGAGTTCCGGGGGCAATTAAAGAACTACCATCCGGTGCTCCAATCCCTGCCGCTCCTAAACCTTGTGTTACCGCAGCTTCTTGTGCAGCACTATATCCACCAAGGCCCATACTGTCTGCTCCAAGGGGAGGAGTAGAAGTCACTCCACCTTGAATTGCCTCCGCACCGCCTGTCATCGTACCGGGGGCCATTAAACTGCCCATCCCATACGACATAAGACCTGAAATACCGCCCTGAACAAGTGAGTCTTTAAGACCTTTACCTTGAATAAGGCCTGAACCAAGACCACCAACACCAGCACCAATAGCACCCGCAGCAACGCCTGAAAGACCCGTTACGCCAATAGCAGGAAGTAAGTATGGGGCTGCAATAGATGCAGCAATCGGCAGTGCAAATGCTGCAACGTCCTTCAGCTTGAACGCCTCGGGCAGACCAGTCTCAGGGTTGATCGACAGACGACCATCCGGGGACATGGTCTCCAGCATACGAACCTCCATCGGGTTCATATGGACCAGAGTAGAGTCGCCAAGTCGTCCCTGCATTGCAAGTGCATCTGCAAGGCCACCCATGGCCGGTCGGTTTTCCTGATAATATGACATACCTGATTATATCCGCTAGTGGAAGTCTACCCAACCAGTACCAGAGATGTATCCCTGAAACTTGGATGTGGCCCTGTTGTACCGAACTGCCCCCTCAGGAGGCGACTGTACGTCAGTTGTGTCGTTTACCGGCAGGACAGTATCTGACGGTGTCGAGTCAATCTCATCGTCACGCTGTTGCAGGGTGAGCGACAACTGGCTGACATAGTCGGTGAGTATCCGGTGCAGTTCGATGATCTGCGGCTCAGTAAACTGGTTGAAGTGGGAGAACAGTTCCGGGTAGACAGTAGCCATCAGCGACCCCCATCGGGCTGTATCTGGAGACGCATCGAACCATACTTCCACGCCACCCCGGCAGTAGAGCAGTCAATCTTAATGTTGGCCTGACGACCACGGGCACGGAAGTCTACCTTCTCAGTCCCCGGCTGAATTACGAACGGACCCTTGACTGTCTCTTCAGAGGCCTGTGGGTACCGCTTTGTCTTTATGGTGAACTTTACCTGTCCCGGATCAGAGATGGATACATCAGGAATAAGTCGGCGGATCATCATCATCTGATTGCCCGAATCAATTTCAAAAGAAGCTGATTCGATGAACGACGGCAGCAGCTGACCGTCTGCTGTGTAGACACCAACCGGTTCGTTGTCGTACAGGTAGCTGTCCGATCCGCCTGTGATGACGTTATCGAAGATACCGGTGTCTGCCCATGTGGTAAACTTGCCGGTGCCGTAGACCCAGTAGTTTTCCAACGGGTTGTAGCTGACGTACCTGTCGCACTCCAGAGAGTTTGCAGATGGATACAGCCATGTAATCTCGTTGAACTCCGAGTTAATACCGGCAAAGATTTTGTCGCGCTGATCCCAGTTGAGGTCATCAAAAATATAACGACGAACAGTACAGTCCAGTGTCTGGACGGCACCACCCTGCCAGACAAAGAAGTTTGTGTCGCTCATCCAGAACGGAAGACCGTTGAACTCTGCGGCTGCGTGTGGTGCAATAAGTCCTGTGTTGTCACCGATGTGTCGGAAGCGGAAGACAAAAGGACCACCGACATATTGCATTGTATGCGTGGCCACGTCGGTCCAGATCATGACGGCCTGACGGCTGTGCATCCCGCCGACAATCTTTGAGCCGGTCCCGATTGGGTTGGACCCGGCGGTGTTCGTCGCAGAGGCTGTCCAGTCGTTGTAGTTTTCCTGACTAGACCAACGGACCAGCAGAGGATCGTAGTCACCAGCCTCATTCGTGCAGCCCAGACTGATGGCAAACTGACTGTCCGGCGTTACCAGAATCTGGTTGTTGATAGTTGGAGATGCAGTAACAAGCACTGCACGAGTCTCTGCGCTGTTAGCCCCTGTTGCATCCCACTGGTAGATACGACCACCACGGGGGTTTGCCAAAAGGTCTTCACCCCAGTTGGTCATCGACCACTGACGAATATCCACAGTAATGTTGGTGGTTGTTCGCGGTGTGCCGTATGTGGACAGGCCGTATGTTCCTGCCGACCAGCCGTACCCCGGCTGGGATACAGACGGACCAGCTGGAAGCAGACGATGGATCGTGACATCACCACCAGCAGAGGCAGACGTTGCTGCTGCGGTTATGGAGATGTCAACGGCAAACGAGGCGGAGTCAATAACTGAGACCTCGTACGAATTACTGATTGTCGTCAGGAAAATATTGCCGCCAACCATTATTGTCTGCGAGGTAAAGGCAACATAGTTACCGTCGTCAATTCCGATACCGGTTACGGATACGACAATACGTGTAGACCCTGCTGTAGTGTTCAGACCGTTTGTTGCCGTGACGACCGAGACAATCGGGGTGATGTCGTAGTTCTTACCACCCTCGTATAAGTACAGCTTTTTCTCTGTACCAAATCCGATTAGACGGGCTGAATTAAAATCTGTCCACGTTACCGTATCTCGGGGCGTACCGTCAAAGACACTGCCACGCTTCTCGTATCCGCGAATGTTCTGCGGCGTACCATCACGAAAGCGGACATGGTTGCCGTCGTACCAGTGCCCCTTCTCAGCATACCGAGTATTCTCCCGATTAAATCCGGGACGGGCAAAGTTAAGTTCGGAGAGAACCCCTGCCATGGTTAGCTAATATTCAGGACTGAGAAAGTGCTGATTGCAGTAGTTGTCCTAACATTGTAAATCAAGACATCAACTGCGGACGCAGCAGTAGACAACGTAGGTGCAATACCTCCTTCAAATTCCCAATGAGTACCAAACGAAAGGGTTCGGCTTCCCGTTCCGTCTTGAATCATATAAATTATACCAGACTGACCCGGTTCTTGATTGATAGGATTTTTAAGAGTTGCATTATCAGTAAGCGTTGTTACAAAATTATTACTTGTTCCAAAATTGTAACCGACAGTGTTATTTACAGATACGGCAACTGTTGTCTGTGCAGAGTATGACCGTGATCCCTTAATGGCAACTATATTTGACTCAAACGTAGTTGTTGAAGTAAACGTAGTTGCTGAGACAAACGTGTATGCTCCTGTAATTGATGTATCCGCAGATACTTGTGCATATCGAATATCAGATATAGAAACTTGAAGTAACTCAGCAGGAAGAATATCACCAGAAGAAGTGTCGTAGTCTGTTACTGACGCATAGTTAAGAGTAGACGCTGTGCCAAAACTACCAAGATCGGTCGAATCGTTTGCCGGAGTAACCGTTGTCCCGTTTGTCATGACAATCATTGAACTGCCTTGTGGAATGACAACTCCGGTTCCGCCACTGACTAAGATAGTCGCTGCATATGCTCCAGATGTACTGTTTTTAACAATATAACTTTTGCTAATTCCTGATGGAATAAAGACATTGGTGTCTGCAGTTAGTGTGCCGGTCAGTTCAAGCATGGCCGAACGAGCCTCATCAGCCGCACCGTCATTGGCTGTCAGGGTAACGTCACCGGCAGTAAGGCTGATTGTTGTGTAACCGGCAATAGCAAAGTCGGTAAGTTCAATAACCTCATCGTTGAGAACTGTACCCCACGTCGAATCGTTATCGCCGGTCCCCTGCTTATTCAGCCTGATTCGGGTGGTAAACGTAGATGCCATTAGATTGCCTCCGGCCAATTATAGATCGGCGCATTACCGGTCGGATTACCATCAACGTC
>Ga0070753_1002435_pt1 | contig 9934 bp, 11 predicted proteins | sample VirMetDEL_Aug_31_FD_77441 | JGI IMG/M metagenome (GOLD analysis project Ga0070753, IMG submission 77441) | Aqueous microbial communities from the Delaware River and Bay under freshwater to marine salinity gradient to study organic matter... | ecosystem: Environmental > Aquatic > Marine > Coastal ... | reverse complement strand
TTAAAGCGTATGGGTGGCTCTGGTCAGATGCACAGAGGCGTACCTGCCTACCCACCAGCAGGCGATAGAGGCGATGCTGGCGGCGGCGGCGGTTCATCCGGTGGCGGCGGCGGCGGCGGCGGTGGCGGAGGCCGTGAAAGGTCTATGGAAGGAAGGCAATCTAGACCATCAGGCCCACCCAGTGGTGGCGGTGGTGATCGTGGTCAAATGCTTTCACAGCAAAGAGAGGCGGCGCGTCAAGCGGCAGAGGCCGCAAGACAGGCTGCAGAGAGAGCGGCGAGAGAAAGAGCCGCTCAACAACAGCGAGATATAGAAAGAGCGGCGGCTCAAAGAGCGGCGGCAGAAGCCGCTAGACAACAAGCCGCACAAGCGGCGGCAGAAGCCGCTAGACAGCAAGCCGCTCAAGAGGCCGCACAATTAGCGGCTAGACAACGACAACAGCAAGAGCTGGCCGCGCAAGCGGCATTGCAACAGGCTATGGCACAGCAAGCCGCTCAACAAGCGGCGGCGGCTGAAGCAGAACGCTTTGCTAGGCAAAATAGAATCATGCAGGAACAAGCGGCACTTAGCCGTTACCAACCTGTGCGTGATCCGGCTGGTAATATTGTCGGTCAGATTACACCACCGTCAGAAATTCCCATGGGTCTTGTCCCCTTGCTTTTCTCAGCATTACCATTTGAGCAAAGAGTCTATTCTGGCGATCCAAGATATGATCCATTTGATGTCAGCAATAGATTTGATACACCTGATAGGGATGGCCGCCCACAGCAAGTAGCACTAGTACAAGACCCAGCAACAGGTCAGGAGCGTTGCCCAGAGGGTTACTATTTTAACGAGACACTGCAAGCCTGTATCATGGATACACGCTCAACTAGCCCATTCCAGCCATCAGGCTCAATGGGCGTTGCTGAAATGTCCCCACCCACAGGCTACTATGCTCGTATGGGATTACTTGACCAGCCACCATCAGGATTGCTAGAGGCTGGCTTTGGTTCGCCACAGGATTTTGCGGCGGCAAATACAGCTTTCCGCAGAGGCGCGGCTACACGCCCAGACATTTACACTGACCCCTACAACTTACAAGGATATACACTCTTATCATGAATGAAGGAAAACTGCGTGAGCGTATGGATCGCGGCGAGAAAGCGGCGGCACTCCTACGAAACGAAATCCTACAAGAGTCGTTTTCGTATCTGGAAGATCAATTTATTACTGCGTGGAAGGAATCTGGTGTCTCCGACATTGAGAACCGTGAGCGCATTTACCAGCTTCTGCAAGCCCTTACAGCATTGCGTGGTCACATCGAAAGTGTGGTCATGGATGGTAAGATTGCGAAGACAAGTCTAGGTGGCTTGAAATGAAACCTCAATTTAGTTTATAAAGGATAAAGTGATGAGTACCGATAACTCTAATGAGAACGGCGCAATATCAGCACAAGATGCAGTAAGCCTGTTAATGCAACCCCCAGAGCCGGACAAGGTTGACGATGAACAGAGCGTAGAGGCGGCGGCAGTTGAAGAACAGCCAGAAGTCTCAGAGCCTGAGTATGACGAAGCCGAAGCCGAAGCCGATGCTGAAGCTGAAGAATATGACGGCGAAGATGTTGAGGACGACACTGAAGAAAGTGACGAGCCAGAGCAACCCGAAGTCTACACCGTCAAAGTCGATGGTCAGGAATACGAGGTGACGCTTGATGAACTCAGATCAGGATACAGCCGTCAACAGCATTTTACAAAGCGTAGTCAGGAACTCGCCGAGCAACGCAAAGCCTTTGAACAAGAGGTTTTGGAAACAAGGCAATATCGTGACGCTTACGCTCTACAGCTTGAGCAATTAAGCAACCAACTCCAGCAGACAACTCCTAGTGAGCCTGACTGGTCGGCACTAAGTCAACAGTATGAAGCTAAAGAGCTTTTTCAGATGAAGGCCGAATACGACAGACGCAAGGAAGAAATTGCGCGAGTCGAACAAGAGCGAGAGCGCATCGCTCAACAGCAACAGGCTGAGTACCAACAACAGATGCAACAGCATCTGGCGGCACAAAAAACAGAAATGCTGGAGCGTATTCCGGCATGGCGTGATGAGGGTCGCAGAAACAAAGAGCGTCTTGAAGTGATTAAATATGCTCAAGAGGTGATTGGGTACACAGAGCAAGAAATCGCAAATGCGTCTGACGCAAGAGCGATTGAGTCGCTGTACAAGGCATGGCTGTATGATAAGCACAATTTGAGTGCCCCTGCTGTCAAGAAGAAAGTCCAAAGCGCACCAAAGGTTGCAAAGGGCGGTCAGCCCAAAACAAAAGCTCAAGTTCAAACTCGTCAACGCCGTGACGCTATGAATAAACTTACGAAAACTAAGTCTATTGATGCGGCGGTGGAATTTTTAATGTCAGGTCGTTAACAGGAGCTTATTATGACCACTTTTACCACTTCAGATGCCATTGGTGAGCGCGAACAGCTTGCTGATGTCATTTATCGCATTGACCCAGATGAGACACCAATCTTCTCTGCGGTTAAAAAATCAACTGGCAACGGAATCTTCCTTGAGTGGCAGATTCAGGAACTAGCCGCCGCAAGTGCTACCAACTTTGCAACTGAAGGTGCTGATGCGGCAATCGCCGCCGCAACACCAACTGTTCGCGCTGGTAACTATATGCAAATCTCACAGAAGGCTTATGCTGTTTCCAACACTCTGGAACAGGTTGACAAAGCTGGTCGTGAGCGTGAATCCCAGTATCAGCGTGTGCTGAAATCTCTGGAACTGCGCCGCGATATTGAGAAAGCAATCGGCGACACTAACGTAGCACGTTCTGGTTCTGACCCTCGTAAATCAGCATCGCTGATGACTTGGATCACCAACGGTTCTGTTGGCTCTGGTTCAACCTTCTCTGCTGGTCTTGGAACTGACACCGTGACTGTTGGTACAGCCGCTTCTCGTGGTCTGTCACTGGCACTCATTGATGACGGTATGCAGGACGCTTGGACAGACGGTGGTTCACCAAAGATGATGGTGACATCTGCCGCCAACCGCGCTGTGTTCTCTGACCTCAGTGCATCCAGCAACTTGGTTTCTAACCAAGTGAACATGACGAAGGCAAAGGAAGTCACCTATGTTGGCTCAACCTCTGTCTATCTGACTGACTTTGGTACGATTGAGGTTAGCCCATCACGCTTCATGAGCAACGACAAGTTGTTCTTGATTGATCCAGACTTTGTTGAAATCGCCACCTTGAATGGCCGTAACTTTGCTGAGAACAGCATTGCGGCTACTGGTGACGCTGAGAAGTTCCAGATCATCTGCGAATGGACACTCAAGCCACTAGCACCAAAGGCTCACGCCGCTGTGCTTGACCTAGACGGTACTGCCGCCTAACCAATCCTGAGAGGGGCGGTTCGCCGCCCCTTTCTTTTGCGAATAAGAATAATTATCATTATCATTAACACAGGTGATTTATGAAACGCCCCCTGATTACTGACCCCACAACAGGGAAGACCGTGTACCTTCAGAGCGATACTGAGGGTGATCACATTGTTACTGAGCAGAGGTTTGACACCCTGCTAAAGATCAACAAACAGATGAGCGATGACTGGAATTATGGTCAGATGCGCGGCACGCAGAAGCACATGGCGCACATTGCCGAAATACCTAATGTATTGTATCATCACCTCTTGAAGACGCTGGGCAAGCCTAGCGAAAACCCAAAGGCATGGAAGCAGTGGCTCAACGATGGTGAGAACCGCGCTTTTAGAACTGGTGGCGGCAACGTATGAGCATTGGCACTTATTCAGAACTCAAGACAGCTATTGCCAACTTTTTGGCAAGGGATGACCTGACCGCGCAGATACCTAACTTTATCCAGCTTGCAGAAGGCCGGATGTCACGCGAGTTAGAGACACGCGAACAGGAAAAGCGGTCAACGGCTACGCTAACGTCTGGCGATGAGTATATTGCCCTGCCGACAGATATGCGTGAGGTGCGTGAGGTTAAGTTAAACACCACACCGATTACCGTTCTTAGCTATCACAGCCCAGTGTCTCTGGACACGAGTTACCCTGATTCTTCTACTGGCAAGCCTCTGGGCTTCAGCATCATTGGGCGCGAGATGAAACTGCGTCCGATCCCAGACAGTGCATATACGGCAGAAATCGTGTATATTGGGTCGTTAACGGCAATCAGCGATAGCAACACACCAACGCTATTCCTGAGATCGCCTGACTTGTATTTGTACGGTGCATTGGCAGAAGCCTATGCGTATTTGCTCGATGAGCAGAGAGCCGCACAGTATGATCAGAAGTTCAGCCGTGGTATGGAAGAAGTTAAGGTTGATGAGCAGAGGGCGCATTATGGGACAGGCTCACTGCACATCAAGTCTATTTACAGCAAGCAAAATGCGAGTATGGAGTAACCTATGAGCGCAATGTCAGACTATCTTGAGAATAAGGTGCTTGACCACATTCTCGCCACAACTAGCTATACAGCACCAGCCACGGTGTATGTTGGCCTGTCAACTGGCTCATTTGCTGACGACAACTCCGGCACAGAATTGTCCGGCTCTGGTTATGCTAGAGTAGCGGCAAGTTTTGGTGCGGCATCATCCGGCACAGCCAGCAACGATGCGGCGATTGAGTTTTCTGCCGCGACTGGTGACTGGGGTACGGTCAGCCATTTCGGCATCTTTGACGCAAGCACCACTGGCAATCTCTTGATTCATGGATCGTTCACAGCGTCTAAGGTTATTGCTACTGGTGACATTCTACGGATTCAGACAGGCGATTTAGACGTATCAGCCGATTAAGGGGTAATCATGGCTACCCTTGAGCAATTAGATAGCTGGGGAACGCTAGAAGCCTTAGACACCTTTGGCAATCTTGAGCAGTTAGACGCGCTTGATTTTACGGATGCCACTGCATCAGCTTCACTTTCCGCAAGCGTCATTACCTTAGCCACAAAAGTAAGGACAGCCTTATCTGCTGTCAGTCTTGCGGCAACATCATCATTTACTGGCACTAGGGTAAGGACTGATAGTGCGACTGTCACAGGCGTAGCCTCTCTGTCTGCGACTATTACACAGATTAGGCAGTTAGCGGCATCAGTATCAATGGCGGTAACAGAAACCACTGCCGCCACAAGAGTGCCAACAGTTTCATCTAGTGTAATATCTGTTATAACAACCGTATCCGGCGTTAATGTCGTTCTTAGGGTCAGTGCTAGTGTAAATACACAGGCAACAGCGCAAAGCGGCTCTAACGCGACATATGCGCCATTAAGTGCTATAAACATAGCGGTGACACAAGACACCACTGCCAAGATTATTGGCGAGGACTGGTCAGACAGTGCTGTCGGCTCAGAGACATGGACTGACAGCGTATCTGATGATGAGGTTTGGAGCGACATTGCTGACGGTGTTGAAACATGGTCAGATATTGCTATTGGCAGTGAGGTTTGGTCTAATGCGTCTGTTGGCAATGAGGTTTGGTTAGTACAATGATTACATTCGGCGAATGGCTACCTGATCAGCCAGATATGAACAATGCTGTTGTGACGGCTAACAACGTCATTCCTGCGGCTAACGGCTATCGTAGCTTTAACTCATTTGCTGAGTATTCTGGCGCGGCTAGTGACACGCTTCTGGGCATTTATTCAGCTAAAGAGGATGATGGCGACATTAAGGTGTTTGCTGGCGATACTGCGCGGCTGTATGAATTGAACCCATCAACAACAGGTCTTGATGACATATCAGGCGGCACTTATAGCCTGACTGGTTCAGAGCGTTGGCGTTTTGTGCAGTTTGGCAATCAGGTCATCGCATCTGGTGGCACTGGCGAGTATTTACAGGAATACACGCTAGGAACATCCACGCAGTTTGCAACATTATCAACAGATGCACCACAGGCTGATTTTGTCGCTGTTGTGCGTGATTTTATCTGGACAGCTAATATTGATGAAGGCTCTGGGCGCAAGCCTTACCGTGTCAAGTGGTCTGGCTTCAACAGTGCAACTGACTGGACGGCTGGCACAAACCAGTCTGACTTTCAGGACATCCCCGATGCAGGTGACATAACTGGCATTGTCGGCGGTGAATACTGCACCATTCTGATGGAAAAGGCTATTGTTCGCGCCACTTACTCTGGCTTGCCACTGGTGTTCCAGTTCGACAAGGTTGAGACACAGCGCGGATGCAAGATATCTGGGTCAGTGTGTAATGTCGGCAGTTTGGTTTTCTACTACTCTGACGCAGGGTTCTTTGCGTTTGATGGACAGAAATCAACCGCCATTGGGTCAGAAAAGGTTGACGAGTTTTTTGTCTCTGATGCGAACCCAGCGCAATATAACAGAATGACTAGCGTTGCTGACCCTGTTAAACAGTTGGCTATGTGGGCATATGTCTCTAACAGCAACACAGGAACTACACCCGACAAGATTTTGGTCTATAACTACGCTTTGAACAGATGGTCTTTAATCGAGCAAAATGTTGATTTGTTGTCGGCGTTCTTCAGCACCGCATACACACTTGATGGGCTTGATAACATTAGTTCGTCACTAGATGATTTGCCAGCCTCGCTTGATAGTGGGTTTTATCAGGGCGGTCAGTTTTTACTAGGTGGCGCATTAGGCTCTAAAATATACACCTTCTCAGGCTCTAAGTTAGAGGGAACGATTGAGACTGGCGAGTTACCGTTGACCAAAGGCAAACACGCTATTGTGACTAGGATTTACCCATACCACGAGAATGGCACTACCACGCTTGAGGTTGGCACAAGAAACACGCCAACGGATAGCGTTACATTTACCAGCGCAGTGTCTATGAATGATGATGGTTATATGCCATTCCGCGCACAGGGGCGTTATCATCGCGTCAGGATGAACATCACAGGTGAGTGGAGCTTGGCACAGGGCATTGATGTTGAGGCTAGAGAGATCGGGCGCAGATAATGACAATAGCGCAGAGAACCACAAATTTTCGCACACTTAATCCGATCAATGCAACTACACGCGAAATTGCAGAAATCGTGAACCGAACAATAGATGGCGGTCTTAATAGTATTGGCTATGTGACATTGCCATCCACCTCAACGCAGATTACGGTTAATGAGCCACGCTATACTATACAGAGCCTTGTTTTCTTCACAGGAGTTAATCATAATCCTTGGCATCATAACCCCTATATTGACGGCAGTAGCACGAATGGCACAATGGTTATAAACTATGACAATTCAGGACACGATGCAGACTTTGCATACCTCATTATTGGATGAGTGGGAGCGATGCCAGCACTGGATAGAGGCGGCACTACCATATGCAAGTAATAGCCACGGTATAAACGATGTGTGGCTGGCGGTACAGAATGGCAAGGCACAGTTTTTTCCTAGACAAAAGTGTGCTATTGTAACGGAGATCGTTGACTATCCACGCCGATCTGTTTGCCGTATTTGGTTAGCTGGCGGTGATCTGGATGAGTTAATTGATGCCGAAAAAGACATTGCTCAATGGGCTAGATCAATCGGCTGTTCAGGTATGGAAATTATCGGTCGTAAAGGCTGGCAACGCAAGCTAACGGACTATCAACCCAAGTCCACTGTTTTTGTAAGGGAACTATGATATGAGTAAGGGTGGCGGTTCAACCAGAACCATTACACAGCAAACAGCCGCACCAGAGTATGCACAGCCGTTTCTAAAGTATGGCTTGTCAGAGGCACAGCGTCTGTATGAATCACCAACACCGCAATATTACCCAGAAAGCACTGTTGTCGGCTTTTCACCAGAAACGGAGATGGCTCTATCAAGTGCTAGGCAAAGAGCTATTTCTGGCAGTCCACTAATCGGACAGGCGCAACAAGCCTATCAGACTGCCGCAATGGGCGGTATGCAAAATTTAGCCTTACCCTATGCACAACGCCTAGCTGGTGGGGTTGATTTTTCCAGACCGATGTCGGCGTTTGAGAGTGCGGCAATGGGTGGCTATACTAGTGAGGCGTTGCCTTTAGCTAGGCAGTTGTCTCGCGGCATAAGTTTATCTGAGCCTATCGAAATGACACGCAGGACTGCGGCTGGGGAGTTTCTTGGGGGAACTCCACAAAGAGATTTAGCCATTGAGAGAGCTTTAAGACCAGTTCAAGAGCGTTTAGAGGGGCAACTTTCTCAAGCTGGTAGATATGGCTCTGGCTATGGTCAACAGGCTATGGCTCGTGAATTAGGAGGAATTGCGGCTGATATTGCTTATTCAGACTATCAGAGAGAAAGAGCAAATCAACTTGCCGCACAGCAGAACCTAGCGGCATTGCAACAAGCCCAGTACAGCTCTGCCATGCAGGGTCTAGGTGCGTTATCAGGCGAATCTGCCGCAGATATTCAGAGGCGTCTTGCCGCACAACAGCAAATTGCACAGTTGCAAGAAGCTGGTTTTCAGACTGGTCTTAGCGGTCTTGGCGCACTTGGCGGTCTTTCTAGTGAGGCTATTAACAGACAGTTACAAGCGGCTGGACAATTACCTCAACTTTCCGAGCTTGATTATCTTGGGGCGCAACGTCTTAGCGAGGTTGGCGCGGCTCGTGAGGCACAGGCTGGCGCAGAACTCGCGGCAAATATCGAGCGTTTCCAGTTTGAGCAAGCAAGGCCATATCAGAAACTTGGAGATTATTTGCAGATGGTTCAGGGCGGTTCTGGTGCGTTAGGTGGTCAGACAATCACGCCACAATATGTAAATCGTGCGGCTGGCGCACTTAGTGGTGCTTTAGGGGCGACAACTGCGGCGGCTAACTTTTTGCCAGCAGGGGCAGGTTTCGGCGCATACGCACCATTCGCTATCGGCGGCGGTTTATTAGGGATGATGGGCTAATGGCTAACGGATATCAGTTTCCTTATGGGTTTCGGCAGGGTAACACGCTAACGGCGCAAAGACCTACTGCCACAAGTTTTTTTCAGGCGGCTCAACAGGGTAGATTTGGATTGCCTAAGCCATTCGAGCCGCAATCGTCTATACTTGCGCCAACTATGGCGGCTATTGCGTCAAGAACTGCACAGCCACTATCGACACCAACGAGTGTTGCGATGCCAACTGCACCATTGGCGCGATCTCAGTTTTTGCAGGAACGGCAGGGCGTTCCATTACCACGCCCACGGCCTGAAGGTATGCCACCTAGCGGATTGGATCAGTTGCGAGCCGCACAGCTACGGATGCCAGCAAAAGGTAGTCCTGAGTTAGCTGGGTTAAGTGCGGCGGCGGCAACTGGATTGCAGTTGTCAGGCTATCAAGACAGGCCGTTAACCACTGGTCAGATTGTCGGCTCTATGCTTGGCACTTATAACGAGGCACAACAAGCGGCGGCACAGCGTCAGGCGGCTGAACAACAACAAGCGATAGCTAACCAGCTTGCTTATTTGCAGTTGCAACAACAAATGATGCCAGACCCGTCTAAATATCGCCAAATGGCAATAGACGCTGGATTTAATCCCGATACACCAGAGGGGATTGAGTATATTAAGCAGTTACAGAAAGCAACTGGCGGTGTAAGTGTTACTGTCGGCGGTGATGCACCTGTTGAATACGGCAGAGAGCAGATGGCAAAACTGGACTACACTAAACTTAGCGATTGGCGCAGTCAGGTAGGCCAAAGCAATGAGGTCTATCAAATTTATGGTCAAATGGAAGACCTTTTGGAAAACGGATTGCAGACAGGTCGCGGTGCTGAAGCCTTGTTAGGGATCAGGCAAATTGGCGCGGCATTTAATATGCTTACACCAGAAGAAGAAAAGCAATTAACTGATATGGAACTTTTCCAGAAATTAGTTAATAGAGCTACTCCATTGATGCGCCCAGTCGGTTCAGGTGCGACATCTGATATGGAAATTGATATGTTCAAAAGCGCAATAGCCAATATGCAGTCAAGACCTGAGACAAACCTTCTTTTGGTTAAGGGCGCAAGGCAGATTCAAG
>Ga0070753_1002429_pt1 | contig 9944 bp, 15 predicted proteins | sample VirMetDEL_Aug_31_FD_77441 | JGI IMG/M metagenome (GOLD analysis project Ga0070753, IMG submission 77441) | Aqueous microbial communities from the Delaware River and Bay under freshwater to marine salinity gradient to study organic matter... | ecosystem: Environmental > Aquatic > Marine > Coastal ... | reverse complement strand
TCAGAGCTAGTTAAATACATGTCCTTAAACTTGTTTGCAGACCCATTGGTGAGGTACAAACGATCGAAGTTTACGGAACTCCAATCAGATACATCATCCCTACTGACATCTTTCCCGGAGCTAGTCGAAATCTTTCTTAGACTAATCCCAGGAAGCATCTTCTTAGGGGATCTGAACTTGATGTCAGTTCCGTTAAATTTTGGTTTAATGGTTGTCTTATCAATCAACCTTGACAATTCCCCCATAGCATTGAGCTCAGGGGTATCATCTATACTCTTCTGATGATAAAGAATATTAGCACAGGCTCTCAACCAGTCTACAAACTCTGTAGATTTTAATGAGTCTTGAATGATACTAGCTGCTTCATCCGCAGCTTTCTCTATTCTACCCTGTACATATTTCTTTGTTGCGTCATTCCACACAACTTTCTCACGACTCGGAGTAACATCTACACCATCACGGATTACAATCTCTTTCCCATCCTCCATATAGACCTGACGGATAGGACATTTGATACCGATGTTACCCCACATGTCCTCCATCTCAAGCTCTCTAAAGTCAATGTTACCGTAGTTAATACCTACAGCATCTCCTTCATCCTTGACAATAACAATGTGTGGCTTTGAGTAGTATGAACCAGTAGTCACAATGATAGACTCTGTGTTAAGAAGAATATTCTTAGAGTACATACCATTGACAGATAGACCTCCCTCATACACATAGTCAAACTGAATGTTGGTAAAGTAGCTCAACTGTTCTTCGACTGCATTTTTGTATGCTCGTCTGTTGTGCTTCTTTGCCCCAAACGTAATCTTAGTGTAGTTCAGTGAGTCTTTGTTGAGATAATAAGCTTTGTCCCCATTGCTTAACTCAATCTCCCCATCAGCATCCCACTTACTAATCACAAAGTCAGTCTTGTATGGGTAGCAATTCATCTTGAAATACTTCCCGTTGTAACAAGTCTCGATTGTGTAGTAAGGAACCCCAGTAGAGAGGGCAACCTTAGAACCTAACCCGAAAGCACCGAAGTTCTCAGCAGTATTCCTCTTAGTAGAATAACCAAGCTCAAGCATACCTTCAAGTCGTCGTTGCCCAAGACCTACACCGAAGTCAAGGATACTAACCTCATCGCAGAAACCAGTACCTTCATTCTCCTGATACTTGATGTAGATTCTATCTTCATCTTTGTTGAGATAAAGAGGATTGTAATACGTAGGATCAAAGTTAGAATCTACGTACTCATCCCCATCTCGAGTGATAAAGTAATCCTCAATCTTAGCTTGCCCAAGTAATATCTCAATAGCTATCTCCTTCTCACGCTGTGAGTCACAAGCATTTGTAACAAGCTCACGAATTGTAGAAGGGATAGGGGTAGAGTACTGAGTAGCCTGCAGAACATCATAGATTAGCTTCTCTGCACCTTTAGCTATTCTTTTCTCCAGACCTATAGTGTTGGAACTAGTTTGTTGCCCAACTGTTTTGATACTCATAGTCTAAAACTTTAGTGATTTTGTCATAGTCATTCTTAGCTATGTCATTGAGGCAATCTCTGTTGAGTTTAATGACACGATCACTCATAGAGTCCCCGTAGATGTAGTCAAGACATTGATTTAGCTCACGCATTGTCAAGTCCTCTTTATTTATGACTGGTTGCATCCTTGTCCAACCCAATGTGTTGTGGTATCTCAATGTCCAGAACTTGAGTGTGTTCGTGCATGAGTGAAATACCCCATACACAAAACATCTCCCATATGAGATTGCTATGGGGTCACCTAGTTTTAAGGTATCCCCATACTTATTCCTATATTCTTCCATAAATAGTTGATAATAAAATAGCCCCTATTTTGTAGGGGCTATCAGTTCTAATATTTGTTCTATCGTTTCTAGGACTTGATTCTGATTCCTAGGAACAAATAGCATCGGTGGGTCATCCATTTCGTTTAGCTGCTTCATAAACATCTTCCACTTTAATGGGAAACGCTCATTGGCATAGCCTTTACATTCGATAATCCACTTACGTTTAGGATCTAGAAAGTCAGGGGTGTAAGTGATATCTCTGACCTTGTGAGTCTTCTTATCATTATACCCAGTCCTCCCATTGTCTTCATACCGACTAGCATCGTAGTGAAAACCTTCAAGCAAGACAAATTTCTCAGATTCATACTCAGTAGGAATCCCAGCTTCTTTGAGTTTACGATAGCAAAAAGCTTCAAGTAATGAACGGAACTTTATTCCGTCGATTTCTTTTGTTCTTGCATTCCTGACTCGTGTAGATCTGGTACCAACATTTTGTACGCTACTGGATCTATGTCTTTTATTTCTTGAAGCCACTGTTGTTCTAGTTGTTTTGCAGTTCTTACATCCCCCACATCCAAAGGTGTTTTCATACCTATGTTCGCCATCATGGCAGCGCACTTCTTTAAAATCTCATCAACTCTGCTCATTTAATGTATCTCTGATAAATTGTTTCCCATAACCCAATCCATGGTTACTAACCAGATCTGAAACATCTTTGGAGTCATATCTTTCAGGTATACAAACGTTTCTGATGCCATATCCACTACTAATTCTATTTCCCATGAGCTGTCCAGGGTTGACATCTTTTCCGTAGTCGTTGTCATAAAGAACCAATATAGTTAAAAACCTTGACTTTAATTCGTCAATCAGTTCTTTTTCCGGGAACAGCATCTCTGATTGTAGTGCGATTGCATGAAACCCCATCGCTGTAAGACACATAACATCTTTGAGGGAACTTGTAATAAATAGCGCATCCCCTGATTCAGGGAGTTGATTATAGCCTTGAACAGTTTTCTTACTGACATTGCTAAACCACTTAGAATCTGTCGAATACGGCTGATAAATCTTATACCCAGTGTCAAACCTGTAAGCATAGCTGAGAGAATCTGATCGAAAACGCGCATCATTTATCCAGAAATGTGTGATTGGGTGCACTGCAAAGCTAACCAATAATTCTTTAGTTATTCCATAGCTTTCCCAATACTTAATGTCTTTGTACTCCCAATCTCTTTTGCGAATCTTAATGATAGATTTCTTTTTAGGAATTGTTGTATAGTCATAATTATAAGTCCTTGCTTTAGATGTTCCTGTTGATACATCCAACCCAAGATTAAAATCCCTAGATATCATCTTAAGACACTCCACAAAATCAATTGTGTACTTGTACATCACATAACTGAAACAATTAAATGTGTGGTCAGGATACCCAAAGTCTTTGTACAGTAATCTATTGTTCCACAATACTATACTAACTGAGGGAGTTGTATCCTTACGTAACTCACTGCAAAACTTCTCCCCTAAATTTTTAAAATTAGGACAGTAATATCTGAAGATATCATACTCAGATATCTTGTCTAATATCACTGAGGTATGTAAGTAATCATTACTGCTTCTAGCTTTAATCATAAGAGGGCATAAAAATAGGGGAGTTACCGTTAGATAACCCCCCTATCTTACAACTTAATTAATCTCTAATCAAAGCATCCAAGAGTCATCAGTCCCTTGATCTACCCCCATAGGAGTATCAGCATCAGGAGTGATGAGGTCTGGGGAATAAGTCTCAAGCTCCAATGATGCATTGTACTCAGCTTTGAAAGCCCCGTAATCATCATTCAAACGCTTGATGAATACATCATCACGCTTTGGCTTAAGTCTCCCGAAATGCTTGTCATAGACTTGCTGATACTTCCCATCCTTCACACCAAGAAGGACACGTACTTTGTTATCACTCAGCTGCTTGACAAGTTCTTTCAACTCTGTCACATCCCCGTTAGCAACCTTCTGTGGGGCATCAAACGCACAGTTATCACCATTAGCTACATTAGCAAATGCCTTGATAAAGTCTATGAGTTTCTCCTCACCTACAAATGCTTTACGAACACCCTCATCCTTGAACCACTCATACTGCTCAGATGCTTTGTTCTCTGCATAAGCAAACTGACCAATAGCATTCGTCCACTGTGCTTTCCCACTTTGGGAAACTTTCGGTTCAGGCTTGATCAAGAAGTCAATACTAGTTGTGAACGATGGGTTTTCATGCTGAACCCAAAGAACAACTTTATTGTACTCATCACCCCCAATACTAACCCCAACATAGTTAGGTTCATTCTTGAGGTTGATATTAAGAGCATGAAGCTCTGCGAGTGTAGGGTTAACAGCAATAACTTTTACTGCTGCAATACCTACGTATAGACTAGCACCACCTGATGCTACTTCTTTTTCTGAACTGTTACTTGCAATAGCCATTAGTCAAGGATTTCAAATTCGTTGTAGTTATCTTCATTAGCATTCTCGCTCACATTGTCTTCTACTGTTGAGGTAGTCGTCTCCGACTCATCCTCAGTCACAGTGTCATCAACGAGAGTAAATGTAATCTTCTTCAGTGCTCTCTTTGGGCGCTTACCCTTGAGACTTGGGTGTTGGAACATAGCTCTGACTTCTTCGGTAGTCAAGCTGTACTTCTTAGCAATAGCTTTACGATCCAACCCATTATCCAGGTCAGCAAGTACCCCAGATACAGTGATTACTTTGGTTTCGTTTTCGTCTTTCATAGATACAGGAGTTGTGTCTACAGTTTGTTGTTGTTGTGCATCAATCATCAGTCAATAAAGATTTTGTCCCACTCAAGTGGGAAGGTTTGTCCTTTAAGATGTTCACAGCGTGAACCAGCTTGAATATCTCCCATGCTATCAAAGCTAATCATCGTAGTATCTTCATCTCTGAAGACATAACCGATAGCATCAGCATTTGCACATGTGATATTCTTGATTTTCCCTGTCAAGTCTAAGTCCTTGACTGCTACCTCTTTCCCTTTCTTATCAATCTTAGCTTCCTTGAGGTGCCCAACTAAGATGATATGATCTGCCAGAGTATTCAATCTATCAATCCACTTCTTATACGCCATTCTCAGATAGAGATAGCCTGCACCGTTAGGTAGTGACAGAACAGATAGCCCCTTATTGTCAGAGTCAAAGTTCTTACCCATGGGAGTGTTTTGATATAACCTCTTTGCATCCTGTTCACACCATACCTCGAGCTGAGTTACAGTGTCAATAGCGATGTATTTGTATGGTTTATTTGCCTTGATAATCTCTCTCCCAATCTCACTCAATTCCTTAAGATTGTTGGCTTTGATTTTCAATGCATCAACCATATCTGTCCCGTCCTCAAGGTCAATGATCAAGCAGTTCTCAAGATTTGCAAGTGCACTTGTCTTCCCAATCTTGGGTTGACCATACAATACAAAGTTCTTTGGGGACTTCCTTGATGCAGAGACCTTCTTAGTCGGGAGACTAATTTTTAGGTCGCTCATTAATTGTAAATGTTGATAAATCTGTTTCAAATGGGATCATACCTAACAATCCTTCACGATTCTTCTCCATATGACACGCTAACAATCCGACAGGATTTTCACCGCAGTATGCTTCAGTAATCCCGTATAAATCATAAGGTCTTTGGAGCATCATCACAACGTGAGCATCTTGACCAATAGAGTCACCCCCGAACAAGTCAGTTAGTAACGGCTGATACTGTTGTTTGGCCCTAAACTCTTGTTCGATATTTCTGTTCAGCTGTGACAATAGAATCGTAATGGATTGCATCTTGGCTTGCATCCACATACACCCTTTGGATAGAGTGTTTAGTTTCTGTAGCTCTGTATCCTCTTTCCCAAGCACAAGTCTTGAGTGGTCAATCAAGTTGATGATTGTCTTGGTTGGGAACTTCTCAGTTAAGTACTCATTTGCGTACTTAATCCCATCCATATTATCAGGGATACTACAGAAATACAGAGGGTAATCCTTGTACTTCTGTACAGCTTGCTCATACTTGTCCATCATTGCTGGGCTCAATGGTTGTTCCACTGACAACAAATCGAACGTCTGAAGCTTAGTATCCTTTGAACCAGCACGTAGTATCTGCTGTTCCCCAGGCATCTCAAAGCTCCAATAGACAACTATCAGGTCGCCTTGCTTTTTCTTGTTTACATCTAATACATCGAATATAAGTTGGTTTGAAAATGCTGATTTACCTACACCGGGTCGACCTGCAATCACATACATCTTCCCAGGCTGTAATCCACCCATCAAGTTCTTGTTTAATCTAGGCCAAGCTGTGGGATACACACGACGTTTACCGAGGTGTGCATCCCTTACTTGCCTGACTGACAGATCAACAACTTCTCTAATATGCTTGACAGGGGGTAATCTCTTTTTAGAGCTGCCTTGTGATTCTTTCTGGTCTTCTTTCATCAAATCCGAGTTCATCTATTTCAGGGGGATACTTTTCCCAGGTTTTTTGATTCACCCAAGTAGTCAACATTTGCATGTACCCTATTTGATCACCCTTTCTCCTAAAATCAAGTTCCCTATTCAGAGCAGCTATTACTTCATTGTGCTTCTGTACATTCCCTTTTATGTACTTAAGATACCTCTCTCTAGCTGTTGCATTTGTACTCCCATAAGGATCTCTGGCTCTTAGAATCCTTGGTTGTCCTTTGACACTAACCTTTATAGGATAACAAGAGAGGAGCTCATTCCACATTTGATCGTCAGGTTTCTCAATGTTCTGTATGAACTCTTCCCTGACTATGGGACGCTCCTCTCCTATCTTAAGGTAGTGTTGGGTTTGCAGCTTTTCTAAGTCTACCTTTAAACCTAAAGAATCTAGAATATCATACTTCTCTTTATAACTTAAGTACAAATATAAGTATTCATCAGCAGATATACAAAGATCTTTAAGTAAAGTTAACGATACCTCTACTACCATGGTTATTGTATAAATTATTTAAACACCATAGTTATCTCCACACCTTTAATGTTAAATGAGATAGAGTTTACTTCTTCATCTTTAACCTTAATGACCTTAGGTGCTTCTAACTTACTGAACTTCTGATACACAGCAGTAGCTGATGATCTGTTCAAAGCTTTAGCTATCTCGTCCCAGCTCTTCCCTTGAGTTCTAGAATGCTTGATGTACTCAATCTCTGCTTGTGTGTAATTACTTCTCTTTACAGCCATGTTACGTTGGTTAATGGTTTGGTTGCGTTCTTGACCCACTTCTCTTCTTGTGAGTCCTTGACATAGATAATGTAAATTGTCCCGGACTTGCCTTCTTTCATTCTCAGTAGTCTACCGACACGTTGAATCAAAGGAAGAGACTTAGAGTCAAGCCCAGCAATAATCCCGATGTTAGCGTCAGGAACGTTAAAGCCTTGGTTAAGCGCTTTCGTGCTACATAGTACTCGTTCAGATTCTTCGAGGAACCTCTCAAGTATTTCAGCTCTTCGTCTTTTGCCAATCTTCGAGTGGTAATATAGACCTCCAAGAGCGTCAGCCATAGACTCAGTAAAATCATTGCTCCCAGAAAATACCAGTATTTTTCCATCTTTGTGATTATTAACTAGTTGTTTAGCTTTCTCAATCTTTGATGTTGCATGCTGGACTACTTGCTTTCTCTCCCTAATAGCATCAAAGAACATCTTAGCTGCACCTGCATCCCCAGGTATCTTCTTAGCTAAGATAGCTTTTGCATCTTCAAATGTGTTGAATCCCCCAATCCTGTACTTGGCTTGAACAAACTTGTTGTTAGCTTTTTTGTAAGCTTGTTTGTCCTCGTCATTCAGGTCAATAGGTACACAGATGATTTCGTATGGGGCTACGAGCTTTAATGCAACACACTGATCGAGAGTGATCATATACCTTATCGGGGATAATTTGAGTAGATACTCCTTGTATTCATCCTCTTCGGGTATAGTTGCAGTCATACACAGTAGCTTATCATACGTGTTGTGCTCGAAGAACTTACGATAGATAGGGCTCAATCCAAGGTGAATCTCATCACACACTACGATGTTGTAGTGCTCATCTCTGAGCTTGTGTGCTGATTGATAGCATAGAATGTCTACCCTGTCAAGTACATTCTCGTAACCCCACTTCTTAAATTCTTCTGCAAACTGATCCTGCAGTTGGTTCGTAGGGACTAAGACAAGAGCTCTTTGGTTCTCTTCTAGTAATCTCCCAATAGCCAGAATCCCACAGCGACTCTTCCCAAACCCTGTCCCAGCTATAATCGAACCATTGTATCCGTACTTAGCCCATAGATTTAGAGCTTTACGTTGTTCCTTATCTTTTATCTCATATATCTCCATCTTCTTTTAGTCTGTCATATTCTGCTTCCTTCGCATTCCATTCTGCCTCTTGTTCTTGCATATCTAACTCATACTCTATTTGTTCAACAAACTTCTCATCAATAATACCTGAGAAGTCTACCCCATTGTATTTGATAGAGTCAATCTGTGTGTATGTAAGATCATTGTCAGCTTTAACTACGTGATACTCGACTTCAAACTCGATATCATCTATTGTTCTTAAATACTTCATTCTTGTTCTGTGCGGATTTAAATAATACAAGAGCTCTACGAACTCTATCTCTGTACTGCCCATCAATCTCAATCAATCTCTCTGCAATTTTTACAGAGTTGATTACAGTAGCATGATGTCGTAGTATAGGGTCTGCTATCCCTCGTAAAGATAGCCTTGTGGTACTATGCAAGATATAGCAATATGCATGTCTTGCCTCAGCTATATGCTGTAGTCTTCTCTTCCCAATCAGCTCTTCAACCTCTACCTCAAACACAGTAGATATAGCTTCTAAAGCAAGACGAGTAGACTTTTCATCTACTCGCCTATACTTGCATACTGCTAAGAACTTATCTGTACTCTTGAGGCCTATATATATCCAGGGGTTCATTCGTCCTTGATAAACGTACCATTAACTGTCTGACCTTTACGTCCTGCAATTTCAGCGTACGCTTCTTTCAAGCACTGTGTAGGATCATGTCCTGTCTGTGCAGCCAAGATAATCAGGGTAACAAATGAGTCCCCAATAGCATCACGTAGCTCTGTTTCTCTGTTTCTTGACAATGCTGCTGCCAATTCCCCAATCTCTTCAGTGACCTTCATCATCTGAAACGGGGCATTGTTACGATGAATGAGGTCTCTGTTGTTACCCCATTCAACTACGGCTTGAATTAGTTCTGTAAAGTTCATTCGTGTATTTTTAAGTTTTCTTGTTCTAAATACTGAAGCAGCATACTTCTCATTTGTCTGACTACAAGCAGCTGTGATTCATCTAAGTTCTCTGTGTTCCATTTGAGCAGCTCTCGCATATGCTCGTCTATTTCTCTGACGACATACTTCCACTTTGCTCCGTGCATGAGATTGTCAAACTTCTCTTGCTGGTCAGGGAGATTGAACTCAAGTGTTACTTTCATCATCTGTGTTGTTAAAGGTTTCGTCAAGTATCTTGCACAGAATACATGACATTCGTCAATATTTTACTTGTAAGATCTTGACACATTTTTGCATGAAATGTCATTCACTAAGCTTAAAATCAGTGGCTTATGAATGAATTCTCATGCTAAAGGTTTATACCCGTCAACAAATAACTGATGCACACTCGACTCGATTATCTGGTTTACTGCTCTATCTATAGCTTGTAGAGTTTCTTCTTTCTCTGCTGTGTCGATAAAGTCATAAGCGCCGTTTAATGCAGCAATAACCTTGTTCCGTGTGCTATTAATGACGCGTTTGAGATCTTGTCTGTAGAATTTAGTCCCTTCTACCTCATCAAATAACTCGAGTGATGCTTGTAGACATACAAGCAGCTTAATGAAGCTGTATTGTGCTTCTACTAGTTTCTTGTCATCCATTTCGTTACGACTTTTTCGTAATAGTTAGAAATCAATTCTTAGTTTCCACATCAAGAAGTAGCATGACAAGTGCCAGCTACCCGCATTGTTTAAATCTCTTGGCTCTCTTGCCAAGCATACAGACGGGATAAGATACCATCTGTGTGTTCTGGTTTGAATATAAAAGCTCATAGCGTAAGGTTTAAAGTGTAGCCGGAATGGGACTCGAACCCACACG
>Ga0070753_1002420_pt1 | contig 9959 bp, 14 predicted proteins | sample VirMetDEL_Aug_31_FD_77441 | JGI IMG/M metagenome (GOLD analysis project Ga0070753, IMG submission 77441) | Aqueous microbial communities from the Delaware River and Bay under freshwater to marine salinity gradient to study organic matter... | ecosystem: Environmental > Aquatic > Marine > Coastal ... | reverse complement strand
TGTAGTTCGCGGTGCGTGCAGAATCTGGACCTTTGACGGCTGCGGGCTTGATGGCCCTACTTCCCTTTGTTTATGCGGCATGTCGGCTACTTGACAGTTTTGGCCCTTGTGTTATGCTGCGACAACTTGTTTACGGAGCTGCGGAGTTTCGTTACATCCACCACTTTCACCACCAGTACCACCGCCACCACCGCCACCGTGCGGTAGGATTGGGACATGTCATGTCTCGAATGTGGAAGCCAGATGACGGCTGCGGCGACTGGTCGCCCGCGTCTCTTTTGCTCTGGCCGCTGCCGGGTTTCGGCCCACCGCAATCGGAGCCTGCCTTCGGAGCTGATTGGCACGCCTCGATGGATTCGCCACGTTCGCAAGCGCCCTATCACCTGGGCCGGTCATTATGCTTCGGTCACCAACCCTGACCATTGGGCTAGTTACCAAGATGCCCGACGTTCGTCCTTCGGTGACGGTCTGGGCTTTGTTTTGAATGGCGACGGTATTATCTGCCTCGACCTCGATGATTGTTTCGATGGCGGGCAGCTGAAGCCGGACGCTCAAAGGCTTTTGGATTCTGTCGGGGAATCGTACACAGAGGTTTCCCCTTCGGGTCGCGGGCTTCACGTTTGGGGTTACAACGACGACCTAGACAAGGGCCGCGTGACTTCGTTCGGAGAGCAAAAGGTCGAGGTATATCCTTCGGGTAGATACATCACGGTTACCGAGCGGCCGATGGTCAAAGCTCGAATGGGCTTTTTGAATCTGACCGGCATCCGGTAATGATTATCATTCTCACTTGAGGGCATAAGAAAAGCCCGGCCATCACCTGACCGGGCTCCTCTTCTCTGTATTTAGTTGTTATTCAGTTATCGCCAATCCCGCAACCACCGCGTGATGACGTTACGCTCCACTCCAAAGAGTTTTGCGATGGCCGCCGGCTTGAAACCCAACCGGTACAAGCGAAACGTTCTTAGCTTGCACTTGGCTTCGAGGTTTGTCGCTCTGGCGACGGCTACCTGGTACTCGTGACCTAGTCTTTCGACCTGGTCTGTGAGCAGCTGACGGAAATGTTGTTCGTCCATCTCGTCGGCTATCTCGTCCAGTTTGTCAGGCGTGATTTCGCTGAGGTCAGTAATCATCTGCCCTCCTACGCCCGGGTCTGACGCTCGAAACGCTTGAGCGCCTCCTCGGAGATACGGTAAGTGCCACCAATCTTGTTGGCAGCAAGGTCTCCGCGAATAACCAATGTGCGGATAGATGCGGTCGACAAGCGGTAACGCTTCGCAACCTCAGCCATCTTGTAGAAACGGATTTCGTTAGTCATTTTGTTCACGTCCTCCCGCGTGGGAAAGGGTGGCTTCGATGACGCTGAACTTTGCGTCCAATCCGATGTGGTTGTAGCCGCGTCGCAGACGGTTGGCATATGCCAACGCCTCCTCTTCGGCGTTGAAATAACGCATGAGCACTTTTGTTTCGGGCTCACGGGTCGTAAATAACTTGGTGACCTGTACCTGGTACATGGCACACCTCCTGTTCTTTGTTAGTCATCGTACATTTCGTCCATTGGGTTGAATGTGGCGATGCCGACTAGGACGTCACGCTCAGCGTGCTTTGTCCAGTCGGGGTTGTGAGTAAAGCATTGGTCAAACTCGCATTGCTCACAGTTGTCGTCGTGAAGCTCAAGTCGTTGCGCGTCGGTCAGGACCGCATAGCGAGCGCGGTTGTGACATTCGAGGCAGCGGTTTTTGCTTGAGCCATTGAGGTAGAGGCGAATCGGTGTAAGACCGCCGCACTCTTGGCAAACGTATTGCTCTTGCATTTCTTCACCTTTCTTTGATTGGTCTAGCGGGTCAGTAAGACGGCCCATCCGGTTTACGCAACGTGCTGACGGTGACCGTCTCCACGTCGCTTGAATCCGAACTCCTCACAAGTGAACTCCACACCGGTGATGATTACAGAATCACCAACGGAGAGAGCCGTGTGGCCTCGGTTCTCAGGTAAGGGCTGCATTGCATCCCAGATAGGGCCCTGGTAAGTGTTGGTCTCGTGAAAGACCTGCTCACACAGAGCCTCGTCGGACTTGTCTGTCTCGATAAACACGGGCTTAGTCATGGTCAAGCGACCATCCTTGAAAGCCTTGTAAACGATAGAAACGAGTTTCTTGGTCATGGTGACCACCTCCAATTCGAGGATGGGCCGCCTTACAGACCTGCTAGGTCCGAATGACTAATTAGATGCGCCGCCGGTACGCCGATTTCTCGGCTTGGATTATGCGGCTTTTCGCCATGCAATGTGAACGCCATCGGTGTCATAGGCGTATTCGGGACGCCATTCCACCATTTCAAAACCAGCCATCACGAGCTTGCGCTCAATGTCGAGCTGGCTAAGGCCCCAGTGAGAGGGACTGGTCGACTTCACTCGAAAGTGAGTGGCGTCCTTCTCCCAGTGACCTTCAGCGTTGTCGACGTGGATACCCCATCGGCTCCAACGGTCGGACTTGTTGCGAACACTAGAGCCAAGGACCTTACGCACAGCGTTACGGAACTTGGTTTCAGTCATGTATTCAGTCATGGTGACCACCCCTTTCGGTGGCGGCGCACCTAACTAGTCATTCGGGTCCGAATGACTAACGAGACGTGCCGCCGGTTAGTGCTGGTTAGACCAGCTCGACATGGGCAATGTGACCGCGCTTCACAGCTTCCGCGTGAGCGTCGGTGTTGCGCCAGGTGTTACCGATGAAGAGAAACTCAGTGTAGTGGTCAAGCTCCTCTTCCATGGTGTACGGAGTGCCGTCTGCATGTTTCCGGGTTCCGCTTGTAACTGACACGAGGTCGTCGTAAAACAGGTCGACGAGGTCGTGGTCGGTGTTGCGGTTCGAGTACACAACTAATTTGTACATGGTGTCTCCAATCTTGGCGACACGTCTGGTTAGTCATTCGGGTTCGACAGGCCAACTGAGCATCTCAGCTTGGCGGCACTAGGCTGTTACGTCTTACGACACCTAAAACTCGAAGCCCCGGTTTCCGTTTGCGCTTGGGTGCTGTGGGGTAAGAGGGTCTTTGGTTTGTCGACCGATTACCTTGAGCGTCATAAGCTGACGGTTTTTTTGTGTGTGGGCTGGTTTAGGTTCAGGCGTTTGCGGCGGCTGAGATACCCAGTTGGCCTATCGAAGTTCTCTGTGGAGTTTTGAATGTTTCGGTGAGGCTTCGAGAATCTTTCTGTTCGTCATCTCGAACTCGTTGTAAACAACTTTACCATGGTTTTGACCAAAGGTTTACAACTGGGGCTATTTTGGGGTGTTTTTGACCCTCATTTTGACACTTCAAGCCCGATAAATCGGCATTTTTTGGCACTCTAAAAAAAGTTTGAAATTATTGCTCAAAACGGCGTTTTGGGCCCCATACCGGGTAGGCGGCACGCTGACCGGACACATCGACACGAGGTGATTGAAATGGGAATGGCAGGACGTAAACCCGCCGACCGGCCAACGGTCACGAGGCACAAGCCGACCGTCGACTGGACTGAGGTCCCCAATCGGAAGTACAAAGGCCCGCATCCTGAGCTGCCCGCTTTACGCGAGGTCGCTCAACGCGACGGCACGATTCTCGAGCTGCCCTACCCTGAGGCGACGCTCTCATGGTGGGACGCTCTCTGCAAGATGCCTCACTGCATCCTGTGGCAAGAATCCGATTGGGCTTTCGCACTCGACACAGCTTTGGTCCACGCTCAGGCGGTGACCGGCACAATCTCGGCTGCGGCCGAGGTGCGAATGAGGGAAAAGAGTCTCGGGACGACCGTCGATTCACGACGCGACTTGAGAATCCGTTACGTCGAGCCAGAATCCGAGCCAGTCCGTATGGCCATCGTGGAGAATCTCGACGATAGGCGGCGGCGGCTAACCGATGCGTGAGCTGGTCAGGGCCACTGAGCATGACCGGCAGCTGAGCCTCGGGTGGGTTGCGGTTTGGTGGATAGAAAAGTTTTGCGTGCATGGCCCCGGCGACGTGCAGGGTCAACCGATAGAACTCGACGACGAGTTCGCTGCGTTTGTTGTGGACGTGTACGCGCTAGACACGACGGGCCGCCGACTTTACGACTCAGCGTTTCTGTCGAGGGCTAAGGGCCGGGCGAAGTCTGAGCTGGCAGGTTTCATTGCTTTGTTCGAGGCGATGGGTCCGGCACGGTTCAGTCATTTCTCGGATGGCACTGACGTTTACGAGCGCGATGGGGAGACCTACGCTTACCAGCCGGGTGAGCCGGTCGGTCAGACAATCATCGCGCCGGTGATTCGATGCTTGGCCACGGAAGAGGGTCAGGCTGGTAACACCTACGACAACATTTATTTCAACCTGACTGAGGGTCCTCTCGGTGAGGGGTTGCCGCGTGATGCTGCCGGGTTGACCAGAATCTTTTTGCCTGGCGGTGGTGAGATTATCCCGTCGACTGCGAGCAACAGCTCCAAGGATGGCGGTAAGGAGTCGTTCGTCGTTTACGACGAGACCCATTTATACAATCGGCCCGAGCTGAAGCGCATGTATCAGACGGTTCGCCGTAATCTGGCCAAGCGTAAAGCTGCGGAGCCGTGGTCACTTGAGACCTCGACGATGTATCTGCCGGGTGAGGGTTCGGTCGCTGAGGAGACTCACGACTTGGCCAAGAAAATCCTCGAGGGCAAGACACGTCGTCAGAGGCTACTGTTCGACCATAGACAGGCTGACGTCGACGTTGACCTGAATGACGAGGCGGACGTGCGAAAGGGCCTCAGCGAGGCGTATGGGCCGTTTGCGGGGGTAATGGACCTGGACCGTATCATCGCGGAGATTTATGACCCGCGAAATGACCCTCAGGACTCCCGCCGATACTATTTCAACCAGCCGACTAGCGCTAAGGATGCTTTTCTTTCTTCGGAAGAGTGGCTGTCTTGTGCTGGCGGTGAGCCAATCCGTGATGGCCAAGAGGTCACACTCGGTTTTGACGGGTCGCGTAAACGCGCTCGGGGTGTCACTGACGCTACAGCTTTGATTGGCTGCCGCGTCGCTGACGGGCATATTTTTGAAATCAAAGTGTGGGAGCAGCCGGATGGCCCAGCCGGTGACGACTGGGAGGTCCCGGTCAATGAGGTGGACTACGAGGTTCGTAAAGCTTTCGAGCGATACAAGGTTGTCGGCATGTTCGCTGACCCGGCCAAGTGGGAGTCTTACATCGCTCAGTGGGAGTCGGATTTCGGCAAGAAGCTGACCGCAAAATCGTCGCAGACACATCCAATCGAGTTTTGGATGACTGGTAATCGGTCATTCTTGGTCGTGAGGGCTATCGAGCAGTTCGCTAACGCGGTACTGGACCGGGAGCTGACTCACGATTCGGGTCTGGCTTTGACTCGACATGTTCTCAACGCTCGCCGCCGCGTTGGTCGTGGCGGGGTAACAATTTCTAAAGTTCATCCTGAAGCAAAGGACAAAATCGACGCGGCCGTGGCCGCTGTGCTCGCATATCAGGCGAGACTGCAAGCGCTGTCGAAGGGTCAGGCGACTAAGCAGACCTTTGTTCCGCGTCGTATTCGTTAGGGGATTTCATGGCAACACAGTTGAGCACAGACCAGATTGGTCTACTCAAGATGCTTGCAAAAGAGCAACCGCGTCTGAATCTGTTGGAAAAGTATTTCGATGGTGATGCACCTCTCCCTGAGGGGGCAGAGGGTCAGTCGAGGGCTTACCGGCGATTCCAAAAGAAGGCTCGCTTGAATCTGGCGCAGCTGGCAGTTTCGGCGGTCAAGGAGCGCATGATGATTGCGGGTTTCCGCACTGGCGCTGACGATGACGAGAACGGTGACGCTGAGGCTCGCCGTCTTTGGAAGGCGAACAACGGGAACGTCAAGGCTGCCGACTTGCACACGTCGATGCTCAAGTTTGGTAAGGCTTACCTAATGGTCGGTTTCCCTGAGGGGTTCGACTATCCGATTATGACTGTCGAGGATTGCCGTCAGATGTATTGCACGGTCGACCCTATCGACCAGACCACGGTGACAAGCGCAATCAAGGTTTTCAAAGAGTACGGGCAAAGCTACGCATATTTCTATTACCCCGACCGGGTCGAGGTGTTCCAAAAGGACCACGAGCTGAACATTTATGACGCGAGCGATTGGATGCTGTCGGAGACCCGCACTGTTCAGAATCCTTTGGGTCAGATTCCCATTGTCAAGTTCGCTAACGCTGACGAGGTTGGCGAGTACGAGCCCTACACGGACATTATCGACCGGGTCAACCACATGACGCTTCAGCGCATGGTGATTGCGACGACTCAGGCTTTCCGTCAACGTGTGCTGCGCGGTGATTTCCCGACGCATGACCAAGAGGGCAACGAGATTGACTACAACGGGATTCTCGAGTCTCAGGCTGGCGCTTTATGGATGATTCCCGAGGGCTCTGACGTGAGCGAGCTTGGCCAGTCGGACATGTCGGGCATTTTGGCCGCCGTCCGTGCGGACATTCAAGACTTTGCTGCGGTGACGAGAACACCGATGCACTATTTCCACCCTGACGCTGCGAACGGGTCCGCTGAGGGAGCTTCTCTGGCTCGTGAAGGCTTGGTTTTCAAAACTGAGGACCGTATCGACCGTGTGACCGCTGGATGGTCAAAGGCGATGTCTCTCATGTTCCGTTGGCTTGGTGATGACGAGCGGGCTGAGCTGCTCGACCTTGAGCCTTTGTGGAAGCCGGCTGAGCGTTACTCGCTGGCTGAGCGTGCGGATGCAAACGCCAAGTTCCAAGATGTGCCGTTCCGTTCTCGGATGGCTTTGGTTGGTCAGTTCTCTCCCGCCGCTATCGAGGAGATGGAAGTCGAACGTCGTGGAGAACAGGTCTTTCAGCAAGCAATAACGGGGTAGCCCATGGCCAGTGAACTCGAGCTAATCGAGGCGTATGGCGACATGAGCACGTCGCTTATCAAGAAAGCTGGCGAGGCCGCCGAGAAAGCGTTTTACGCTTTGCCTGATTACCGTGACGGCTACATCCAAGAGTTTGTCGAAGAGTACGAGAACATTCTTTTCGGCGCTCGAATCCAAGCGGCGAGAATGGCGGCCGGTTTTCACTCCGAAGTTGCCAGGGCTAACGGCAAGAGGTTCACAGCGCCTAAGATTCGCGCTGAGGATTTCACGCCGGAGAATCTGCGGGTGTTCGGTGAGCGACAAGAGCCCTACCAGGCCAGACCTTTCCGTGAGGTTTACAAGGCCTTGAGCAAGGGCTTCTCAATGACCGATGCTGTGGCCGCCGGTGGTGCAAGGGCCAGGATTTTGGCTCAGACTGATGTGCAACTGGCGCGACGCAAAGCAAGCCTCTTCTCGAGGCGCGGCAACAGAAACATTGTTGGTTATATTCGTGTGCTGACCGGTGCTGAGAACTGTGGTCTCTGCTATGTGGCATCGACTCAGCGGTACAACAAGAACAATCTCAACCCGATTCACCCTGGCTGCGATTGCGGTGAGCTGCCCATCTATGGCGACACTGACCCCGGCCAGGTGATTGACCAATACAATCTTGACCGGATTCACGAAGCCTTTGAAAATCGGTTTGGTGTTGACGACCCTGGGGCTAGAGACCTCGGAATTGGCAAAGCTGTCCAGTATAAAGACGGTGTTCGGCTCGCTGATTTCACGCTGATTTCAATTCGCGAACACGGTGAGCTTGGCCCCATCCTGACACGCCGTAACGAAAAGTTTTTGACGCTAGAAGAGATTTTGGAGCGTAAGCGTTTACGCGAGCAACTCGTTACCCAGACGGCGGCACAACTACTTGAGCAAGAGGGCATTGACCTCGCGGTTGCTGGCCTGGCATCCTCGGCTCGACAAGCTAAGAGACGAGTTGCTGCGGCTCAGACTCCCAAAAAAGTCGCTGAGATTATGGGAGAGATTTTCAACTCTCGTCAAGAGGGCTGGTCGATAACGCTCGAGGACAATGCGCTCGGGTTTGCTGGCCAAGACATTGCGAAGATAAATCGTGAGCGGCTCGATGCAACCAAGACCATCGCCGATACTCTGATTGACCTTGAGGAAAAATACCCGGTCAATATCGTTACGGTCCGAGGCCCGGCTGCCGCGAAAAATAACGCACTGGCTTACGCTTCGGCCACCAAAGGCAGCTTCGAGAATAAAGAGATTTCTTTCACTCAGCAACTCCTGACGAGTGGCTCTGGGGCGGCGGATGTTGTCGAAGCTTCAGAGCGAGGCCACTTTCCCACCTGGCTTGCTAGTGAGGTCGACCCAATTCGCTATGTGACGACGCACGAGTACGGTCACCTGCTCGATTATCAAGGCAAGTATAAGACGAAGCCAAACGCTCTGATAAACGACCTGTATAAGAGCTGGCTTGCGGAAAAGGGCTATTCGCCAGACGTCGGCAACATCGTTCGGAGCGAGTTTATCCGTGAAGAGCTGAGTGGCTACGCGGCAAGCGACCCTCGAGAGCTTATTGCTGAAGCTTTCGCGGATTACGAGATTCGCGGCGAAGCCGCAGCCCCGCTTTCAAAGAAAATCGCTGAGCGACTGCTCAAGAACTACACGGAGGCCCTGGAAAATGAGGCTTGACGTTCCGGTTACTGACGCTGATTTTGAGGCAGCGCTGGAAGAGTCTTTGGCTGGTCGGCTTATTTCCGACACCGGTTTACCGGCATCCATTAGAGATTCACTCGACGCTTTGTCTGACAACCCGCCTGAGGTTGCAATCGACAACATTCGCGCAGCTTGGGAACAGCTCAAGCGTGAGCGACCTGAAGATTTCACCGACTAGCTCGGTGGACCAAGCCCGACACGGGCAAACCTGAATCGACACGAGGAAGGACAACTCAATGTCTGAAGAAACAACTGAAGTAGTAGATACAACTGAAGAGACACCCCAGCAAGAAGCTGAGGTCGAGGTAGCCGACGACACGTCAGCGGCCGTAGACCTGGAAAGCGAACTTGCCAAGTGGAAAGAGCAATCACGGAAGCACGAGCGTCGCGCTCGAGACAACGCTGCCGCTGCGAAAGAACTAGACGAAATCAAGAAATCCCAGTTGACTGAGCAAGAAAAGTTGGTCGCGGAAGCGCGGCAGTCTGTCTTGCAAGAGGTGGCTGTGAAATTGGTCGACGCAGAGTTCAAGGCAGCGACTCAGGGACGTTTCGTTTCCCCTGAGGCGGCGCTTGCTTTTGACCGTAAAGAGTTTATTTCTCCCGATGGGGAAATTGACAGTGAGGCGATTCAGACATGGGTTGCATCTAACACGGTGACTACTGAGGCTCCGAAGGTTGACCTGGGTCAGGGTTCGCGTGGCGATAACGCCAAGCTTGCCTCGATTCGGTCGCGTGAGGAGTTGCAGGATATGTCACCCCAAGAAATCCTCAAGGCGCGTCAAGATGGCCGCCTTGATTACCTACTCAACAAGAATTAGGAGGTTATAGCCAATGGCTATTGACCAGTTTATTCCTGAGGTATGGAGCGCCGGTGTTTCCACCGAGTTCATTGCCAATCAGGTTGTTATCCCGACTCTCGGCACTGCCTTTACTGGCAACGTGACCGCTGGGTCAACTGTCCACATTATCAACGCTACTACTCCGACCATTTCGGACTACAGCGCTACCCGCTCCATCACCGCTGAGGCTCTGGCCGACACCGAGGTGCAGCTCACCATCGACCAAGAAAAAGCGTTCTCTGTGAACGTTGACGACGTCGACCGCGTGCAGGCATCCTCTGAGTTCGGTCCCTGGGTTGCTTCCGCTGGCCGTGCGCTGGCTGAGGACGCAGAAAACTACCTCGTTGACCTGATGCTGGCCGGCGCAACTGCCGCCAACACTGGCTCCGTGGTTGTGGACACCGCTGACGAGGCTAAGGCTGCTATTCGTGCAATCCGCAAGTCTATGGCTCTCGCTAAGGTCCCCGCGTCTGACCGCTTTGTTGTGGTCAACCCCGACATGGCTGACCTTTTGATTCAGGGTC
>Ga0070753_1002415_pt1 | contig 9981 bp, 5 predicted proteins | sample VirMetDEL_Aug_31_FD_77441 | JGI IMG/M metagenome (GOLD analysis project Ga0070753, IMG submission 77441) | Aqueous microbial communities from the Delaware River and Bay under freshwater to marine salinity gradient to study organic matter... | ecosystem: Environmental > Aquatic > Marine > Coastal ... | reverse complement strand
GTTCTGGATTGTGTTGGTGTTATAGCTCTTGTTTGTGTAGCTGTTTGTGATGCTGTTCTAGTAGCTGTTGGTGTTCTTGTTGATGTACTAGTAGCTGTTTGAGTATTTGTTCTTGTTTGTGTTTTTGTTTGTGTAGCTGTTTGTGTTCTAGATTGTGTAGCTGTTTGTGTTGATGTTCTTGTCTGAGTTGGTGTTTGAGTGGATGTTTGTGTAGGTGTTTGAGTAGAAGTTCTAGTTGCTGTAGCTGCTGGTGTACCGGTTTGTGTGTTTGTTGGTGTCTGTGTTCTTGTCTGGGTAGCTGTCTGTGTTCTGGTTCTTGTATTTGTTGGTGTTTGGGTTCTGGTTTGTGTAGCTGTTTGAGTAGCTGTTCTAGTAGAAGTAGCTGTTCTAGTAGCGGTATTAGTTGATGTTTGAGTATTTGTTCTTGTCTGTGTTCTTGTTTGTGTAGCTGTTTGTGTAGCTGTTCTTGTCTGTGTTGGTGTTTGAGTTGATGTTGATGTACTTGTAACTGTAGCTGTTCTTGTTTGTGTAGGGGTTTGTGTTCTTGTCTGCGTTGCTGTCTGTGTAGTTGTTGGGGTCTGCGATCTTGTTCTTGTTTGAGTAGATGTTTGTGTTTTTGTAGGTGTTTGTGTTCTTGTTCTTGTTTGGGTAGGTGTTTGAGTTTGTGTAGCTGTTCTTGTCTGTGTTGGTGTTTGGGTAGCGGATACCGTTGCTGTAGGTGTTTGTGTTCTTGTTCTTGTTTGGGTAGGTGTTTGAGTTTGTGTAGCTGTTCTTGTATTAGTTGGTGTTTGAGATCTTGTAGCTGTTTGGGTTCTCGTTCTTGTCTGTGTTGGTGTCTGTGTTCTTGTTCTAGTAGACGTTAAAGTAGCTGTCTGAGTTGGTGTTCTTGTCTGGGTATGAGTTTGGGTAGCTGTTTTTGTTTGTGTAGGAGTTTGTGTAGATGTTCTGGTTGTTGTTACTGTAGGTGTTTGAGTAGATTCTCTAGTAGTTGTTGGTGTTTGTGTTCTTGTACGAGTTTGTGTTCTTGTACGAGTTTGGGTAGGTGTGTTTGTTCTAGTAGGTGTTTGTGTTGATGTTTGTGTTTGGGTAGCTGTTCTAGTAGCAGTAGGTGTTTGTGTTCTTGTTCTTGTCTGGGTAGGCGTTTGTGTAGAAGTTCTTGTTTGCGTTGATGTTCTCGTCAGTGGCTGTTCTTGTACTAGTAGGTGTTTGGGATCTTGTAGCAGTTTGTGTTCTTGTTCTAGTTTGTGTAGGTGTTTCTGTTCTTGTTCTTGTTTGCGTAGGTGTTGCTGATTGGGTAGCTGTTCTTGTTTGTGTAGGTGTTTGTGTTGCTGATTGTGTAGCTGTTTGGGTCTGTGTAGCTGTTCTTGTTTTTGTACTAGTACTGGTTTGAGTTGGTGTTTGGGTAATAGATTTGGTTCTTGTCTGGGTATTTGTTCTAGTTTGTGTAGCTGTTTGGGTCGGTGTTTGAGTAGACGTTTGAGTAGGTGTTTGTGTAGCTGTTGGCGTTTGGGTCGGTGTTCTTGTTTGTGTAACCCCTGGTGTATCAGTACTAGTAGGTGTTCTTGTTTGAGAAGCTGTTTGAGTTCTTGTTCTACTAGGGGTATGGGTTTGAGATGATGTTCTCGTTTGGGTTGGGGTTTGAGTTCTTGTTCTAGTAGACGTTAAAGTGGCTGTTTGAGTTGGTGTTCTAGTTGAAGTTGCTGTTTGGGTAGATGTAACTGTTTGGGTAGGCGTTTGTGTTCTTGTTGGTGTTTGAGTTCTTGTTCTCGTCTGTGTAGGTGTTTGAGTCTGTGTAGATGTTCTTGTTTGGGTATGGGTTTGTGTAGCTGTTCTTGTCTGAGTTGGTGTTTGAGTTGAAGTTGATGTTTGTGTAACTGTCGGTGTTTGTGTTATGTTCTAGTAGAAGTAGGTGTTTGAGATCTCGTTGGTGTTTGTGTTCTTGTTCTTGTTTGAGTCGAGGTGTTGGTATTAGTACTGGTTTGTGTAGGTGTTTGGGTTTGTGTAGCTGTTCTTGTTTGGGTATGGGTTTGTGTAGCTGTTCTTGTCTGTGTAGGTGTTTGAGTTTGTGTTGGTGTTTGAGTTGATGTTTTTGTTTGTGTTCTAGTACGAGTTTGGGTAGGTGTTTGTGTTCTTGTACGAGTTTGTGTTCTAGTACGAGTTTGGGTTGGTGTTTGAGTTCTTGTAGGAGTTTGTGTTGATGTTCTTGTTTGTGTTCTTGTTCTTGTCTGAGTGTGAGTTTGAGTAGCTGTTCTTGTCTGAGTCGGTGTTTGAGTTGAAGTTGATGTTTGTGTAGGTGTTTGAGTCTGTGTAGCTGTTCTTGTATTTGTAGGCGTTTGTGTTCTTGTTCTAGTCTGAGTAGATGTTCTAGTTAAAGTTGGTGTATTTGTTCTTGTTCTAGTCTGAGTTGATGTTTTTGTTTGGGTAGCTGTTCTTGTAACTGTCGCTGTTTGTGTAGGGGTGCTTGTATTAGTAGATGTTTGCGTTGATGTTCTAGTTTGAGTAGCTGTTGGTGTTTGGGTAGCTGTCTTGGTCTTGGTAGCTGTTTGAGTAGCTGTTTTAGTATTAGTAGCTGTCTGCGTAGACGTTTTTGTCTGTGTAGCTGTTCTCGTTTTTGTAGGTGTAGCTGTTTGGGTTGGTGTTTGAGTACTTGTTTTAGTTGCTGTTGGTGTAGCTGTTTCAGTAGCTGTTCTAGTTGCAGTAGGTGTTTGTGTTCTGGTTTGTGTAGCTGTTTGAGTAGCTGTATTTGTAGCTGTTTGTGTAGATGTTCTTGTCTGGGTGGCTGTCTTTGTTACCGAAGCTGTTCTAGTTTGAGTAGCTGTTCTAGATGCTGTTGGTGTATTAGTAGATGTTTTGGTTTTTGTTTTTGTTCTCGTTTGAGTAGCTGTTCTTGTTTGGGTAGCTGATTGAGTAGGTGTTCTAGTTTGGGTAGATGTTCTAGTAACAGATGCTGTTCTTGTATTAGTAGGTGTTGATGTATGGGTAGAAGTTCTTGTAGCTGTTGGTGTTTGTGTTCTTGATTGAGTAGCTGTCTGCGTTCTTGTCTGCGTTGCTGTCTGGGTAGGTGTTTGAGTTTGCGTAGATGTTCTTGTTTGGGTGGGCGTTTGGGTTTGTGTGCCTGTTTGAGTAACAGTTGCAGTTTGGGTAGCTGTTCTAGATGCTGTTCTTGTTGGTGTTTGTGTCTTTGTCCTAGATGCTGTAGCTGTATAAGTTGGTGTTCTGGTTTGTGTTGATGTTTTAGTTACTGTAGATGTTCTGGTTTGTGTAACTGTACTTGTTTGTGTAGATGTTTTAGTTGGTGTTTGGGTTTGTGTAGATGTTCTAGTATGTGTAGGTGTTGCTGTTCTAGTAGCTGTTCTTGACGCTGTAGCTGTTTGGGTTGGTGTTCTAGTAGCAGTAGACGTTACAGTTGGTGTTGATGTTTGTGTTGATGTTCTAGTCTGAGTATTTGTTCTTGTTTGTGTAGCTGTCTGTGTAGGTGTCTTAGTTGGTGTAACACCTGGGGTTTGTGTTTGAGAAGCTGTTGGTGTTTGTGTTCTTGTTCTTGTTTCAGTAGCTGTTCTTGTCTTAGTAGGTGTTTGTGTAGCTGATTGAGTAGCTGTCTGAGTTACTGTTTGAGTAGCTGTTCTAGTCTGGGTAGGTGTTCTGGTTTGTGTTCTTGTTCTTGTTCTTGTTCTAGTAGCGGTAGGTGTATTTGTTCTTGTCTGGGTAGCTGTCTGAGTTGGTGTTTGAGTTGATGTTCTTGTTTGTGTAGCTGTTTGGGTGTTGGTCTGGGTAGGTGTTCTAGTAGCTGTTTGTGTAGGTGTTTGAGTAGACGTTCTTGTCTGAGTAGCTGTTCTCGTTCTCGTTCTAGTAGCAGATTGGGTTGGTGTTCTTGTTCTAGTAGCAGTATTGGTTGGTGTTCTTGTTCTTGTCTGGGTATGTGTTTGACTAGCTGTTCTTGTAATTGTTCTAGTAGATGTTTGTGTCGGTGTCTGTGTTTGTGTTGACGTTCTTGTCTGGGTAGACGTTCTTGTCTGTGTTGGTGTTCTTGTAATTGTTCTAGTAGCTGTTGCTGTATTAGTAGCTGTTTTGGATGGTGTAACTGTTTGTGTAGCTGTTCTAGTAGCTGTATTTGTAGCTGTCTGAGTTGATGTTCTTGTTGCTGTTGCTGTTCTTGTAGGAGTTACTTCAGCTGTTCTTGTCTGGGTAGGCGTTCTAGTAATTGTTCTAGTAGCTGTTCTTGTTGCTGTTTGAGTAGATGTTCTTGTTGGTGTTTGTGTAGATGTTTGTGAAGCTGTTCTGGTTGGTGTTCTTGATCTTGTAGCTGTTGGTGTTTGTGTTCTTGTTTTAGTATTAGTAGCAGTTTGTGTTACTGTTGGTGTTTGAGTTGCTGTTTTAGTGTTAGTAGCTGTTCTTGTAGCTGTCTGTGTTGCAGTCTGTGTAGCTGTTTGAGTAGACGTTCTTGTCTGAGTAGCTGTCTGTGTAGCTGTTTTGGTTTGTGTAGGGGTTTGTGTTCTTGTTCTAGTAGCTGTATTTGTTGGTGTAACTGTTCTTGTCTGGGTATTTGTTCTTGTTTGAGTAGCTGTCTGAGTAGCTGTCTGAGTAGGTGTTTGTGTTCTTGTATTTGTTCTCGTTCTGGTTTGGGTAGGTGATTGTGATCTCGTTTGAGTTGGTGTTGGTGTACGGGATTGAGTAGCTGTTTGGGTAGGTGTCTGTGTTCTTGTTCTTGTCTGAGTAGCTGTCTGTGTTCTTGTTCTTGTTCTAGTTTGGGTAGGGGTTTGGGTTCTTGTTCTTGTCTGGGTAGGTGTCTGAGTTTGTGTTGATGTTCTAGTATTAGTAGCTGTTTGGGTTGCTGTTTTAGTAGCTGTTCTTGTTTGTGTATTAGTTCTTGTTACTGTTTGAGTAGCTGTTCTTGTCTGAGTTGGTGTTTGAGTAGCTGTCTGTGTTGGTGTTTGAGTTGGGGTCTGAGTTGATGTAATTGTTTGCGTTGGTGTTCTAGTACTAGTAGATGTTCTTGTATTTGTAATTGTCTGTGTAGGTGTTTGTGTTTGAGTAGCTGTTCTGGTGTTTGTTCTAGTCTGGGTAGGTGTTCTTGTTTGAGTAGCTGTTCTTGTTTGTGTTGGAGTTTGGGTTGATGTTTGTGTTTGTGTAGGTGTCTGGGTTGGTGTTCTTGTTTGAGTAACACCAGGGGTTGGTGTATTGGATGATGTTCTAGTAGGTGTTCTAGTAGATGTTTGTGTGGGTGTTACAGCAGGATCTATAACTTGTAAAGGTAAAAACGTATCAACACCGGATATAGCTTGTTGTTTAAAGAAGGTAATATAACTACTACCTTGCTCAAAAGTTGAGAAACCTTGTAAGAATTCAGGCAAACCTGGAATATAAGCAGCGTAGTTAGGTACTAAATTGTTATCATCCGGAGTAGGACGTAACATTCTTGTTGTTTTATTAGATGCACTTAATGCTGCAAACGCTCCGGGTGGTAACCCAGCACCTGTCAAAATATTAGGATTACCAGCTGAGGAATATACAAAGAATGATAAACCGCTTGTCATCCACGCAGCTTCAGTGGCAAAAACACCCACAGGTGGTATAAAGCTAACTGCTGATACAGGAAGGACACTTACAGCAGGTACAAACATTTGGTAACTACTACCTGGCTGGAAAGAGGTAAATCCCTGTAAGAAGTCGGGTAAACCAGGTTGGTATCTTATAAAAGCTGGTGAAGTAGGGTTCTCCGCTGAATAAATATATCTAATTGTTGATGACGAAGATAACGGTGTTGAACTAACCGATAAAGCGTTTTCACCTACGAACCTTAATGTTTGTCCTGAGAATGTTAATAAACCCATGGTAAATATATTTAATCACCACGAGCTATAAAAATCACTGTAAAATTACTTTTTCTTCTTTTATTTTAAACTCAAACGTACTACCAGTAGCATGATTGTGATATATAGCTGTTTTACCAATATACGTATCAAAAGAATAGTTAATTAAAGCAACTACTTCATTATTTAAGTAAAGATCTATAACATGTAAATCAACTTCATCGTCAGTACAAATCGGTAAAGTTAACTCATCATTAATAGAAGCTTGAAATGTAACTCCATTTGCTGATGCATGTGGGTGACCACCTGTTCCTATTAGCGTAAACGTTTCTTCCATATATTATATTATGTTGTAAACGCTCTTGTACCATCAACAAACGTTCCGGTAAATGGTCCATCACCGTTACTATAAGTTACCCTAAATGTATCTCCTACATAACCCGCATAAGAGAATGGAACAACTGATCTTGTAGTGCCATCTACCGTAATTAACATTGTATATAATACGGGATCACCTGTTAAATCAGTATCGAATTCAAATACATCACCAGCAGCAGATTGGAACGTAACACCATTTGCTGACGGATGAGGTGCACTACCTGTCGCGGTAAGAGAATTGTTAAATGTCTGAGGTGGTGTGACTGTAGGTGTTGGTGTATATGTAGGTGTTCTTGATTGCGTAGGTGTTTGAGTCGGTGTTTGTGTGCGTGTTCTCGTTTTAGTCGGGGTTTGAGATCTTGTTTGTGTAGGTGTTCTAGTGCTCGTCTCTGTATTACTTTTGGTTCTTGTCTGAGTAGGCGTTTGTGTTCTAGTTTGTGTTGCTGTCTGTGTTGCTGTTCTGGTAACTGTTGGTGTAGGTGTTTGAGTAGCGGTTCGAGAAGCTGTTCTTGTAACTGTTTGTGTTGCCGTTCTTGTTGGTGTTTGGGTAGAAGATTGAGTTGCTGTTTGAGTAGATGTCCTTGTAGATGTTGATGTAGCGGTTTGTGACGATGTTCTGGTTGCGGTAGCGGTTTGAGTTGGGGTTTGTGTTCTTGTTCTAGTTTGTGTAGGGGTTTGTGTAGGTGTTTGTGTTCTAGTAGCACCCGGGGTATCTGTTCTAGTAGCTGTTCTACTTACTGTTGATGTAGGCGTTTGTGTACGTGTTCTTGTACCCGTGCTTGTATTTGAAGGTGTAATTGTAGCTGTAGACGTTACTGTATTAGTAGCTGTTCTTGATTGAGTTGGTGTGCTAGTCGATGTATAAGTCGAAGTTCGAGTAGAGGTCTGTGTTGGGGTAACTGCTGGTGTGCCTGTTTGTGTTTGTGTAGCTGTTTGAGTAACTGATTGTGTGGCTGTTTGAGTAGGTGTCTGGGTTCTTGTTCTAGTTTGGGTAGCGGTTCGAGAAGCTGTTCTAGTAACTGTTTGTGTTGATGTTCTAGTGTTGGTGTTAGTTGTTGTTGGTGTTTGTGTAGTAGATCTCGTACTTGTTTGTGTTGGTGTAGCTTCTGGAGTACCGGTTGATGTTTGAGTAGGTGTAACTGCAGGTGTACCTGTTGGTGTTTGTGTAGCAGTATTGGTACTAGTGTAAGTAGGTGTTTGTGTAGCGGTTCGAGAAGCTGTTCTTGTAACTGTTTGGGTAGGTGTTTGAGTTGATGATTGAGTTGATGTCTGTGTTGCTGTTCTAGTACTAGTTACAGTCTGAGATGATGTTACAGTAGACGTAACGGTAGGTGTTAAAGTAATTGATTTAGAAGGTGTTACTGCAGTGGTACCTGTATTAGTGCTAGTTATTGTATTAGTGGCTGTTCTTGTATATGTCGGTGTAGCAGTAGTGGTGTTAGTAGGGGTATTAGTGGCTGTTACTGTAGGTGTAGGTGTATTAGTAGCAGTACTAGTCGACGTGGGTGTAGCACAATTGGTTAAGGTAGTTGATACCGTTCTAGTTGCAAATGGTGTTTTGGTTCTTGTTTGAGAAGGAAAAGGTGTTAACCCAGGATAATTAGTAAGACTATTATCAACCTGAACAGCAGAAGCTTTTAATTGATTTGCATTTCTTACTGATTGCGGTCGAGGATCAAATATACTGGCAGGAATATTTCTATTCCTTTCTCTTCTCGTAGTGCGGTTACTATCTACTTTTGCCGGTCCAAAATTAATGTTCCGGCAATCACCACAACCACCTGTTGGATTACTGAAGTTAAGTGCCACAACTATATTTATAATTTAAGAGCACTTAGAACTTTATTTTTATTAAATATCTCTGTCTCTTCTTTATAAGGGCACTCTTGAGGTATACCTGCTAAGTTATAATCAAAGTATTGACTATTTATCAAATGAACTTTACTTTCACCTGTTGGTTTATTAGCAATAATATTATTATGTAACTTATAACCGAACATTTCTGGATGAGTACCACACCAAAGAACTGTAGATGGTATTTTAAATGCTGCTGCAGCATGCTGCATACAAGAATCGATTAATAAACATCTATTAGCCACTTTAAGTATAGAAAATAGATCAATATTATTCATTTGTTCATTAATAGGGTGAGCACCCTCAAGTATAGGAGAATTAGGTCTGCAAATTTGATATACATAATAACCTTTTTCTTGAGCCATATTATTAATCTCCATAGCTAATGAAAAAGGCATATCTCTAGTCCAAGAATAAACATTCTGCTGTTGATCTTCAAAGAAAGGACCACCATTAGTTTGCATAACTAAAATCGGTCTATCATCCCCTTCAGGTAACATCCACTGTCTATAAGACTGTTCTGAATACATATTTAAATACAATTCAGGTTTATGGACACGCTCATCAAATTCTAACCCACACATTGAAAACCATGTCTGCATAAGAGGCGTTTGCTGCATAATATGAGTTGATTCGAAGTAAGGCTCTCTTCTAAAGACAATGGTATCTTTACGATTAATATAATCATCGTAAAAATAAGGCATAGCATTTAAGCTATAAACTCTATGAATATGCGGGTTATTTAAAAAGATTTCAGGCCAAGAGCATGCAACAATAAGTTTTCTATCATTATGTTTCTCAGCTAAAGGTTTAATAATAGCAGATGCAGCAACATTTTTACCTAAACCACCTTCAATGTGAAGAATAGCATATTTTTCTTTTGAATCACTCATTTAATATAATTTAAATGAGCGTTTATAAAAATCAAGAACAACCACAAGTACTTGTTGGTGTTTGTGTTCTTGTTCTTGTTTGTGTAGCAGTTCTTGTTCTAGTAGGAGATTGACTTCTTGTTCTAGTAGGAGTCTGTGTCGGTGTTTTATAAGGTGAAACCGTTCTAGTTGGGGTATATGTTGGTGTATTAGTACTAGTTTGAGTATTTGTTCTAGTAGGTGTAATACAGTTTGAAGGTGTATATGTTTCGGTTGGTGTGTTAGATCTTGTTTTTGTAGGGGTTGGTGTATCAGTTCTTGTAGGGGTGTAAGTTCTAGTTCTTGTTCTGGTTGGGGTTTGACTTGTTGTTCTACTCGGAGTAGGAGTAGGTGTTCTTGTTCTTGTAGCTGTATAAGTAGCTGTCACTGAAGGAGTAACAACAGAAGTATTTGTAGCAGTAGGAGTTACCGTGCTGCTCTTTGTATAAGTAGGTGTTTGAGTAGATGTTTGAGTTGGAGTTTGTGTTCTTGTCCTAGTTGGTGTAGATGTATGTGTTTGAGAAGCTGTTCTTGTTGGTGTAGATGATTTTGTTTTAGTTAAAGTTGGTGTATTAGTACCGGTTACAGGGAGTTGTGTTCCTTGAGATAATGTTGCAGTATATGTACAAGTAATAGTTTTAGTAGCGGTAGGTGTATAAGTTCTAGTAGACGTTCTTGTTGGTGTAGGTGTTGAAGCAGTAGCAGCTGTAGACGATATATAAGTTGTTTTAGTTCTTGTTCTTGTTCTAGTTATTGATGGTGTAGGGGTTTGAGTTGATGTACCAGTAGGTGATGCAGTATATGTAACTGTGCAAGTATGAGTAGGCGTATAAGTTCTAGTACGAGTTGCTTCAGGTGTTAAAGTTCTTGTAGCGGTAGGAGTTACAGAACCACCTACGAGATTCATTTTACCCCAATTGCTTGCCCGTTCTGGACCAGGGTTAACGCTTCTAATTAAATCTCTTACTGTAGGTATAGTTGCCACAATTACATATATTTATATCATTACATATGATTTAAAAGTTATC
>Ga0070753_1002413_pt1 | contig 9984 bp, 19 predicted proteins | sample VirMetDEL_Aug_31_FD_77441 | JGI IMG/M metagenome (GOLD analysis project Ga0070753, IMG submission 77441) | Aqueous microbial communities from the Delaware River and Bay under freshwater to marine salinity gradient to study organic matter... | ecosystem: Environmental > Aquatic > Marine > Coastal ... | reverse complement strand
GGCGTAGCGCGAAACAGTCCACTGGGGGTAACTGATCGGGTCGACGACCATACCCTCCAACAGACTCATGCACTTCAACAACATGGAGGTAGGGCCGCCTCCAATATCTAAGATCCGCTTACCCGATGCCTCGAAGTGGAATCCACGTGGGATTAACTCCATAAAACGGGCATACACATAGTGCTTCTGATCTTCGCTGAATGTATTACAGCAATCACCCCAGAACTGGCGTTCGAACAGAAGCTCGTCGTGCACGGCGATCTCTTAAAGCTGGCCCTAGCCTACATATTTTCCTAGGAAAAAACTCAACGAATATCCAATTCGCCGTTCTCATCCCAGGTCATGCTGTGCATCAACTGATAAGGAGGCTCCTTCATCTGCCTCGTGGAAACAGGAACTGAAGCCCGATTTGGGTTCGATCCAGAAGTCAAAGCCAAAAGCTTGCCAAATTGCGTCGTGATTCGATCGATCGCCTTGCAGGGGTCCCCCACGGTTCTTTTGCGTGTCCTTAACTTTAGGACGCTAGACGCCGCAGGGGATCTCAGCGAATGAAAGAAATTATGAACTTACACACCAGACAGGCGGGGAGCCCCAGGGAAGGTGCCTTTGTTGATCGCGTCCTGGAAACTCGACGCACCTAACTGGCGAAGTCGTTCTTGGATCGAGGGACCGCGAGCATCAATGCGACGCTCGACCCGATCACGGAAATCTTCTTGAGACATACGCTCAGGCAGCCCAGCAACAGGGCCTCCGGTCAAATCGCCGATAAAAATGTCTAAAAGTAACTGAGCTTTTTCTTCTGTACTAGGGTCATAAGGTAACGTCTCAACAGTGTTACTGTCTACCCCAGGCCGATACACCAGATCCCGGTACATGTTTCTTTTCAGAAATAAGCCTCAATCCAGTTTAGAGCAACCTAAAGGAGTGAAACGCTCCATAATAGTTATCCTGCTCCTGTGGGCAATCGGCAGCGTGATTATGTACTTGGATTCCCAATATTCACAAATTATTAGCCTCAAGAATAACAATCGCCACGACAAGTCCTAGAGCGACAAAACCTATTCCGATAAGTCCGATAACAGGCCAAACTACATGAGTCATCAAACAGGCCCAGGTAACAAACCACGCTTCTCGGCCAAGCGGTAAGCAAGGTCGGGGTGTGCCTCGACCCAAGTCATTAGGGCTTCAGGCGACATGCCTTCAACAGCACCGCCTTCATATAAGCGACGCTGCAGCTCACCGCCTTTAGCCATCTCAGCGCCAAGAATACGTTGTTTAGCGTACATCTGAGCAAGCTCGTTCATGCTGGGAGTAGGAGATGCTGGCACCTCACGAGTTACAGGAGCACGCTGCTCTTCCACGGGGCGACGAGTTGCGGGGGCAGGACCAAGCGCAGGCTGAACACTTGCACCAGCATTACCTCCGCCGACACCGCCAATAGGTGCTCCGGTAGGCCCATAAGTGGCTGCAGGCACGCGAGCAGGAATTTCTTCTTCCTGGCCAGCAAACATCGGCTTAACTAAATTCTGATTTATCCAATCAGTAGTACCAGATCCCACCATGTATGCACCGATTGTGCCTGGAATCTGGAACCAAGGACCCTTGGGTAAAACTTTAGAAGCCGCTGCAGAAGCGGCCATACCCGCACCTACGTTAATTACAGCATCTCGAGGATCCTTACCGCTTAAAACCTCTGAGCCAACATCAATAGCTCCCTGAGCTACAGGGTGTCCAAGAACCCTACCAGCCATCCGTAAGGGGCTTTTGGAGACAGGACTAGCTGGAACGACGGATGGCGGATTAAAAATATTCTTTGCCTGTTGAGCTTTTCTTACTTCGAGCCAAACCCGATTCTTCAAGTCATCAAGCCAGCTCATTTTTAAACGAATTACTTCTCAACCATAATTATAAGCCAGCCATAATTCAAATAAAAAAGGGGCTGCTGAGCCCCAAAGTTCCCTCGTCCACTTGTCCCTTGGCAGGAACAACACAAGTCTAGCTAGCCGATCCGATCATGCAAGCGTGGTGTTCTCGTGCGAATAACGAGAATCAATCTCCACCCCACGGTAGACACAACGGGGGCTTGCCTCACGGGTCGTTTTTTGCCACTCGCGCACCTCGTTCTGGTGCTCTACGGTGTCATACTGTTTGCCGCGATACGTTAAAACAGTCATGAAAGGGTAGCAACTCCCTCTAGTGTAGGAAACGGTAGCGATTGATACTGTATAACTGCTATACAGAACACAGAACTAGCTAGTAAATTCGGACAAAGATCCTAGACTTGTTAGGTACTTTGCAATCCTCCCGTGGCAAGGGAGTGGAACACACCCGTCCGCGAACCATGGAACGGGATGATCAAAGCATCACTGGATGCAGTAGACCGACACAACGACCATTATCTAAAGACAAACAATTATAAACACCTTGTAGCTGCACATTACTTAAGACAGTACGTGTCTTATGTGAAAGAGATTATATTAGAGACTGAAAAAAATCAGGTATAACGTCTACGATTAAAACTTTGAATCGTCTTTTCTAGCATCTGGAAGCATCCGATCCAGATAAGCTTCTGCTCGTCCTCTGATTTTTTGAGTAGCTTTATCTAACCCTGGATTTAATCCAAGATCTAAATACCTCTGTGTTATGGCATCACGCATATCCCATTGAGTCGAGTCTCCTAAATTTCGAGCGCCTGGTACAACTGGAGCATTAAACATATCGGATGTGTCAAAAGTATTCCGTATGTACTGATCACGAGCTGATGTCCCCGGTGTATACGGGTTAGCCATCAAAGCGTAGGCTTTGTCCACAGCGGCTTCTACGTGCTCACCAGGATAGTTGCGGTACCAAGGATCGTTTAAACCAGGATTAGGTAAACCGACAGCCTTTAAGTATTCGTTGGCCTCTTTTTGGGCTAGAGCTTCTGAAGTTAAGCGCGTGTGGGCAGGAGAAGCACCGACAAACGCATTCAAGTAATCGGCAGCTTCTTCAGCCTTTACTTCGTTTCCGTATGTATATCCCGCTAAGGGGTTAATCCGCTCTCCAAGTATCTCCTCGTTCTTGTGCATCTTGATCAAACTTGGATCATACGCATGAGCAGACTCATGAGCAAGTAGGTGAACGTCAGGATCTTCAGTGTTAAAGTACACCACGCGGCGATCCTTGTCTAAACTGCCCCCGTAACCATCTTTACCTCCGTAAGCACTAAAGTAGCCGGCACCCCCAGCATTACCTTTCTGGATCTCAACGGGAATACCAAACTTATCTTGAAGGTAGTCAAGTAATAGCTGTCCTTGTGGAGACGCCGTAAACTGGCCATCAGTAAAAGACCCGGCAGAAGGTATTAAAGGTGAACCAGCTCTATTCATCTAAGACGCCCAACTCGTCGTACAAATACTCTAAATCAAGACCCACTAAACAACGGAACAGTGGCTTCAACCTCGTAAGCGGGTGGTTTAACCGGCAACGCATAAAGAAGCGCCCGACCAAGTTGCGTGGCGGGGCTAAATGTTTTACTAGACGGACTAACACCAAGTTCTCCTTGGTCGCGACCAAGACCAGATAAGGGATATTTAGGCGGGTTAGAGATACCAGAGCGAAGTTCATTCATGGCGTCAGGGTTCCAGATTGATTCAATACTCTTCCACGCCTTCCAAGGTTGGACCTTGCCCGAAACTAAATCAGGGTCTTCTGATCGATTGACCATGTCGTAGGTATCTTTAAAAGTTACTGTATTGGCAACAGGGTCAACATAAGCATTAAAACTACCTAAGGTGTTAGTAACAGACTTAGGAGTGTCAGCACCGTAAGGAATAACGGCACCTGTAGCAGGCACACCAGGCCCATACGTCGGTTCGTCGTTGTAAATAGGAGCGAGTCCCCGAGTGGCATCTCCTGGAAACAACTCAACCGTTACAGAAGGTGTTCGCTCGGCAGCAGCACGTAGAGCGTTCAATGTAGAAGGATCTAACTCTAAATTTCTATTTCCTAGACCGGTTACGTAGCGTGTATACAGATTCACACGATCAGGCAGCATATTACTAACAGCCGCAGCAGTGTTTAATGCAGCATCTCTAACACTTTTCTCAAAAGCTGCTTTAGCTGGTGCAATAACAGCACGAGTTACGGGGCTCGGAGTACCTCCTCCAGGTAACCAACCTCCTGTAGCTCGATCAGCCTGACGCCAAATATCACCGGCAGCACGAAAAAAATCCATTTACTTAACAGCACCGGCGGCAAGACTATTTAAAACTTGCTGAATATAAGTTTTATACGCGTCAGGATCCACGCGGGTCGAACCGACTAACGACGGATCACCCAGTTTTACGCGTGCGAGCTTCAGAAGCTCGTTTTTAAACTCTTCCATCACTCTATTTTAAAGGTTTAGTCGCCAACTCAGTACTCGCCACGGAACCATTTCCGTTTTTCCGAGAACCATTCGGCCAAAGTAAGCGGATCTTGCGGCCCAACCAGGTGATTAGCGGGATCTGGGTCACCTAAATCCATTTTTTGCATAAAATCATCCAAACTTCCGTCCTGTACGTCGCCGTTTACCGCCGCACGACGTGCTTTTCGGAGCATAGCGTCTACAGAATGGTTAGATTTGGCCCATTTTTGTATCCACTCCATATCCCTGAACTGAACTTCCTCACCTTTAGCTATCCGCTGACAGATAAATTCAACCTTCTGACGCACATCCGTAGAAAGCATTCGACTGTACGAACGTATATACCAGCTTAGGACTATTCAAGCGGTTTGATTACCGCCCAAACAGTAGCTCGGACACTCCAAATTCACCTTTACGCGGGTTAAAGCGCTCTCTCGCAAGGTCCATACGACGTTGCATCTCACTTCGAGTCTGATCCTTATACATTTGCTGTTTCTGAGCCGCCGTTAATGGCTTAATCTCAGCCACGAGCGGCTTTGCGCCTTGCGCCGTGGGTGCCGAAACACCAGTTCGGGGCGCAGTTCCGATGAATTGACGCACCTTGGGCACGATACCTTCGCCAGTTTCCTGCCGAACCACCTCATTCAACGCTTTAGCGCCAGCAGTTCCGACCATACCGGCGCCAATTCCAGGTGCAAAAGGAGCTGCAGCCGGCGTGGACATTATCATCGCCATACCAGCAGCAGTAGGTAAACTCTGTGCAAACTCCTTCGCCATCTGCTTACCCATTGCCACGGGGCCTTGAGCGTACCCAGTGCGGATTGCTTCGGGGCTGGGGATTAAATCAGCTGCGCCGGGAAGGAGGGAAGACGGTACTTTTTTGATATTCTGCAAAACACCCGGAATAGCAGAAGCTGCTGCGGAAACAGGATCTCCAGCAAAGTAGTAATTACCTAGATCTGCTACATTCCCGCCAAATGCTTTATCCATCCGCTCAAGCGTGGGCTTGTAAAGGTAAGCGTATAAAAACTCACCAGCGTCTTTCGGTATACCGGGAAACTGTGTCCTAATTAAACCCTGCATTTGGCTAAACGCAGGACGTACATATTTTTCTGTAAACAACTCACCTGCTCTAGCTATATCAGCCTCTAGTGCAGGATCGCGAACCTGCGCTTCCTTTGTCCCTAAGTTTTCAGGATAAGCTAAACCCAGTCTTGTCTCTAATAATTCCTGAGAAGCAGGGTCAAGCTCTCCACGTCCGCTCAGATTTTTTCGAAGATCGCCTTCGAGTAACGCAACATTATTACGTTCAATAGCTTGCCTAAAAGAAGAATAAGGAGGCAACTCATTTTTAGTTCTACGTAACCTATCCCAGAGCGTATCTACAACACCAGCTAGGTTTTCGTTCAGAGGCGTAACTGTGTTAGCAGGGACAATAATCCGATTACCTTCAACGTCCCGGCCGGCATTAAACGGCCGGTAGTCAAGAGCAAATCCTTCCTCGTATGGAATTTGATGAGAATAGGACTCATGTTCTGCGGCTTGAAATGCTCCAGAGTTGTTGTAGGTAGACACTGGACTGTAGTCATCAAGTCCAGTACCCTCTTCAAACGCACGAAAACGTTCTCGAATAGGTACAGCTCCTCTATCCCTAAGCTCGTTTTTAACTAGATCCTGATACTTAGAGTACGCGTCATAAAACTCACGAGCCTCTGGAACCCTATTTGGGGCGTAAAAAACGTCTGCTCGCTTTTCAGGGTCAGAATATATCGCTTGATATAACTCAGCGACTCGTTCCCGCTCCCGAGAAGGTATACCTTCTTGCGGAACAACGGGTACATAAGGGTCAATCGCTTCTAATCTCTCTTTCCAGTCACGAATTAAGCCAGCAAATTGCCCCCTGGTATCAAAATCGTATTCTTCAACCACTTTGGACAACGCTAATACGCTTAAAACATTTTACAGCGCCCACGCGGCGGCGAAAATTTTTTTATGGGGGTCGCGAGGATCGAACTCGCCTGAAATCGATTATGAGTCGACCGCTTTCACCAGATAGCTAGACCCCCGCGCCTGTCACTATACTGGCAATGGACCTTTTAGGGTCAGTTTACCCCGCCGAAAACCATAGGTATCTCGCCCCCGTCGTCACCTGAGCTCTATATTTAAAAAAAAGGCCGGATTGCGGGCAGATTGCGCCCACTATTTGTTACATTGCGGCACACGGTTTGTATAACTAACCTCGCGCGTGCGCGTGTGTGCGTGCGTGTGCGTGCGTGTGTGCGTGTGCGGGCGGGTGTGCGCGTAATGCGCGCGTGCGTGTGTGCGTGTGCGCGTGCGTGTGTGTGCCTGCGCATGTGTGTGCGTGCGCGTTACATTCGCGCGAGCGCATGACGCGTGCGGTTCCTCCCTACCCTCACTGAGCTCACCTAGTGTGCCAATCTGCAATCCGGTTGCAAGGGGTTGACCTATGGCGCCCGGCGTGGTGATGATGGGCTCAAGCCGATCGGGAAACCGAGAGGCGGAACCTGGACAACCTGCAGCCCACGCGTCGCCACCCGGTACGATCCCGGCGGTCGATCGGTCAAGCCCTGCGAGACTACGCTCTCCCGCTTGTGCCAATCCCCAAACCGTCACCCCATCGTTCCGACAGGCTCCGCACCGTGCTGTAGGATTCCAGCAACGGGCCGAGAGGCTCGACGACATAGGACTTCCGTCCGTCAAGACTGACGCCCACCAGGGTGAGAGCAGACCCATAAGGGATCGCACCTGGTAGTAGTGGCTGGCAGTTAGGCGGGCGGGGACCGATACCCTCAGAGGCTAGTAGCCAGAGGCATGGTGTGCCCACAAGCCCTCGCGGGCCTAAGCCCCATGCACCTATTGAGAATCTCCCACTGATCCGGTGCTGGCCTGCGCGCCACACTCAGGAAGGTTAGGAGCCAGTAGCTTGCCCGAGAGGCCCTTGGTCCCATGCTCAAAGTATTTATCTTTGGCAGGTTGTCGATAGTTAAGTCCCTAGACTTGCGAGCTTGTAACTAACGCTATAGCCCAGTGAGAATCAGATTCCCGGCTATATGTATCGTTGCAACCTTTATAGATCTGGTGTGGCCTGACGCAATAGCCCGTCCTACCAAGCTCGGGCACCTTTTAACTTTCTCAACCGCAGGGATGCTGTGTCCAATCGCGTTGATCACCTGTCCCTACGACAGGTACGCTGGACAAAGCCTGTAGGAGTTATCTTCTACGGTCATCATCTCTGCAGGGCACAATTTAATAGCTTTTGTGCGCATAATGTGCGCCATAACTGACTTTAATTTGGGGTCAGTTTCCCGGATTCACTCTTTAGTGGGGCCATGTATTAACTACGTGGTCTCACTTAGGGGTGGGTTTGTTTGTATTCGTGATCACATTTGATCATGGTGCAAAGTTTAGTTTCACTCTCTGAGTGTGACGCTCTCACTGTGTGTTACGATGCACACTGAGGGCCTCTACCCTCACCTTTTACTACAGTTTCACAGGTACATCGTATGACTGAACTGACAATCAAGACCAACAATCAGCCACGTCCGCTGTTCAATCCCTGCGAACTTTCGCAGTCTCAGCGTGCCAAACTGCGCCGCCAATTTGATTGGATGAGCGACAACGAGTTTGACCATAATTGTTCATTCTTTCTCTATCGCGGTTGGTATTACAACCTTTCTGAGTTTCTAACTAACACTAACCCTGACGGTATGTTTAAGGGTTGGCACGGTATCGCTAGCGATTCTGCTTACACCGGAACGCTAGTTAAGTTGTGCGGCAACGATGTCATCGTCGGCCGTTATTCTTCCTAATAACTGTAATTAACACCATCGCAATCTGATCATGCAAACGCTCTACATCTACGATCCTCGCTATCCCGTTCACATCAATCAACCAACAACATTTACTTATTGGGAGGCAACAGAAGCCGCTGCTGCTGCAGTCCGTAGGGGCAGAGCGTATGAACTATGGGAGAACGGCCGCATGGTTGCTAAAGGTGGGCCATCTAGTCCGTTAGCTTCTGTTATCTAATAACTAACACAATCGCAATCTAATCATGCAACCCATTCCTAACTTCAACTTCGTTAATCGTCGTGAGGTTGAGTTCACTCTTGCTGCGCTTAATCAACTCGCACAGTCTGGCGAGATTGATCCTATAGAGCAAGACGAGTTCTATAACTTCCTCGATGCTTTCCAAACATTTGCCCTGCAAATCTGATCAATGACTAAGAACTTCCGCGTCTATGTAGATCGTGGCGGCAACATGCCACAACTGCGACATTCTGTGTGGGATTGTGACACTCACCCTTACTACATCCGCTACATCAACGATCGGCCAGTTGCTTACCACGGCCCGGTAAGTGTAGTCGCACAGAATGTATCTCGTGACAGCGTTTGGTGTTACCTGCGCTCTGAGTTTGTTTCAATCAATTCCCTCACCGCTGAATGACAATCATGACTAACACAATCGACACAACAGCTGCACGAGAACTCGAACTCTACGCAGTCAACTTCTCAGAGTCTCATTACAACACAGTCGCAAAGACTCTCTCTAAGTTCTACAAGCAAGGCACATTCAATCTCGACCGGGCTATCGCTTACATCGAGCGTTATCTACTTGTGCCAGCTGCTAAAGACTACAAGCTGATTAACGGCTCTATGTCTACATCGTGGAATCAAATGTTCCCCAAACCCGAGCGACTTGTAGCAGCAGAATCTATCGCCCACGCTTTCGTATCTGAGTTCCGGCTTGGTAACTTCTGGTGACAACTAACAACATCGACGACACTTACATCATCATGGATGATCTCATCAACAGGCAATTCACCCTACAGCGTGATGTTTTAGCCAGCTGGAATGAACTGCACAAGATGAAGCTCAAGCACGAAGCTTTGCTATCCGAACTGCATAAAGTTCGTGAGCAGATTAAGTATGAATCTGAGCCATCTTTGTTTGATCAAATGTTCGGCGAACTAGAACCTAACCGCTAACGCGGTGCGCCTTCACACAATACCAACAACATCATGGCTATTGATTACGAACAACTAGCGCAGGAATCTGTTCTCTTTCCTTGGCTTGATTCTGATTGTATGGGTGACCCTTACAACGACTCAGTGTTTACAGATAGTAACTACTTTCCTGACGAAGAAGAGTAACCGCTAACGCGGGCCAACTCACACAATACCAACACAATCACCATGAAACTCTCCGTTTTTGATCTTCACCGTGGCTGCACAGAATACGTACAGTTACCATCAGGCAGGTGCGTTAATGTCCACGTCGCTCGCAAACCTTCATGCACTGAAGTCCATGTGCAAGCTAACAGCGAACAGTGGCCGCAAGAGTATAGCGACACATTCTTGCATTGCAAGCGCTGTGTGTTCGTATTTCACAGTGCTTCGAAGTCACTAACTCACGCAGAGATTGAGTATCTGCAGGATCGCTACTTCCGCCCCTACGAAGAACTTACCTTTGCCTGATCATGATGACTTACAGAGGATTGCTAATTGAACTCCTACGCTTTAATGAGGAACAACTTAACTCAGACGTTTGTATTTATGACACAGGCACCGATGAGC
>Ga0070753_1002412_pt1 | contig 9984 bp, 17 predicted proteins | sample VirMetDEL_Aug_31_FD_77441 | JGI IMG/M metagenome (GOLD analysis project Ga0070753, IMG submission 77441) | Aqueous microbial communities from the Delaware River and Bay under freshwater to marine salinity gradient to study organic matter... | ecosystem: Environmental > Aquatic > Marine > Coastal ... | reverse complement strand
CGTTAATCAAGGAATTTGCATAAATATTCTGGCGAAAAATGAAAAAAATATTTTTTATTTCTCTGGAAAAAACACTATATAGAACTTGAAATTAAGGGCTGCCAAGCTTATGGTTCTTGAACTTACTCATATATTGGGAGCCCGTATGGCTGAGAAGAAATCACGCTACGCCAAGGTATTCTCTGGCGCGAAGACCACCCCTATCCCTGAAGAGCGGCAAGAGAAACGGCGGGGCAGACCACCCCTGAAAGAGAAGCGGCTAAACCGCAGGCAAGAACTGTTTGTCCGTGAGCTAGTCAGCAAGGACGGCCAGATTACGATGCGGGAGGCGGCGATTAATGCAGGCTACCCTGAGAAGTCTGCCCACGTTCGTGCCTCTGAATTGACCAACCCGCGGATCAGCCCCCACGTTTGCAAGGCCATACGGGAATACCGGCAGGAACTGGACCAGAAGTATGGCGTGGAATACCAACGACACCTTCGGGACCTCCAGCGGATCCGTGACGCGGCGTTAGATGCTGGCGCGTATTCAGCCGCTGTTCAGGCGGAATACCGCAGGGGTCAGGCGCAGGGGGATATCTACGTCAACAAGACTGAGATCCGTCATGGGTCTATTGAGCAGATGTCGAAGGAAGAGGTGATGAAGGCGTTGGACGAACTTAAGCAGAACTACCAGCCTCTGATGCACGATGTGGACTTATCTAGCACGGGCAAAGGCAAGCGGAGCCAAGCCAGAGAGCGAATGATGGCCATTCTTGAAGATGAAGACGTAGAGGACGCGGAGGTTATACAAGAAGATGTTCCTAGTTAATTTTGTAGGCAAGATTTGGTACGGCAAATCGGAGTGGGAAAGGCGTTGTAGGGGGGAGTATTTTGAGGGCGAGCGAAAAAACATTGAGCCTTATTTCTCACACCCCTTGGAAAAGAAGGCGTGGGAATTAAGAAAGGCTCGCTTTAAATGAGCATCGACATATTGGAACCGGTAAAGAAGGCGCGCAAGCCAAGAGAAGCGAGCCTTTGGCAGGCGTTCAAGGCAGGGATACTTAAGTATCAGCCTAGCTGGGCCTACACTCGGGTGGAATCTAGGGCCACCCTTGGGTTCCCTGATCTTTTGCTGATGGACCATAACGGTGCCTTCCATCTGGTAGAGATGAAGGTGGCGAAAAAGAACAAGGTTGATATTTCTCCCCACCAAGTGGCTTTTGCTAGCAAGCACAAGCGCGGCAGTTGCTGGATTCTGGTTCAGCGAAAGGAGGATAACGGGCGGGAGATATTCCTGTACCACGCCAGTCAGGCGGTGGATTTGCGGATGGACGGCCTGACTACGGAGCCCATGGTGTACACCAACCAAACGGGCGACTGGGAAAATATTCTAAATACTATTGCAATGCCGGTTTAGTATCGCATATCCTGTTATTAGGCAATGTTGCCTAATCTTTGGGAGAACAGATATGAAAGCAATACTTTGGCTAGTCGATGACGGCACGTGCTGTCACGACTCTATTCGGTGGTTTGACTCAGAAAAGGATGCTCGGCAATACGCTAGTGATTGCTGGGACTTTGACGTGGACGGTATTCCATTCATTAGCCAGCGCATGGTGGAGAGTCCCTCCGATGTTGTGGCTCTGTTAAACGAAGCGGAGTGTCGATAATGGAAAATTCATTTGATGAGGTTTTTCAGGCCATGTTGGAAGATATTGGCTATGAGAAGTTGGCCTCAAAAGAGGAATTAGTCGAGGAGGTTATTCGGCTAATCGTTATCGATGTTGAGTACGGCGACACCTCATCAATAGAAGGTCTATTGATGATGGTGCCGGAAAAAACACTGATCGACTTTTTGCCGGAGGAATAAGACCATGCCAGCGATTGAACTTAAACACGGGCAGGACCCTGCCGCCGTTACCAATCCTGCTTATTGGGACTGCGAGTGTAAGACCGATTACATTCGGCCTAAGCAAAGCATTTGCGCGGACCCCTCGAAGTTTGACTGCCCCCGCTGTGGGGCGAGCGAAGACCAACAGCCAGATAGTCGGGCCGATGAAGTGGCGGCGGCGTTAGCGGATGTTGAGCTTTGGCCCTCAATCGAAACGCGCCACCATTATCAAGTCGATGGGTGGGTGGATATGTCCACCAAGATTGATGTCTTGGCGCGCAGTGAAGAGGAAGCCATTGAAATCGCGGAGCGTGTTTTTAATCAGCGCGTGTACGAGATGTACCATGCTCATGTCTCTGACTCAGAAACTGTGGAGGACACGTGGTATGAACCACACGGTGGGGATCTGGAGATTTCAGATTGCCGCGAGTATGACGGTGACGCTTGCTACACCCTTGAATCCACTGAAGGCATGGGAGAATAACTTATGACTACTTTAGAAAAGCTAGAGCAGATTAGTGAGCGCATAGTCACTTACATAGACAAGGACTTTGAGCTTTATATCTTAGAGCAGGCACTCGATTTACTTGAAGAAGTTAAGAGAGAGCTTAAGGAGGAAACAGCATGAACAATGTGTTGTATCAGGTGGAGTATCTGAGCGTGGACACTGGGCAGTGGACGGTATGTCGCAATTCCACCTTTTCACGCTATAACGAGGCGATAGCGAAACTTGGCGAGCATTTAGCCTCGGACCCGATAGTAAGTCACCGTATTATGCAGGTTGAAACGGTGGTTAATCTAATGGCAATCGTGGAAGCGGAGGGGCTTTGATAATGCAAACAGTAGGTGAAGCCGCTAGTGCGCGGTATGATGGTCAGACATACGATCACGCGTTGCCGCAGGGTTGGGTGGACGCGTGTTGTGAGCGGGGGCTTGATCCCCGTGGGCATTTCGTTTGGCTGTATGACGATTACGTTGGCAGGCCTGCGCCTGTAACTGAAGAGGGCGATCGGATTTGCTCGCTCCTAGCGAGGAATGTGTGATGAGCGACAGAAAAGAAAACCCTGCAACGCTGGCGCGTTTTAATGTGGAGTACATGGCCATGATGCTGAGTGCGGGCCGCACCGAGGAAGCCGCCGAGGCCTATGGCCGAGCAAGGGAATATGCCGCCGAGGCCGCCGATGAGATCGACAGGCTTAGGGAGATAGCGGTGGATACTTCGCCGCTAGAAGAGCTTGCGGCACTGGCCCGCCACTGACCTACACGGTCCACCTCACGCCGCCTACGGGCGGCTTTTTTGTGGGCATAAAAAACCCCGCCGGAGCGGGGTGTATGGTTCAGCGATCCCAACCGCAGTCACAGCCCTTTTCGCACGGCCATAGCGATTCATAACTGAGCTGTTCCTCAAGGTCCCTTAAGGTAAAGCCCAGCAACGTATGGGTGCCCCAGCCTTGAAGGTTGTACCGGTCGGGGGTCAGAAGCTCGTATTGCGGGTCTTCCGGCCCCCAGCACCCGCGCAAGTCTTCGACAGGGCACCGATGCCCGTCTAGCACATACCAGCCATACAGCGGGTAAGTAGGGTTAGATGCCAAGTAAGCCTTGCGCTCTGCGGCGGTTGCTTTTTTGATTCTTCTCATTGCTGTTCTCCCAAAGTGAACGTGAAAGTTGTTTGTGGGGGGTTGCCATCCGATAGCGGACTCGCATCTCGGTGCTAGGCCAGCGTTGTTAAAGAGCAATGCATCCGGCTTGCGGCTTGCATAGGCGTATTATCTCAAACGGGGTTGGCTCAACTCATAGAAAATCGAAAGTCAATGCTTTTGACGCTTCTATGACAGAGCCGGATTGTCGAATTCGGGGGGCTTGACACCGAGAAACGTAGAGCGAGAAGCTGCAAAAACGGCCTCTCATCGGCCTGAACCCCGCATGGTTTCTGGGGCAAAATATTTTTTTGAGGGGCTTGCGCTCCGGTCGGGTATCGCATACATTTGGCGTGCGGCAATTTCGCCGCTAACTTTGGGAGAGTTAAATCATGACGCATTCAATCGAAAATTCAGCTAACACCCTTTCCACTTTGCTCCAGCAGGTTCAGGAGCAAGCCAACCGATCGCAGGACTTTCTGGCCCCCACTGATCAGCTTGTGCTTATGACCGGTGACCGTGGGGACGGTAGCAACGTCAGTCAGATCATCATGGAGCAGGCGGGCGGGATGCCCACTCAAATCCTGACGGCCAATGATGTGGCTTTTGACCAGATTGCCCAGCGGGCGGGGCTTGATGTTCGGACGGCGCGCCGCCTCCAGCAGGGGTACTCGGTGGAGTTTGACGGGCTGATCAATGCCATCTGGCGAAAAGAGCCAGCGGTGCGGATGCTCCGCACTTATGACAACGGCAACAACACCGGCATGGCGCGGGCTTTTGTGAGCGACAAATTCAAGACCTTTGACAATGCTCACCTGCTCAATGCCGCGTTGCCTCAGTTGATGGAATCGGATGCCCAGTGGCGCGTGGTCAATGGCACGGTCACCGATAAGCGGCTGTACCTGCGCCTGAAGTCTGAGGTGATCACTGGCGAGGGTGCCGCGGTAGGTGACGTGATGGCCCTTGGCATCGGTATGTCTAACTCTGAGGTGGGGTGCGGTTCTATCAATGTTTACCAAATGTTCTGGACGCTGGCTTGCCTGAACGGGATGCAAACCGAAAAGCGGACCCGCAAGTCTCATATCACTGGGGCGCGTGGCGATGCCGATACATGGGGCTTGCTGAGCGATGAGGCAAAGGACGCGGACAATCACTCCCTGTCTCTTCAGATCCGAGACCTTACCGCCGCCTACGCTAGCCGCGAATCCTTTGATGAGGTGCTGGAAAAAATGCGCCAAGCGCACGCGGACCCCATCAATGGCTCGCCGCAGGTCGCCGTTGAGTCGCTGGGCAAAGTGCTGGCCCTCACCAAAAAAGAGACCGCGAGCGTGTTGGACGGTTTGTTAGCCACCATCGGGCAGGCAGGCTACACCGGCCAGCCGGTCACCCGTGCCACCATGGTTAACGCCGTGACCGCCGTGGCTCACCAAGCGGACGCGGACACCGTTGACGATTGGCAAAAACTGGGCGGGCGCGTGTTGGACCTGCCCCGCTCCGATTGGCAACGCGTAGCGATGGCCGCGTGAACTGTACACTCCCCAAGTGGGCCCCGCTTCGGCGGGGCTTTTTTTTGGCCGCGATATATGCGATAAAGGGCGGGCGGCAATCCTGCCGCGACACTTTGGGAGAGTGAATCATGAGACTTTTGGACACTACTGGGGGCAACCCGAAATTAGGTAAAACCACCCGCGCAGGCTTTGACCACGGTTTTGGTGAGATTGAGGGCGCGGCAGTATCGCGGGCCCGCGTTGCGGGCTTATCCCTCCACCCCGATACCGTGCTATGCGCGGGCAGTAAGGCGGCGGGATGTATGCCGGAATGCCTACGCAATCAAGGGCGGGGAAACTTCGACAGTGTGACCGATGCGCGGCAGGCGCGGGCGGACTGGTTTTATTCGGACCCCGTGGCCTTTCTCACCCAGTTAAAGGGCGAGCTGGAAAATTTCCGCGACTTGTGCCGCCGCGATAGTGTAATGGCCTTTGCGCGGCTCAATGTTTTGTCGGACGTGGAATGGGAAAAGTACGGGGTGCCGCAGGCCTTCCCCGAAATTCTCTTTTACGATTACACCAAACTGGCCGCGCGGCTTTGTAAAACCACCGACAATTATCGGCTGATTTTTAGCTACAGCGGGCGGCCCCAGTATGCCCGCCAAGTGGCGCGGGCTTGGTCCACTGGTTTGCCGGTGGCGGTAGTGTTTCGCGGCGGCTTGCCTGCCCAGTTCCGCGGGCGGCGCGTGATAGATGGGGACCGCTCCGATATCCTGAACTATCGCGCGGCGGGTAAGATTGTTGGATTGCGGGCGAAGGGCACCGCGGCGCGTGACCGGTCGGGCTTTGTCATTGATAACCCTGAAGTGCTGGCGGTGGCGTCATGAGCAGGCGCGAGCACTGGCGCGGGAAGGCCGCCCAGTATTTGCGGTGGCACCGTGCCGCGTTGCGGTCTCGGTTAGATAGGCAGGCCGCCCCCGTTTATTTCCGCTGGTATAGCGAGGCGCGACATTATGCCGACTATTTCGAGCGGTTCGGTGAGGATGCCCGCGCGCCGCATTGGTACTACCCCGACAGTTGACCCGCCCGCGGTGATATGCGATAAACAGAACCGGCCCCCGTGGCCGGTTTTCTTTTTTCACTTTGGGAGTATTTAAAAATGACTACTTTATTTTTTAACATTGATCCGACCGGACACTACCAGCGCGAAGGCGCGAGCGCGGACGGCTTGGCCGAAGCGGCGGGGATTATCCCGCACTTTTTCGCTACTGCCCTTGAGCGCGCCCATCACACCAACCAACCCCCAACGCTGGATTTAATCGGGGACACTATGTCCGAGCTCTACCAGTTCGGCGGGTTCGCCTATCCCATGGGCGGGGAGGTGACGCCGGAGGGCGTTTACACGTATGAGGGGGACGAAGACCTTCACCCGCTGGGGGAAATGGTCGGCGAGGGCCTCACCTTGCGGGTGTATCCTTACGCGATCACGGCCCTATCAGATGGCGAGCGAACGATCACGGGGAGGTTTGACTAATGCGCGGGCTTTTCGACTGGGTGAAGGCCTTAGGGCAATGGCACCTAGCGGACCCCAGTGCATCCGAGACACTGTGCGGTGCCCCTATGCTAGGCAATAATCACGCCCGCCGCATCCCCGAGGGTGAGCGGCGCAAGTGCCCCAAGTGCTGGGGGACCGGTCCCGACCGGATCTAATCCGCCACCTACTCACCAAGCCCGCCGCGTGCGGGCTTTTTTGTGCCCGTAACATTGCACCCCTGCCCCGCGGGCCGTGGTCCCTGCCAAACGTACCGCGGGCCGTGGGCCGTGGGAGGTGGACCGTGGGCCGTGGCCACAGGTTCGGCAGCGGGTCGGGTTTTGCTGCGGGCCGATCGACCAGGCACCCGCGCCCCGAGAACCGCGCCCCGAGAACCGCGCCCCGTGCCCCGTGGGCCGCGTTGCTTTTGTCATGACGCCTGCCCCGTATCCTGCGATCGTCCCGCCCCGTATCCTGCGCTGGGGACCCGTGGGGCCCGTCCGCCGATTGCGTCTCCCGCGCCGTGGATCGCTGGCCGTGGGCCGCGCGCCACGCCACGCCGCCCGCGGCGGCACAGCGGCATCAAGGTGCATGTTTCTTACAAACAGTACTGTGAAAAAAAGATACGGTGTTCCACGTGGAACATTTTCCGTAGAAAAAACAGGTAAGCCTGAGAAGGGGCGATAAAAATTGTCGCCTTTTGTTAAAAAACGTCCAAAAGGGACCCAGACAGGTGTAAATTTTTAAAAATTTTTAAAACTTATCGATCTTATACATAGCTTAAATAATGTTGTAAGCTAGGCTCTGTCGTATAACCCTCCGAGGGCGCTAAATGTCGGCTACTTTTCAGACCCAAGAAGAGCTAGAAGAGAAGATTCTGAAGCTTGAATACCGGTTGGCCCAGATTGAGCGGGTCGAAGCCGCTCAAAACAACTTTATGACCTTTGTGAACGCCATGTGGCCCGAGTTTATTGCGGGCAAGCACCACAAAATCATGGCCGAAAAGCTGGAAAGGGTGGCAAATGGGGACTTAAAGCGACTGATCATCAACATGCCGCCCCGGCACACCAAGTCTGAATTCGCCAGTTTCTTGTTTCCGGCTTGGATGATAGGCAAAAAGCCCTCTATGAAGATCATTCAGGCGACACACACCACCGAGCTTGCGGTTAACTTTGGTCGAAAGGTCAAAAACCTGCTGGAACGGGAGGATTATTTAGACATATTCCCGGACGCCGCCCTGTCAGCGGATTCAAAAGCCAGCGGACGGTGGGACACGGCCAAAGGTGGCATGTACTACGGCGTGGGCGTTGGCTCAAACTTGGCGGGCCGCGGTGGTGATTTGATCATTATTGACGATCCGCACTCGGAACAAACGGCGATGTCGCTGAACGGCTTCGATGATGCGTGGGATGGGTACACGGGTGGTCCTCGTCAGCGTTTGCAGCCGGGCGGAGCCATTATTGTGGTGATGACGCGGTGGCACGAGAAGGATTTGACGGGCCAATTGATCAAGGCGCAGGGCCGAGATGCGTTGGCGGACAAGTGGGAAGTCATTGAGTTTCCGATGGAATTGCCTTCGGGCAAGCCTGTTTGGCCGGAGTTCTGGTCTTTTGAGGAAATGCAGGCGGTCAAGGCGTCGATTCCGCAACCGAAGTGGAATGCGCAGTATCAGCAGAACCCGACGGGTGATGAGAACGCGATTATCAAGCGGGAGTGGTGGCAGGTGTGGGACAAACCTTCTGTCCCGCAACTGCATTACGTTATCCAGAGTTATGACACGGCGTTCTCTAAAAACACGCGTTCTGACTACTCGGCGATCACGACGTGGGGTGTTTTCTATCCTGAAGAGGGCGGCCCTCCGAATTTGATTTTGCTGGACGCGAAGAAGGGCCGGTGGGAATTTCCTGAGTTGAAGCAGGTGGCGTTGGACAGCTATCGGTTTTGGGACCCTGAAACGGTGATTATTGAAGCGAAAGCCAGCGGTTTGCCTTTGACCCATGAATTACGAAATATGGGCATTCCTGTGGTAAACTTTACCCCTAGTCGAGGTAACGATAAGGTGTCAAGGGTTTATGCTGTTTCTCCGTTATTTGAGAGTGGCATGATTTGGGCACCGGACGAGTCTTGGGCCGAGGAAGTCGTGGAGGAATGCGCGGCTTTTCCCAATGGGGAGCATGACGATTTGGTGGACAGCACGACTCAGGCGTTAATGCGTTACCGACAGGGTAATTTTGTACAACTTCCTTCAGATGATTGGGGTGACGAAGACGCTCACATAAAGCCCATGCAATATTACGGATAACTCTATGCCTTTTCCAATTATTAGCGATGTTCGCAATCAGGCCATGCAAAATTATGCGAACAGCCAGCCTAAACAATTGCCGTCCTATCTTGTGTATGAAGATGGTCTTTTAAAATTTAAAGAAGGCACGACGAACTATCAAGTTGTGCAGACCCTTAGATCTTTAGGTCTAATCACGGAAGACGACTATAACTGGTTCCAAGAGTGGTTTAGCGAATCGCCCGAAGGTGGCTCTGACACGTGGATGACGACCGGCGGACTAGACGCCGATTCACAGGGCCTTTCTGGTTTTGATGCAGCAAATAGAGAGCGCTTTCGCCGGGCCTTTGATGTTTTAAACCCGGCCTATGAGGCGGGAGGTTTTGTGCCTCCTCAGACGTACTTAGTCCAGTATGGTTTAGGCGGTGTGAGTCAGCCCGGCAGCAGTTATGACGGGTCCATAACCACGAGACCGGTATTTATCGGCCAGCCTCCGACGGGTGGCACAGCGGAGCAACCTTACTTTTCGGCGGAGGACATTTTGGTTTCGGCGACGGAGCAGCCAAACCTTTATGACACGTATGATCCGTATGCGCCGTATGAGCAAACGGACCCTTATTCAGGAGACGTGGATTTGGTATACCCTTACCAACCGCCTGTAGGGGCCACCCCCCCCGTAGTTTACGAACCGACACCCGCGACGCCTGTCGACCCGCTCCCGGGCCCAGAAACCCCTCCTCCTTCGTATACTCCCCCTGCCGGAGGTGGTGCTAGCGGTGGCGGTGGCACCATTTCTGAAGAACTTTTGGGTATTGGTGGGAACACAGAAACACAGTGGAACGCAAACAAAGACTTCATTATTTCCCGGGTAAACGAGGGCACGGCCACCGCTGACCAACAACAGTGGTACAACGATTGGGTTTCCGCGGGAATGCCTTCTACTCAAGCAGAAATGAATGCTTGGAGACGGGCCCAAGAAGCTTCTTATCTGGGCGGTCAAACGATGTCCGGCGGCGCGCCAACAACGGGTACCCCGGCATCTGCCCCGCGCCCGGAAACTGTAAGGGGTTTAGACCTTAATGACCCGTTTATACGACTGGCCGCGGACAGAGGCACTTTAGAGGTGCAAAAGCCGGACCATTTGAGAACATTGCCTTCTCCCGGTTCTACCGCTT
>Ga0070753_1002409_pt1 | contig 9990 bp, 4 predicted proteins | sample VirMetDEL_Aug_31_FD_77441 | JGI IMG/M metagenome (GOLD analysis project Ga0070753, IMG submission 77441) | Aqueous microbial communities from the Delaware River and Bay under freshwater to marine salinity gradient to study organic matter... | ecosystem: Environmental > Aquatic > Marine > Coastal ... | reverse complement strand
ACACAGAGTATTCTGTTACGACTTGCCCATTAGGTGATGATATTTCACCAAAATAACCTTTTCCTTTTAGCCCTTCTCCACTGTGCCGTATGCCGTAAGCACCAAACCCCAGTTTAGGGTTGCTTTCCATCCTATAAAGATCCTCTTCAAACGGCAACGAGCCGATACCTTCGTCTACAACTCCACCATCGGCAAACGCTAACGAACCAATACCGTACTGTTGCGAAAAACCTTCAGGGTTCATGATGATATTCAAAGCGTTCTGCCTTGCCGCTTGTTGGGCCGCGGCCCGTGATGCGGAAGCCTCGGAAAACGCATCCACATCTTCTTGCGTATAACCAAGATTGGCCGGAGCGGTTGGAGTCGCTATTGTAAATTCTTTGTCACGAGGTCCCGCGTTGTATGTTTCGAGGGCCGCGTTGTAGGCTTCGACGTCCTGACGATATTTATCCATCGCTTGGTTGTAAGCTTCTGTTTCTGTCTTATATCTTTCCGCAACCGGTCTATCTGCCGCGGTCAACCTGGTAGGCACCAACACTCGGTTGGGACTTACTAGGTCACTCGCGTAAGAACCAAAACTGAAGGTTGGTATAGCCATTAGCTTAAAAGCGTTTCGATGCCTTGCTGTTTAATAAACGGCGCCGTTATGTCGCTAGGGAAAGCTGCTGCAAACCTAGACCTGTCCGCGGGCCGTGCTTGTTGTGCCGGTGGCGGTGAAGCCACGGGCGCTTGCGCGACTACAAATGGAGCTGGTCTAGGTGCAGCGGCACCCGCAACGGTGGGAGCGGCAGGTGTTCTGTCAAGTTGTGTTAGAGGACTAGTTATTCCAGGGATGTCCTCTTCTCTTCTTGGTGTTACTTCTCTACGAGGTCTTTCCTCAGGAGCGGCTTCCCGTTCTCTTAAATTATCTGGTCGTACTTTAAGTTGGCGTGGATCGGCTTGTCTTCTACGTCGATCACGTTCCGCATCTTCAGCACTGATCAATCCTGCATTTAATAAAAAGCTATTTAATCTACGTCTTCTGTTAATACTTTTCGGACCGATGTTGTCAGCTTTTTCTAACAATAACTTAAATACTTCTGGGTTTTCCATTGCCTCTAACAATAAATCCCTGTGTGCAATTCTTGGTATGTTAAGCAAAAGTCCAAACTCGTTAGCAATCATTCCAGGTTCAGCCAAACCTTGTCCTTGACCCGGAGCCATTTGCGTAGCTTTTCTACCTATACGCAATCCAATTAATCTAACCAGTGTATCTAAACCTCTAGTGCCCAAACCAACGGGTTCTCCCGCTACCTCTTGAGCATTTTCGGCTAGAGCCCTTTGACCTTGTACTTTTACACCTTCTTTTAAAATGTACGCTAGACGAGTAGCTTCTCCACTAGATAAAACACCCTCCCGTTGCATTATTGCAAGTGGAGATAATCCGCCAGATTTTAATGGTGTTGTTAAATAATCCGAGTAAGCTCTAAAATTAAACTCGTCTTTTCCTGTTTTATTGTTTACCCCAGAAGAATAAGACCATGCTTCTTCAAGCACCACGTCTTTTAGACCTTTAACAGCGCCTTCTTTTTGACCATTAGCTAATCTTTGAGAATCCGCTGATTTTGCTTGCCGGATTAATTTAACAAAAGCCCCTGTCGGATCGTCCGCTCCTCTATATTTTGGAGTGCCCAAAACATTTGATATTAATTTACGAGGGTTTGTTCCGGCCAAAGGTAACTGTGAAAATATAAAAGAATTTTCTAGAGCATCCTGATACCGCCCTTGGCGCTTCGTAACTATGTCTACGGCTTCTTGTGCGGATTTCAAATCGGATAAAGATTCTGTTAGCTCAGGGAACCTACTGTTTCCGTCCTTATCAAATAAAACATTCCTATAATCACGGTTAAATTTGAATAACCTATCTGGGGTTACGTTACCGTCTTTGTCAATAAGTTCTTCAAACTTACTACGCAATATGTCTGAATGCGCGGCCCGCATACTGCCTATTCTGGCATGGGCGGTTGCGTTATAGTCCGCCCCCAGTTCGTCAGCAGCAAAAACCATAGCGTTATCTAGCTCATCGTACTTTAGAGAAGTAGCATCTCCACCACCACTAAAAATTGTTTTAGATAATAATTCAGGCATTATTTTGCGAGCGCCGCTTCTGTTTCGCGCTAAGACCGCTCCTGGAAAAGCCCGTGTAAAAACGTCATTCATTGCAGAAGAGAAACCAAAAGCCTTCTTTAAAGCCTTTTGGTTATCTGTTAATGTTGCAAGGTTAACGCCCTCTCCCCCGGAAGCTATTCCAAAATCATCTCGTATTGAATCCGCCAAATCAGACAGAAAATGAGCCTCCGTAAACCTTTTTGATGAGGCAGCATCTCTAGCTTTATTTAATAACAAAGATCGAGCTCGCATAGCTTCGCCTATCGTTATAGCCTCTGGTGCTAAAGGCGTTTCAGACATTCGGCTTAGGTCTGACTTACTCAATTGAGCGTCAATAATTTGAGCTCTGTTTCTTAATATATTAAGTTGTCTATTCTTTTCAGGCCCCGCAAACGGTAAGTCTTTTATAGGGGTTTTTTCTAAAGTTCTAATTGCTTCCTGTATTTCTGCTAATTGAATATCAAAAGCACTGGTAGTGTCGTATAAGCTTTCAGCACCTTCCACACTTTCTGGATGAGCACTACGAACTTTAGCTATACTTTCTTCGGCATTTCTAATTCGTCTGTCTAATCTAGCTAATTGTTGAGACGATTCTTCTCCTATTTCGACCGAAGTTCCACGTGCTTTATTAAATAATCCTGTTATAACGCCCGGTAATACCACCTCGCTATCCAGTAGCTCTTGTTCCATTTTCATATATTCGTTTATAAAATTGGACAAGGACAAAGTTTCAGTTTTATCTACGGCATCGTATAAATCTTTTTCATACAGACGAACATCCTTGATAGCTTGCTCGGTTAAAGTTTCCACGGTTTCCGAAGCGTTCATTGCCGCCCGTGGATCACCAGGTTTTATTTTACTAATAAGGTCTACGGCATTTAAGTTAGCTAAGTCTAAACGACGTAAAATTAGACTGCTGTAATAGTCCTGCCTCATTTTGGCGGCTTGCGATATGATGGAAGGATCTCCACTAGCTTCCATTATCTCGATTAAGTTCTGTAAACCAGCGTAATCTCTTTCTATTGATTTACGAATACGAGCCCCGTCTTTTGGATCTAAACCAAGTTTTGCTTGAAGACCACGAATTACTGGATCATCTAATACACTAGTGGTGCTTCTTGTTTCTAATAATTCTGGGTGATCCTGTAGGTCAATTCCCATTTCTTTTGCGGCTTGGATTTTCCCTTCACGAGTAGATAGTATGGAATAAATTTTACCTACATATTGTTCCCGTTGTGCGGCTTGCGTTTCTTTATCGGCACTTTTATCCACAGGAGCGTTTTTAATTAACCAATCTCTTAGTGCTACGCCTTGTCTACCCATACGGGCTTCACGACTGGCGACAGACACAATTTTTTCTGCAGTAGCTTCTAGTGCTTTTGTTCCTATGCTAATAGGGCTAAAAACGCCCAAACCAAGTTCATAACCCAACCTTGGCAACATTTTCCCCGGGTATTTTTTTTCGCTATAAGTTGCTCCTACAGAAGATCCCCCAAGTGCGGTTGTTTCCGCCATTAAAAATCTACCCGGACGTTCTGCCGCCATTTTTAACATGCTTTCTACTGGGGTAGTTCGGCCAGACAAACCAGAAATTGATTGCAACCAACGTATGGTACCGGGCGCTAACTTAGACGTAACGGAAAAAGGAGCAAACGGAAATGCCATTCCGGTGCCCAAGGTGGTGCCGCCTTCTGCCCAAGGTCTAACGCTTGGAGCGTAGGGGCTTTGGTCATACAATAATTTGTCTACGGTATCTCCAAACTCCCAACCAGACAAAAGTCCGAATGCCCCACCAATTACCGTTCCAGGTAATCCGAACGGTGAACCTAATCTTGCTCCAGTCATTAAACCACCGGTCATCGGGGCACTCTTTAACATACCGCGTTCCGCCTCTCTTGCGAGAGCTTCCGCGGGATCAAGCGGTAATGCTTTAGTAAAAAATTGAACTATTTCTCTGTCTGTATATCCCGGAACTAAAATTGGGTTTCCACGTTCATCCATAACTTCTTGTTCAGAAGTAGCTTGTTCATAGTCAAATTCTGGAAAATACTCTCGAATGTACCCAACGATATCCGAATCGGTTAAACCTTCTCTAGATACCGCTTCAACATCAAAATTTTGTTTAAACTCATCTAGTTTTTCTTGATTTGGAAAAATTACTTCGGGTTCTGGAAGCTTTGCAATCGGCTCCGTAACATCTATTTCTACGGTCATTAATCTGCTCCCTTGTTATACTCCGGGTTATTTTTCATAAACCTATTTAAAGGAGGTTTATTAGCCCTACCTCTGTTTAATTCCGCCTCTAATTTTCTTGCAAGCTTGTTATAAAAATCTCTAAATGCCGATAAACTATTCAAACCGTACCTTATTTCTCCGATGCTAGCAGGTGGGTTTGGAGACTTTGATTTCGCATTTAGGGCACTTATCTCTTGGTTAAAATAAGCAACCGCTCCTTTTACCTGATTTAAAGAAGATTCGGAACCTACTGTGAAGGCAGCAACATCAGGCAATATCGCCTTTAACTCTTTGCGGAATTGCTCACTTTCTTTACCAGGAACATTACCGACTAAAGACGAAAGCGCAGCAGTATTCATACTTCCAACGGTTCTTTGTGTTTTATCAATATCGTCAAACAACAATCCCCCAGTGAATATTTCGGAACCTTTGTTGATTATTTTAGCAATAGCTGAAGCTCTACCTGTGATATCTGTAGCGTCTTCTATATCCCCTACCAATTCTGCGTAAGTAGCTCCTTCGATCTTCGCTTCTCTAGGATCTCCACCGCCCGTTCCGCCTTCTACTGTTCCAGAGGAGGACCTCTTTATTACAGGTACCGAAGCTCCAGGTACATTTGATTTACGTTGGCTTATAGCTTCCTTCCACATCGCTGGAAGTTTGTGGCCGTCAACGGTTACAAAATCGCCAATACCAATGTCAAAAACTCTCTGAGGATTAGTATAAAAAGAAACAAACAAGTCAATTTGATTATCTTCTGCGGGCGAAGTCTCACCGGCTGCATATCTTTTTGCCAAGTCAGCCGCTCCGGGTCCAGCAAGGAATGCTTGTGCTCTACCAATATCGCCTTTTGAAAACGCATCGGATCCTGCTTGATCTTTGTCTACTCGAAGGACAGGTTGCCCATCAACAATCTCGTATAGTTTACCGTCAACAACCTTCCAATCTTTAGCTTTATCCCCAAAAACAACCTTTGGATTTTTTGGATCGGTGACGTCAACAAGTTGTCCATCTACTGTCTTGATATCTTTATTTATATCTCCAAACACTATAAATGGATTTTTAGGATCTGTGATGTCTATTATTTGTCCATTCAAAACTTGTTGTTTACGCGTAGGTTCTCCAAATATTACAAACGGCTTTTCTGGGTTAGTAACGTCAACAAGTTGTCCATTTACTTCTTTAATATCTCTATCTTTATCTCCAATTATTACAAACGGGTTTTTAGGATCGGTTATGTCATATATCTGACCGTTAAGAGACACGGTTCTTCTATCAGGGCTTCCAAAAACAACCACTGGGTTTTTAGGATCGGTGACGTCAATTATTTGTCCATCAATTGTTTGTAGATTTCTCTTTTTATCTCCAAAAACAACCATTGGGTTTTTAGGATCGGTGACGTCAATTATTTGTCCATCAATTGTTTGTAGATTTCTCTTTTTATCTCCAAAAACAACCATTGGGTTTTTGGGATCGGTGACGTCAATTATTTGTCCATCAATTGTTTGTAGATTTCTCTTTTTATCTCCAAAAACAACAAAAGGCTTTAGTGGATCTGTAATATCTATTACCTGTCCATCAACAGTGACTTCTTTTCGTTTACCTAAAGTAGCCGCTTCTGTTTCCGCCGCTTGCAATGCTGATAATTTAGCTTGTTGCATCGTAGCTCTTTCAGCCGCTTTACGTTTAGCTGACTCAGAAGTTATGCCGCTAATGTTTTGTAACACGCCTTGTCCAGCCAACGCTAATTTTTCGGCCGTGCTCATTTTACGATCTGTTGGTCCTGCTAACTGCAAACCACCTTGTGCAATAGAAAACAATATTTGAGCGGCATCTAGGTCTGCTTGTCGCTGTTGTTCTGCGGGGTCTATACCAGCAATTTGTTGATATAGAGGTAATCTTTTTTGATAACTGGCGGCGAGGGGGTCCCCACCCTCTTGCATCCCAACCACACCGCCATATTTAAAATTTACAGGAGCAGGGCCCTCCTCAGCACCCATATCGACTGTTGACATAATACCGCCAGCCATGTCTCCCGTTACTGGTTGATTCATTTGTTCTTGAGCCAATCCGCCAATGCCTTGATCAACCTGAGCCATCATCATGACCGGCTGAACCAAAGTTAGAACCGACTCAGGGGTGCTTTGAGCATCGCCCTCTCCAACAATCTGGGCAAGTTCCATCCTTCGCTCTTCAATCGTAGCTTGATCACCGCGCATCGCGTTCATGACTTCTTCAGCGGTTTCTGCGTCATCCAGAGCGGTAATGTTTTGTTGCGCTTGCATTAGCATCTGTTCCATCATTGCTGGATCAACCCCCGCTGCACCTGCCATCGGGGGCATCGCCGCGTCTGGTGATACCGGCATCCCGGCCATCGGGTTAACGGGAGGAACCCCGCCTTCCTGCATTTTGTAAACCTGTCCACCACCGGCGAACATTTGCCGTGCCATTAATTCTCTATTCATTAGAATAACCCCGCTTTAGATGCTCCGGCTGCTGCCGAAAGTCCTGCTATGCCAAGACCAAGAAACTTCTCAGCCGCTGACGTGGTTGGTGTTGTGCCCGCTGTAATAGATTGTTGCGTAGTAGGAGCACCCTTATAAATGTCAGACAAGAATCCGACACGTTGATACGGCTCGTAAGCCTGTTGAAGCTGAGTTTGACGAGCTGCCTCAAGTTCAGCTTGTTGTTGCTGTTGCTGTTTCTGACCAAGATCAAACAAGAAACCAGCTTGCTGTTGACCCAGTTGTTGAGTTTGCTGACCAAGAGAAGCCTGACGCAGTCCAAGCGTTCCAAGCGCTTCACCTTGCTGTAGTCCAAGCTGGCTGTAATCTACGCCAAGACCGCCAATACCTTGAGCAAGTTGACCAGCCGTTTGTTGTCCAGTAATGCCAAGAGCCCCAGCTTGTTGTGCGTATCTACCAGCCAAGTCTGCGGCGGACATGCCTGTTTGTGCCGATAATTGTTCTAAATTCATACCCGTCTGGGCCATAGCTTGTGCATTAGCGGCTTGTAATTGAGCGGTATTTAAGCCAAACTGTCCGCCTTGTACTGCCGCCTGTTGTGCACGAGCCTGCTGTTGCTCAAACGCGGTTTGTGCACGTTGTGCTGCACTCTCAAACCCGGCAGCTCTCATTTGAGCCGCGGTCCGTCCTTGTTGTTCCAACACGTTTCTAGCTAATTCTTGTTGCGCAATCGCTTGTCTTGAACCACCAAATGCACCTTGAGATACGGCTTGTGCTCCAAGAGCTTGTTGTTGAATCTGTCCCTGTCTAGCAATATCTGCCAACGCTTGTTGTACCGCAATGTCCTCATAAGGGCTTTGGTAGGTAGCAATCTGAGAGGGATCAAACTGTCCGGTAGTACCGCTTAAACCTTGTAAGGCGGTTTGATAAGCGCCAATACCTGTTTGTGTAGCTTGTCCAAACTGTGGAAGAGCTTGTGCGCCTATACCCATCGCGCCAGCACGAGCTCGATCTGCAGTTTGTGCGCCGTATTCAATAGCGCCTTGTAACCCACGTTGAGCCGCCCCTACTTCAAGTGGTATAGCAGCACCGGCTTGTCTTAACCCGTATAAAGCTTCCTGTTGATAAGGTGTAGCCCCGGCCATGACTCCGCCTAATGCGGTTTGGGCATCACCTAAAGTGTAACCAGCGCCTTGCAGATAAGGAAGATAAGCACCTACCCCTGTTTCAGCACTACCAAACGCCATTTGTTGTAATGGGCTAAGTGCTGCTATTTGTTGAGCGGGTAAATTAACGGGTTGATCGGCTAAACCTTTGGCCGCTTGTAATAATCCAAGCTTATAGGCTTCAACTTCCGGCGCTTCTCGGACTATCTGTTCTGTAACTTCAGCCATTACGCCATCCTTCCTTTACGCTCTAAATTAGCCATTACGTTATACATATTATTTATGCCACGATTTAAATCGCCATCACCTGCGCCACGAACTGCATCAGTAGTCATGACAAACTCACCCGGCATCAACATAGCTCGAACGCTATCTTGTCCTGGAATGCCTTCGTTAGGCATAATCCCGCCGTTACGTCTTGGGTAGACTTCTCCACCTTCCGCAGCATACATTGGTTGTCTTTGGAATACGTCGGCAGGAGTGCTTGAGCTTAATCCATAATTTATGGGGTACAAGTTAGCATATGACGAATAAGGGTTTTGTTCTATGTAGGTACTAGATCCTTGACCGGGACGAATGTTTGGGGCGTAAAGATCAGGACGTTGTGCCAATAGCTCTGTTCCAGATGGTCCTGATTTAAGACCTAGCGGAGACGGCTCGGGCTCCGGCTCGTCAAAAAACCCAGCCGCATAAGCGCCTGTCCCTAAAAGAGCCGTCATTGGTCCGTATTTAGCTAAGAAGCTAGGTTCTCCTGTTATAGCAAGAGCTTTTTGAGTCGCTATTTCTTTTGGTAATCCGGCCGCAATGTCTGCATTGTATGAAGCGGATTGAAGAGCTCTAACGTCTTCTGCACTTTTACCAGAAGGCATAAAGAAATCGCCAACTTTTTGAGTAAACGTTTTTTCCGCAGCGGGTGGTTGGGTTGCGGCAGATTCTATGTACATACCCTTGTTAAACGTGGTTCCAGCAGAATCTACAGGGCCGAGGGCCGTTTGACTTGTTCCTGCTCCCGACTGCACTGGAGAAAGTTGTCCCGTAGGATCGGTAACGGATGTTCCTAATCCGGTTCTAGTACCGCTAACATCCGCCGCATATTGAGATTCTGCGCTTACAGGCTCTGTTGAAAACGATTGGGAAGCTTCTCCAGAACTAATGCTTTCTCCAAAAGTACCTGTTTCTTGAGCTGGAGCTGCGTACGGTGTAAACAATTTACCAAAACCTTCGCCGCTAAACCCGGCTTTTAGCCCTGCCCCTGTTTGAGCAAATCTAGCTCCGGGGTTAGATAAAGCATTACCTACGTTTTGGCTAAATGTGCCACTACCACTCATACCGGTAAACGCCGCACCTGTTAATCCTGAAATAGCCGCAGATTTAAGAGCGTCTTTAATACTACCGCCCTGTAACAAAGTTCCGATACCTGAGCCAAGAGCGGCTCCATAAATAGGTCCTAGCGGGGTCATTGCCAAAGCAATAGGCAATATGATTGGAGCTACTTTCTTTAGAACCTTAACTGTCTCGCTGGCTGCTTTCTTTACGCTACTCCAAACCTTTTTAAAGAAACCAAATTCCATGAGCCCTGTCTCAGGGTTAATGGAATTAGTCTCTGAACCGACAACATAACGCTCAGGGTCTTCAATACCCCTAGCTCTCATGTCATCAAAAATAGCTTGTTTTAGTTCTGGGTTACTGTCTAGAACCGGCTTCGGTACGACAATCTCGCCTGTCTGAGCATGAACAATAGAATCATCGCCATAACGTCCTAGTGCGGCCATCTTGGTGGCCGTATCGCCAAATCCAGCAATACCTTTGTTGCCAAAAGATCGTTCGGATTCTTGTCGGGCTAGTTCAGCAAAGTCCTCATCGGACATCATGAACCCAGCAATACCACCGTCTGGAATCTCAATTTCTCGTTGTGCGGTCATCTCAGCCATTAGCCTGCTCCACCAGTTATGCTCTGCGGCATAGTTACTTGAATT
>Ga0070753_1002407_pt1 | contig 9993 bp, 9 predicted proteins | sample VirMetDEL_Aug_31_FD_77441 | JGI IMG/M metagenome (GOLD analysis project Ga0070753, IMG submission 77441) | Aqueous microbial communities from the Delaware River and Bay under freshwater to marine salinity gradient to study organic matter... | ecosystem: Environmental > Aquatic > Marine > Coastal ... | reverse complement strand
GCTCCCGCTTGGCTATGGCTGATATCGTTTCAGGGCTAACCTTCTCATCCTTAGCGATCCTGGACATAGGCTTACCTTCGCCCAACATCTGAACGATGCGACCATACTTTTCAGGATCCTTCTCAGCTAATTTCTGACCTGTGTAGACTGATGGACAAGTTTCCTCAGGTGAGGTTATGGCTGGAAGGTTATCAGGGATGATGTTCACTCTCTTCTTTTTAGTAGGCATCTTACCAAGCATCCATTTTAACAGGTCTCTCAGAGTACTCACTTTTATTGATGGTGACTTGTTCATACCAGCCATCAATAAGTTCAGCCTCATCCATCTCTACTTCCCAATCTTTAGCTTCGAGAGCCTCTATGAATTGATCTAGTTTGATTTCAGGTATTTGAACTTCAATCCAATATGATGTTTCAGTTACCCCTCTCATTTCAGGAACCTTTTCGGAATCATAATTTGTATTGATGACGAGAGCTAAGGGATACTTTCTCTCGACAGCCTCAGGGCTATGATCGTCCCAGGCTTTAAGATCAATAAACTCCTCAAGAAGCTCTCGATCAGGATATGATTTGAATGAATTAGCATTACTCATGGTGTACCTTTGGTTGATGGTTAAATTATAGGTGCAAGTGTTCAGAAACTTATTTCCAATAGTGAGCAGGTTCGTGAAAATCATCAGAAAATAGCGTACACAAGGACTCTTAATCCTCTGATTATATCGCTGGATCCCTTTATTTAAAGGGATCTTGCTAGGCTGCCACATGAATATTGCCACAAAAGTGTGGCAATATTGATGGGGGGAGGGGGTCGGGGGGTTGGCCCTGCTCAAAACCAAAACCAGTTCAGCCAGGAAAAAAAATTTCCGTAATTTCTGATGGTTTTCGCGAAACGACTCACGGTTGTAATTGTGAGCATAACCTGGACACCACATCCGATCTTAGAAATTCCTTCCGAGGAAGATCAGATTAACATGGGTGCAGAAAGGTTGCTCGAATATTGGAACCATCGAGAAGCTGCTATCGAGAGAGAACGAAATGATCCGTTCAGATATGGTACTGAGCTTGATCATTGGAAGATCGCTGACGAACAGCTTAAGGATTATGGCGAGCTTCTTATTCTTGGCGGCAACAGGTCAGGTAAGAGCGAATACTGTGCAAAGCGTGTGGTTGAGACCTTAGTCGCCAATCCAGGCACGAATATTTGGTGCTTCACTACCAGCAGTCAGAACTCCATTGCTCACCAGCAGGCCGCCATTTACCGATATCTACCAAATGAGTACAAGAAGCTGGGGCACAGCCGTGTCCACTCTGTGCGCTTCAGTATCAAGAACGGCTTTACTAACTCGGCCTTTGTTTTACCAAACCGCAGTACCTGTACCTTTCGTAACTTTAGCCAAGATGTATCCACGGTAGAGGGTGGTGAATGCGGCCTAATACAAGATCCAGCCAAGAACACCCATTCTATTGGTGTATGGCTGGATGAGGAGTTTAGTCTTTCATGGTTAACCACACTTCGCTACCGCTGCCTAACCAGGGCGGATTCTCATGGAATCCCAGCTCGTATTTTGATGAGTTTTACTACGGTGAGTGGGTGGACCAATGTGGTTTCACAATATCTCACGGGAGCTAAGACTCTGATAGAAAAGGAAGCGGAGCTCTTAGACAATGAGATGGTGCCTGTTTTGCAACAATCTATCCGTAAGACAGCTCGAATCGTTTATTTTCACACCAAAGACAACCCTTACAACTCCTGGAAAGCTACCAGGAGCCAACTTACAGGAGCCACTCGAGATGAAATCAAGTGCAGGGCTTACGGCCTACCTGTAAAGCCTGCCAATACGGTATTTCCAAACCTGGATGACAGGGTCGTGATGAAACATGACGAGATTCCTGTCATCAAAAACCCAGGCGAAAATCCAGCAGAGTACATTTTATCAATTGATCCAGCGGGAGCTAAACCCTGGTACATCATCCTAGTAGCGGTAACCGCTAATGGAGTTCATTATGTCATCAACGAGTGGCCCGATCCATCGTTTGGGCATTGGGCTGACATGGAAAAAGGCAACCAGGGTAGACCTGGTGATGCTGCCCAGCCTAATGGTTACGGTATCGGTGATTATGCTGAGGTGATCCGAGAAATGATCAAAGGGAAAGATGATGTTCAGATCATAATCGACCCTCGTCTTGGAGCTGCCAGCTATCAAAAGTCTGAAGGCACCTCGAATATCATTTCAGATCTACAGGATGAAGGAATCCATGCATATCCAGCGGAAGGTTTACCAATCGATGATGGATTGCAGGCAATAAACTCCCTGTTGTCCTACGATAAATCGAAGCCAATCGGCTTCGATAATCACTCAAAACTAATATTTAGCGACAAGTGCGGTAATACGATCCATTGCTGCATGAACTACCAGGTTGAGCATGGTCCCAAGGGAGTCTGCAAAGATGGGGTCGATGCTCTGAGGTACGTTGCGATTGGTAATTACAAATATTACGAGGATCGGGAGCTAGTGGGTTCTACACCCAAAGGGTACTAATGTCGAAGTGGGAGCATAGACAGGACACCCGCAGCGGGGACATGGCTCACGGAATCACTTTTGATATGTGGGAAAGGAGCATGAAGAACTGTCGGGGTGAAGCTGCTTACGATGATAAGAAGTTCCACCTGGATGGTAAGGTAAGCCTTACTCTTGCTCAAAACCAATACAAGTATGGCGATGAATTAATCGCCCAGGTCTATGGCACAGATGGTGTATTTCGGCAAAGAAGGGCAGGAAGATATTCCAGGGTACAAGTTTATCTCGGTAAGGCCGACCTAGACACAGCCGAAGCTCTTGAAGATATCGCTCGCACTATTCGCCAAAAAGCAGCGGAGGAAAATTAATGAAGGTAACGGAAAAAATTAAAGAAGATATCCATGCAAAACGGAACCTTGGGTTCAGTTATGCAAGGATAGCGAAGGAGACTAAAGTCAGTCGATCTACAGTCATCAAAGTACTCAAAGAGGACCAGCCCTTAGAGGTCAAAGTACTCAAGCAATGCCCGAACCCTAGAATCATATTCATCTACTTCGATGGAGATAAATCGAATTTTGCAAAGTGCGTCATTCGACCAGGCAGTAACCATCCAGCAAACAAGACTTTGCTGGTCAAAAAGATAGAAACATCCAATGAGCCACTTTACAGAATCGTATAGAGAATCACCCGAAGAAATGGAAAACCGCATAGTTTCTATGCTGAAATCCATGATGCTTGAATCAGTAAAGCACACAATCAAGCACGACAAAGGTCTGCCTATTTTCAGTCGCACTCAAATAGCCAACTACTGCGGAACCTCCAAAGACAACATTTCCAGGATCGAGAAAAAAGCTCTGCGCCGATTGGAGCGAAAGCTCGCACAGTTGGATTAATGGCCGATAACGATACTGAACTTCAAGAGTACTCGAATGAACCTGATGTAGATGCTCTCAAAGTAGATCTCGAGCGCTGTAGGGCGACCTTGAGCTACTATGTAGACCGAGCTGAAATCGCCAGGGACATACGAATGAGTGTATGGGTAGGCAAAAATGACCTAGCCCAAAAAACAGGAGCAGATTCTTTTCCATGGGAAAATGCCAGCGATCTTTCCGCAAATGTTATCAACCCATTAATCGATGGTGACATTGCTATTCTCAAGTCATCTCTGAATAAGGGAAACTTAGTAGCAGCTCCAACTGAAGCTGGAGATATCGCATCCTCAAAAGTGGTAACTGAATTTATGCGTTGGCGAATGTCCACTATGGACGAGCTGCCTCGAGAAGCTGGGGTAGCAGCAAACTATTTACTCGAACAGGGAATTTGCATCATTGGTACTTACTTTTGTCGTGAGGTAAAGAGGGTGTTCAAGCCATTGACTTTAGAACAACTTCCTCCCGAACTCGTTATCGCCATAAGAGACCCTGACGCCAAGGAGGGAGTCTCGGATTTATTCCGAGACTCCTTTCCCAAGCTCTCAAAAAAGCGAATCAATAAAATGATCCGCGAGTTAATCAAAGAGGGAGCTACCGAGATCCCAACCGAGAAGGTAACAAAAAGTAGACCTGGGATCCGTGCCTATGAGCTCGGTAGAGATATCATCGTGGATAGCAACATCCTGGATCTGCAATCCGCTAGGGCGATCTACTGTGTTCACTACTACACTCCCGAACAACTAAAGGAAAAGGTTATTACCGAAGGCTGGGATGAAGACTTTGTTGAGGAGGTGATCGAAGACATCACAGGTGACTTTCACCACAGCTACACCCAAGGGTATGCTCAAACTATTGGAACCTACACTTCAGAAGCAGCCCATTCCTACGATGGGCTGGTAAGATTGATTAGTGCTTACCGTAAAGAGATAGATGAGGACGGTGTTCCTGTCTGCACCATGACTATCTTTAGCGAATCATCCGACAGCTATGCCAAGAAATATGTCATGGATGTTGATGACGGTAACTATCCCTTTACCGCAATATCTCGAGAGACTATTTCCCGCAGGCTTTTAGACTCTAGAGGATATCCTGAGATCCTAAGGGACTATGAGATTGCCGTTAAAACCTGTATGGATCAAAGGCGTGACTCAGCTAGTCTTTCCACAAATCCAGCAGTTGAATATTTGATTGGTAGAAAACCTGCCTCCCTGGGCCCAGGAGCCCAAATACCCGTAAGAAGGCGAGGGGAGGTAGGCTTCATGGAGATCCCTCCGCAAAGCCCAGCCTCAATGGAAGTAGAGATGCAACTTCGCTCCCTGGCGGCCAAGATGACAGGCCGCCCTACAAGTCAGGACGATGCTGTGGATGCAAATGTCATCCGCCAAAGTATGATTAATAATTGGCTGCATGGCTGGAGTCAGATCTTAAAGAAAGTCTATGCCCTGGACCGCGAATACAATTCGGAAGTGTGGTTTAGGGTAAGTAACAACCCTCAGGGTATGCAGATTATATTTGATGAGACTGCTTCGATGTACGACTTCTCCCTCACTTTCAACTCAATGAATAACGATGAAGAGAAAGTCATCGAGAAGCTCGAGACCGTTGGTAAGATAATGGCTCAGTACGATAGACAAGGCCAGGCAAGGTATGATGTATTTTTGCGAACCTTCCTTGATGCCATCGATCCTAACCTCGCAGGCCAACTCATCATGCCAGCCCAAGAGGCCACAACCAAGGAGATCATAGAAACATCAAACGACATTGCCAAAATATCAAGCGGTCAGGTTGTCAATGCTCCACAGGGTGCCAATGCCCAACTACGGCTCCAGGTACTTCAGCAATATATGCAGGGAACCGAACAAGTACCCGCAGACGATGTGCAGCAAAGACTACAAGAGGACGAACGATTCCGCCAACGAATGGAAACCTACCAAAAGCAACTCAGCTTTCAGATACAGCAGCAGCAAAATGCTCAGATCGGAATGATGGGGACTGCACCAGGTAATATTCCCGCAAGTGTGGCTGCTTAGTGAGGGGCGTGGAATTGTTAGTCTTCCTTATAATCTAAGATTGCTTTCAATGCATAAGCATCTGCGGGTTGATAATTACCTTTTGCGGAATACCACATTCCTCCTTCTTTAAGCCAAGCACCGTCATTAACTTTTACGCAAAATTCAAGGACATGATTCTCCTCATTGTACACAACATTTATCAACCGTTCTCCTGGATCGCTAAAATCAACCCTGTCCACAATCGGCTCAATTGAGAACCCAATCACAATAGCCACAGCAATTATTAAAGCACTCTTAGTATTCATCCCATGAACATGACATTTGACCAAGCCATCGCAAGTTTAAGCATTCGAGAGGAGTGGGAGGTTTTGCTCGAATATATCCAAGCACAGAGAGAGTCCGCCATAGCGGACTTTCAGAATCCTGACTATGTGGACAACGCCTGCAAACTTGCCCGACTAGGTGGAGAAATATCTGCCTACGATTCGATCCTACGAAACTTTAAAAATGGAAGCACCAGCGAGGCAGTTTGAGTAAGTAGACCTACTCCCACTTCTCTTGCAAACTTACCCGAAAACCTGTGTAAGATTCATATCCGCCTCCTTGGAATCGATAATGTGACCACAAAAGCGAACTGGTATGAGAAATAAAACTACCTCCCCTAAGTATCCTTTTGTATCTCCAATCGGGTGATTCAGCTCCTTTCGGATCAATTTTAGGTTCATCAGTATAACTTGCCAGCCAACCGTATACATACTCTGCAATATTTCCATGCATATCATAAAAACCCCATGGGTTAGGTAAATAACTTCCTACTCTTTGGGGCGAGGGGGCCGACCCATTAATATTGTCCCAATTTGCATATCCAGCTTCATATGTATTTTTACCCCATGAAAACCATGTTGTTGTGCCTGCTTTACAAGCATATTCCCATTGAGCCTCTGTAGGTAGCATAAAGGCCCAATTGTCAGGAATGTTCGTATCCGTTAATTCATTTAATGTTTCTATTTTTGGGTTTATTTGATCAAGCCCACCATAAAATGGATAATCCCTAGTTGATTCAGGATATTCATTTAAATTTTGGTATGAAGAAGCGGCAGCGCCTTGTAATCGAGTAAACTCATATTTACCAAGATAAAAAGGCATAGTAAGTGTGACTTGATGGACTGGCCCAAAACTTTCCCCGCCCATGCTGAAAGTTCCAGGTTGAACCAAAATAAGTTCTAATTTCACAAAATCCCTAATTTGTATCTCCAATGTACTAGGGAGGTTATTGGATCAAAAAGAATGCCTCCATCGTGGTTCAAGTCAGCGGGCCAAGTAATGTTAGCATTAGATAAGCGTGATTCTAGATCAGCCTTTTCTGCTGAAGTAACGGGGTTACCATATAGGCTTAGGCTTTCCAAAGCACCAAAAGAATACAGAGCATCTAAATCTGAGATATTGTTATTTTCAAGATTTAGCTTTCGTAAAGTGGACGGACTAACCTCAGTTAAAGGAGAAATGTCCGTAATTTCGTTACCGTAGATAAAAAGCTCTTCCAAATTATTAAGACCACGCAAGCCACTAATATCAGAAATATTACAGTCAGTTAACCAAAGTACCTTTAACGATTGCAGGTCTGCAAGAGGTGACAGGTCAGAAATATTTGAGTCGTAAATACTTAAAGTGTGCAAATTGGATAATTTAGCAAGCGGGGATAAGTTGCTAATAGTTTTCCCTCTAAGACTGAGCGATTCTAAGTTTGTAAAATCAGATAGAGGTGAAAGATCAGAGATATTAACATCATCTAATTGAATTTCTTTCAAACCTAGCTTTTTAGTGTCCTCAATCTTTAAGAGTGTCTCTATGCCACCGTAAGACTTTAGTTTTTTGGTCCAATTTTGATATTCTTCACTCCAACCATTTTGTGAATCTGAGTTGTTATTAGTGGACTCATCTGAACTAGAGTCATCAGACAAAGAATTTTCAGTAATCAGAGAATCAATTGTAGACCACTTTTCTGTTTTCGTGGAATACACATATGAATCCTTTATATATAACCAACTCTTGGATTTGTGGTCATAAACCCAAGGGTATTCCTGAACATACCACCACTTACTTGCATTAAGCGTAGTCGCTAAAATGCATAACAACAGAGCGTATTGAAACCACCTCATTATCGTTATATTCTATTGTTTGATTACGCAATTCGTCAAACGATTCGTTTTTAATTAAGTCAATTTCCTGCGCCGTTTGGGCTGAAAGTGCTCACAGTTGTATATTGGCGAGGAATAACTTCTCGCAGAGTGAGTGCGAACACCTACAACGCAGATGGAAACTATTACAGAACCTACTAGCGAGGCTTCAGCTACAAACGAAGCAGATAATACGAATGCCAATCTCAGCATCGAGTCCTTAGCCAGCTCCTTTATGGAGAAGGTAGAGAACGAAGAAGCTGAGACATTACCTACTGTTGCGGAGGAAGAATCGACCGAATCAGAAACCGTAGATGCAGAAGAGAATGAGGATGGTACAGAAGTTCTTTCACAGTCCGATGAAGACCAGGATACCGAAGAGGATTCCGATAACGATCAACCCAAAGGGTTAGACCGAGCCTTAAAGAGAATTAACCAGCTTACCGCCCGAGCTAAAAGTGCGGAAGAGGAGGTTGCTTCGCTAAAAGAACAGGTCCAATCGTTACGGACAGACAACCCAAGCTCTACTAAAACTGTTGAGAAACCAGCTCTTGAAAACATTCAAAATGTACAAGACCTGGAGACTTTACGAAAAGAAGCGGTGGCTGCCAAAAAGTGGGCATTGCAGAATATCGGAAAAGACTATGTCGAGGTAGACGGAAAGGAATATGAGGATGCAGATATCAGGCAGATCCTAACGGAAGCTGAAGACTATCTAACCGACAAGATTCCACAGCGAGCACAGTTTTTACAACAGAAGCAAAATTGGGTACAGGATACGGTAAGTACATTCCCCTGGTCACAGAAAGGAGAGGGGCCCGAATGGGAACTGTTTGTTCAAATTCGGGACGGAGATCAATACAAGTCTTTATTAGATAGCCTACCAAACGGCGACTTTGTTGCAGCCACTTTAGTGGAAGGCATTCAGTCGATTAAAGCCAGGCAATCTAAGCCAAAAGCAAAAGCAAAGACGAAGACTCCACCTCCAACGGATCCAGCAGATGCAGTAGCACCTCCTGTAGAATCTAAAGAAAGTCGGGCTAAGAAGAAGAAGCAAAACATCCTGGGCAAAGGAAATGTATCGGTCGAGCAATTCGCATCTTACTTAACCTAACAACCCAATTTTATCATGGCACAAGCTACTTCTTACAATGTAACTGATGTACAAGGAGCTAGGGAAGATCTCTCGAACCAGCTTCGGAGAGTCGCACCCGAGCAGACTCCAATGTACGCAACCTTATCCCAATCGGCAGCTCCCAAAGCTCTTTTCACAGAGTGGTTGGTAGATGACCTGGGTAATCCCTCCTATGATTCACCACTACTTGATGGTACGGATCTTAGTTTCAATTCTGATTTCACGAATGAAATCTCAAACCGTGTTCGTATCGGAAATCGTGTGCAGCAATTCCAACGCTCTGCCAGCGTATCGCCAATTGCAGAGATGATTGATGTGGCTGGCGGAGATTCATCTTTGCTGGCAGCTTCCAAGGCGAAAGTCTTAGTGCAGTTAAAAACTGACATTGAGTCTGCAATCGGATCCAGCCAAGCACCTGCAAGTGCAGTAACTACTTCAGGTAGTGAAAAAGGTGATCTGATGGGTGGATTCTTCCACTTCTCTGATCCTGATGCTACCACAGGTGTTTTTGATTCTGCTGCCAAGCGGGCATTTCGTTCTCTTGGTGCTGGATTAAACCACGATGGTACTGCTGCTTCCAGCCGTTTTGATAAAACCAATGCGGCAGGTACTGCACGAGATTTTAGTGAGGCAAATTTCAGGAACCTGTTGTCCACCGTGTACGAAGGTGGTGGAAAGTCTCAGACCTATCGTTTGTTTGCGGGCCCAGCCCTCATGTCGCAGATAACTGACTATAGTCGTGCTGTTCAAGCAGTTGCTGGTTCTGCTGCAAACTTTAATGCTCAGATCAATGGTGGTTCCATTCGCTTATCAATTGTTGAATTGGTCACGGACTACGGAACTGTACAGGTCGTGCCATCCCTATTTTTGAATAGAACATCGGGACAGGGAATTACTACTGCTAGTCGCAATGCTGGTGCCCTTATCCCCGCAGATGACACCGTTAGCTTGAAAGTGCTTTCGGGAATCGGGGTTCAGGATCTACCCGAATCAGGCGGCGGTGCAAGATTCCTCACAAGGGCCTTACTCACCTTGTGTGTTACCAATAGCCGAGCAGTTGGTTCGATCATCTGATCCTACAGTCAATCTTAACCAGGAGGGGGAGGGGACTGCGTAGCGGGAACCTCCCCTTACCTACATCTATCATACCATGCTGAACATAATGACTCATGGGACAAAGTCCCGAAAGGTAAGTAATGAAGAGCTTGCCCACAATAT
>Ga0070753_1002404_pt1 | contig 9994 bp, 10 predicted proteins | sample VirMetDEL_Aug_31_FD_77441 | JGI IMG/M metagenome (GOLD analysis project Ga0070753, IMG submission 77441) | Aqueous microbial communities from the Delaware River and Bay under freshwater to marine salinity gradient to study organic matter... | ecosystem: Environmental > Aquatic > Marine > Coastal ... | reverse complement strand
TGATTTTAAAAATTTTTCACCAAGTGATAGTGATGATGATTTTAAAAATTTTTCACCAAGTGATAGTGATGAAAGTAAAACAAGTGAAAGTGAAAGTGAAATAGAAACTAATGAAGAAGGTAAAATATCTAATAATATTATTAGTATAGGTAAAGAAGAAAGTTTATTAGATAGTCTTAAAGATTTTGTTGAAAAAGTAAAATCTAAACAAAAAGGAGGTATGTTAAAAGATAAGGAAAAAGCATTAGACAATTTCCAAATAGAAAAAAATATGAAAAGATATAAAAACTTTTATGGTGTTTATCCTAAGGATATGTTATATAAAGTAATACCATTAATAGAAGAAGGAAGTCGTGGTTCTGTTATTATGAACCTTGATAATAGAGGAGAACCTGGGTCGCACTGGGTAGCGTTATATTGGGATGCTGATAAAGATTACTCAATAGAATACTTTGATAGTTATGGAAGAGAACCACCTAAGGAAACATTAGAAGATATGAAAAATATTATTAAGAAATTAAGTCCTAAAAAACATATGAAATTAAAAATTAATAGAATACAAAATCAACATAAGGATAGTGTAAGTTGTGGATATATTGCTATGAGATATTTAATGGATAGATATAGAGGTAAAAACTTTAAGAAAGCAACTGGTTATGGAATTAATAAAAGTGAAGATATGGCAGAAAAGATGTATGAGCGATTTAATTATCTTGACTTATAGTATAAATGAATGGAGGAAGAAAAATACCAAGAAGATACTTACCTAAATCACTTTCTAAAAGTGATAGAAGAAAGCAACTCAAATCTATTGAAGAAGGAGTGGATAGACCAAAAGTTAAGTCTTTTAAATCAAAGAAATCTAAATGGACTATTCTCGCCAATAACTATTTTGGTGATGGTAATACTTCTAAGAGAGATATGGCAAGGGTGTTAGCAAGAGGAGATAAAACAAGATATAAGGAAATCTTAAAAGGTTTAAATCTTATATATGATAAAGGACAAAAAGCATATTATACAAGTGGAAGTCGTCCTAATCAAACTAAGGAAAGTTGGGGTTATGGTAGAGTATTTAGTGTTTTATTTGGTGGTAAATCAAGAAACATAGATAAAAATGAAGTAAATAAATATAATATTCCATTATTAAGGAAAAAGCAAAAAGGTAATGGAGATGTTCCTTTTCATACATTTCTTAGAAGAAGATTAAGACAACCAATTAATACAATATTCTATGAAAAACTTTATAACCATATATATTATAAAGAAAACAATTATGCCTGATATACCAACTTTTATGTATGATAAGTCATTTATCTATCACATTAATTCTCGTGATAGAATAGATGGAACACCAAGTAATTTTACTTATAAAGTAGAAGTATCTAACGGAAGATTAGATGAATATGATAGTGTTGTTGTATTAAGTGCTTCTATTCCTAAAAGTTATTATACTTTTCCAACTGGAAGAAATACATTTACATTTACGGAAAACTCAATAGACTATACTATAACAATTACAAGAGGAACATATTCAGCAACACAATTAGCAGATTATTTATCAACGGAATTAACTAACGCAGGAGTTAATACATATACCGCTACAATTAATTTAAATAGTGCTAAGTTTATATTCGAAAGTAATACATCAACAATATTTTCATTTACATTTGGAGATTATGTTGCTTCATCATTAGGTTTTAATCCTAATACAACTTATACGAGAGGACCATTTAATAGAATACTTGCTCCTAATGTTTGTGATGTATCACCAGAAAACGATGTATATATAAGAAGTAATATTGTTAGTGGTGGTATTAATTCTAATGAAAATATATTAATAGATATACAAGCATCAGGAGTAGCACCATTCGGTAGAATACAATTATATAATATAGACTTACCAGGTTATACTAAGGGATTAAATACATCAAGTAATATATACAATTTTAGAATAACAGATGAATTTAATGATGAATTAGATTTAAATGGTGTAGATTGGACTATGAGTATTTTATTCTTTAAGAAATCTACTATACCTCAAATAATTAAGGATTTTATTAAATATATTGTAAATAAATTTTAAAATATTTTATATTGTAATAATATATACAAAAAAAAATATATATTATTATTATATACACACAAAAAGAAAATTAAAATAAAATGAGCGTTTTAGACCAAACATTAGACTATCAATCTAAACAATTAGAAAATTCTTCATATACCCATATGAAAATTGTTCGTCAAAGCGGTTCTCAATCCGCTAATGCTGGTGATGACTTACAATTCGAAATTCCAGTTCAAGCAGTTAATTTAGGTAGAAGTTATTTAACTTATGATATTACTACTACTGTTACTGGTGGTGCTTCTACTGATTATATCTGGCATCACGAAGGTATTGTTCCTTTCCAATCAGTTCAGTTATTCACAAGAGGGGGGCAATATTTGTGCGATATTAGAGATGATGCTACTATGTATTCTCGTATTGTAGGTTCTATTGATAGCACTGATACTGAATTAGAAGAAGGTTCAGGTCATCCAGAACAAAGTGCTGCTGCTGCTCCTGTTGATATTGTTGAACCTTTACATCCTTCTTCTGGTAGTGAAAGATATGTAGGTTATTCAGCAACACAATCAACAGATAAACCTTATTGGGAACAAAGATATTTATCTCGTGGTCCTGCTACTGATGGAAGTGCTACTTTTACACAAAAAAAATTATTACCTTTAAAATTTTTAAAAGATACTATTTTTGAAGTTGATAAATCTATATTATTTAGAGAAGTAATTGTATTAAAAGTTAAATTAGCAGCAAAAGAAAAATTAGCATATACAGCAAGAGATGATAGTAATACTGCTGCTGCTTCTGCTGCTATTAGTAGTGTAGCATTTAGTAATATTAACTTATATGTAGCACAAGAAAGAAATGCCTCAGTTGTAGAAGCATTAAACGCACAAACTAATTCACAAGAAGGTTTTAGTTTATTAGTTCCATTTCCAAGTCTTTATACTAATAATATTAATAATAGTAATAAACATAATATTACTATAAGATTAAATAAATACCACGGAAGCAGTCTTAAAAAAATTCAATCTGTTTGTGCGGTTCAAGCAGATAATAATAGCGATGCTTATAATTTTGAAAATATAGCAAATGATAAAGTTCAAGATTATTACACAAATATCAACAATAATCGTTTAACTGAATTTAATGTTGTTAGTGCTGACAATTTAGATTGGATGACACATAAAAAAAGATGTAAAGGAACACCAATTTATAACGCTAAAATTTATAAAAGAAATTGGTTTATTGAAGATGAATTCTCCAATTGTGCTGATAAAATGAGCGATATGAAAACCAAAGATACTAATGTATATTCTGGTATTGACTTAAATGAAGAAATTCGTTATGATATTTATGCTACTATGGCATCATCATTATCTCGTAAATGGTTTAGTTTAATTCACGGACAAAAAGTATTAAACATTAATCAATCAGGTTTAATCATCGGTTAGTTCTTTTGTAAAAGAACACAAAACATTTTTTATAAAATGAAATAAAATGAAATAAAATATTCTATTATTATATACATACAAAAATATAATAATAAAATATGAGCGAACAAGAAGGAGAAGGTTTCGTCCAATCTGTTATTGATTTTACAAGACAAATATTTACTGGTAGAGATAAACTCGCTGCTAATAGTCAAAAGAAATTAGATAAATGGAAAGACTATGAAATTGAAGGTGTTAAAATAGTAAGGAAACCTATTATGAAAGGAATTAATAAATTAGCAAACTATTTAACTGATGGAAAGTTTAAAAAAGATATGTTAAAAAATGGTTATGATGATTTATTTCATTTAAGAGTTGATGTTAAATTAAAAAATGGACCCTGTCTTACCGTAGAAAAGAACGAAAGTGTAGCAATTAGTAGAGGTAAATGTGAAAACTTAAATGAAGATGGTTTAGAAGCGATGGAAATTGAAGTAAAGAAACCAAGAACATTTGGAGAAGCATATGAAAGAATGACAAAAGGTTATGGAAGTGCTAAAAATTTATATGACTATGATAGTGTTAATAATAATTGTCAAAGGTTCGTTGATACTTACTTATCTAAAAATAGTGATGCTTTTAATTATACAGCAGAAGATAAAAAGTTTGTTAAACAAGATGTTAAGTTTATTGTAGAAAACTATGAAAAACTTAAAAAAGGAGCAAAAGTAATTACTAATTTAGCACAAAGATTATCTTTATTTTATACTGGTGCTGGTGAAAATAAAATATCTACTAATGATATACAACAAGAAAATATGAGCGAACAAGAAGGCGAAGGTTTAAAAGATATTGTTAAAGGCGTTAAAAAAGGCGTAAAAAAAGTAGCAAAAGTAGCAAAGAAAGGTGCTAAAATTGCTAAGGTAGCATCTAAGGTAGTTGAAGTTGGTGCTAAATTAACTGGTAATGAAGAATTAGAAAAGAAAGCAAAAAAAGTAGGTAAAACAGCAGGTAAAGTTCAAAAGACATCTAAACAATTAGGAGGACAACAACCTGCTCCTGAATTAACACCTCAATCATCTCAACCCCCAGGCAGAGCAGGAAATCCAATTGCTATGGGTAAAAATCCAACTGCTATTAAAATGACTGGTGGTGCTATGAAAGATAGAATTATAAGTAATTCAAGAAAATTTAAATATTAAGGAATTATATATAAGATGGATAAAATGGATACTATTTGTGAAAATTGTGATATATGTTATGATTGTAAAAAATCACAAGAAAAACAAATTAAGGATTTAGAATTTGAAATACTTTATTTAAGGAATTGTGTAGAAGATATGAAAAGACAATTAAGATATATGGGATTTTATGATAATCCAATTATGTATGCTCCTCATTAGATATTTAATGCGTTTAAAATGAAAATTAAAAAATATTATATATTTATATATTATATATAAACAATTAAAACATTAAATTATAAAATACTATGGAAAACGAAAATCAAGAAAATACAAATCAAGAGTTAGAACAACTTTTAGATATTAAGGAAAATGAAGAAACTGAAAAAGAATGCGTTTCTTGTGAAGAAGATGAAGAACAAAAACTTTTATTAGATAAAGAACTTCTTAAACAACAAAAAAAAGAAGAAAGAAGAATAAGATATAATGCTTATCATAGAGAGTATTATAAAAATAATAAGGAAAAGTTTAATAAACATTGTCTTCCAGGAAGAAAAAGAGGAGAAAGAGGTGAAGCAAAAAAATTAAGATATGTATTATCAATTATTAATACAAATACAGGAACACCAATTATGTCTCAAAAATTTAAATCATTTAAAGATATAGGAGATGCTTTACAATTACCACCACATACTATATCTATGATATATAGAGGTAAATATCAATCTGGAATGGGAAAACAAAGAAAAACAAAAGAATACGCAAGATACAGAATTGAGAAAATTTAAATTATTTTTTATATACTATTATTATATACAAACAATATAATAATATTATACGATGCCAATTAAACAAAGACAAGTTGTAGTAGTTCATAGACAATTAGCAGCAGGAGGAGGTGGAATAGAAGAAGAATTTTCTTTTAATTTAGGTTTAGATTTTGTTCCTACTTCTGTTATAGTTAGAACAATAGCATATAGATTAAATTCAGCAACAGGATTACACGCAATACGAACAAGTTGGATAAAATCAAAAGATAATAATTTAGGATTATTTATTTGTAGTGCGAATAATGATTTTGTATCAAATCCAAATACTACTTTTAAAATATCAAATCCAGGTTCATTAATTAATGGAGATACAAAATTTTCTATTAAAAAATTAACTGATGCTGAAATTGACCCTACTGCTGATGGGGCATTAGGATTAACATTAGAGTTTATTCAAGAAGATTATCCAGAACCATCGCCATTAGTGAATGAAATGAAACAATTAATAAATGTATTAAGTAATGTTAATAAACCTCGTGATGTTTATCCATTTGATAATATAGATAGAACACAATCACAACCAGCACCAATAGAACAACCTAAACCTGTAAATGAACCAGAAGAAATGGAAGGTGAAGGAGACGATACTTCGCAAGATAAAAAAAAAAAAAATCCTCTAATGGAGATGTAAAAGAAACTAAAAAAGAAATTAAAGATTTAACAATAAATAAAGCAGTATCGATTGTTCCAGATGTAAGTCAAAGAGATTTAAACTTTAATATAAGATTAAATATAGATAAAAGAAATCCAATAGACCAACAAACAGCACCATTCGCAGATGTTAAAGGAAATAAACAAGTTGCTTCATTAGAAAGACGAATAAGAGAAAGACAAAGATTACAACAAAAATTAAATGAAGCACCAGTAGAAAAAAAAGAAGTTGGAAGACCTCCAAATCCTAAAAAACCAGGAAGACCAGCAGACCCTAAACCAGTAGGAAGACCTAAAACTAAAAAAGAAAAAGTAGGTAAAAAAAATCCAGTAGGAAGACCAAAACAAGATAAACCTTTATCTGTTGATGAAAAAGTTAAAAAACTTTTATTCTAATATTATATATAAGATGATAATAACATTAACTAAAAGTAATCGTAAGGATAAAAAATGGAAAGTTGTAATTGATGATAATAAGTCAAAGAAAACAATTCATTTTGGAGCAAAAGGATATAGCGATTATACTATCCATAAAAATAAGTCTCGTATGGAGAGATATACTGCTCGTCATCGTAAAAGAGAAAATTGGAATAGAGATGGTATAAAAACTGCTGGATTTTGGGCGAAATGGTTAATATGGAATAAACCATCATTAAGAGATAGTATAAAAGATATTGAGAAAAGATTTAATGTTGATATAATATATAGAGGATAAAAATGAGTTCAATTATAGATAAGAATATTATACAACATAGAATAAGACAAAGAAGAACAATACATTTCTTTATTGATTTAGCACTTGAAGAAGGAGAAAGAAATATAGATTTAACAGATAGTCAATTTGGTAATTTAGATTTTAACGCTGATGAAATCCGTGTAAAATATGTAGGTTTTCAGTCGCAACATACAAATCACGATGATTTGGCAACTTTTAATTGTAATTTTATATTAGAAAATACTACATTATGTCCGTTTGTAAGTTCTACATCATTACAAGCATTTCACGATTTAAGATATGTATGTAAAAAAAACTTCGATAAAAGAAATGTTAAAATATGGGTAGAAAGTATTGTAAATAATCAAGAGGGAACACCAACAGTAAATAGAGGTAATGTAATGGTAGCAGTAGAGTTTATTAGATATTTAAGATGTGATGAGCGAGTAATATGGTAAACAAAACTATATTAAAAAATATTTATATATAATATAAGATGTCATTTAAAGGATATAAAATAGATGTTATTGATATAAAAAATAAACCAAAAGGCGAACCAGTATTTTTTAGGACAACATACAGCAATATTAATATAGTCGCCAAAAAAAATCAAGGCAAGACCTTATTGATATACAATTTATTAAGAAATGTTGTAGGACCGGATACAAAGATATATATATTCTGTAATACCGTAGAAAGAGATGCTACTTGGAAACAAATAGTAAATGAATTAAAAGATAAAGGTAATGAAGTAGAAGCATATGATAGTATGTATGAAAGAATAAAACTTGGTAAAAGAAGTAAAACCATTAATATATTAGAAAAATTATTAAATGAATGGAAAAAAGAAAATGTTGATAAACCAAAGGAAAGTAAAAAATCTAAAAAAAAGAAAGATAAAGAAGAACAAAAAGGCGATGGTAGAAGTAGAAGAATAAAAACCCCATACGATAGAAATATAACTTGGGATATGTTAGAAGATGATGATGTCGCCCAATATTTATTTAAATGTCAACGTGGTATTTGTAAAGAAATAAAAGAAGAAGAAGTAATAGAAGAAGTAAAACCAAAAAGAAGAACTAAAAAACTATATCCAGAAAAAATATTAATATGTGATGATTTAAGTAATGAAATAAAAGACCCAATAATACCAACAATTTTAAAACAAAATAGACATATGAAAATGGTATCAATTATTAGTAGTCAAGATAGTCGTGATATAAAACCAGATAGCAGAGGGCAATTTAATCAAATATTTACATTTAAAGGATTAGAACCAGCAAGAGTAGAAGTAATTCGTAAAATGTGTGATATAGCATTAGACGAAAAAGAGTTTTACGATTTATATAAGAAAACAACAGAAGACCCTTATGCGTTTTTATATTGTGATGTAGATTATGGAGAAATATATAAGAACTTCGATACGAAAGTTTTTAGTTAATAATATTAAGGAATTATAATATAATAATATATAAATATAAATATATTATAATATTATAATATTATATAAAACAAAACATATATAAAGATAAAATATTTATATATATTATAATATTAAATAAGACAAAAACGAAACATATATAAAGATAACTTTATATATTATAATATTAAAAAGAATAAAAACAAAACAAAAAAATAATATATTGCTATAATATATAATGACTGAATATATTTATTATCCAGAATTAGAAGATTATAAGTCTTTAAAAAATGAAATTAAAGAATATGTTGATAGATGGTCTCCAAGAATAACAAATATACAAACATACACCGATAATATTAGAGGTTTTTTTAGGTTTAAACATAAAAAAATACAAGGCGGAAATAAATATGCTACAATACAAATGGATATGGATACACCATTAACAGAATATTTAGTAGGTAAATATTTATTAGGTGAATGTAGTGATTGTGAATTAGGTGTATTTAATAGTATAGGTGATTATATGGGTTTTGGTGAAGTAGGATTAATCCAAGCATATTTAGATAATGTTAGATTTTTAAATACTACTGAAAGACAAAGAACCGTAAGAGGTCGAGAAATTAGACAAATAAGAAATCCAGAAACAGGTAGATTTATACAAGCAAACCAAAGAAAGTTTAAAGAATTATACCGACAAATGAAAATGTTAGGTATGTATAGGGAATTAGTAGGTATTGATACAATACCATATGATAATAATTATGGTAGTTGTTTTGTATCAGCATTATATAATGAGTTTAATATCAAGTTATCCAATAGAGTTTTAAAAAATATATTTAAAACTGATAAAACTATTGATGATGCTTTTACATTAGAAGATATTATGAAAGTTGCGGAATATAAAAAATTAAATATTTTTTGTAGAACCAGAACAGGTGAAGTAATAGATAAAATACAAAATAAAAAATCTTTTAAAGGTAAATGCCTCAATTTTATAATTCACGATAATCACTTTTATTTATGTGATGATAAATATAGCAAAACATATAGAGATGATTATTTAAAAATTAAAAGTAATAGTCCAATATATTTAGAAAATATAGAAGATATACAAGGTGAATATAATACATATATTACTGATAATTATGATTTATTTAGTGAAATATTAGAAAAAAACGAAAATAAAGATGATGGTTTTTATGATTTAGATTGTTTTATTTACAATAACAATAAAATAAGATATAATGACCTTGCTAAAAAAATATGTAATATTATGAGTAAATACCCTACTAAAATGAATATGTTTTCTTTAATAGAAAATATGTTGGATTTTAAAAGTATTATGAATAGAGATTTAATAAAATTATTTTTTAATATTGACCCTATTAGAATATATGGAGCGGATAAATGTATTGTAAATATAAATATAGACCAAAACAAATCTTATTATTCTCAATTATTAAAAAAGATTAAAATACCTATTACTAATATTGATAGTGATTTTAGTATGTATAATGATGAAGAAATTAAAGAATATCAATTTTACAATATAGAAGTAAAAAATACTGATATTATTATTGCTCCAACTAAAAGATTTACTTGTAGTGGTTATACCGTATTAAAATTACAAAAATTAGATAGAGTAAAAAAAATATATTATGTATTAAAAGTTGATAATCATACAAGACCAAATATA
>Ga0070753_1002399_pt1 | contig 9997 bp, 5 predicted proteins | sample VirMetDEL_Aug_31_FD_77441 | JGI IMG/M metagenome (GOLD analysis project Ga0070753, IMG submission 77441) | Aqueous microbial communities from the Delaware River and Bay under freshwater to marine salinity gradient to study organic matter... | ecosystem: Environmental > Aquatic > Marine > Coastal ... | reverse complement strand
CCTACTTCTTCTTCCCCATCATCTTGAAGTCTTCTTTATCTATCTTGTTGTTCTTGTTCATGTCTAGTTTGGCTTGACCCCCGTACATCATGCCCATGTTCATACCTGAACTCATCATGATGTTTGATTTGGCGTTGGGCTTTACGTTCTTCTCGTCCATCATGCCACCCATTTGCATGTTTTTGCCTTTCTTAGCCATGCCACCATACATCATAGGCTTTCTCATAGTAGCACCGCCACCATACATCATACCTTTACGTGGTCCGTTGTAGTAAGTCTTCATTAGTCTCTCTCCTTAGTTAATTTAAAATAATGGTGAACCTTGTTTTAATTTACTTTCAAATAGTTGTTCCATTTGGCTACCTATTTTACTTGCCCCTTCTTCTACAGTTTCTATAAAAGGTTGAACGTTGTAACTTCCTGTCAATCTACCTGCAGGACTTATAGTTGGAACATCTCCCGGACCTACCTTCATAATAGTATCACGACCCCCTTCTAATAATCCTTGTCTAGCCATAAGGTCTTGCTTTCTTCTGCTGTCTTCAAATAGGTATTGTTCTTGACCAACTGCAGGTCTAGAAAGACCTTCTTCGCTAGAAGCATATTTAACACTTTGTCTAGCAACAGCACTCAAAAGTAGCTGGTCGAACAACACAGCGTCTTCGCCCCTAATTGGCTTACCAGTTTTTATAGCTTTAACGACAAGTCTAGCTATCTCTGGATCTTTTATCATAGCACTAAAAGCATTAAATTTCTGAACTCTTGCTGTTTGTAGCACAGCTTCTGTCATTAAGTACTTAAGACTTACAACTCCTCTTGCTACAGAGTAGACTCTACTTATGTATGACTCTACAGATAACCCAGTAGGAATACCAGTAAGAGCTATTGATCCTATCTTTGTAGGTTCTTTGCCTGCCACTAACTCTGCAATTGTTACCATATCGTCGTAGAATTGTTCAGGATCTATAGGCTTACCCTTATTATCAACAAGACCTTTTGCACCTCTTGTAAGTAAATCTTTTATTGCCGCATCTTTATCAGATAGAGGACCTCCAGATATACTATCTAGTAGAGGTTTAGGATTTATCTTCATTGGCATGTTATCTAAGAATGCACCTGCAGTCATGTCTAGAGCTAAACTAGGTTGTCCCATAACTTTTTCTTGCGACAGAGACACAACTTTTTCCATAAACTGAGATGCTACATATCTATCGTATTGCTGTGTTTTTAATTCTTTCTGAGCGACAGTTAGACTTTTATCTGCTACTAAACTTTTTATGTAACCTGTTCTTACTCTATCTAAGTCTACGAGTCCCCTCTCTCCTTCTTGCATTTTGGTGTATATAAATGATGGACTTAATTGATCTCCGAATTTTTTGGCTAAATCCATCTGAGCCTTTACTTCTATTGCATCAGCCCCTTTACCATTTCTTATATCCCCTACTATTTTTTTGTAATCTTGCTTGACATTACTCACAGCTTTTCTAGCTATATCACTCTTTAACGCTAGTTGTTCTATTCCTATAGAGTCAAATATATCTTGTATGTCATTGTCATTAAACATATCGACTAGTTCACCTGTTCTAGGATCACGCATTTTAGCTTGTTTCATGTGACCTATCAAATACATGATGTCTTCTTCTTTGTAGTCTAAGTTTATTCTACCTCCTGACATTTCATCTTGAGTTAAGAACTGTTTTTGTAATTTAGGATTTTTATGTAGCTCTAGCATGTTTTTACCAGCTTTAGTTTCTGTCAGAACATGATATTTCATCTGGTCTATCCAGTTTTTCTTAAATGTTTGAGTGCCAGCATTTCCTGCAATAAACTCATATCTTGCAGGAGTACCTAATACTTCATCACCAGCACTTACGAGTTTACCCCCATAAACACTAGCCATTTCAGAAAATAAATTATTAAATTCAGTTACACCAGCAGGAGTATTTAAATTTTTTCTTGATTTAATTTCTGATGCAAACCAGTTTACAGGGTCTTGGTCTTTACTTCCATACTTAATCATACCGTTTGCAAGTTTATCTTTACTGTAACCTTCCCACTTCTTACCTATGCCTGACTCATAGATTGCAGCAGTATTTTGCCATGTTGCATTAGCATCTTTTAAGCTTGCCACTACTTCAGGTCCTACAGAAGTACCCCCGTCTGGTTGTAGCAATCCTATTTTAAAACCTGTTTTTTCATCCTCTGCAGTTTTTGTCATCAGATTTCGTATTTCTTTTATAGGTAGTGTTTGACTTTTACCTCCAAACTTATGACTTTCTTGAGATAAGCTTGACATAACAAGTCGATAGTCTTCAAAATCAATTGGTAATTTTAAATTCGGTATAGGAGCAAAACCTTCTCCACCCTTCTTTAACACACTCCATATCTGTAGATTACTAGCATCAGGGTATTGTTCTCTTATCCTGTCTACAATGGGTTGTATTTTAGGATTTGACTTGAAAAAATTTCGTGCAGATTCTTCAAATACGTTACCTAACTTTCCTTCAATAACAGTAGGAACTTTAAGCCCACGCATAGCCTTTGCTGCATCGCCCCCTTGTATTACTGTTTCTTCTATGCCATTTAGATATTGGTCGTACACTGGAGAAAAATCCATTTGTGCATTTCTATTGTTTTCTCTAAGGATTGTAAATTTATCCCCTGCTAATTTAAAATTAGATTTCTTTGTTCCTATAAATGACGTAGATACACTTATACCAATCTCACTAGGTAAAGTAGTTGTGGTGATATTTGCTTTGTTAGTACCTTCTAGTACAGCAAGTTTAAAGTCTTCTATTCTTGCATTAGTTACTTGTATAATATCTTTTTCCTTATATCCTAGTCCTCTCATTAATTCCGCTTTTGAAATGTTTAAAGCATCAAGAGTAGTGTCATAATCTGTGTAAGCTCCGGGAGTATTTGTAAGTTTTATACCTGATGCTTCCATAAGTAAAAAGGCTTGAGTATCATCAATATCTTTGCTAAAGTGTTGCACTTGTTGTGATACTTGTGATTGAGAGTTTCTTAAGTATTTCTCCAATCCTTCAGTAAGAGTCTTTATACTTGGGTCGACGTCAGGCGAAAATCTTATGTTGGCTAACTCTCTTAGTGCCATCGATAATTCTGTGTTTAATTGAGTTTGTGAAATTATATTTTCAGATAGTCTTTGAAATTCATCGTTTAAAGTATCCATACCTTTTACAGATAATTTATCTCCTAACTGCCCAGCTTTTGATCTTAAAATATCTAGGGTAGATATATTAGCTAAAGTATTGATAATTATTTCAGGATCTTTTATTAGAGGTTGACCATTACGATCTTTAAGATTTAATATTTTGGTTGTTATTTCTTCCGCTCTTAATATTCCTGCTTCCATTCTAGCAAATAATTTAGGATTAGCTCCGCCTAACAATCTCATATAGGTATCTGCTTTTTGCTGGTTAGTACCTTTAAGGATACTTCTATACACATTACGAACTAATTCAGGTAAATTGTTAGATGAAAGAGCAGCATTTGCTACTCCCATTACTCTATTTGATATAGGTGCAGTAGCATAATTTCCTAAAACGACGCCGCCTATTTCAAACATTGCTTCGTTTGAATCTGGGAAGTAAGCCTGTTGTGTATTCTTAAGTAGTGATATACCATAAGATATGCCTGCTTCTGTTGTAAGTGCTTCTCTTAAATCTTGAGGAAGAATATTTCTTATAAATAAAGACTGCCTATAAGATATTTGAGTTTCAAGTTCATCTGTAGTATTTTTATAAGCTTGTTCCCATTTAGGATCTATAGTTCTTTTATCTTCTAAGCTTTCTTGTCTTTTTTTAAGTGAAGCTATTCTTGCTTCTACAATGTCTAAGTCTTTTATAGCAGCAGGACTTCCTGAAAATACTTTTCTATATTCAGAGCTTCTTTGAATAGCGTTCATAACTCCAGCTGCTTTCCAATTTCTGTATCTGATTGAGTTTATTCTAGTATTTTCTTTTACGTAATCTGCTATGATTTGATCGGGGGTCTTACCTTTTTTATTTATTGCATTTGCATATGCTTCTTCAAACCCCATACCTTTTTCACCATATTTCTTTATAACACCGTTTCTAAAAGCATCTTCTTTTAAGAAATATTTTCCTATTTTAAAAGCTTGAAAAGGTCCTGCTACGACAGCACCCCCAACAAATTCTTTAATAGCTGTTTCGGTTATACTAGGACTCCATCTAAATATAAGATCAGCCGTAGATTGTTTTACTTGTGCATTTTTGCTCAATTCTTCGGCCGCATAATTTATATGACCAAAATCAACACCACCTTTTTTTTGTACAGGATTATCATTTGGGTCTTTAAATTCATCAATAAAACCAAAAAAAGTTGCGGTCTTAATTGCTGCATCGGCAACAAGCTCTAAACCCCAAAGAGCTAAATTACCTACACCTGCTACAGTATCTCTACCTAATTGTCCCGGTCCAGCAATCTTGTCAAGCTGTCCACTTTGTTTGGCTTTAACTATACTCATTTTTTGATATTCATTTAAATCTGTATAGTTGTCTAACATACCTTTAAAAGATACAACTCTGTTATTAAAATCAAGAACGACTGCACCTTTACCTGACTTATCTGATAAAGGGTAGATTGTCTTATCGGGCATAGTAACAGTTTTTGTTTCCCCCGTAGGAGAAACTAATTGTTTTTCTTGTGCCACATCAATACCGACATTTGGAAGACGAAGCTTTCCTTCCTCATCTACATTAAAAGGCGTAGTAGAACTTATAAACTTATCAGTTGGTGTTTGTTCGTAAGTTTTTGGATCAAACTCTTTAATCATCTTATGTATAGGTAGATGACCTATATATTGATTGCCTTCACCATATATCTGAGAACCTTGATTTGCTACTAGTGCCTTTATCTTGTCCTCATAAGTCATGTTTGCTTCAAATGGAGTTACAGGAGAATCATCAAGTTTATCTGGAGTTACTCTACCATCCTTATCCCTTAAGAATCCTAAACTTTCAGTCCCCGGTATGTTTCGCTGTATTGCTTCAGCAAGTTCTTCTTTTGTTAGCTTTTGTCTATTTGGTCCTTGTGAATTTAAGTACATATCATAGTAAGTTGTAAAACTTTTATATCCAGTTGAATTGTCAATAGCTTCTCTTAATGCAACAGGATTAGACGATTGCCCACTGAAGAAACGATTATCTAAATCAGCAACAGGTATATCTGTGATAGATACAGATCTATAATCAAAAGGTTTATCTTGTTCTTCTAAATTTTTATAGACTTTACCAAATTGTTTTTGTACGTTTTCAGCCATTTAGTAAATTAACTCCCTATAACTGGTTTATGTTTTCATCTTTTTTGTTTTGGTTATTTGTACTTCCTTGACCATCAATTTTAACGGAATCAATTTTTTCTACGTAGCCATATCCTTTTAGATATAAACCACCTTTACTTCCAAACTTACTATTTTTTAATACATCTGTATATTTTCTACTTATTTTGAAAACAGTATCTACAATATCGCCACCTTGCATATTTTGCATTATATGCCCCGCTGCCACTTCTTTAATATCTCCTGACATATATGCTTGGTATATTACTTTTTTTCGTTCTGCATCGTCAAATATAGCTCTAGATATTTCCCTTAGAGCGTTATCATCGTTCAAAAAAAGTAACTGTAGTCCTTCTTGTATTCTTGCTACGTCATCGTCAGATATTCGAGGTCCTGCCTGAGTACCCCCTGTGTTTTGAATATCAGCAGCTAATCTAAATGTCATTCTGGTGGCGTAGAATTTTAATAAAGCATTTTTTATTAACTTTTGATCTCCAGAATTATAAGCAGCAGTGTATTCTTCTTGGTGTTGTTGGAACAAAGATTGAAACTTCTGTGCTATACGACTGTCTCCTCCAAAAGCGGTAATAGCCGATCTACTTAAGCTAGCTGCCACACCTCCAAAAGCACTAACAGTTCTAGGTATTGCCGCTGAAGCTCCCGATTCTGCTCCGCCGTCTATTAAAAATATAACTTGAGCAGCGTCAGTCTGTAGATCAGCAGCAGATCTTTGTTTTATAGACATACTCGCACGGGGACTAGTACCCCCTACAAACTTTTTTAATATACTTTCGTTCTTTAAGTCAATTACCCCATTCACACCAAATTGAAGATTCTGTTGATATCTAAATGCAGCAGGTAAAGCATTGGACATTACTTTTAACATTACTTGAGGATCATTGTACAAATGTTGATTCAAACCTAAATTTTTTAACTTTTCTACTAGTGCATCTGTTTTTTCTACATTATTTACATCATTCGGATCATTTACATTTTGTAATATAGACTTAGCAACAGCTATAGCATCTACAATTTCTCCAGCAGTTACTTTTTGTACTATGTTTCCATTTTTATCTGTTGTTGTACCTTGAGCTTTAGCAAATTGATTTATTTCGTTAGCCACATCTCTTATTTTTATAGGCTTATTTACGTCAATTCCCGGAGTTCTAGGGGCTATCTGTTTCAAAATTCCAATTTGGGTTGGGGTATATATAGGGCCTCCATCACCTCTATTATTTCTAAAAAAATCAGCAGGAGCTATAGCAAACTTATCATCAGTAAATTGATACATCTCTGGTGAACCACTTGAATAGTCTCCATTTTCTTTTACATAATTATCTAAGTATTTTACACTTTTACCTATTCTTTGTGCTACCATTTCAGCAAGTTCAGGAACACTACTAATATATTGCCATTGTGATTTTTTAAATGCCCAAACCTTTTTACCGTCTGCAGCTTTATCTTCTTCCATAATCAAGTTGTTTTGCCACGCATCAGCTAAACTAGTTAGTATAGTATTTTTAAGATTTGGGTCATCGTTAAATAATTGTAAAAATTGAGGACTCATCACTGTTGACATTTGAGTAAATGTATCTTCTCTTTTTTGTTGATCATTTGCTGACTCGTAGTTAGCTCCTCTTGGTATATATATTTTACCGTTTTTAAAAAATTCGCCAAATCCTGCAGCTTGTACTTTTTGGTTAAATAAGTCAGTGTTGTATTTGGGATTTAAAACATTAAACATTGCAGCATATTTTTTATCATCCTTTTTAGGAACTGAAGCATTAAAATGTGCTTTCCATTTTTGCTCTTCCATGATTAATTTTCTTCTATTTTCAAAATCTCGTTCAGAAGCTCTTATTCCTGCTTCCTCATCTGCTTGTCTTTTTCTTTCAAAAGCAACATTAGCATTGTATTGTTGAGCCGCACCTTTAATGGCATTTTTAAAAAAACTTCCTACACTTAATCCCATCAGACTATTTCCTCTTCTTGCACTTCTTCTAATTGTACCTCTGCTGGAGCTATTGCAATAAAACCTTTTTCTGCTATCTCTTCAGGTTCTTCTTCTATTTCTTCAGCTTTTGAAATTATATACTGATACAGATCAGGATTTCTGTCCTTCATCACTGCAAGCATGTCATCGTCGCTCATACCTTCGTCTAGTTGGTACAAACCATCTCTTGTGTTGTAAACTTTTGCAGGTATCTCTTCTTCTGCCGCTACCCCCATAAGGTAAGCCGCAAGAGGTCCTTTGATTATCTCTGCGACATCAGGAGTAAACTGTCCTTGACTAAAGCCACCTATCGCAATGCCATTAACTATCTCTTGAATAGATACACCTGCAATCATAAGCTTTTCCATTTGGGTACGAACTTCAGGAGCTTCTAACCTATCAATTACAGCATCAACTGCTTTATCAGGGGTAGCATGTACAGGAGGTTTTTCCCATGCCCATTTACCTTTAGGTTCAGTCAAAGACCACCCCGGAGGGGCTTTGTTAAAACGGTTTGCTCTAAAGTCTTCTCTTGTAGGGGGACGCTTTATTTGTTTCATGTTTATTATCCATAGTATTTAGGAGCAAATGATGGTAGCTTAGTACGAGCAGCCACGCTAGGCATCTTAGCACCCTGTAGCTTTATAGTTGCACCACTTGAACTTCCATAGTTCATCATCTGTGCTACTGCCATTTGTATTGAAGGAACTTTACTTGCGTTTGCTTTTATTATAGCATCATTTACTCTCGGTGTATAGCCAAATTGAAGATTTGCTAAATTACTTTTACTTACATTAAATTGTCCTGCACCTGCAGTGCTTTTTGGTGCAGATACTCTTCTTCTTTGGGACGATGGCATCTGAGTGGTCGCACCCGCTGGTGCCGCAACCTCCATGAAACCACCTGCAAATTCTAGTGCAGTTCCAAGATATCCTGCAGTTCTTCCTGTTACACTATCACTGCCCATAAATTCTACATCAGGTAAATCATAGCCAACTATTGTATCATAGGCACTTTCGATTCCTTGCCCTACGTAACTATCGGCTACATAATCATATACATCTCCAACCGCCTGTCCGACTACACTGTCACTTATGCCCGTCCAAATATTACTTAACCAATCCCACATAATTTACCTCTTCTTTATCTTCAAGTTACGAACTTTGTACCAACTTTAAATATACCATTCAAAACAGCCTTACCTAATTCTGTACTGAAGGTAGCATCACTTTCCATCTCGTACAGATCTGTATTAGCGTCTATCTCCATAGATAGTAACCCTATCTCGTGGAAACGTTGTTCTTGGCTTTCTGCTATCTTCAACGCCCAACCTGCTTCATCTCTGTATCTTTGCCATAGAGCATCAAGAGAAGCTTGAGTTATACCCAGTAGGTTTTGTACGTTCATTTGATTGGCTGCATTTTGGTTGGCAGTTTCTGCTGTGTTTATTTCCCTACGCCACACAGCGTTTGATTGTGCTATCTGCGTAGCCATAGTTGAGTTAAATCTTTCACGAGCATCAGATAGAGAAGCGTTATATTGAGCTATTGCATTCTTTTCGTTGACGTTAAACTGATCTTGAGCAGCTCTACGGTTTACATTGCCTGTTTCAATCTGGGCCCCTAATTCTGCAAAAAACTCATCTATCTGATTTTGTGATTGTGCGTTAAATTGAGCTGCTGAGTTTTCTGCTGCTTGATTAGATGTGAGTGCTTGCATCTGTCCAGCATAGTCTATCTCTTGCATCTTTTGTTCGTTGTTTAAATTCTGTAGATCCATTGATAGGAATGATTTGGCATTGTTAACGGCAACTTGCATACGAGCATCTAAGTTAGCCTTATCCATTGCCGCATAAGTCATGGCATTCTGTAAAGCTGCTTGTTGCTGATTACTCAGATTAGCCATATCCATCTGACCATATCTATCTGCATCAGCTTTGGCTATGGGTATGCCTGATTCCATCAAAGCTTGAGTAACAGCCGCAGAAGCCATACTGGATGCACCTAACCCTCTTGCTTGCATCATCGCACCCACGTTTCTTACGGCAGGAGCTGCCCAAGCGGGTAAAGGTTTACCTTCTTCAAATGATGAGAATAGTTGTTCTAGTTGGTACTTGACAGTCGATTGTTCAGATACTTCTCCCTTTGCCGCTTGAGCTAAAGATTCCTTACTGACTGACCCTTGTACGTCACCTATTACAGATTCAGATGATAGCTTACCTTGTGCGGCTACGGCTTCAGGAGTTCCGGGGATAGTGCTTGCTGTGTACTTCTCTGCATTTTGTTGAGATGGTACGGTGACATCTAAGTTTTCTGTTGATACAAGACTAGGACTTACTGCATCCCCAGTGTCTAGTGGATTTGGCGGGGTAAGAAGTTCATCTTCTTGTACCTTTTGTACTTCAGGTACGTATTCAGTACCCGTCGGTAACGTGGTCGCACCCGCTCTTTCTTCTATTGTCTTTTGAACGTCTGTTACTGGTATACTTTCTGCCATGTTTCTTTTTCCTGCCTCTTGTAAATCATATCTTGCTTTTGCCAATACTCTAGGTAGGTGAGTTTGCATAAGTGCTTTCTGGGCTCTTGTCCTTTTCTGCAAAGGTATTTTTTTTATTTTATCTAATTGAGCTTCTGTTTCTCTGATAAAATCAGAAAGTGTTTGACCTCTTTTTAGGGTATAAT
>Ga0070753_1002391_pt1 | contig 10018 bp, 9 predicted proteins | sample VirMetDEL_Aug_31_FD_77441 | JGI IMG/M metagenome (GOLD analysis project Ga0070753, IMG submission 77441) | Aqueous microbial communities from the Delaware River and Bay under freshwater to marine salinity gradient to study organic matter... | ecosystem: Environmental > Aquatic > Marine > Coastal ... | reverse complement strand
CTGTTGATCGTTTAGGGTAGGTAGTACGGTATTTACGACTTCGGGTTTGATAACCAAACCTTCATCGCCTTCCTTAGACATGATAGCTTCAGTCAGCGCAGCACCAATAGCACCTGATGTATATCCTGCCTGACCTGCTTTAGCACCTTCTTTGCCATAACGTAAAAGCTTACCACCGTAGTTAAATACTTTAACGACAGGGACAGATGGTGCGGCAATAGAAAGGATAGTCGCAGCTATTTCTTCACCGCCAGACAAATCCATATCGGGACGTGAACGGGCAAATTCACTATCACCTAAAATAGCACCTTCAGTAAACAGGCCACCAAGTTCTTGGTATATATTACGCCCTGCCTGTTCAATGACACGATTAACCGTACTCTGGTCCATGTTAGGATCAGGGATGATCACTGTTTCCGATTTGTATTCTACTACGTTACCAAATTCGTCTTTAACAGGAACGTAGCGATCATACAGCTTGCGTCCGTATGGCTGCGTAACACCTTCACTATCAGGCTCAGTATAGAAAGAAGAGCCTGTGTACAGGTCTTGTGCCGCTTGCTGCCACTGCGCCATGTCCTGATTGTACTGGTCACGGGCTTTTTGGCTATCAGTACGCTCTGCACCTTCAGCGTTAAATACGTCGTACCACATAGCACCAAATTTATCAAAGGTGCTTAGTTCAGGTTTAGGCTTTAGTTGACTATCGTCAGGATCAACAAACTCACCATACAGGTTGTCATAAGTAAACGCATCACGGGTTTCTTGAGGAACCTTTGGTGTTTCTGGTGCAGTATTCTGTTGAACGATACTATCAGTGTATTCTTGCCAATCTTCTTCTGTACCACCATAGATAAGTTCATCAGGAATTAGCTTAACTTCTGGGGCCGTACTTGAAGTAGGTGCCTCTTCAGGTTCATTTTCGGGTACAGGAAGACCTTGTGATTTAAGGAATTCTATTTCGTCTTGGGTTAATGTAGCCATGATGAATTCCTTATTTTGTCAATCCGACTTCTTTTCTCAAAACATCTACAGGAACATCAAATTGCTTTGCATAGATGTCCAGAGATTTACTGAGAGTGTCTGCATTAGTTATGGAAGTAAGTTGATTTTTAATGTCGTTGAATAGAGGACTATTTTTCATAGCCCCAACTCTTTGACCAATGCTGAGAACTTTAGGTGCATCGGTAGTTACAACTTTAGTCTCTGAACTTTCAGGGGCAGTCACTGTCTGGTTCATCCACCCAATTGGTGTCTGCATGTTTTGCTGACCGCCCATGTATGTATTCATGTCGATCAAGAAGTCTGCATAGTATTTATCTGCACCTGGTTGATCTACAGCAATCAATACATCAGGACGTTTGAGGTACTTATCATGTTCCACCTGATTGATCTCGTAGGACTTCTTAACAAGGTCACGCAAACTCTTCGTGAAGGTAGGATAGCTGCTTCCTGCCGCCACAACATTCATAGCTGCCTTAAAGTCTTGGTCTGTTGTACGCTCTTGTCCAAGTCCTGTACGGGCATACACAAATGCGAATTCAATTAGTTGTGACTGATAACGTGCGTATAGATCGGCATTAATACCGACCTTTTCCATAGCATCTTGTGTATTTTTATCCTGTGCGTCGGAGGTCACAATCTGTGAAATTGTAGCCCGAATGTCTTCTTCCGAGTTGCCACGGAAGTATGCATCCAAGGCACCAACTTCGTTTTCAAGACGTTGTATAACACTTGCTGCTTTACCGCCAATAAAGGTCAGTACAGATGCATCAGAGGTGCGTACAATATCATCCAAGGACTTAGCACGGATAAGTAAGTCTTCTACATTTGTACGTGAGGCAATAACCTTGGCAAACACGTTATCCTGTAGACGTGTAGCATTGCCCATCATTGTCTTGAAGTTATCTACACTCTGAGGGTTCGTTACCTCTGTTCTGCTAAATGTCTTCTGCAGTGTTGGTGAGAAGAATTCACCTTTTTCTGTTAGAATAAAGTCTACTCGAACAGGCTTACCTTTAATGCTAACTTCACCAAAATACTCTTGGTCTGTAAGTTTCAATTCTGTGGCATCTTGTTCAAGGTCTTTTAGGTGATTGTTCATAATGTCGAGAACAGACTTTTTGGTTTTCTCGTCTATAGATGTATCATTTGTTATCTGTAGGATACGTTCTTTTGTTGCGTTAACAGAACCTATTCCTGTTAGATATTCAGATAGATTTACGTTCTCTTTACCCGCAAGCAGAGTACCTACCACAGTATTCATAGCTACCGCTTCAGGACGGTCATCACTTTGTAATGCTGTCTGAATATTTTTCAGTTCTTCAACGCTTCTTGTTGCAAGGTCAACGGTATCTTCTACAGACAAGGTACTTGCTTCAGTAGTTTCTTGCTGACTGCGTATGACAATTTCATTTCTAAGTGCGGCTGTTTCATCTTCAGAAGCACCCATTTGCATAGCAACACGAAGTTTTCTTTGTAATTCGTCTACATCTTCAGCTTCTGTCGCTGCTTCAGCGGATACTAGCGCAGAGTAAGGTTTTGGTTCTTGATTTTGATGCCACTGTTTAACAGCCTGTAGTGCTATGTACTCGTCTGACTTACGTCCTTCTGGTGTACTCTCCAACCTAGCGATTTTGTAGTCTGTGTAGGTTTCATCGGAATAAGCTTCTTTAATTGATGCTTCAACAGCACCTGTCTCTAGGAACTTTTTCTCTTGTTCAATAATACCCAAGGCTTCTTTTGATAATTTAATACCTTCTGCCGCTATCTCCATTTCGTACCGACGAATATCATCAAGAGAGCCTAGTCGATCATAGTCAAGTTTGGCCTCTTGTTGCCCAAACGGCGTAAGTTCAATCCCGCCAGATTCAGTAGTTACGGTTTCAACCTCAGATGACTCAAGTTGATTAGGTCCAAAATTTTCCATCATCTGAGTGGCTTCATCTCTAGCTTCAGGACGGGCGGTTTCACTTTCTGCTATAATAGGTAAATCAAGAGATGTAATAGGTCTACCGTCAATCGTTTTGTAGCCACCAACACCCTGATCTAAACGTACAGGCGGTGCTTGATCTATCGGGTTGTTTGTAATCTCTTCTTTAATTTCACGGGTAACAAACTTTAGGTTACCTCTATCCATCATATCAACAATGCTATTTTCTACCTTGCTTACGTCGCCATTATAAAGCTGTAGCTGTTGAGTAATATACACTAAAGCTTCTGGATTATTGTCTGAACCGCTGTACTTAACGGCTAGTGCTTTAGCATCTCTAGCAAGCTTCTTATCTTTAGCTTCCTGCGCTTTAGCAGCCTTTGCCGCTGCAGCCGCACGGGCCTTGCGTTCTTTTTCTTCTTCGTAAGCACGTTTATCTTCCAGTTCTTTTTGCTTTAGAACTGTAGGGACGTAGACACTGGCAAAGCCCTCAAGAAGTGCGCCAGCCATATTTTCTTTTTTACGATAATTAGCGGGGTTAACGCTTCTCCAATTACGGGCCATATTACACGTCCTCTTCTGTAGGTTCTTCCCCGACAATTCCTAGCATTGCGGCCTGTTCATCTTCAGTCGCAACACCTTCTTCTGCCTGTGTTGGCGCACCCATTAAACCGCCCATAGGCATAGCTTGTGGTTCTGGTGTCTCTTCTTCATCGTCATCATCAACAATACCTAGTGCAGCTTTCAGAAGCGTAGGCGTGACACGAAGGCGATCTGGATCGTCTAGACCCATCTCGTAATTCATCTCTTCGTCTTCAGCTAGGATTTGGATATAACGTGCTACTGGCCCTGCAATCAGGATTGCTAGGTCAATTTGAAACTTACCTTTAGCAATGGCTTGCATAAGCATACCTGAAACAATCGCTGTAACAGGAGTTTTGATTTCCAGAAGTGAATACATCATTTCTGCATTCTCTTCCTGTGTAAGCCGTTCAATCATATAATCTACGGCTTCATCATATGAAGTGATATCAGGTGGACGGTGCCAAGGATACTTACGGTTATCAGCTACTAGGTTAGCACCAGGAATGGGGGCTTCAAATCTCATCGTCTTCCTCTTCTTCTTCTGGTGCAGGCGCATCTTGTAGGCTTTCAGCAAAGCCATCAAAGTATTCAGGGGTGAATACAATCTCGCCTTCATTCATATTGGTAAGGTTTTTAGGCATTTTCCCATCTAAAAAATTCTTGATGGATTTGCGTACTGCATCTTGGAAATTCATCTTAGCTTCCCGTAGTTAACCATGAGGTAGCCATCTTTCCCTTCGATAACTGCATCAGGGTGGGTTTTCTGGACTTCTTGGGCAATTACCCCGAAGGTTGGGTTCCTATGAACGCCAATACGTTTTGCCTCATCGTTCCAATCCCATGTGAATACTGGGATGCCGCTGATGACCCCACGGTATTCAATGTTCTCTTTAAGACGGATGTCAGATTTTGTAATAATAGCAGCACCAATAGAGCCAATAGCACTCCACATACCGCTGTTACCGCCACCGCTACTGCTATTAGATGCTGCAGCAATCTCTGCCATAAGAACACGGGCTTCTAGTTCAGCTTCTGTCTGTGATCCTTTGAAGTAGTAATCCAACATACTATCAACACGATCCCAGATGCGGTTTAGGCCTTCTTGGTTTAGGTCAGCGGCATTCTTAACATCTGCAGCGTATGCATCATAAAGCATCTCTGCGTTTGTCTCTGTAACCTTCTGTCTCCAATCAGCGTTGTAGACATCGATCTGATACTGCATGTTTGAGTTATAGCGTTCACGGCTATCTTCCATTGTCGCATTAAACTCTGCAGCATCGTTAATTTCGCCTGTATTAAACCGACGCATTTCGTTTAGCATTTGGCTGTTATAACGCTGCGCTTGGAATACCAATTCATCATAGAACATCTGCATGTCGTTGCCCTGTTCTGCACCAAACAGACGGGCAGCATTCAAGGCCGCTTGGTCATTAAACAAAGCGTCTACCATTGCTTGCGTATTTAGAACTTCGGCTTGCTGTTCATTGGTCAGGTTAGCCATGTCCATTTCCATGAAATGTTTGGCATTTTGAACCATAGCAGCCTGACGTGCATCTAGGTTTGCAACTTCAAACTTAGACAGGATGTTCATCTTATTAATCAGAGACTGTTGCTGATTATCTAGGTTCTTAGTGGTCAGAGTTTGGAAGAACGTAGCTTCTTTCTCTGCAATACCTAGTGTCGCTTCCATGATAGCGTTAGACATTGCTGCTGTAGCTGCAGTGCCTGTAACCCCAGTGAATGCCATAGACCGTTGGATTTCACGGGCCATGCCTTGCGCCCAAGGTGGAATTACTGGTTCGCCATTTGGTCCCTTGAATTCCTCAGAAATGATTTTCATCTGACCAAGGATCGTAGCTTTACTATCGACGTAGTTTTCGCCTTCGTCACGTAGTCTTTGGGCAAGCAACTTACCTGATACTGTAGACGTATCAATGATCATAGAAGTGTTGATTGAGGCGTAGTCGTTAAGGGCTTCACCTACGACACTAACTGTACCGTCCTCATTAACGCCTGTAGCGGCCCCTGTAACGTCGATTTGGTTTTCATTGGGGTCTAGTAGCGCATCGTTGCTTACCGTGCCTGTAACAGCGTCTACGTTAGCGAGAGAGTTACCTGCGATATTATCCGCAACTGTATCCGCTATATAGGTTTCTGTAGGGGCAGGAGTAACACCATCAATTGTAGCAGTCTCGTCTACTAGGGCAGGATCAACATTTGCATCCCCTTCTAGCATCAATCCTTCTGCGTTTGGATCAATAGATGTACCTTCAGTGTTGGGATCAATTACAACATTGCCTGAAACCAAATCAGATAGCTTCATACCCTTACGGGCAAAGTAGCCCATTGGGTCTGCAAGCATTGCTTCGATTTCTGCGTTAGATGTAATGATACCTGCGTCGATAGCCATCTGCGTGATATTGGCAATGTTAAGTGCGCCAGTACCGTCACCTGTACTACCACCACCGCCTGTAGGCTCAGAAGAGTTTGTTTCCGCTTCTGCTAGAATGCGATCTGCTTCGTCGTTGTTACCTTGCGCACGTTGTTCATCAGCCATTCTCTGATAGCCTGAAGTCGCTTTGCTATAACCTTCATCGCCTGGGAATAATCCGTTAGCATCTTCTGAAAGGCTGTCGAATACTTTACCGTCTTTAACTTTGACTTCGTAAGGCAGGCCAAGGAAGTTGTATGAATAGTTCATACCGTCAGAGTTCACGTAAACCTGACGACCATCAACAACACTTGTTTTATCTTTTTCTGGGTCTAGGCCATTTGCCCAACCTGCAAGTTTACCGATTATGCCAGTAGGCGTGACGTAGCCTAATGCTTTCATCATACCTGTAGGGGCAGCACCTTTTACGTTGTTCTTCTCTTTATCAAAGATAGAAATACCGTCTTTAAAGAAACTAGCAGCACCACCTGTATTAAGGGCTGCGCCTGCAGCAATCTGATTGGGGTCTGTAATACTGGGGTTCAGAGCCATTAATTCATCAACGGTCTTACCTGAACGTGCAGCAATTGCGCTTAGTGTATCACCATCTTTAACTACATAACCCGTACTTGCAGAGTTTGCAGAGCCTGAATAGGCAGGCCCAGAACCATCACTGCTTGTGCCGTAACCGCTACCAGAAGAGTGTACAGGAACCGCTGAACCTGCATTTGATCCAGAGTCGTATACTAGATTACCGCCAACGTAACTTGCGCCATCATTTGGCGTGAAGACGTTAGCTACACTCTCAGAAAAGCTATTACCGCCCCCAAATGTATCTGCCCAAAAGCCCATTATAGTTTTTCCTTCTGTTCTTCGCAGTGACGGATGCGATCTCTTACTTTGATGTAGTCAGTGATAACTGCAGGGATTGCGTTAAAGTCATCTGGCAATGCATCTATCTCGTCTGCCAACTCGCTATTGAACTCTTCAGAGTAAGTATAAAGCGGTGGGCAGTAGACCTCTAACTGGGTTCTATAGACCGTCCCTGCGCAGCCTGTCAGTGAGGCCATCACGGCTAGTAGGATTAAATTCTTCATGTTCTGCCATCGCTTTGTAAAAGTCTTTGGCCTTGTCTTTGGCCTGTAGTTCATCGGCAAGAACTTTGGACTTCTCTATCGTCTTACCGTCCTTGCGTCCCAAAACATAAAGAATGGGTAGCAGAACAGCTAAAGCACCGATGATGTAAGTTTTGATCTTGCCGATGACAAACATTAGTGAACCCCGTCTTTGTGGTCCTTAAATCGTGCGTATGCAGCCAAAGCGATACCGCCCAATGCGCATAGCAGGAAGATTGTCTTCATACTGTCAGAGTAAGGTACTAAGGCCTCAATCTGTGGGGTGATCTCACCTAGTGCTGTTGCAGCACCTGCGATACCTGCACCCGCCATTGTCTTAGACTTAGCAAGAGGTTTAGGGGCCGCTGCAGCCACTTTCTGTGGCATGGTAGGGCCACCCTCTGCAGATGGTAGTTTAGCATCACGGCTAAAGATAGCAGCCTCTGCAGCACGACGACGTGTTAGACCATTCAGAACTGTTAGCTTTCCACCCACACGGGCTTTATTCCAACGCATGATTTGTTCTGGAACGTCATTATAAAGACCTTGGTTCAGCTTTTTTAATAGCGTTGATGATCGAAAATTGCCTGCGCCAAGGTTAAAGACGAATGATACCAAAGCATCATATTGTCCTTGTGTTAGAGGGACTGTAACGTAACGCTTAACGTCAGCTTCGGCGGTGCGTAAATCTTCACGCAACCGCAACTCAGCTTCCTCTATCGTGATCTTCATACCAGAACGAACGCCCTTGCAACTGCCGTAGCCAATCGTCCATTTTCCTGCAGGACAGAGATAACTGGATATGGTTCCGTCTGGTTGTACTTTGTGTAAGCCTTCAAACGTCTTGACTAGATCAATGCCATCGTTTGAAATTGTATCGGGGTGCATAGTGTTTCCTTACTGTGTCGTAGTGAACGGTGACGCAAAGCCACCTGTTGGAATGACCCCCTGAGAAGTTGGGCTTAGATTGCCCATACTAATATTTGCCCCTGCCTTACGTTGTAGTTGTTGTAGTTGCCCTACACTGTCAGCTACGTTTATGATTTTGTTACCCATGTCACGGCCCTGCGCATCCATCGCACGAAGCATTAGGTTACCGTTCTGATCCATTTCCCGCATGATGGTATTACCATTTGCATCGATGGAGTTTTGGATTAGCTGACCGTTGTCATCAAACGCCTGTGACAACTGATTAAAGTTCTGACGCATACCCATGTCTAGGTCAGACTGAGTAGCAGCAATGCCTGCTAGGTTCTTAGTCTGGTTAATTAAGGCTGCATCAATTTCACCACTTTCTGTGGTAAACAGATTAGCTAGATTTGATTGACCTTCTTGGATAGCACCTTGTGTTTCTGCCATCATCTCCTGGTTATTCATCAGACCTTCTGATGTTTCATCAAACTGACGAGACAATACATCACGTAAGTTTTGTGATGTCTGTGCAGTCTGTTGGAAGCCGCCTTGTAAGGCATCTGTAACAGTAGCCGTGTTCTCAGCATTCTGATTAGCAATATCTTGCTGACCTGAAGCTGTTGCTTGCGCATAATCGCCAATGTCTTCACGCAGGCGTTGGGTAGCGTTAGCTTGTGCTGTAGCCAAGTCTGCACGGGTCTGATTAGCCAATGTCGTATCGTCAGTATAGCGATCCACATAGTTATCGAAACTAGACTGAAACCCGCTTTGGCCTTGTGCCAATGCTTCCTGATTTGCCAATTGCTGATTAGCATATACGTCTACGTTGCCTGATAGGGCATCTAGGTTAGTCTGCAGACCACCCTGACCTTCTAGGACATTACGCTGAGTTTCAGTCATTTGGTTTGCAGTATCACCAAAACCTTGCTGTAGGGCTTCGCCTGTTTCTGCAAAACCTGCACCCATAGCGGTATTAGCAGCATCAAATTGGCTGTTCATACCTGTCTCAAGTTCATTCATTGCAGTGGCTTGGTCTTCGAAGCCTGTATCTACAGATGTCTGCAAATTCTGATTAGCTTGATCTACGGTGTTAAATCGTTCACCCATAGTATCAAAACCACCAGTAACATCACCTGACAGAGTATCCAAAGCAGTTGTGTTCTGACCAATCGCAGTGTTGTTTGCATTAAGACCAGTATTGATAGTATCAAAAGCAGCGACGTTAGCTGCAGACCGACTATCATTATATTCTTTCATCAAATCTTGCAGGTTAGTGAAACCTGAAGATAGATTGCTGCTTACACCACCAACGCTAGTATCTAGGTTATCAAAACGATTATCGAATTGGTCATACCGTACAGTCGCATCGTTACGGGCATCCGTAATCTGACCACTGATACCTACTTGGTTATCTGCTAGGGCTTGGTACTGATCGTCACCTAGACCCGTATTTGTTACGTTGGTTGTATCACCGCCGCCACCGCCCATATTAGAACTCCTTCGTATGAACTTTGTCGGGCTGTTTGAACCTACGCCAATTAGCAGGAACTCGTTGCCCTAAGACTGTTTGTGAATGTTTCATCATGCCACGCATGACTTTGATTGAATGACCGTAGGGGGCGATAAAATCTATTCCCCAAAGCTGATAACGATCATCGATTACATCAGGACGCTTCCATACCTCTTCACTAAGCATCCACATCTCTGATAGAAATTCTTCGGCCTCTTCCTCGGTAAGCCAAGCCCATGATACAAATCCTATTGGCTTGTCGTTCTCGTAGAACAAATGGGCTTTTTTATGGATTAAGGGGAAGAGGCAGTAGTGGTTAAACTCCACCAAAGTATAAAGCCTATGATCGTCTGATTGATTGAAGAGATATAGGCAATCCAGAACAGTATTTCTGTTCTTCATTGCGCACCTAACTATGTCTATGGGATGTAATCAGTATAGCATCTAGCTAGGGGCTTTGGCAAGTGTTTTATGCAGCATCTACCACTGCTTGTGGTGTTGCATCGACTACCGCCTGTGCCGCTGCACGTTCT
>Ga0070753_1002388_pt1 | contig 10031 bp, 8 predicted proteins | sample VirMetDEL_Aug_31_FD_77441 | JGI IMG/M metagenome (GOLD analysis project Ga0070753, IMG submission 77441) | Aqueous microbial communities from the Delaware River and Bay under freshwater to marine salinity gradient to study organic matter... | ecosystem: Environmental > Aquatic > Marine > Coastal ... | reverse complement strand
GGCGCGAATCAATCCTTTGGGCATGGGGCGGCGCCATCTATGTCAAACAGGAGTGCCTTGGAGTATGGCACGGGTTTTCGGTTCCGAAGAACCGGGCCTTTAGGATGCTGCTTACAGTTGAAGTATCAGAGTCTTCAGCGGTGGCTGTTGATCTTGTGAGGGAAAGTCCGCGCCGGGCGTCATGATTTTCCAGTCCCGCACCGGACGCCCAGCCTTTTGCGCACAACGCAGCACCTGTTCACGCCAATCCTCCATGCTGACTTTTGCCAGGTTGTTACAGCAGATCAGCACGCCATTGTCGGCGGTAGCGAGCAGTGCCGGCTTGAGCAGGCTCTGGTAGTCACGCAACAGGTCGACGGTACCGAAGGCACTCTTGGCCCAGGCCGGCGGGTCGAGCAACACCAGGTCATATTGACGCTGCTCCAGGCGCGGATAGCTCGGCAGTTTCTGCCCGCGACGCTGGGTGATCGGCAGCCCGGCCAGTTGGCGAATCGCCGGGAAGTAGTCCGATTGCACGAACTCCATGGTGGGAAGCTGTGGATTGAGCTGGCCGTTTTCACGCCCCACCGCCAGGTTGCCCTCGGCGAAGTCCAGGTTGCATACCTCGCGCGCACCCCCGGCAGCGGCGCTCAGGCCCACCCCACAGGTGTAGGCAAACAGGTTCAGTACGCTTTTGCCGGCGCTGTGGTCCTTGACCCAGCCGCGGGTATTGCGCAGGTCGAGGAACAGCAGCGGGTCCTGGCCGGCGTGGCGCCCACGGACACGGTAATTGAGGCCCCATTCGTGGCCGACCAGGTCTTCCAGCGCGGCAGGTTCGGCGCGGTATACCGAATCTTCGCGATCGACCCGCGAGTTGCCGCGGGAGCGGTCGTTGTAGACCAGCAGCAACTCCAGGCCCATGTACTGGTTGATCAGTTGGTGCAGCTCCAGCAGGTCGGCGGTTTCCAACGACTGATGGAAGCTTTGCACCAGTAACTGCGGGCCATAGCGGTCGATGGTCAGGCCGCCGGCGCCTTCCTGGCTGCCATGGAACAGCCGATAGCAGTCGGTGCCCTGGGCGTGCAGTTCGCTGATCAGATCCTGGCGATGATCAAGGGCGGCGCGCAGCGCCTGATTCAAGGGAGACATGGAGCGCGCCTTGCTTAGGTAAATGGGGGCAATGAGGGCGCGGAGTTTAGCAGCTATGGCGCGTCGCCTACATCAACCCCATCCGCCGGTGTGCACGCTGCACCGAACCATTGCGCATCGCCCAGCGCAACAACGGTGCGCTGCGCTTGACCCCGGCGCGGATCATCTGGCGTTGCAGGGGGCTCTGGTGCTGATCGAGCAGGGTGCTGGCCCAGTCCGGCAGCAGGTCGATCCCGGCTTGCATCATCAAGGCACCAAAAGGCTTGGCCAACAGGCTGGGGGAGGGCGCGTTCAGCAACAGGCGCAGCACTTCGCGGCTGCGCTCGTCGCACAGCAATTGCGGGCGGATGCTCTCAAGGTAATCGGAAATTTCCTGGCGTGAATGCGGCACATCCTGCGCGCCGAGCCGTTCTGCGACGACGGCGATCTCGTTGTAGTAACGGTCCTGATCACGGCCGCAGAGGTGCGGGTTGCGATAGCGCAAGTGGGCAGCAAGAAAGTTGCTCACCTCCGCCACATGCACCCAGGTCAGCAGCGCTGGATCGCTGGCCGCGTAAGGCCTCCCGTCCGGGGCATGGCCCACCACCTGCAGGTGAATGGTGCGCACTTTTTCGATCAGCCAGTCGGCGTCTTTGCGCGCGCCGAACGTGGTACCGGAAATAAACTGCGAGGTACGGCGCAGGCGCCCAAGCATGTCCTGGCGAAAATTCGAATGGTCCCACACGCCGGCCAGGGCCAATGGGTGCAAGGCTTGCAGCATCAAGGCGCTGATGCCGCCGATAAGCATGCTGCTGAAGTCACCATGGACTTGCCAACTGACCGAGTCCGGCCCGAACAGGCCCGGATCGCCCTTGGGGTTTTCCAGGTCCAGCTGGCCCAGTGACAAACCGGTGAGGCTCATCAACTGGGTTTCGATACGGCTGCGGATAAATTCCATGGCGACTCGGGTTTCCTAGCGGTTCAGGCGTTTGTCGATCAGGCCGTCGACGACGCTGGGGTCGGCCAGGGTCGAGGTATCACCCAGGCTGTCCAGTTCGTTGCAGGCGATCTTGCGCAAAATCCGGCGCATGATCTTGCCGGATCGGGTTTTCGGCAAGGCCGGTGCCCATTGGATCAGTTCCGGCTTGGCAAAGCTGCCGATTTCCTTGCTGACCAGTTCCAGCAGGTGTTTTTTCAGCGCCTCGCTGGGTTCGACGCCATTCATGGGGGTGACAAAGGCGTAGATGCCCTGGCCTTTGACATCGTGGGGGTAGCCCACCACGGCAGCCTCGGCCACCTGGTCATGCAGTACCAACGCACTTTCTACCTCGGCGGTGCCGATACGGTGGCCGGATACGTTGATCACATCGTCGATACGCCCGGTGATCCAGTAGTCACCGTCCTCATCGCGGCGCGCGCCGTCACCGGTGAAATAGTAACCGGGGTAGGGTTTGAAATAGGTGTCGACCATGCGCTGCGGGTCGCCGTAGACGCTGCGAATCTGCCCCGGCCAACTGGCCTTGATCGCCAGTACGCCGCTGCCGGCACCGCTGATGACCTTGCCTTGTTCATCCAGCAGCACGGGCTGCACGCCAAACATCGGCTGGGTGGCGCAACCCGGTTTGATCCGCTGGGCGCTGACCAGCGGGCTGAGCATGATGCCGCCGGTCTCGGTCTGCCACCAGGTATCGACAATGGGGCAACGCTGTTCGCCCACCGCGTTGAAGTACCAGTCCCAGGCTTCCGGGTTGATCGGTTCGCCCACGCTGCCCAGCAGGCGCAGGCTGGCGCGGGAGGTCGTCTGCAGCGGGGCGTGACCCTCGCGCATCAACGCGCGCAAGGCGGTGGGGGCGGTGTAGAAGATATTCACCTGGTGTTTATCGATGACCTGCCAGAAGCGCGAACTGTCCGGGTAGCTCGGCACACCTTCGAACATCAGCGAGGTGGCGCCATTGGCCAGCGGCCCGTACACGATGTAACTATGGCCGGTGACCCAACCCACATCGGCAGTGCACCAGAACACCTCACCGTCGCGGTAATCGAGTACGTACTTGAAGGTCATTGCCGCCTGGAGCAGGTAGCCGCCCGTGGTGTGCAGCACGCCCTTGGGCTTGCCGGTGCTGCCGGAGGTGTAGAGGATAAACAGCGGGGTTTCGGCGTCCATCGGTTCGGGAGGGCAATCGTCGCTCGCTGCATCCAGGGCCTGTTGATACTTGAGGTCGCGGCCTTCGCTCCAGCTCACCGGGGCGCCGGTGCGTTGTACCACCAGCACCGTGCTGACGTCGGGGCAACTGGCCAGGGCCTTGTCGACATTCTGTTTCAACGCCACCGGCTTACCACCGCGCACGCCTTCATCGGCTGTGATCACGGTGCGGCAGTCGGCGTCCAGGATGCGGTCGCGCAGGGCGTCCGGTGAGAACCCGCCAAATACCACCGAGTGCACCGCGCCAATCCGTGTGCAAGCCAGCATGGCGTAGGCCGCTTCCGGGATCATCGGCATGTAGATACACACCCGGTCGCCCTTTTTCACGCCACGGCTTTTCAGCACATTGGCCAGGCGGCAGACGTTTTGGTGCAGTTGGCGGTAGGTGATTTTGGAAGATTTTGCAGGATCGTCACCTTCCCAGATGAAGGCCGGCTGATCGGCGCGTTGCGCCAGGTGACGGTCGATGCAGTTGTAGCTGACGTTCAACTGGCCACCGGCAAACCACTGGGCGGCACCGGTCTGGATGTCTGACTGCTGGACGGTGTGCCACGGTGTTATCCAGTCGAGAAAGCCCTTGGCCTGTTCGGCCCAGAACGTGTCCGGCTGTTCGATGGATTGGCGATAGAGGCGCTGGTAGTCCTCTTGACTGAGTTGCGCAGCCCGGCGGACGGCATCGGCGATGGGAAACGTGCTGATATCGAACATGAGCGATCCTTATTCTTGTTTTTGCGACAAGTCATAAAGATGCACCCTGTATGGAGAGGGTTCAAGGCCAACGTCCAAACGGACGTTGGCCTTGCGTTGCCTGCATCAGCCGCGGTGACGGCCGCGGAAGTAGTTGATCAGGCCCTGGGTCGACGCGTCTTCGGCCAAGGTTTCTTCGGCGCCGGTGAGGCGATTGTATACGCCCTTGCCCAGCTCCTTGCCCAGCTCCACGCCCCATTGGTCGAAGGCGTTGATGCCCCAGATCACGCTTTGCACGAACACTTTATGTTCATACATCGCAACCAGGGCGCCCAGGCGACGCGGGCTGATGCGTTCAACCACGAGCGTGTTGCTCGGACGGTTGCCCGGGATCACCTTGTGCGGTGCCAGCTTCTGCACGTCGTCTTCCGGGATGCCCTTGTCGCGCAGCTCGGCTTCGGCTTCGCTGCGGGTCTTGCCGAGCATCAGGGCCTGGCTTTGGGACAGGCAGTTGGCGTAAAGCCATTGATGGTGGTCGGACACCGGGTTGAAGCTGACGATCGGCACGATGAAGTCGGCCGGGATCAGTTGGGTGCCCTGGTGCAGCAATTGGTGATAAGCATGTTGGCCGTTGCAGCCGACGCCGCCCCAGATCACCGGGCCTGTGTCGGTGGACACTGGTTTGCCGTCCTGGCGCACGCTCTTGCCGTTGGATTCCATGTCCAGCTGCTGCAAGTGCTTGGTGATGTTACGCAGGTAGTGGTCGTATGGCAGGATCGCATGGCTCTGCGCACCCCAGAAGTTGCCGTACCACACGCCCAGCAGGCCCAGCAGCACCGGCATGTTCTGTTCGAACGGTGCGTTCTGGAAATGCTGGTCCATGGTGTAGGCACCGGACAGCAGTTCCTTGAAGTTGGACATGCCGATGGCCAGGGCGATTGGCAGGCCGATGGCCGACCACAACGAATAACGGCCGCCCACCCAGTCCCACATCGGGAAGATGTTTTCTTCGCGGATACCGAAGGCCACGGCAGCCGCGTTGTTGCTCGACACGGCGATAAAGTGGCGGTACAGCTCGGCTTCCGAGCCACCCTGGGCCAGGTACCAGGCGCGGGCGGCCTGGGCGTTTTTCAGGGTTTCCAGGGTGTTGAAGGATTTCGACGAGACGATAAACAGCGTGGTCTCGGCGCGCAGCTTCATGGTCAGCTCGTGGAATTCGCTGCCATCGATGTTCGCCAGGTAGTGGCAGCGCACGCCTTTGTGGGCGTAGGACAACAGCGCTTCAGAGACCAGCTCCGGGCCGAGGAACGAGCCGCCGATGCCGATATTCACCACGTCGGTGATCGGTTTCTCGGTGTAGCCACGCCACAGGCCATCGTGGATGCGGCCGACCAGGTCGGTGATCTGGTTCAGCACCTTATGCACGTCCGGCATGATGTTCACGCCGTTGACCGACAGCTTGTCGCCCACCGGGCGGCGCAGGGCGGTGTGCAGGGCAGGGCGGCCTTCGGAGGAGTTGACCGGCTCGCCCGCATACAGCGAGTTGATTGCGTCTTTAAGACCCACTTCGTTGGCAAGGCCCACCAGCAGGTCGCGGGTTTCGCCGGTGATCAGGTTTTTCGAGTAATCGAGGAAAAGTCCGCAGCTGCTCAAGGTGAACTGGGAAAAGCGCTGGGGATCGGCATTGAACGCTTCGCGCATGCTGAAATCCTGCATGGCTTGGCGATGTTGATTGAGCGCTTGCCAGGCGGGCAGAGCGGTAACGTCATGAGGGGTGCGGTAGTACGCCATCGCTGCGGGTTTCCTTTTATTACGGGGACTGCCTTTAGGACACTTCAAAGCCCGGAACATCCAGTCTTATATCAAGGATTGGGTTCCAGACAGCGCTAACCATAGCGCAGGGCGATTACATTAAACCTAGCGTGTCGATATGTCTTGGCTTTGTCTGCGCTGTGGCCGGTACTTTTTTATACCGGCACAGCGATCAGGGCAATCGGCGGGGTGTTCAGAGGTGTCAGTCGAGGGTCAGATGCAGGTTGTCGATCAGGCGGGTCGTGCCTAGAAAGGCCGCCACCAGAATCACAATATCCCGATCCTCCGCCGTAGCGGCCCGCAGGTGCACGCCCTGGCGCACTTCGAGGTAATCCAGGCGCAACCCGGCAGCCTCGATCTGCTGCACCTGTTCGGCACGCAGCCTGGCGAAGTCGTGATCACCGCTTTTGATGGCTGCGGCAATCTGGCTGAGGCTGCGGTACAGCACCGGCGCGATCGCACGTTGTTCTTCGCTGAGAAAACCGTTGCGCGAGGACAGTGCCAAGCCATCATCGGCGCGCACGGTGGGCTCGCCGATAATCTGGATCGGCATGTTCAGGTCATGGACCATGGCACGAATCACGGCCAGTTGCTGGTAGTCCTTCTGGCCAAATACAGCCATGTCCGGCTGGACCATGTTGAACAGTTTGCTGACCACGGTCGCCACGCCTTCGAAATGCCCGGGACGGCTGGCGCCGCACAAGCCTTCGGACAATTGCGGGACGCTGACGCGGGTCTGGCCGGTCATGCCGCCGGGGTACATCTCCTCGACGGTCGGCGCGAACAGCAGGTTGCAGCCTGCCTGTAGGAGCTTTTCCTGATCGGCGGCCAGGGTGCGAGGGTACTTGTCCAGGTCTTCGCCGGCGCCAAATTGCAGCGGGTTGACGAAAATACTCGCCACGACAAAGTCCGCCTGCTGCACAGCCTTGCTGACCAGGCTGGCATGGCCGCTGTGCAGGTTACCCATGGTGGGCACGAAGCCGATGCGTTTGCCGGCCTTGCGGGCGTGGGCGACGGCGGCTCTGAGTTCACGTACGGTTTTTACGGTGTTCATGCAGAGAATCCGTGTTCGGCGCCTGGGAAGGTCACGCCTTTGACTTCGGCGACGTAAGCACTCAATGCCGCGTGGATGCTGTCCTGGCCGGTCATGAAGTTCTTCACGAACTTCGGCACGCGGCCGGTAATCGACAGGCCGAGCATGTCGTGCAGCACCAGTACCTGGCCGTCGGTGGCCGAGCCCGCGCCAATACCGATCACCGGCACTTTAACGGCCTGGGTGATTTCTGCTGCGAGTTCGCTGGGCACGCATTCGAGCAGGATCATCGCAACGCCCGCCTGCTCCAGGGCGATGGCATCGGCACGCATCTGGCGCGCCTGGGCTTCGTTGCGGCCTTGGACCTTGTAGCCGCCGAGGATGTTCACGGACTGTGGCGTCAGGCCCATATGTGCACAGACCGGCACGCCGCGCTCAGCCAGCAGGCGAATCGACTCGGCGAGCCACACGGCGCCCTCCACCTTGATCATGTGTGCACCGGCACGCATCAGTTTGCCGGCGTTCAGGAAGGTCTGTTCGACGGTGGCGTAGTCCATGAACGGCAGGTCGGCGATGATGAATGCGCCGTCGTTGCCGCGCTTGACGCTGGAGGTGTGGTAGGCCAGTTCATCGGTGGTGACGGGCAGGGTGCTGTCATTCCCTTGAAGGACCATGCCCAGGGAGTCGCCTACCAGTAACACTTCAACCCCGGCCTGGCAGCAGGCGTGGGCGAAGGTGGCGTCATAGCAGGTCAGCATGGTGATTTTTTCACCTTTGAGCTTGAGGCTCTGCAAGGTGGTCAGGGTAATGTCTGGCATGAAAAGGGTCCTCGTTCAGGCGCTTGGAAACAGCGAGTTACGCGCGTGAGTCTTCGTTATTCAGGCGCACCGTCTTGAGAGCAGTGCTTATAAGGCCTGGATTGCGCCCTTCAGCGCCGGGTTGGCGGCAGCGGGACGCCTATAGTCGTGAGGAGGACACGGGAAGTCAATTGGATGTGTTACCGCATTGTTACGATGGCGGTGTTACCGCTGTTACTGACGCGATTCAGCAACGGGGAGCCGTTCCAGGCCGACAAAGGGGCAGGCTTCAAGCAGGGCACTGAGGCGCTTTCCATCCGGCAATTGCAATGCGGCAGGCGCCAGTTCGGCCAATGGGTACAACACAAACGCACGCAGGTGCATCTGGTAATGGGGCACCTTCAGGCGCGGTTCGTCGATCAGGCGATCGCCAAACAGCAGAATGTCCAGGTCAAGGGTGCGAGGGCCCCAACGCTCCAGGCGCTCGCGGCCCTGATCGTTTTCGATGGCTTGCAGCGCATCCAGCAGGTCAAGTGGCGCAAGGCGGCTGTCTAGGGCGGCAACCGCGTTGGTGTAGCGCGGTTGGCCCGGTAGCAGCGAATCACTTTGGTAAAAGGCGGAAACGCCGGCGACGCAAGTGTCTGGCAATTGTGCCAACGCCTCGACAGCGCTGCGCAATTGTTGATCCGGGGCAGCCAGGTTGCTGCCCATGCCGATGTAGATGCGTTCCACGTTTATTCGCCCGCGGCGCCCGAGGCATCGGCCGCACTGCGTTTACGCTTGGTGCCGCTGCGACGACGCTTCTTCGGCCCTGCGCCTTCGCCATCACCCTTGCTGCCGAGGTCGCGAATCATATCGCGGCGTTGGCTGTCATTGGCATCCTGATAGTCGGTCCACCATTCGCCCAGGCCGTCGGTCTGCTCACCGGCGCTTTCGCGCAGCAGCAGGAAGTCGTAGCCGGCACGGAAGCGCGGGTTGTCCAGCAGCAGGTCGGCTCGCTTGCCGCTGCGGCGCGGCAGGCGTTCCTGCATGTCCCAGATCTCGCGGATCGGCATCGTGAAACGTTTCGGGATAGCAATGCGCTGGCACTGTTCGGCGATCAGCTCGTGAGCGGCTTCCTGCATGGCCGGGATCGGCGGCATGCCACGCTCCTGCAGACGCAGTACGCGCTTGGGCAGGGCCGGCCACAACAGGGCGGCAAACAGGAACGCCGGCGTGACCGGTTTGTTCTGCTTGATGCGCAGGTCGGTATTGATCAAGGCTTCGCTGATCAGCGTGTGGGTATAAGTCGGGTTGTACTCCAGTGCTTCGGCGCTGGCCGGAAACAGTGGGTCGAACAACTGCAGGTCGACCAGCATTTCGAAGGTGTCGGCGGCGTAGCCGGAGAGGAAAAGCTTGAGCACTTCTTCGAACAGACGCGCGGACGGGATTTCCCGCAGCATCGGTGCCAGCTCGCGTATCGGTGCGGCGGTGTGCTTTTCGATGCCGAAGTTGAGCTTGGCGGCGAAGCGCACGGCCCGCAGCATGCGCACCGGGTCTTCCTGATAGCGCTGCGTCGGGTCGCCGATCAGGCGGATCAGGTTATTGCGGATGTCGTGTACGCCATTGGCGTAATCGAGGATGCGTTCGCTGACCGGATCGTAATAGAGGGCATTGATGGTGAAGTCGCGGCGCTGCGCGTCTTCTTCCAGGGTGCCGTAGACGTTGTCGCGCAGGATACGCCCGCTCTCGTTGCGGGAAGACTGATTGGTATCTTCCTCTTCATCGTTTTGCGGGTGGCCGGCACGGAAGGTCGCGACCTCGATGATTTCGCGACCAAAATGGATATGCACCAGCTTGAAGCGGCGACCGATGATTCGCGCATTGCGAAACTCGGCACGCACTTGCTCAGGCGTGGCACTGGTGGCGACGTCGAAATCCTTAGGCGTGATATTGAGCAGCATGTCGCGTACGCAACCGCCCACCAGGTAGGCCTGGTAACCGGCGTTCTGCAACCGTTCGACGATATTCACCGCATAACGGCTGAATTGAGCGCGCTGCAACGAATGCTGGCTGCTGTTGAGCACTTCAGGCGTGCTGCGTTTGTGTTGCGTACGACGCAAGGGAGAACGGAATGACTGGAACAACTTCTTCAGCATGGGATGCACTGTTTGAAGGAATGTTCGGCCATAACGAAGAATGACCGCATGATGGGCGGGGATTCTAGCATTTAGTCAGGGGATGGTGTAGGAACAAGCTTCGGCGTTGCGCCATAAGCCTTAAATCGTCAAATCCCGGAAACTACAAGGGGAGCCGAAGCTCCCCCAGAAGTAGTTGCGTGCTCTATTTTTATTATTGATTTCGGGCTTCTTGTTTTTGTTGATCGCCCTCGCCATGAAGCTTCACCTTCATG
>Ga0070753_1002382_pt1 | contig 10047 bp, 15 predicted proteins | sample VirMetDEL_Aug_31_FD_77441 | JGI IMG/M metagenome (GOLD analysis project Ga0070753, IMG submission 77441) | Aqueous microbial communities from the Delaware River and Bay under freshwater to marine salinity gradient to study organic matter... | ecosystem: Environmental > Aquatic > Marine > Coastal... | reverse complement strand
GGCCGAACTCCGTGCCGCCATCCGCTACTGCGAGAACGCTATCTCTGCGGCGGAATCAACAATCGAATCAATGGACTTTCGTCAACAACTTGCAAAACAACAAGCCATGAACAAACAAGAATCTACAGGACGTGAAGAGGCACTGACCAAGCTTGTCGAGGAGCTCGAATCCAAGGTGCAAGGTCAGTACGACGACATCGTGCTACTGGAGCGTGAGAACGAAAAGCTCCGCAAGGAGAAAGAAGCATCAAGCGGGCCGTGCGGATGCCAAGCATACCGCGACCTCGAAGAGCGAGCCACTATGCCCGTCATCCCACGTGACGTAGCCATCGCCATCTTCCGTGAAGGCATCAAGCAGGGTGTTAACGACGCTTGCAATGAACTCCGAGGACAGACAATCCGCATCGAAGAGAACGAATACGTCGGTGACTTCGAGGTGTCGTTCTCACGAGATGTTGACCTCGAAGAAGAGCTTGACCTCGACTGGATGCGCGACAAGGTGGGTAGCTACAATGAGGAATCGGTTACTTACAACCTCAAGGGGTTGTGCGAGAAACTGAACTTCGAGTGCCGCATCCACGGCATCGACGACATCGAAAAATCATGAACACAAACACAGACATCACAACTGCAGTACGAAGACTGCACTTTGCCCAAAACAAATCCGTAAAAGAAATCTCCACGATATGGGGGATTAGCCAAACAAAGGTCAATTTAATTCTAAAAAACAAAAAAATGGAAAACTACAAAAAAACTCCAGCCCGTATTCACGACAAAAGCATTGTGCGTCTTCGCAAGCAGGGACTTACTTATGCCGCAATCTCCGATCGAGTCGGCGTGTCTCTCAGTACGGTCAAGCGTGCCGTTGACCGAAACGCCAAGCCAACCAATCCCGTGGCAAAACAGGTTGAGGCCCCTGCCGTTACCCCCATGAAGCCGAATGCATACACCGAATATAGCATCCTTTGGGGAGCATTCAAATTCCGAAAGTCAAATAAGTGACCGACGAGTGGTTTGAAAATCAGTGGAACAAGATTGAGGTTGCGCTCGACAAGTACGAGCGTGACCCGTCTTGGACCAACAAGACAATCGTAGAGTGTATGATTTTAGATTATGAAGCAAAGCAAAAATTGGCATCTCGCAATAAGCATCCTGATTATTGATGTGTCACCCATTGCGATTGGCCTGTATTTACTCACAAAACTTATGTAATGAAGCGCAAACGATTTAAAGTTAGATTTCACTTGGGCGGCGGCCCATACTATATGCACTGGCAGGTAAAGGACTTCCATAGTGCAGGTGCGGTAGAATATTACTCTCCTGCTACTTGCTCTCTTGAGCTCACAAACTGCACTATTCGCAACAACCCAAATACTGCGATGAAAATCATGCTTGGACAAGCAAAAACGGTTTGTGCGTGGATAGACTGCGACATGATCGACGTACACTACAAGAAAGACCCAAAGTTTACGCCGCCAGACATCAAAAACATGGATAAATACAAGTACAACCCTCGTAAACACAGGCATTGGTTTACAAAGCGTCAAACAAATGTTGACGACAAAGACCTGAAGAAGATGTTTACGAATAGCAGAGCCATCTATGGACGAGTCAACTAAGCGGTTTCTTAGAAATCTTGCCACCGAGCCGATGAATGCACGAGCTCGACGACGGCTAATGGAGCGAGAAATCAAAAAATGGAAACAAGCACAAGCAAAAAATGACAAATCAGGAACAAGCAATCGTTGATTGGATTGAACAAACACTAATTGACGAACAAAACAACTGCGCTAAATCAACGCTTGGCATGATAAAGTGCGATATTGACGAGTTCGGCTTTCAGGGATGGCTCCGTATGACACCAGAGCGCGTTATAAAATCGTACATCGAGACCGTGCGTGCCGTAAGCGACGACCTTGTAGATGAATTTAGCTTTCTTCAAGACCAAGAAGACCTTTTAGAATATCTCGAAATTCGCAAAAACGACAAGCTATGCGAGCCAAAAGAAGCCATGCGCGGCTTTCAAAAAGGCATGATAGACGTCTGGAATTCGTTGCTCAAGTACTTCGAAATGAAATCAGAAGCCGAACACCAATACTATTTAGAAGAATGATTACACACATAAACCAAATGCTTCGTGACGCACGCAAAGAATACGAGCGGCGCATCGGGTATGAAATTGACGACAACTCTCGTCTGAACAACTACGTCCAAGACAGAGTCGCCTTGGCAAATGCATGGGCCCCGTATACAACCAGATCAAACATCGGAGAGGTACTCAAGAAAGACCACAGCACTGTCGTGTACTATGTAAAAGAGCACGAAGTTTACATTAACTCTTTTCCAAGCTATACCCAGAAATACAACGAGGCGCTAGAGGTAACCAACGAGATGGCGGAAAAGCTAAAAATTGAACCAATTATTCGGTATGGTAGCGCAAGAAACCTACACCACGAACTGCTTGTTATCCGAAAGACAATCAGGAACTTGCAGGTTTTTGAGAAAAAACTTGAGCTTAAGCTTGGATACAAAGCAGCTCCGTTGTAAATTTGCACATAAGTTGATAACACTTTAATTCATTTTCATGTCGAACTATCAGTTCAAGACCACGAACATCCGTGGCAAGCAGTACGTTGAAGTCAACGAACGCATCAAGTTCTTCCGCCAAGAAGAGCAGTACAAAAACTGGGGCATCCGCACGGAGTTCCCGATTATCGACTCAGAGCAGTGCCTGTGCCTGTGTACTATCACTACGCCTGACGGCAACATCGTAGCTCAAGGCCATGCCCACGAGGAAAAGTCGTCTTCCAACATTAACAAAACCTCGTATGTAGAGAACTGCGAGACGTCAGCCGTAGGTCGTGCCCTCGCTATGCTCGGCATCGGCATCGACACCTCTATCGCGTCTGCCAACGAGGTTGAGGAGGCTATCGCCAAGCAACAGGCCATGATTGACAACCCTCAAGTGCAGAAGCTTTCCAAGGCTCTCGACGCTCCAGTAGAGAACATCATGGACAAAGCCGTTGCTTACATCAAGGGTCAAACCGACAAGAAGAAAGCTTTCGAGGCCATTACCAAGAAGTATGGCACTCAGCTTACTGAGAAGCAGGTTGCAGGCCTCCAGAAGTTCGTGCGATGAAGTTCGCAATCGTGTTTACGCTTAGCATCATTGGCCTTGCTCTGTGCGCGGCGTACTATATAGAACGCAAAGACACACGCAAATGACCATGCGAGATCAGCTACAGGAGATGGTGGGCAAGCCCCACCTCTCCTACTCCTCTCTAAAGTACGCGCTCGGAGACATGAAACTCTGGGAGATGTACATGCGTGGCCAACTCAAGAAAGAATCCGATGCTCTTACGTTCGGAACCATGTACGATATGATGCTTTTCGAGCCAGAAAAAGCACACTCCACATATGTCATACTCGACGATGCAGCTATCGTTGCAGAAATTGGGGGCAAGTACCCTCGTAGCACCAAGCGATACAGGGAGTGGAAGGCTGAGTGGGCAGAAAAAAACCAAGACAAAGAGATTGCATCTCGTGAAGATTGGGAAAATGCTCAAAAGATGATTCAGCGCTTAAAAGATTGTGGCCTGTACGACAAGCGTTTTGCAGGAGGCAAGTATCAGGTGGAGTTCAATGTAGACTACAACGGAGTCCCTCTCAAAGGATTCCTCGACTGCCTGCAGGACGACTGCATCATCGATTCCAAGTCTTCTCGTTCAATCAGCAAGTTTAGGTACGACGTAAATAGCTTTAGCTACGACATCCAAGCATATGTCTACACTAAGGTGTTCGACATCCCAGATTTCTACTGGGTTGTTCAGGAGAAAGCCTACCCTTTCTTTCCTGCAGACGTCAAGTGCTCAGAAGAAACTTTGTTTAAGGGCGAGATGAAGTTCCACGAGGCCCTTGAGAACATCCAAGCTTGGCTGAGTGGTGGTCGAAAAACAGATACGCACTATGCGGAATTTATTGTCTAACTACTTTCCTATTCAGGTAACCATCCCGTTCTTTGCGGGGTTATTACTCATTGTTACAACTCTCAAAATTTCAACCCTTTTAATTAATTATTTGCCATGAGCGATAAGCAGTATGATTCCGTCCTGTGTGGATGGGTAGAAGAACCACGCTACTACGAGGAGCAACTCTCTAGCTGGTCAGTTAAGTTCAAAGTCTCCGAACTTGAGGAGATGATTCAGAAGTATTCGACGCCTGTCGATGAAAACGGTCAAGGCGGGAACGTCCGTCTGAAGCTCTTCATGTCCAAGAGCGGTAAGCCTTGCTGTTCTGTGTGGGATCCTGCAAATGCAAAGACGAAAGAGCGTCGCGCAGAAAAGCAGCAAGAAGAAGTTGAAGACATCCCGTTCTAAGGCTCCTATCTACTACATGACCGCTCGTGTCGCCTTCAAGAAACGGAAGGTTGTACACGAGCGTGTCGTGTGGATAGTGTCCGTATTCGATAATCCGAACGACATACGCAACTACGATGCGCACACGATGCACAGACTCGAAGTAGAGTTGTACGGAAAGAATGCCAAATCAGAGAAGCATATTATCATTCGGGAGATTATCGACAAGAAGCTTATCTCACATTCTACACTCTCAAGAGATGAACACAAGAGACAAAATCAAATCAAAATGTAAACAGCTTGAAGAGCTTCTTCTCTACAAAAACGAGAAGTACGGCGACGCGGCGTTAGAACCAATGAATGTCTTTTCTCCAGCAAACGCTGTCACTGGCATCAAGGTTCGAATCGACGATAAGCTCAAGCGTATCAAGAACGCGGGTCTCGTGGACGCAACGGAGGATACGTTGCAAGACCTCGCAGGTTACCTAATCCTCCTTATGATTGCAAAAGACAATGAGAGTAACGATATTCAAAAACGTATTCGACAAAACAAACCCGCATCACATACTGCTACAACAAGCGTTGGATCGGATCAAGAATGGGAAGTCGAGTACTCTGGTATCTGATGTCCGAGCAGGAAATAAAGAAAAGAAAAAGGAGCTCCCTGTTGTTTGTTTCAGCGGGGAGTTTTCGTCTAGAGCTGACGAGGCGCTATTCGAACATAGCGGCTTCATGGTACTCGATTTTGATCACGTGGATGTTGATGCGACCAAAAGGGCTCTTGCCACGGATGATTTTATTCACTCGTGCTGGACGTCTCCTAGTGGAGCGGGGGTCAAGGCGCTTGTACGAATCACGAATCCAGAGCGGCACAGGGACCACTTCCGAGCGCTAGTCAAGTACTTTGAGCGAACTCACGGCCTTGAGCTTGACGAGTCTGGTATCAACGAGTCTCGTGCGTGCTTTGAGTCCTACGACCCAGACATCATCGTAAAGGATGAGTACAAGAGATTCGGTGCCTTTACAACAGAACACGCAGAAGCGCAGGTCCCAACGAACGAGGCCTACGACTACACAGACTATATGAAGCTCAATCTTGCGTGCCGAATGATTCGGAATGCGCAAGACGGGGAAAAGCACAGCGCTCTTATCAGGGCGGCAAAGCTTTGTGGTGGGTTTATCGCTGCGGGACGCATGGAAGAAGACGAGGTTGCTCGTATTCTGTTCCGAGAAATCGCAAAGCGAGACATCGACTCCGAGTCTCAGGCCAAGCAAACCATCCGAGACGGCATCGAGATGGGGCGCGTGATGCCGATCAAGGAGCTTGTGTCGGAGGAAAAGGATGCTCAGAGGGAGCTTATGCTCAATGACGGAGATATGTCCTTCATCTCTTCCGACGACGAGGACTGGCGGTGGATCGACGACTTTGCAAACGGCAAGATTGAAATCGGTCTCTCCACTGGGGACCCCGTGTTTGACGAGAACTTCAGATACAAGAAGGAGTTTGTAATCATAAACGGACACTCTAACGTTGGTAAGACGACCACAGCGTTGTATCTTATCGTAAACTCAGCCATCCGACACGACTGGAAGTGGGTGTTGTACTCGTCAGAGAACAGAACCGCCTCGGTCAAGATGACCCTCATGCAATTTGCTGTGGGACGCAAGGTGGCCGACATGTCTTATTCAGAACGCAAACAAGCTTACAAATGGGTGCAAGAACACTTTACAATCATCAGCAACAATCAGGTGTACAGCTACGCAGATATAATTCTTTTCATGGAGAAAGTGATGCGGCAGCAAAAGATAGACGCAATCTTTGTCGATCCGTACAACAGCCTGAAGCTGGACATGAGGAACTCAAACATCGGAGTACATGATTACCACTACGAAGCTGCAAGCGAGTTCTTGACGTTCAGCAAGGCAAACAACGTAGCGGTATGGCTTAACATGCACGCTGTGACCGAGGCCCAACGGCGCAAGGGTGATGACGACCTACCTATCGCACCATACGCTGAAGACACAGAGGGCGGCGGTAAGTTCGTAAACAGAGCAGACTGCTTTGTTACCATCCACCGAAAAGTCCAGGCGCCAGACCCAAGCATCAAAAAGATGAGCGAGATTCACATTAGGAAAGTCCGTGAAGTAGAGACAGGCGGCTCCCCTACACCTCTAGACTCTCCATATCGGCTGACAATGAATCTTGGGCACACTGGATTTAACAAGTGGCACGACCACAAACCGCTGTTCCAACCGATTGAAATACAAGAACCTAAGACAGGTAAGTTCAACTTTTCGCCAAACAATGATTTTTTAGGAAAATAAGCTGTAACTTCGCCTCGTGAGGAAGCGAAAGAAAACGACAACGCGTAAGCGTAAATCAACGCTAGGTCGGTACAAATCGAGTCTTGAGAAAACGACAGCTGATCTTCTATCTGACGCGGGCGTAAAGTTTACCTATGAGGAAGAGGAGTTCTATGTCATGGACTCGTTCCGATACGAGGGACCGTATTTCAAAATGACACCCAAGGGAAAGGATCTGAGAGACAGAAGCAATTCGGTTGTTTTGCCCATAAAGTATACACCAGACTTCTGCGCTCCAGACCTTTCATGGGTGATTGAAGTGAAAGGATACCTACCGTCTCACCACGATTTCCCCATGAGATGGAAATTATTTATGAAACATCTACTTGAAACTTGCACAGGTAACCCTCCCGCCTTATTTTTGGTGAAGAACCGACAGCAAGTCGAACATGCTATCGAAGAAATAAAGAAGTTAAAATGACGAACGAACAACTTTCAAGGGTTTACGAACTTGCTTGCGGCAACATCCACGAGGAAGCTACGATCCTGTATGAAAGTTTGCACACAAATGCGGGGGTAGCGAAGGAAGATTCAGGGGCAGTGTACAATCTAATACAGGGATTTAGGAGAAGACTCTCCATCGAGCTTGACCTTTTGGCGACAGCGGCGACAGAATACGCTGAAGCTAATGGCCTCGAAATTATCGACTGAGCGAAAGAATTACTCTAGCGCAACTGGAAGGTGCGCAGAGGTTAGGTTTGTTAGAGCAGCCAGAAACAAGGGTCTGCTTGTAACAAAATCTACTCACACCGAAGACAGGCACGAGCACATTGATTACTGGCTCGCCATCAAAAACTCAAAGAGATGGGGAGTAGACGTCAAGGGCAACAACTTGCCAGATGAGATATGGTGTGAGTTTAAAAACGTAGCTGGAAACCCAGGATGGATGTACGGTGGCGCGGATATCATCGCCTTCGACATGCCAGAGGAAGGTGGGTTTTCTATTGTCAGTCGCGAGGAGCTTGCTTTCTTTTGCGAGACCCATGTAGCTGACGAAATTGTGACGGATAAGAGGTATGCTTACCTCAAAAAATACACTCGAAAGGACAGACAAGATGTGATAACCATACTTAAGTTGCACGATCTCAAGTCTTTACTTTCTTACAGAGTGTGGGAGTACGATCAGAGATATTGACTATCTTAGTCGTCCGCTTTTTTTAATTTTCAAAACCTAAAACATGGACTATAACCCAGAGTTTATACCCTGGGGCGAGGTCGGCTACGCTACTTACAAGCGTACCTATGCGCGCCCCATTAAAGACCGCACGGAGGAATGGGAGGAGACGGTGGATCGCGTCATCGAGGCGTGCAATAAGCAACTTAAGTGCGAGTTCAACGAGCACGACCAGAAAGACATCAAGCGTATGATGATGCAACTCAAGGGAACCGTTGCTGGGCGATTCCTGTGGCAGCTTGGAACCAAAACGGTGGACAAGCTTGGCCTGCCATCTTTGCAGAACTGTGCTTTCGTCGTCGTAGATGAGCCAATCCGACCATTCACGTGGGCGTTCGAAATGCTTATGCTAGGAAGCGGAGTCGGCTACAACATCCAAAGAGAGCATGTTTATCAACTTCCGAAGGTTAAAAAGAAAGTGACCATCAAGCACGTTAAGGATGCTGGCGCAGACTTCATTGTTCCAGACTCTCGTGAGGGCTGGACAGAGCTCCTGAAGCGCGTACTGGAGGCCTCTTTCTTCACTGGACAAGGGTTTAGCTACGACACGTCTCTCGTGCGCCCCGCAGGATCACCTATCAAAGGCTTTGGAGGAACCGCCTCAGGCCCTAACGACTTGATCTGGGGAATGCAGGAAATAAACCGCATCCTCAACGAGCGCAGCGGAAACAGACTCAAGCCTGTAGACTGTCTGGACATCATGAACATTATCGGTAAGATCGTAGTGGCTGGGAACGTCCGTCGGTCTGCACAAATCGCAATCGGAGACCATGACGACATCGAATACTTGCGGGCAAAGCGGTGGGACCTCGGAGGTATCCCCAACTGGAGAGCCATGTCAAACAACAGCGTGGCGTGCGATGATGTTAGCACGCTCCCAGAAGAATTTTGGGAAGGATACAATGGAAACGGAGAGCCTTATGGACTCATCAACCTCACAGCTTCCCGCCGCATGGGAAGGACAGGTGAAACTAATTACCCAGACCCAAACGTCATGGGGTACAACCCCTGTGCGGAGCAGAGTCTTGCTCCATTTGAGACCTGCTGCTTGGCGGAGATCTACCTTCCGAACATTGAGTCGGAGAGAGAGCTCAAGGATGTTGCTACGTTGCTATACCGCATCAATAAACATAGTCTCGCGATCAAATGCGCTGTTCCCGAAACTGAAGATATCGTTCACAAAAACATGCGAATGGGTATCGGCGTGACTGGATACCTTCAGGCGACAGAAGAGCAGCGAAATTGGCTTCCATCCGTGTATAATCACCTTAGAGCATATGACCAAGAATACTCTCGAATTTGCGGATTTCCAACATCTATCAAGCTTACGACAGTTAAGCCCAGTGGAACGCTGTCTCTACTTGCTGGCGTTACACCAGGAGCACATCCAGGATACAGCCAGTACTACATTCGGAGAATTAGAATGGCTGCAGATAGCGAATTGGTCAAGGTGTGCCGAGACAATGGGTATCACGTAGAGTACGTACGTAACTTCGACGGGACTGAAGACCACTCCACAGTTGTTGTGAGCTTCCCTTGCAGTTTCCCAGAGAATACCACGTTTGCTGACGACATGACGGCTGTCGATCAGCTCGAAGTTATCAAGCGCCTGCAGGCAGAATGGTCAGACAACTCTGTGTCTGTAACCATTTATTACAGAAAGCATGAGCTTGAAGAAATTAAAGCTTGGCTTGATGTAAACTACGATAACGTAAAGAGTGTCAGCTTTTTGCTGCATAACGAGCACGGGTTCGATCAGGCTCCGATGGAGGAGATCACGCACGAGAAGTGGCTTGAAATGTCTGAGTCGGTTACTCCGATTACTTCGTTGGAGCACCTGAACATGGACGACATCGAGATCTCAGATTGTGAAACAGGCGCATGCCCCGTCCGATGAAGAGGATGGATCAATGTTGGGTGTCTCAGATTTATTATCTTGGCACCGTTACACAGGGATAATTGCTGTGGAACTTCGCTACTGGAGGGGAGGTTAGACATAATCTCCCCTCTTTTTTTTATACATACCTTTGCGGTATGAGACACTTATCCATACTACTCCTTTCGTTTATTTCGTTGACAGTCAGTGCTCAGCACGTCTGTGGAAACGAGTGCTCTATCGTCGATCACGACTTCGAGCGCATCATGGGTTTGCGG
>Ga0070753_1002380_pt1 | contig 10051 bp, 20 predicted proteins | sample VirMetDEL_Aug_31_FD_77441 | JGI IMG/M metagenome (GOLD analysis project Ga0070753, IMG submission 77441) | Aqueous microbial communities from the Delaware River and Bay under freshwater to marine salinity gradient to study organic matter... | ecosystem: Environmental > Aquatic > Marine > Coastal... | reverse complement strand
GACCGCGTCCTCACCGCCCCACCCGAGGAACGCCTAGCCCTCTACGCCACCCTCACCGACGACGAGAAAGCGAAACTCGCTGTCCTCCTCGACGCCGAAATCAACAACCCGTGGGCCCGCTACGAAGCCGACCCCGTCGGATTCATCCAAGAAGGCCTCGGCGAAACACTGTGGAGCAAACAAATTGAGATCGCCGAATCGGTGCTGCACAACACCCGAACCGCTGTCGCCGCCTGCCACGCCCCCGGCAAATCCCACCTCTCAGCCCGCATCGTCGCATGGTGGGTAGCCAGCCACGCCCCCGGAACCGCCCTCGCCATCACCATCGCCCCCACACACAGGCAAGTCCGCAACATCATCTGGCCCCACATCCGCCGCTGCCAAGCCCTAGCCCACCTCCCCGGAGAAGTGCTCACACAAACATGGAAAATGGGTGGAGACGTCGTCGCCTACGGCTTCAGCCCCTCCCCCTACGACGAGGCTGCCACACAAGGCATCCACGCCCCCAACCTGCTCATCGTCGTTGATGAGGCCGGTGGTATCGGGGAAACCGTCGGTCAAGCCCTCGAAGCGTTGATGACGGGCGGCAACACGCGCCTGCTGCTCCTCGGAAACCCGCCCACCGATCAGGAAGACTCATGGTTTGAGCGGGCCTACCAGTCGCCCCTGTACAACACGATCACGATCGGCGCCTACGACACCCCCAACTTCACAGGCGAACCTGTCGGCATCTGCAAAACCTGCCCCCCGCAAGTCCCCGAGCACTACATCACGAAACACCTCGTCGACGAGCGTTGGGTCGATGATGTCATCAGCGAGTTCGGTGAAGATTCCCCGTTCGTTGAAGCCCGCGTTTACGCCCGCTTCGTCAGATCCACGAGCAACAAAGTGATCCCGTTCGGCTGGTGTGAGCGGGCCATCAACAACGAAGAACCATTGACCGGGGTTCATATCAGGCTTGGTATCGACATCGCCGCCGATGGTGGTGACGAGTTCGTCATCGCGAAAGCCGACGGATTCACCACTGAAATCATCCACCGCTCATCAGGGAAAGTGAACGAGAACGCTGTCGACGTCGCCGCCGTGTGCTTGAAACACATCCGAGACGCGGAAGAACTACAACAAGCCCGTGGCATCGAAGATCCCGTGAAAGTGAAAATCGACACGATCGGTGTCGGTTGGGGCGTCGTGTCCCTGCTGCAAACATGGGGAACCGAAGGCAGACACCGCTCAAAGATCGTGCCCGTGAACGTCGCCGAGCGAGCGAAAGACAGTGAGAAGTTCCGCAACATTCGAGCCGAATTGTGGTGGAACGGCAGAGCCCTCCTGCAGCCCGACAGTGACGGCAGGCAAGACGTAGCCTTGAACGTCGAACGGAAAGTGATGTCACAGTTGGCTGGCCCCACCTTCAAGTCCGACAGTGCGGGCCGCATCCAAATCGAGGCAAAGGCGGAGATGAAGCGCAGGGGCGTGTCGAGCCCTGACCAAGCCGAAGCGGTCCTGCTCGCCTTGTACGACCCGCCGGGTCGAGAGATCCCAAACGTCGCCCCCATCGGGTTCGGGAAAAGCAACGAGTTCTCGGGCTTCGGCAACAGCAGTCTTGTGCTCTAAACTAGACCAATGGCGAAGACGCTCCGCGAAAACTCTTTCATCAAAGTCCGCACCACGGACGGGCGTTACCGCCACACCGTCATCACCACTGTCACTGATCAGGACACCATCGAGGGCAGGATCGGGCTCGTGGGGAACAGCGCCAGTGTCGCCGCCACGCGGCAAGCGTCGACGACGACACGCGGCACCGAGTTCCGTGAGACCTAGACGGCGAGAGCGGTCACCATTCGAGCCCACGCCAAAGGCGTCGCACCGTCCGGCTGATAGCCGCCAGCCCCACCGAACAGGACCGGGGTGTCGGGGTAGGCGGCTCGAACGATCCGCATCGAGTCTTCTAACCCCTCGACCGTGTACTGCAGTCCAGTCAACGGGTCGAGTCTGTGACCGTCAGCGCCGCCCGCCACGAAGATGAAGTGCGGCTTGAACAATCGAGCCTGCTGCACGAAGTCGAGTGTGGCGTGACGTAGCGCCCTGTCACCGTCACCTTCCAGCAGCGGCCAGTTGAACACCTGCTGCTCGGGGTAGTCGACGAGGCCCGTGCCGGGGAAGATCCCAAACTGATGCACCGAATAGGTCATCACATCAGGATCATGCGTGGTGAGCGCTTCGGTTCCGTCGCCGTGGTGCCCATCGACGTCGAAGATCGCAACACGCAGGTCATCTGCGGTCACGCTCAATGCAGCCATCGCGAAGTCAGCGAACACGCAGAAACCGCTGGAATGGTCGGCCATCGCGTGATGCTTCGCCCCGGGTAGGTGGGCGACGGTCATCGCTTCACCGTTGCGGAGCAGGTCGAGCCCGAGCATCGTGCCGCCAGCGAACAGGTTCGCCAGATTCGACAGGTCAGGTCGGGCCCCTCGCCATTCACCGGACGTGTGCTCGCCGAGCACTTCGTCGATGTAGGCGCGTGTGTGAACGGTTTCGAGTTCCGGTTCGAGCGCTGGTGCGGGTGCTGCGGTTGTGTATCTGATTCCGGCGGCTTCGGCGTGGAGCCGTAGCATGTTGTAGCCGTTGATGAATCGGCGCCCCTGTGTTGGGTGTGCGTGGTCGAAGACCCATCCTTCGTAGGACGGGTCGTGAATGATGATCAGGTCTTCCATAAGACCTCCTCTCCCTAACCCCCGATTGTACACGGGGGTTATCTTCGTGGTGAATCGTCCTTCGTGAGACTCCACAGGAACACGGCCCATAGGCCGATCATTCCGATGAAGCCGAGCACGCCGACGATGATGCTTTGTGCGGTCCAGTCGTCCATCAGTTCTCCTCTCTCGCGTGTTCCTTCAGGGCCTTCATCTTGTACGGCCCGGGTCCGAATCGACGCCCGCAGGTGCAGTAGACGTAGCGGTCTTCAGTGTGGTCGAGCCCGTGGGGTTCGGTTCGGTTGTAGTGCTCATTCTCGCAGCGCAGGTCATGACAGACAGGCGGCTGCGAGGTGGCGTTCCCGCAGACGACGCAGGTTGTCCAGCGGGGCGGCATGTCGTATTCGGGGATGGTCAGGTCGCTCATCCCGCCGAGCGTGTGGCCGCTCATCGCGTCACCTCCGCTCTGCCAACGGTGTTGCCGTTGACGTCGAGCAGGGCACGGGAACCGACGCCCCACTCAGCAGCGTTGGCGGCGTACTTCGTCAGGATGCGGGCCACCTCGGCCTCGCCCCCGAAAACGCCTTGGAAGGCGTCGTTGTTGAGGTCGATCTCGATGATCAGTTTGCTCATGCCAGTGCTCCCTTGCTGTCCGTGGCTGCCTGTTGGTCTTCGACCCATTGAGTGAATGTTGCGACGGAAGCCATCAGTTCGTTTGCGATCATTTGTTGGTAGTCGGCGTTGTATGGGGTTTGCGCGGTCATGACTTGTTCGGCCACCCGCATCAGGTAGCGGGCGTGCTTGAAGTCGCTGCGTACTTGGGTTTTGGTGGTTTTGTCGTTCATGCGTTTCTCCTCTTTCCGTTTAGTGAGTGTGCGTTTGCAGAACGGGAGCGCCTTCCCAGATGGAGGCAGCGGAGTACGAAGACGTGTTGACGTATTCGGATTCGCCGTGCTGCTGCACCTTGCGACGCATTTTCTTGGAGTCCGGGGTGCTCGTGTCAAACGGGATGACGTACTCGCCCATCGCGTCAGGCGCGTACTCCGTGATTTCTTTCTGGATCGCAGTTATCTGGACCCAATCGTTCTTGACGGACAGGACTTTGTAGAAGTCCACGTTGGTCTGCTCGTAGCCCCATTTGTCAACGAGGATCGTTCCCTCTTGAATCTTGCTCATGGTCTTGCTCCTCTCAGAGAGTCTTCTTGTAGCAGGTGCGGCATCCGACCTGCTCTGCTGGCAACGCCCTGCTGTTTGTCGGGCCAGCCAGATGACGAAGGTTGATTCCGATGCGACGCCCGCACAGGGTTTCGGTGCGTTCACCTTCGATGTCGTACAGGTGGATGACGTCGCCTCGCGGCGTGCGAATCCCGCTGTACTCGATGGGCGGATACCAGTTCGGGTCTTTGATGATCTTCACGGCGTTTCTCCTCTCTCCGCCCCCGAGTCTACCATACCCCCCGTCACAGTCCTAAAACGGGGGTATGGTACACTTGGTTCCGACGGGAGGGGAAACCTATGACCAAACGACGCAAGAAAATCGTCCCCGCCATCCCCCAAGGATGGACGGTCACAGACGAGATCCAAATCAACGGGCGCTACCTGCGACCCGGCACCGAGTTCAAGGTCGCCGGACAACGCGGACGCTTCCGCTTCACACGCCACGTCACCACACCCACCTCGACATGGGTCGACGCCCGCACAAGCGACGGGCGCTTCAAGTCCTTCGACCCCGACCGCATCAAGACGGTCCACGTCAAAACACGCCTAAGGGGGGCAGCATGACCCGAGTCAACATCTACCGAGTCGACCCGCTCGTGCAGGCATACGCCAAAGAAACGAGCAGCGACTTCAAGAAACTCGACGCCCGCTACAAGCGCATCCTGAAATCGAAGCGCTTCCAAACCGCCTTCCCCCGATACAAGAACATCGGCCTCGAAGCCGGATCGGGCGGCGGCTCCTACGCACACTTCTACAGCCACCACGGCATCAAAAAGGAACGCGGCTGGATGATCAGCCTCGGCGGCAACCGCAGCGAAGCGGTCCTGCTGCACGAGATCGCCCACCACGTCGCCCGCCTGCATCCCGAGTTCGGGTATTGCAGGGATCACGGACCCGGTTTCGCAAGTGCTCTGCTCGCCGTCGTCAAGGTGACGCAAGGCGCCGAAGCGGAGCGAGCCCTGAAGCACACTTACAAGGCCATCGGCGTGAAGGTGTACAAGAAGGGCAAGCGCAACGGTGTCGCCGTTCGCGTGCGCGGCGACGCGCCCGAGACAGCGCAGCCCGTGATCGAGAAGATCGTCGGCTGGAAGAAGGGCGCTGCTGAAAATCGAGCGTTCATCCGAGCGGCGATGGAACAGACGCCAGCGAAGTACGAGGATCAGCAGATCCCGTGCCCGAGCGATGGTTGCGATGGGCTGGCTGATGTGCGTTTCGGTCGCTACCACTCGACGGGCTACCGCAGTCGCATTGAGTTCACGATCGAGCACAGGGACTGCAACCTGTTGGAGTGGACGAAGGTTCGGGATGACTGGTTTCAAGAGCGGAGGACTGCTGCTCTCGGGATCGCCGCACATTCATAAACCCCCGTATGCTAACCTCGGGGTAAGTCACAAGGGAGAGGAACCCACATGAACAAATACACCGCCACCGACAGCAAGGGCGAAGTGTTCAAGCGCGGCTCGAAGAACCGCACCTACACACACTGCGTCGTCGCCGAATGGACGAACGGCTACGTCGAATCGTCATGGGCAGGCAGCCCCGACCTAGCGGCAGCCCGAGCGAAGACGTTCGACAACAAGCGCAATCAAATTGGCACCGCCGACAAATACGGCTACGTCTGGAAAAACGAGATCATCCGCGTCGAGATCCTCGAAGCACAGGAGGCGTGACATGCACGCCCTACCCAACGCCGGAGACGTCATCCCCCTCGAAACCGGGGACGCCATCATCCTCGACATCCACAACCACCACGGAAACATCCGAGTGCTCGCATCCCGAGCCCACCCCGTCCACCCGTTCGCCGTATGGAATTGGGAAGACGGATCGCTCTACAGCGGGCGCTACTTCAAGACCCTGACCGAAGCCGAAACCTATTGGGAGACATCATGACCGAAATCATGACCAAATGCGCTCACTGCAGCGACGACATCAACACCGAAGACGACATCTTCTACGGCAGCGAAATGAACGGCAACACTTACTGCGAAACCTGCCACCACGCCGACATGAACGAAGGCTCAGTCGTCATGCTCACAGGCCCCGACTACGAACGCACCACCGAAGGCCCGTACCGGATCATCGTCGGCGACTGGTTCGTCGAGGATCTGTGGGGCGACCCCACAACCAACCTGCTCATAAACCGCGTCTACAAGTCCACCGACGCTTGGCGCGGCTACCACGAAACGAGCATCTACGACTGGACCGAAGTGCTGTCCGGCTGGACGACAGGTGGCTGGGGCGACCCGATCGCTGACCGGAAGCAAGCGTTCAACGAATGGGCCGAGGGCCTGTTCACCGGAGAGACCGTGCCGCCCGTCAACATCGCCGTGATCACCGATCCCACCTCGAACGTGTTCTCGACAGCGATCGGCGTGTTCGTGCCGGACGAGCAGGTCGAAACCTTCGAGCAATGGATGAACGGGGAGTTAGACAACCTGAGGTATGCTCTGTCATAACCCCTCGACAGGGAGGTACAACGTGGATACATGCACGATCTGCGCGACGCTTCTCGACCCCGTGTGGGTAGAGATCGGTGAAGACCGCCACTCATGGTGCGTCGAAGCCGACTGCCAACACGGGGAACCACGAGGCTCCCGCTACTGCGCCCTGTGCCGATACGCGAACCCGCTAATCGAGCCACCGACCCCGCCCGTCAGCAAACGCCGACGGCGCCGCAAACTGGTATCAGCCTGATACCGCTCGTCTTGGAGAGGAGACGACATGACCGACACCCCCGAAACCCACGACTGGCGCACCTGCGGTTGCCGCGACTGCGACATCATCCGCTGGGAGATCCGCCGCGATCGAGGCGAGTGACATATCCCACCCTCGAAAAATGGCGTGGTTATTGGGTTTCTGCCATACTCGAAAACATGCGAGCAGTCGTAGCGCCCAATAATTGCGCCGCTGCCCACGGGTCAGCCCCGCGAAACTGCTGACCTGCGTCCCTGTCCCCGAGTGATCGGATATTCATGTTCACGAGCATTGTGCTGTCCGCAGCGCTGCTGTTGACGCCCACCGCTTCCGCAGACATCGAAAAGAAATCAGCCGCCCTGTCAGGAGCGGCCCAAGACATGAAGGGCTACGAGCCGAGCCTGTACACCGGCAAGTGGTACAACCCGAAATACGAATCGACCCGCAAGTGCATCATGCGCCGCGAATCCCACTTCAACTATCGAGCCGCCAACCGCTCATCGAGCGCGAGGGGCGCCTACCAATTCCTCGACTCTCAATGGCGCGTCTCACTCACACACATGCTCATGCCCGAGCACAGGCACATGAAGAAAGAAGTCAAAGCGCTCCGCAAGAAGCCCATCCACAAGTGGAACCGCTACTGGCAGGATGCGGCTTTCTGGACCGTGTGGCGCCACGGCCAAGGCAAGAAGCACTGGTACTACGGAGGGAGCCTCGGATGCTAACTAAACCCCCGGAGCATAAAGTCGTGAAATGTCCTCGATGCGGAGTGGCCGTGTGGAAACCCCGACTCGACACCGACGGATGCCCGACCTGTCGTATCCTCGACAGCAGATAAAGCCCTACCCTTGACATATGGCGAAAAAGGGCGACAAGGCGGATGATCGCCCCGACGCAGCCGCATCCCAAGAGGCGAAACTCCTGTGGGCGTTCGACGGTCTCATCGACGCTGAAGGCCCCGTCATGATCACCTCATGGGTGACGATCATCGAATACATCGACAAAGACGGCGACACACACCTAGCGCCCCTCAGCAGCGACATGCCGCCGTGGCGAATGACCGGGATCATCGACAACGGTCGAGAGATGCTCATCGAGGACTACGAGTTCTTCGAGGAGTACGACGACTACGACGACTAGCGGCGTGGTCATTGAATTGAAGCCCCGTTTACGTCACACTACGCCGATGCGCGATGACTGGACATGTTTCGTTTGCGACACGTCCGGCAAAGGCGGCACGAAAGGCTTCTATCAGCATTACATGCAGGCGCATGTATGAGTTGGCTACCGCTCGCCGCCTGCAGCGGTGAAGACCCGTCACTGTTCGACCACTACAAGTTTCCCGCCGCTCGTGAGGCGTTGCGGATCTGCGGAAACTGTCGATTCACCGATGAGTGCATGGAATGGGTGCGCCCGAATAAATCGTATTTTGATGGCGTAGCCGCAGGTGTAGTGTGGCGTAACGGCTATCGAGTTCGGCCTGATAACAGCACTCGTGAGGATCGTTTCATTCGCATCCGCATGGAGAGAGGGGAAGATGTTGAACCAGCCACCTTCATACCCGAGATTCACGGGCAGCGAACCTTGCCGTTCGACTGACCCTGAGATTTTCTACCCTGAGACGTTTTCGCCGAAAGGCGATGCGCTGATCAAGGAAATCTGCGAATGGTGCCCGATGCGGGAGCCGTGCGGGGAGTGGGGGATTTGGTATGAACGCGATGGCTATTGGGGTGGACTTCGACCTACGGAGAGGAGTACGATCCGACGTCAACGGGGGATAGCAATCAGGAGCAATGAGTTGCGGCAGAGCGTCGCATAGGAGGAAAAATGAGTACGAATGTCACGTTGACCGGCACTTTGGGTCGAGATCCCGAGTTGCGTTTCACACCGAGCGGTAAGGCTGTCGCCACGCTCAGCGTTGTCACCTCGAAGTCGGTGATGAATGAGGAGACGAAGAAGTGGGAGAACGAGGAAGAAACGTGGTGGCGGGTGACGGCGTGGGAGAAGTTGGCCGAGAACGTCGCTGAGACATTGCTGAAGGGTGATCCGGTGATCATCGTGGGCCGCTCATTCATGGAGACGTATGAGGACCGTGAGGGTAATCAGCGGCAGTCTCTGAAGGTGAACGCCTACAACGTCGCTCTGGACTTGAAGCGCCGTTCGGCTACCGTGAATCGGGAGCGTCGGGAAAACGCCTCGAAGGGGGCTTCTAGGCCCGTGGAGAATGATCCGTGGGCTGGCGGTCAGGAAGATGAGCCGCCTTTCTAGTCCCGAGCCGGATGAGGAGTTCTGGCGCTGGCTCGAATCGACCTATGATTGGGAAGACACGCCAGAACCCCCACCTAGCAAGCAATAAACCCCCGGCTGCTACACTGGGGTTCAGGACGGGAGAGGCCCGTCGGGGAGGGGAGACCCCATGACAACCAAAACCAAAATTGACTACGCCGCGCTCTACGCGCAAGCCGAAGCCGCTGGTCGCGAAGCCGCCGACGCGGCAGTACCCGTGCCCATGATTATCGGCGAGGAGACAAGCCCGCTCAGTGGCGTGCTCGACTACTCCAAGCCCACCTACTTCATGTCCGAAGGCCTGTGCGGCTTCGCGTGGGTCACATTCAAGGGCAACACCGGATTCGGACGCTGGGCCAAGAAGACCGGAAAGGCTAAGCCCGCCTACGGCGGTGGCCTGCGAGTGTCAGTCTTCGGCTACAACCAATCCGTCACCCGCAAGGAGGCTTACGCGCAAGCCTTCGCCGCTGTCCTGCGCGAAGCAGGCGTGACCGCCTACGCCGAGTCACGTCTCGACTAATGACTCCCGACGCTAGGGCTAGACCCCCCTCATCGCCTTAGCGTCGGGGCCCCGCCCCGGGGTCTATGCGACCCGCGAGCCGCCCCCGTCTCGCACCGACTCGCTGGCCCCGGGGCTTTCAACTATCCGAAAGGAAACACAATGACAAAGATCCCCGCACTGGTCGCTGCTGCAGCGCTCGCCGTGAGCGTCGCGTTGTCGGCCCCTGTAGCGCACGCTGCTACGCCCGCTTCGCAACCGACAATCGTTGATGCGAAGATGTCCGACTACTCGAAGAAAAAGCGCAACCGCTTCTACCGTGTCGTGAAGTCCTACGACCCCCTAGTTGCATTGGTCGGTAAGAAGACCGTGATTAGTCTCGGCGTCTCCACCTGCGATTACCTGCGTTCCGGCGCCGACCTGTACGACCTCGTTGCCCTACTTATCGAATCCGATGCGGGTGTCGCCGAGGATTCTGCGCTGGCTGTCATGGCCGCTGCGCCCGTCATCTTGTGTCCCGATCAGCAGTACAAGTTCGATTAGGAGATCATCATGCGATTGACTCGACGTGGATGGATCGTCGTCTACGGCGGTGCCATTTTGCTCGGCGCTGTCATAGGCTTCGCGACCGCTGACTACTGCTGGTATGGCTACTGTGGCCTCT
>Ga0070753_1002376_pt1 | contig 10065 bp, 16 predicted proteins | sample VirMetDEL_Aug_31_FD_77441 | JGI IMG/M metagenome (GOLD analysis project Ga0070753, IMG submission 77441) | Aqueous microbial communities from the Delaware River and Bay under freshwater to marine salinity gradient to study organic matter... | ecosystem: Environmental > Aquatic > Marine > Coastal... | reverse complement strand
TGTCACGGAAGGGCACGCTGGGCACGAGGTTGAGCGCATGGAGATCGAACCTGATGTTGTGCCCGATCAGGTGCATGTTCTTCATGTGCGACGCTAGGTCCCAGCAATCGAACTCCTCACGACTGACGATGATCACCTCGGCCAGACCCAGTGGTGACATGCCGATCCACCACGCCGAGTGCGGTGCATCTTGCCCGACGACATCAAGCCCGTCGGTCTCAGTGTCGATCACCCAAGGCAAGTCTTGAGTGCGCTCGAACAGTTCGAGTAGCTGCTGCTTGTTCAGTCGGTGTGCCATAGTTAGATCATCCTTGCCCTCAGTTGCGGTGGTGCGTAGACACGCTTCTTAGCGCGAGTCAGCATGACGTAGAGTAGGCGCAGTGTTGCAGGGTCTCGTTGCTCGAATCGGTTCATCGCAATCCTGGACCAAGGCAACAGGTAGACCTCGTTCGCCTCAGCACCCTTGGCTGCGTGACCAGTAGACAGCACCAGCTCACGGTCAGCTGCTGCCACCTTCGGGACAACTCCAGTTCGGTTGAGTCCCCACGTCACGAACCCCTTGAACACAGCGTTGCGCGAGTAGCCCAGCACCAGACCAGTGCGTGGTGGTTGCTTGCCATCCCACGTCAGTAGCTCAGTGCGGTGGTCTGCCTCGAACATCGACGCTGGCCTGTCATACCACGAGCGCAGCACGCTTGCTGCCACCGACGCCACTGGGTTACCAACACGGTAGCCCTTGTCCAGCACGTGGAAGTCCTGCGCTGCTTGCCACACAGGCGGCAGGCTAGAGCCGAGCACCCCCTTGCTGCCTGCGAAGATCGCCTGACCTGGATCACCGAACGCACGCAGCTCACCACCACCGTGGATGAGTGCGGCAGCTGCACGCAGCTCGACCCACGACATGTCCTGCGACTCGTCGATGAACACCACGTCATACTTGCGGCTGCGTGGGATGGGTGCACCTGCACGCAACCACTTGCTCAGTGGTAACACGAACTTGAGCTGAGCCTCAGCCTGCTCTGCGTCGAGATCAATCGGCGGTGGCCCAATCGACCATGCGTGCAGACGCTTGGCCACCTCGTCGAGCCTGTGCGGTGGGCGCATACTCGGTGCGTCCAACCGATACTGTTCTAGTGCTGGGTCAGCGACGTGATGGATGCGTCGCTTGCTGTAGTTGCGTGCAGCTCGGACTACTGTGCTCTTGCCGACAACGAACGGCTTCACGTAGTCCCATGTCAGTGAGTAAACGGTGCCCGACTCTACGTCAGGCAACCTAGAGCGGACAACTGCGGCTGCGTCCTTGGTATAGGTGACGATCGCAATGCGTTTGCCTTGCGCGTCTAACTTACTTGCTTCCTCAACGATTCGTCTGGTCTTGCCGGTCCCAGGTGGACCATCAAATGCAATCAACTGATCAATCATCATCCTCCTTAGCTTGACGTTGCTTCTTTGCAATCACGTAAGACTCATACTGTGCCTGCATGAACGCTTGCGTTGTCTGCGGCAGCTGCTCAACCGAGCAGACCCACACTCTTGAGCCACTGCGCATACCAACGAGTGACTTCTCAAGCATGTATTTCTTGACCAGCGATCTGGCCTTGGAGATGTCACCGATGCGAGTGAGCAGTGACTCATGGATCATGGGTGGCAGCACCAGCGCAGGTGTGTCACCGCCGAGTGGCCACACGATGAACGGCGACGCTGCACCCTGTGGTCTGCGGTCAGTCCAGCCCTCGATGAACAGCTGGTCACCCGCTGCGATCATGGCCCACTCATCGAGCAGTTCCCAGAACCTGTCCTCTGCGGGCACGCCGAGATGATCCACACCCTTCTCGACTTGCAGCATGAAGTCCAACGTCTTGGCCCACCCAGGTTGGATGAACAGCGGGCTGCGTGCGACTGCATCCATCGACGCAGATGCCAGCCGAGTCAGGGTAGGTAGCGTGTGCTTCACGTCAGTGATCGCAGCTACCTTCTTGGCTTCGTGCCTACGCTTGGCCGAGCCACCGAACCCAACGAGGATCTCCTTCATCTTGCCCGTCGAGTCGAACACCTCGACCATCCACGGTGAGTGACCGAACACGGACTCGCACTCGGCTTTCACATCGGTGACGGTCGGGTTCTTCTCTCGTGCCTGATACTTCTCACCGTTCTTGCTGCCCGTGCCCCAGCCACTGTTCATGGCGACACGGAACTCGGACGGCTTGAAGTCACCCAGCTTCGGCCCGATCTTGGACCAGACCAGATCGACTAGCTCAGCGTCTGGCTGTCGCCCAGGGTGCAGGCGACCAAGCACCTGCCCGATGTGTGCGACTGCGTTGTTGCGCCCGCCCTCGGGTATGGCGTCGATGAGGTCGAGCAGTTCGATGAAGTGCATCGCCTCAGTTGGCTTGCCCCCTACCTCAGTCTGCTTGCCCTGGTTGGGGCGTGCGACTAGGCGTGCGGCCAGTGTCTCGGGTGGATAGGCGAGTGAGTCCGGCTTGAGTTCACCGATGATCACTTCGTAGTTGGCGGGCTTCCCGTTCTTGTTGGTGACGGTGGAGCCCGGCAGCATGATCAGACGACACGCCTTAGACGAGACGCGAATCTCGCCACCGATGCCCCCGCCGAAGTCAACACTTGCAGGAAGGCGAGTAGCGACAACATCAGGAGGCAGACGAAACCAAATGTGGTAGCCGCCAGACGGCGATGCAACGACTGCCGCACCAACCGGGAGATCGAAGTCGGGTGAGATCCTTGCCCAGACATCTTCAAACGGAACTCCGTATGTATCGAGGTCGAGTATGAGTAGTGGTGTTGGGTCTGTGTCTTGCGGGCACAACGCTGCGCCCGTGCCTTGGTCCCTAAGCAGGTGGCTGTGCGCCAACTCCTTGACACCATCCTTGATGAACGAGTCCCAAGCTCGGCCACTCAGGTTGGATGGGAACTTCTGTCTGGCCTGTGTTGGGAACACCCAGTAGCCAGCCTCTGATAGATCAATCCATTCTTTCATCTGACTCCTCAAGGCTCATGCTTCCCGGCTTGCAGTGCCGGTCGATGTAGTTCTCAAGAGCAGATCGGATGATGTCCGACGCGCTCCTGTCCAACTCGTAACACGCTTGGTTCAAGCGTTCAACTTCGTCGTCCGCCATGCGGATCTCGATGCGATTCGGTCGGGCGATCCGACCCCGGTGGTTGTAGACCATAACAGCGACCATTCGACGTATTTATTCGACGCAAACCCCCGTCGATCCGAGGCTTACGACGACCGGTCTGGTTTTCAGGTCCCGGCGAGAGCGGCGAGTTTAGCAGACGAGGGCCGGAAAGTCACGGAACGTCTACGAGCCGAGCAAACGAGCGCAACCTGCTGCCTGACCGTCGGTTGCGTCGGCTTGGATAGGTCGAATGGTTCCTATTAGCAGCACATCCCGAGCACCATGCCCCCGAGGAACACGACGATCGTGAACAGCACGGTCAGCACGAACTGCTGCTGCTCCTGCTCCATGTCACGCTTGTGCATCGGCCACCTCCATCGCATCGGCCATGGTTTCAAACGGCCCGTCGACCACCCAGTCATCGGTCGTGACCAGCAGCAGCTCGCCGCTGTCCTTGTATGGCCTGACCAGGAACTTCGGTCTGAAGTAAATGTTGCCGTCATCTCTGGACGGATCAGTGATGCGCTCAGCATCGAGCAAGCGAGTCGGTAGCTCATCCTCCCACTTCCCTGCCCTTGAGTAAGCACGCTTCGGGAAGACTACCCACTGCAACCCTCGCTTGATCTGGGCCGACGGCTCAAGCACAGCCATGTATGCCCGTCGCTGCTGATCCGACACCAAGCACAGGTCGGGCCGGAACATCCACTCGTTCAGCTGTTCGAGTAGCCGCTCACGTGTGTCGGTCCGAGCCATTGCCCTGACCACCTGCATCGACACGTCGAGCCCACTCTCGAACGCATCAGTCACCATCTGCTCGGTCCCATAGTGGTCGCCGCACAGCAGCACCCTGTCGCCAGCCCACCTGCCCTCGACACCGAGCGGCTTGGTGCCACCACCCTTGGTCGATGGGTAGTCAGTCATCAGCGTGGCAAACGCAGTCAGAAATAAACTGCCATGCCGCAAACACCTTGAGGCTTGCGCTGATTCGCCGAACGAATGCGGCGTGATGAATTCGTTTCGTGTCTTGTTGATCGCAAAGCACAGGTCCATTACTCAAGCATCTCCTTTGGTAATCCAACGACCGGACCACACACCGACTGCCCCAGTAGCAGCGATGCGGTCAGGTTCACAGGCAGCTTCTTGAGCAGCCCCTCCTCATCACACAGGAACACACGCCCGATCACGAACGGGCTACGCATATCCTTGGGCAGCGGCACCACCTGTATCCAGCCACCTACCGCTGCGTGTAGTTCCTTCGAGGTGTATCTCTCCCCATCATGCGGCGGTGGCAGCATGAGCCACTCGCCGTTGGCCTTGATCACGAAGGCATCATCCCTTTGAAACTTCGTCCACTCAGTCATGTCAGCCATCATGCAAGCCCTCGAACTGACCAACAACGATGAACCAGATCATGTCGTCGATCTCGTCTCGCTTGCCCCACGCCTTGAGCACATCGCACATCAGTGCGTTGAACTCGTTGGCATCAATCTCGGTGCGTGGGTAGTAGCCGTTGACCTTGAGGTCTAGCAAACCGTGCGTGTCGTAGTGTGCATACAGGCGCTTGCCCGCAAGGTCAGAGCAAGGCCAACGCCTTGCCCATCGCTGCGTGTCACGCGCACTGACCCACACGTCGATGCACGAACCGTGTGACTTCACTCTTGGCATCAGTCGTCATCCTCCTCGTCGTCGTCCGACGAATCGCGTATCGCCGAGACTGCATCGGTAAGGTCCGCAAGCACAGCCCAGTAGGCTGCACGTTGCACGATCTCGGACAGCATCACGCCCTCGGTATCCTCGATGGCTGACCAGTTGTCCGAGTAGTTGAGCACGTTGAGATTCTGTGCTGTGTAGATGACATGCGAGCAGCCATCGGTGTGCTCGTGGATCACGTCGTCGATGTCACGCTTGGACTCACGTGCATCGGCGACGATGTCCTTGGCCATGGCTGCGATGTCGAGGTAGTAATCTTGATAGCTCATATGTTGCACCACCAACGAGGGGCTGGCCTGCCCCAGTTCCACGTAGCAAAGTTCTTTGAATGGTAATACCAGCGGTATGCTTCGACCGTGTCGTCACACTTGAACTGATCCGGCATACACTGCGGCGGATCAGTCCACCCTGCGCTTGGTAGCTGCGGGGTATGGCACAAGACATGCGCCAACTTGTTGGCTGTCTCGTGGATGCGCTTGCGTCGCCATGCGAACTCGATGCACAGCTCATTGAACAGTGCATACGTCCACTCGTAGTGGATGTCCGAAGCACGCACCCACACTGCACACGGATGGTTTTGGTGTGTGAGCTTGTAGGTTTGCGCGCTCTGCGGAGAGTCAGTCAGGCGATGCGCCGCGCTTAGCAGCTGCGCAGTCTCGATGACCATCTTGGACAGATGCTTATCGCAGTGCGCTTGCGCTGCTTCGCGCGGGATCTCGTCGAGGTAGAAGATATTCACGGCATGATGATGTCGATCATGGGCTCGTCATTGGTGACAGCTTCGAGGTCGGTCTGCTCATACACATTGCTGAGCTTGTCCCAACCTTTGTTCTGCACCGCATCGAGCCACTTGTCGATGGCGTCATCAAGGCTGGGTGCATCCACGTGGATCGTGAACTGCTGCACAGCCTTGAACTCAATCTCGTATCGCTTGTTGCCCATGTTGTAGATAACCGGCATGTCAGATGGGAATGAAGGAGTAGTAGTCACACAGTTCGAGTATCCCGTTCTCGGTGTAGTGCAACAGGTAGGTAGCGTCGGGGTCGAGCCGCTGCACGCCATGCGGCAGTGACAACAGCTGCTCACCCTTGCGCTGGAACAACACAGCTGCGAGTCCGAACTTGTCGAACACACCGTTCAGCCGCTCGCGGGTCAGCTTGGTAGGCCAGCCCGACATGCTGAACTGAATGCCCTGCGGCATCACAGCTGCGACACAGCTGCCGTGCACATACATCGCAGTGCCGTCGACGCAGGTATTACTCTGCGCAAACGTCTGTCTGCGGTGCAGCGCATTGGCAGCTTGCTTGGTGATCTGCCTCATGTCAGATGTCTCGTGACCAGAACTGGCTGGCTTGCCAGATGGCCGTGTCACCGTATTCCTTGATCTTGTCGATGTTGATGATGGTGAATGAACGTCCAGGCTGTGGTTGCCCGGGGTATAGATCCCAGCCCAGAGCCCCAGCTAGGAAAGCGCGAACGCTTTCTTCACTCCAGCTGAGGTCGCAGCCGAGATAGTTGATGTGCGCAGGGAAACGCAGCGTCACCCTTGAACTGTCATCGCTAGTGTCGAACGTCTGAGCGATGTCGAGCAAGTTGCAGAAGATGTCGCAGCGAATTTCCCACGCCTTGCAGTAATCGTCGATGTTGATGCAAGCCGTGAGTTTATCGCCAAGACATAACCAGAACTGGTCATCGCAGACGTTCGCGCGCTTTCGCATGGTAATCATGTCGCTTTCTTGATCTGCTCAATCTCGCGCTCGATAGCTGCGCGTTGCCAAGGCATCGCTGTTTCCAGCTCAGCCTGTAGTTTGAACAGGCGCTCGATGGCCCAGCCGGGTAGACCTTCGTCTACTACTGAGCCATCCTTGTTGATGCGCCCGTATGTAGGCTTGCGCCTACGCCTTTTGTTGGGGGCCATCAGCCCCCGTAGCAGAGGCACTCCTTGAGTGCTTCGAGCTTGTCGTCACGGACCAAGCGGAGCACGTCCGGCAGCTGCGTGTAGTTCACGTAGATGCCACGTGAGTAGTAGCTGCGGTTTGCGAACTGCGCCGTGACTTCACGCCACGGGTCTTCGCAATTGTCGCGCTCGAACAGACGGACGTAGACGCTGTATTCATCGCTGTAGCGAAGAGTCATGTCCTGGTTGAACTCATCCTTGAACAAGGCCCGCACGAACTCGCGGTCCTCGTCGGACATGGTGCTCATCTCGCTGCACCTGCGCTGAACCAGCACACCGCGCTTGCCGTAGGTCGCAAAGACCGACTGGCTGAACATGGTGTCGTTGTCTTCGACCGTGAAAAACTGAATGCTGGACATAATCAAGTTGTGCCCAGTGCCCCACGCACTGGGGCTTGGTCATAGAAAACACACGCTGTGCAGAGTTGCACGAACTAGCGCACGTCCTCACATGCGCTTGCTCTTGCACCCTGGTTCGCTGACACCCGGTATTTGAGTGTCACACCACACCAGTAGCGCCGCCCAGAGGACGAGCGCTACCACAACACAGACTGTCACCATGCGCCGTGGTGGGGTTGCGCACGGCGGGGAGCGGGACGCTTGGCGTTGGGGCCAAACACGTCACCACGACTGGCGAACACCTGACGAATCTCGTCTGCATTCTGGACGATGTAGTCCAGCACGTCGGGATCGCGCAGCTTGACGCCCATGCGTCCCGACTTGCCACCCTTGATCGTGACGAAGGCGTAGTAGTAGGAAGCGCCACTTGCGTTGGGCTTCGTCCAGCCTTCATCAATCTCAAGCGTGTAGGCATTGGCGGCCTGCGCCTTTGCCTCAGCAAGCTGGGCCTTGAGGGCTTCAATCTGAGCAGCGAGATCGTCGGCGTTCGCCGACTTGGTAGAGCGGGTCATAGTAAAAACCTTTGTTCTAGCGAATCGGCAAACTGTAGCCACGCGGGCTACCGACAATTGTCCAGCGAGACACGGGCTAGCGCACTCGCACCAGCCCATGTCCCGCCGGAGGCACCTAGGTGCCCCGCGGTGCACCGCACACGCGTCTTGAACGAAGGAACCAACTCCCAACGCGTGCGCGGCGCACCGCGGACACCCCATGTCCCGCCGGAGCGGGATAGGTGCCCCCACGGGCCGCGCTTTCCGCGGTGCGCCCCGCGCGCCCCGTGAGGGGGACGCGTCGCGCCCCGCGGGCCGCGTGACCCGTCGGACACCCCATGTCCCGCGGGGGCCGGATAGGTGCCCCCACGGGCCCGCCTTTTTTTCGGGGGCACCTATCCGCCCCCGGCGGGACGATAGGTGTCCGCACCGCGGCCCCACGGGGGCGCACCGCGGGCCACGCGTCCCCACGGCGCGCGGCCCCCACGTGCCCCACGTGCCCCGCTAAGGGGCGCGGGGCGGGGGCCGCACCGCTACGTATCGGGACCGGTCCGCGGCCCGTGTAGGCGATCCTGCGGCCCGTGGGGGCCGGTGCCCGGGGGCGGGGCGGTGCCCGGTGCCCGGGGGGACGGTCTCGGCCCCAGGGCGGTGCGGACGGACCCCGCCCCCGGGCGCGGTTGCCCCTCCCCGTGGGGCGGTTGCGTTGCCCCCGGTGGGGGCGCGCCCCATGTCCCGCCGGGCCCGGATAGGTGCCCCCGTGCGGGCACGAAAAAGCCCCCGCGCCCCACGTGGGGGCCGGGGGCCGTGGGGGCCGCGGGCCGCGTCACGCGGTGGGCGCGACGTGGGCGAGGACCGCGCGGTTGTCCCGCGTCCGGGGGCGGGAGGGGCGGGACATGAGGTCGTTCGGCACGTCCCGGCGGCCCGCTTCGGAGCCGTCGAGGTAGGCCCGGACCGCGTCCGTTTCGCCCATGTCCGCGAGGATGGCCAGGGCCGCGGCCCGGGCCTTCGCGAGAGTCCGACGGCCCGCACCGGAGGACGGTTGCCCGTTGCGGTGGAACGACTCAAGTGCGGCCCGTAGGTCCGACGGGAGACCATCGAACACACGGCCCGCTACCGTTGCGGTGCGATCGGGGGCCGGTGCGACGACGTCGCCCCCGGCGTCCGTGAACGTGTCGAGGGACGCGGCCCGGACCGATCCGCGCCCGTTGCCGATGGTCCAACGGCGGGACGGTTCCAGGTCCACCTGAAGCGCGACGCGGGCCGCGGTGCCGACGATGCGCGCGCACTCGTCCGACGTGAGGACGGCGGGGGCGGTGCCCCGCGCTTCCGCAACGTGGACGTAGGCCGCGTGCAGCCCCTCCCGGTACGCGTCCCAGTCCCGGAGCGGGAGGACGCGGCCCTTGGCCTCCCGGCGGCCCGCAACCGTGCGGATGCCCGTCCGGTTGAGCGCGGCCCCATGGGCCATGGCCCGCCGGTACAGGGAGTCAAACGACTCGCCCCCGTGCGGGATGTCGAGGGAGGCAAGGAGGGAGGCAAGGGTGGATTCGATGTTGCTCATGGTCTGATCAAGTGTGAGGGGCGTCCGACGTGGACGCCCGATGGATGGAAGGCGTAAAGGTTCCGGTGCGGGAGCGCAAGTAGGTGCCCCGAAAAAGTTCGATGCGGTGCACCGCATGGAACGCCCGTGGATGCGGTCGACCGGATGGACGCCCGAGCCATGCGGAAATCCGTATGAATGCGGTGGGGGTCGGAATCGTCGGGGGGTGGGGCCTTCCCCCGCGCGGGGCTCCCCCCCGCCCATAGCCACCGGCCCTCCAAACCGCGCTAGGCATTTGACTTCAGCGCTTTGGCCGTATAATTACCGGCAACCGCATGTCTCGTGACTACACCGCGGCAGAGATTCGCACTGCCCTCATCAACATCTGGCGGGACCCCCTCGCGTTCGGCGAGGCCCTCGGCTACCGAGGCGAGCCCAACGGTCGCAAGCGGTTCGGCGAGTTTCACCGGCAGATGCTTGCCCACGTCCACTCGCAGCCCAAGACCAGCACGATCGTGCCACGTGGCCACGCCAAGTCCACGGTCATCACGGTCATCGACACCTGCCACCACCTCCTCCGCCACCCCGAGTCCCGCAACCTCATCGCCTGCGCCACCCTCGACCTTGCCCGCAAGCTCGTCGGCGAGATCCGCGACCGGCTCAACGGCGACCTGGAGATTCTCCCCGGCCTCTTCATCCCGGTCCGCGAGGCGTTCCCCTGGCTTGCCCTCCAGGGCGACATGCGCAAGTCTGGCCCCTGCGACCAGTTCAACATCAACGGGCGAGCAGGCAAGGGCCGCGAGCCCTCGGTCTTCGCCGCATCGGTCGAGTCCAACCT
>Ga0070753_1002370_pt1 | contig 10082 bp, 7 predicted proteins | sample VirMetDEL_Aug_31_FD_77441 | JGI IMG/M metagenome (GOLD analysis project Ga0070753, IMG submission 77441) | Aqueous microbial communities from the Delaware River and Bay under freshwater to marine salinity gradient to study organic matter... | ecosystem: Environmental > Aquatic > Marine > Coastal ... | reverse complement strand
GGTGGCGGTGTTGGTGGCGGTGATGGTGGAGGAGGTGGTGAAGTTCCTGTTGCTGAGCTTCCTCTAATATTACATAATCCAGCTAAATCAATTCTAGCACCTCGAAGTAATACTAAACCGGGAGGAGGTGATGGTGGAGGTGGAGAAGCAACGTCTGGAATCTCTAACCAAACTTCTGCAATTCTTGGTTCTGGTCCACCACCATAAGACGATTGTACCCGAATTCTTAAGTCAGAATAATCAGTAATATTAGATGCTTGAGCTTCTGATATAGAAGTAGTATATTCGCTCATAGTAGGACTTGTAACATTATGATTGGTATTTGCAATCAATGTTCCGCCCTGATACAAAGCTAATCCTACTGTAATAGTGCTAGTAGATGCAACACCGCTCATTTTAACATAATGATTAGTATTATCATCTGGATCTGTTGGGTCTGCTAGTGCAACTTCAAATGTAGAAGAACCAAGAGTAAGTAATTCTGCATATGAAGAATTATCTATATCGCTAGTTACATCCCATATATTTCCAAATGGTGGTTGTGTACCCCAATTTCCATCAGAAACTCCACCAGTTGGTCTTACTATTTGTGCCATTATATCCTTGTCCTATTATTCTTCGATAACAATATCCCCATTAGCAGATAAACTAAATGGTAAGTGATTACTTGTAAGTATATTATTTAATTCAGTAATTTCAGCAGGATTTGGAGGTACCATACCCTTAATTTCATTCCATGTCATAATAAAATCTTCTAAGTATGATTCATCATTAAGTTTCCAGGCTAATGTAGTAATCATAGCAACAAGACCCATATTACTAGCATTGCTAATTCTACGCCAAGCATTACTAGTCATAAGATTTCTTCTAAATTGTGTCCAGTTAGGTCGTTGTCTATTAATATATGCATTATGAGTATCATTATCATATAGTGCATATGCTGCCTCTAATGCTGCTTGGCTAACATCTTCTACAGTTAATATATAAATACCATTTGTTCTTGCAAGAGTAGGAATCTCTGTAGATCCAGCCTGTGCTGCTATCCATTTACAATTAGCCCCTTGAGGAACAGTAATTTGTGCCATTATAATAATTCCTTTATTGAAATGAAAGTATCATCTGCATTTGCATCTCCTGCACTACCAGCACTATGTAATACTTCAACATAAAATAAATCTCCATAAACTGCTTCTTGAGGGCTTAATACAGTGTCGGTCCATAAAACAGTAGTATTAGCAAACTGCGTTCTTTTTACATTTTGACTTTGAGCATTGCCGCTTGGAGTAACTGTTCTAAAGGCAACATTAGTTGATCCACCAATAACTGTAGCCTCTATTCCATATCCAAACAAATATGTTCCTCTTCTCCTTACCTGAAACCATTCATTAGCAAGACTCATTAAATAACCAACATTTTTTACATTTGTATTTACTGGAACCCTGGTATAAACACCGTTAGCATAATGATTAGTAATATTACTACTCTGATATGCCTTACAATCACAAGCAATTCTTCCATCAATAAATACACTCCATACTCCATTTCCAATTGCTCGAAATACCATACTTTCTCCACGAATAAATAATCTTGTAAATTCCGCCCCATCAGAATATGTTGTAGCCTCAACTCTTATTTCTGCTCCTGTGGCTGGAACAATTTTATATTCATAATCAAATCCATTATTATTTAATGTTATTCCAATCATATCTCCATCTGTAGTGCCACTGGGTAAAACAAAAAGTCTAGTAGCAGTTAATAAATTAGGATTTTGTTCATACCAGCCACCAACTGTTGGATAGATATCTGTATCTGATGTCGCAAATGTATGGGCAAGTTCAAATGCTGATGTTTGAGTAGTTCCATCACCAAAAGAATAAGCTTTTCCAGATACATTTCCAGTATAATCAACAGTAAAAAGTTCACCAGTAGATTCTGTTAGAACTTGAAATAAATTATCAGTATCAGAAACATTATTTCTATAAATAGAAACAACAGTTGGAGTAGTAACCCCAGTATAATCTATCGTAAATAGCTTCTCAGTTGTACTACCAGTTCCATGCACCTTAAATAATGTTCCAGTTCCACCAGTAGCTTCATATATAACACCAGAGGTTCCATTAAAAGAGCCCGCATTATTATATTGAAACTGTGTTGTAGAACCGCCAGGGGTTCCTCCTCCACCACCACCAGTGAAAGCGGTATTTTGAAGCGTGTTATCATTAAAAACGATTCCCGTTACATAAAGATTTGCCCACCGACTAGAAGAAGATCCAAGGTTTTTAATCTTGTTTCCGATAGGTTCAAGATGACCAGAATCTACAATTTTTATTTGTCCAGTTGCAGGACCAGTAGGAGAAGTAGCAAATACAAGAGAGCCAGGATTATTACTGGCATCAAAAGTTCCATCTGCTGAAGCTATAACGGCAGCAGAAATAACAATGGCATTACTTGCACTAGAATCATTAGAAGCAGCAAATCCTAATTGTCCGACAATATCTCCACTAGTAACACTTGTGTCATCCGTATTTTGTAATGTCAAATATTTAGCCATAATGTCCTCATAAATGGGGGTCACGAATGACCCCCCAGTGTTAATAATTTAAAAATCTAAGTTAGAATACATGCCAGTTGGTTCCATCACAAGCCAATACGACAGACTCAAACTGATTATATAATATATATTGATTTCCACTGTCAATAAATTCGGCACCATTCTTTTGAATAGTAACAGTATTAGCAGAAGGATCAACCTTCTTAACATAGATAATTCTACCGCTATTAGTTGAAGGTGATGGACATCTAATAGATACACTTGCACTTTGAACATTAACCAGATTAAGATCAGCAGTAATAAGTTCAGAATTAGTAAAGGCATGATCAGTTGTTCTTACTCTCTTAGCTTCAGTAATAGAACTGTCTTTAACCTCAGCGGTAACACTAGCACCAGCACTAACTGTAAAATCTATAGTAGAACCATCTACAAAGTTAGCGTCTGTAAAGATAGCAGTTTCAGCAGCCGATGTAAAGTCACTAACACCCGCCGAGGTGATAGTAATAGCCTCATTAGCTGCCGCTGTTAGTCTACCATTTGCATCAACTGTAAATGTAACACCACTGCCAAGACTAGGATCACCATAGCTACCAGCAGTAACAGCAGTTACAGTTAGGTTGACGGTAACAGTAACAGTAGCACCAACAGTAGTAGAAATACCACTACCACCAGCAATGTCCAATGTGTCTCCAAGAGAAACTGTCTCATTAGAACCACCATCTGCTGTTAAGGTAATAGAACTGTTTGCAAGCTTGGCATTAGTAATACCACCATCTTTAACACGGAAAGTATCACTATTAATCTCAATAGTAGAATTATCAACCTGTGCATCAATTGTGGTTCCATTTAACACTAAGCCTGAACCAGCGGTATAGGTTGTATCATTATCAGTCCATGGAACATTTACTACTAAGTCATCTGTAGTAGTATCAACCTGAATAGCATAAGTTTTACTAGCTGTAGAAGTGACTGGTTGTGCTGCTGTTGTTTGTTTCGTTGCATTGACATTAGCATCAAATGTTGTTCCGTTTAAAACAATACCAGAACCAGCAGTGTAGGTTGTATTAGTATCAGTCCATGGGACATTAACAACCATATAATCACTACCATCTACTTGAATGGCATAAGTTTTATTAACTGTAGAAGTGACAGGTTGTGCCGCCTCACTTTGTGTAGTAGGCTCTACATTAGCATCAAAAGTATTACCATTAAGAGTTAAACCAGTACCAGCGGTATATGTAGCTCCAGCCGCTGTATTAATGGTAACTGTATTAGTTGATGTATTATAGCTAACGGCAGTAGCACCTGCACCAGTAAACTTAATGGTTTCGTTATCTGCTACACCCTCAGAGTTAACACCATCAGTAATAGTCCAGTTATAAGCACTAGTTTGAGTAGATCCGTCAGCAAATCTAATTTCTCTAAATGAGCCTGTACCAGAAACATCTAATTCATATAATGGTTGTGCAACATTAATGCCAAGAAATCCCTGCCCAGAATCATAAACAAAAGATGTATCTGTAGCAAGAACGGCATTAACACCAGCGTCTCCAACGAATATCATTCCCGAAGGATTTCTATCTAAAGGATAATATGACATTTAAAATACCTCATTTTTAAAAAAAAATATTAAGAAAATCCTATAGGTACAATAATCAATCCAGATTATCCAATTAAACAAATATACACCAAAAAATAAAAAAGGCCGATGATAGATTTTTCCATCACCGGCCCCTGAATTATCAATTTATACAGAGCTTATAGGGCACCAAGAAGTACTCTACGGGTATCAAGGGCAGCAAAGCCCTGCTCTGCCCAGCCATACATGCCAGCACGACGTTGACGATGTAGGGTTGGATCTTCAAAAATCTGAACAGCCTGACGAACTGGCATAACAAAACTATCACGATTGCTGAGGTCTAGACCAACAACAATCTCTTGCTTACCTGTTGGGAGAGTACCTGAGAGATCATCTAAATAATAATTCTCATACTCTTGACCAGCACCAAGCTCATCTAGGACATGTAGATTAACACCAAAGAGTCTTGACATTAGCCCACCCTCTTGAGTGATAACCTCTCTGCGTGATACTTCATCAAGCTCATCAACACCGAAGTTACGGATATCTTCCTCTGCTTCTGGTGAAATGTAAAGATCTGTTAACATACCACGATTGATTGAACTTGAATTACCGCCACCATTTCTTCTCATAACAACCTTCATTAGAGAAACAAGTCTCTTTGAGAATGTGCCATTAGAAGCATCGGCATCATAGATCATGATATTGCGGTCGGCACCAGCAGCAAGAAGTGTATGCCATCCATCATCATTCATCTTCTTTACGAATGACTTCTGGAGAACATCTGTTGCACGACCAACTACGTCCCAACGAGCATCGCGAGCATACTTGAGTAGGAAATCAATTGATGCACCAATGTCATATGTTGGAACCATAACATAATCACCCTCAACATGACGCTCTGGAATACGACCATGGTTAGGTAGTGTATATGCTACGAAATCACCTTCTGTTCCAGGTGCTAGAAAATCAAGTGGAAATTCACTTGTTGCACCAGGAGCTAATTGAATGACCTCAAAAATACCACCAAGGATATCTCCATCCATGATACCCTTTCTTAGAGGTAGCTCAAGAGCCTTGGCAATTTCAGCCATAGCAGAAGCTGACTCGTTGGTATCATATGAACCAGCCTTAGCAAGAAGACTGTTCATTTCATCTGTATATTCAAAATATTTGCTCATAAAATTACTCCCATTGTATAAAAATTATCAAACGATATTAATCTCAACCTTAACATAACCATCTGGATCATAGTCAGATAGAAATCTACCAACTTGAGCACTATGCCCTGCTGTTCCAGTTGTTAAAACGCCATTAGTGGTAAAGTGAGCAGCAGCACCAGCAACAATAGTCTGACCAGCAGTTACCTGATCTGTGACTACTGTGCCACGACGAAGCAATAGAACCTTTCCGCCCTGCTGAACTTCATCTTGATGAAAGTTTAGATGTTGGCGAGTGAGGTCAAGATTTACAACATCATTTAATAGTAGACCGGCTGGTAATTCTCCTGTGTTATTAGCAACTTGAACGGTAGCATTGGAATCGTCCATAGCTGCACCCGAACCTGCTGATAAATGCGTAACAATAATTCCTCTTTCGGCAGTCTCATTCATAAAATAGCTGAGATCTGTTAAATGTTCTACTCTATCTGGTTTAAGTGCCATATTTATTTTCTCCCAAAAAAATTATCTCTTTAAAATTTGACTTGATACCCAGCTATTTAAGCTAGAGCGTAAATTTGACATTGAATCTGCTTCTAGACTATCTGAAGCAATAGAAAGATTTACATCTTCTTGAACATCAACTGATTCTAGTACTTCCTCTGAAGCCTCTACAACTTCTGATTCTGTCTCTTCAACTGATGCTTCAACTTCATCATCAGCAACTGGAGTATCTTCAGATTCTTCAGCCTTAACAGGACCACCCTTGTTATACTTCTTCATCATCATAGCAAAGATTTCAAATTGCTCATCTGAAAGATTTTCAAAAGTATCAACTTGAGCAGCAGCCTCTTCAACCTCCATACCTGCGTCAACTAAAGATGCCATTCTCTTTTCCTTCTTATCTTTTTCCTTCATATCGTGCATCATAGCTTCGGCCTGAGTTAACTTTTCAGTTAATTCAGCAATTGTAGCCTCTAATGAAGCAATTGTTTCCTCAGCTTTTTCAGCAACTGTTACATATGACTGTTTTTCAGTCTCAATATTGTCAAGGCTAGCCTTAAGCTCTTCAATTTGAGCCTCATACTCTTTAACAGAAGCCTCAGATAACTTTTGAGTTAGATCTTTAACTTCTGCCTTGGAAGCATCAAGAGCAGCCTTAAGCTCTGAAACCTCTTTTTCTAAATATTCTGACATATCACTCTCCCATAAAAGTTCAGAGATAGGATTTTCTACATAATTGGTTGATACATTTCCTTGACATAAAAATAAATCTTCTACATATGAAGCTTTACTGAACGGAAAATCTCTATCCACATTAAAAATGATACTATCTGGATTGGCAGGGTTCGCGACGAAACCTTTTCCGCTAAAAGTAATATTTTTTAGTAACCTACCAACTCTGTGATTTTGATATACACCATTACCACCGTAAGCACGCAAATGTTGGGTTAAGAAAGCGGTATTTTCACCTCTAGCAATGATATGATACTCACCATTTGGTGATTCAACCGCATAATCGAAGCCCTTAAAAATACATTCCATTGAAACGGCTTTTTCACCGTTTTGTATTTCAGTAATTAATTTTTCTGCCCTAGCCCTATATTCTGGATCTTGCCACTGTCTATAGATGACAGAAGCAACTAATATATGATATACATCTGGCAGATCATTAATGTCTGTATCTTCATTAATTAATTCAAAGTTTTTATCTACTGGCCAATTACCAATAATATTACCAACGATTTCTTTTTCATTATGTTCTATGTTTGTTGGCTTATATAATGGGGTTGACTTGGATACCCATACATCTTCTGGTCCAAAAACATCATCATTCTTATTCCATGAAGTACTTACAAGAATAGAGTAGACCTTAAAGACATCGTCGTCTTCAGCAGATGCTTTTGTCAGCCAATCGACCTCATCTCTTATATTAGTACTAATAGATTTACCTGGATAATCTTTATCTATCATGGTAGGCATAGTATAAGCAATAGAAGCATTTGCTTTAATTTGCTTTTCTAGACCAGCATTTATTTCTGCTTGATAAACTTTCATATCGACCTCATATAAGTTATAGGTGTCTTACCCATATACTCTACACCAATTTTATTTTGAGATATAGAAATCTGCATAATACGAAGCCCTAATATTTCTAATCTCGTCGATACTCAGCTTTCTATTTAAGTCAGCCATAGTATCATGAACCCATTTTTTACACTGAATTGAATGAGTTTGTGCAAAAGCCTTACTCATTGCATTGCTAATATTTTCTAATGTTAATTCAGTAAATGGTTCTAGATTCATTAGGATATTGAACTTAATTTCTTCTGCTTGGTCAAACTCTTCCGAAGTTAAGCTTCTCATATTACCCTTTGTAAATTGTTGTAAAATACCAGGATTCATAATCTCTGCAATTTTAAATTGAACATCTCTAGCCCATGTTTGTATAGAAGCCTTTAATGCTGGCTTGAATGTTCTTTGTTCTCTAGGACCAGTATCATTAGAATTTTTTGGTCTCCCTGGTTCACCAGTTTGAGTATTCTCTTCTGGTCTACCTGGAACACCAACACCCTTTTGTTTTTGCTTGGCTTCTTTTTGTCTCATAGTTAATACTGAGTCCTCTCCCTTTTTCTTTTCATCAAGCTGTAATCCAACTTCACTAGGAGAAGTAAGACCAGTTTGTAGTGTAATTTTCTTTAATTGGAAATCTTGATCTGCTTGATGGAAAGGACTAACTTTTTCAGTTTTCTTTTTGTTTTCACCATCAATTCTTCTATTTTCAATTTCTGGATTAGCCTTCACATATCTTTGAACAAATTCATCACTAAGAATATTTCTATCTGCCATAGATAATAAGATATTCATAACTGATGCTGGATCTTCTAAGTTCATGTAATCAAATTCTACAGTAGCAGGAAACTTAAAGCCCATGGATTTCTGGACCATCTTAATTTGCTCTTCCCAGAAATTTATAACTATGTTGCGTACATAATTAAGTCTTTCAGTAAGCGTTTTTAATGAGATGAAATTATTAGTTGTTCCAGATGCACCAAATGTGCCAGTTAGTGTTGGAGGAATACCAAGTGCTGCATAAATAGCCATGAGGGTTGGACGATATTTTTCTTCTCCTAAAAATCCTTGCACATCTGTGCTTGTTTCAATAAGCTCAATATCTGGTCCCCAAATAATATCTTTTGTTCCACCCTGAACATTTGCACCTAAAATACTATTAAGAGTTTGTGATGCAGATGGTGTTGGTGCAAGCTTATGCTCTAAACTACCTAGTTTCCACACACGAATCTTAGAAATAGCACCGTCTAGTGCTGCCTGATCAGCAAGTTTTAACTTTTCATAAAGAATTAGATCTCTAAAACATGCATATGTCATAGGGTCTGCCCATGTCTGCCAATCATCTTTTTTATAAAAATAAACAAATGTTTTATCTGGATCTAATAAAATCTGCTTACCATCCTTAATGGATTGCAATACATCTGGATGTATCTCAGATAATATTTTTTGCATATTAATATCAGAGCTATTAAGTAAATTATTAACATGTGCAGATAATGTCAATGGAATTTTGATAGTATATCTTGGATTATTTGTTAATGATGCAATAGGACCGCCTACTACATCAACTAGAAGTGGGTCTAGAAAGTTATATTTCCATGGTAATTCATTTTTACCGAACTTATTATTATCTGGAATCTGCATATCAATTGCTGCCATAGCACGCTGCATCTCCAAACGCTTCTTAGCATTTACTTTAGCAGTTTTCATTTTAATAACAACATTAGCTTCTCTAAAAAGTAAATTGCATAATCTCTCAGATACTGCCTGACCATCTACACGATTGAACCAGTTTTTATAAAAATTATCTATCTGCTTATTTCTATGGGCTAGCCTTACCCCTTGACATGCAAAGTCACCCATTAAATCAATAGAATTTCTAATAAGACCAATTCTTCTATATGCATATCTTGCGAAACCCATAATTTCTTTAGGGGTTGTTGGGACACGGTCACTTGGACGAAACCAATCAAAATCAGATTGATTGAGCCCTGGTCGGCCACTTAGATCTGTCGTAAGATTAGAATAATCTCTACGATAACTAGAATATGATCCCTTTGATATCATAGAATTTTGTAGAGCAGAACCCCATTCGGCAAAAGCCTGCTCCATATCCTTTTTAGATGACCAACTACGATATGCTGCTTCTGAATCTGACATATATTTTCTCCTCATTGGAAATAATAGGTATTGTAATACTGTTTATACTATACACCATTATATATTACTTCTGCATATCTTTGTTGACCATAAAACATGTTGCTGGATTATATGATTGGGCCCATTCGGGACCGACATACATTCTACCTTGTAGCTTTTCATTATTTTTATCTTGTCCGATTATCCTACCAATATTAACATATGTTGGTGCAGGAATAGCACGTTGCATAGATCTAGCTATCATATTAGCAATAACAAGTGCAGAATAACGGTCTTTTCTCATTCTACCTTTTTTACCTGTATCTAATTTAACTTCAGGAGTATCAAATCTTTCTCTACCATTGGCTGTAACACTCACTACCACTGTAGTAAGTTCAGTTTTAAGCTCTTCAATATCCATAACACAGTCTTCAAGAGTATCATACAGCTTCAATGCAGCAGAATCTCCATAAACGTCTTTGAGACTGTTGAATTGCATTTTATCTTTTTCAGTCATAAGAGAGAGTGTCACAGTGTCAAATCTAGGAAATAATAATACTTTATCTTCAATATCTTTTCT
>Ga0070753_1002369_pt1 | contig 10082 bp, 16 predicted proteins | sample VirMetDEL_Aug_31_FD_77441 | JGI IMG/M metagenome (GOLD analysis project Ga0070753, IMG submission 77441) | Aqueous microbial communities from the Delaware River and Bay under freshwater to marine salinity gradient to study organic matter... | ecosystem: Environmental > Aquatic > Marine > Coastal... | reverse complement strand
AGGTCGAGGGAGGTGCGCACCCTCGACGACCTGCTCGACGTCGCCGAGGTCGACCGTCGGACGTGGCGCGTCGCTCGATGGCGCGCGAACGTGTGGCACCAGGCCTCGAAGGCCGACGATGGGCGCGTCGTGGTGACCCCGCTGCATCAGGTGCGGGCTGACCTCGAGCGCAAGGTCATCGACCAGGTCGAGCCCCTAGGCGCATGGCACGAGCCGATGCCCCGCGACTTGTCCGCACCGACGAGCTCGTGCGCGGTCATCGTGCCGGACTCTCAGCACGGCTACCGGTGGAGCTCGGACAAGACCCACCTCGACCCGCTGCATGACCGTCGGGCGCTCGATGTCGCTACCCAGGTCATCGCACGACTCCGCCCCGAGGTCATTGTGCTGCTCGGCGACATGCTCGACCTCGGGCCATGGTCGACCAAGTACCCGCGACCCGTGGCGCTGCGGGACACCACGACGCCGGCTCTCCGTGAGCTGCATTGGCAGCTCGCCCAATGGCGCGCGGCCTCGCCCGGGTCGCGCATTGTGTACGTCGAGGGCAACCACGAGGCCCGCATCGCGCGCGCCCTGACCGAGAAGCTTGACGAGGCAAGCGTCACGATGGCAGTCGGTGCCGAGGCCCCGCTCGGGTCGGTGCCGCACCTGCTTGCCCTCGCCGAGCTCGGGGTCGAATACGTGGGCCCGTATGGCGCGGGCTGGTGGCTGTGGGACGCCGTCAAGGTCGTGCACGGGACGAAGCTGCGGCTGTCGTCGACGCTAGCAGACAGCACCTCACACATCGTCATGGGGCACATTCATCGGGTCGCTCGTCTCGGCAGGACCATCGACACCGCGTCAGGGCGCCGGTCCATCACGGGTATCTGCGCGGGCTGTATGTGCCGCACCGACGGCGCCGTGCCGGGCTACCCGGGCGCCCCGGACTGGCAGCAGGGCATCGGGCTCGCGTGGCGCGATGGCGACGAGGTGCACCTCGAGGCGCGCGAGATTCGCTCGGGCGCGCTCGTCTACGACGGGGTGACGCTGCGCGGTGCCGACCAGGTCGACGCCATCGCCGAGGCTACGGGCTATCGGGCGATGCGTCCTGGGTAGGCTCTCGGCCGTTCATCCGCGAACGGAACCGACGCAGGATGCCGGCTCGGTCGGGTGACTGGTCGACAGCGTGCCGCAGGGCTTCGAGCTCGCGTCGCAGCTCGACCTGGTGCCGCTCGATGGCTCGCAGGTCATCGAGGGCGGGCCCGATGCCGAGGGCGGGGCGTGAGACGGCGAGGCCGGTGAGCAGATCGCGCAAGTAGGACACAGGTAGACCGTATCCGCCCCGGGGCGCTGCGCTTGTCACGGCTTGTTTTGCGCGTTGTTTTGTCGTGCCGTTATGCCGGTCGTAGGTGCCGATACGCGCTGCCGTCGCAACTATTTTGCGCAAGTTCTTGCGCTGCGCCGTGGTGCCGCAGTAAGACGAAGTCGAGGCGCTCATCGCCTCGGACTGACAGGAGATGACACATGACTGACCTCACCTACTCGCAGGCTACGGCGCTCGCCATCCTCCGGAACGCGCACCTGGACAACCCGAACCAGGCGTGGCCACTCCACGGGCCGACGAGCCCGGCTCACTTGTCGTCCCTCCGGGCGCTGTGCCGCCTTGGGCTCGCGCAGTGCTCCCTCGGGGTCTACTTTCGCCTCGTCGGGGGTGCCGCATGAACCGCGACGACCTCGACTTCTTCGAGCTCGTGGGCGAGGCCTGCACCGGCATCGGTCTCGTCTTCGGCTTCTTCGTCTTGTGGGCCGTGCTGGGGGCGATGTGAGCAAAGTGAGCAACATTGCCTGCGACTACGCCGGGCATGAGATGGACTATTGGGTAGATTTTTGGTACGGCTATCTCATCCGCCTCGCCGAGCAGCGCGATGGGCGGTTGTATCGCCAAACGCGGCCCGCGCCCGTTCATGCCTCGCAAGGCTGGACGCTCGAGCACGAAGGCATGAGTCAGGGCGACCTTGAGCGCGTTGCCTTTGCGCTTCGGGCACTTGCTGACGCGCGCCGGTGCGCGAAGCGATGACCCGCCTTGACGCGCTCCGGTGGAAGGCCCGCGCGGGCGACCTCTACGACGCGCTGGTAGAGGTCGTCAACGCCGGGGGCCTCAACCAGCTACCCGTCGGGCTCGTGACGCGCACCTTCGACGAGCTCACCGCCTACGCTGTCGACTGTCACATCGACGAAAGCCCTACACCCGAACAGGAGACTGACTATGAGGACCAGTGACACCATCGCCGAGGTCGCCTCGGCCCTCGCTGACGCTACGGCGCAGCTCGAGAACATCTCGAAGGCGCACAAGGCGACCGCTGGCAAGGCCCGGTACACCTACGCCAACATCGCCGACGTCCTGCGCACCGTGCGCCCCGCCCTCGCCTCGAAGGGCCTCGCCATCGTCCAAGGGCAGGACATCACCGACGAGCAGGTCGTCGTCGTCACCCGCCTCGTGCATCGCTCGGGCGAGTGGATGGAGACCGATTGCAGGGTGCCGGTGGACCGGCAAGGCGGCATCCAGGGCACCGGCTCGGCGCTCACCTACGCGCGGCGCTACGCCGTGCTCGGGCTCCTCGGCATCGCCGCCGAGGACGATGACGGCAGGGCGGCACAGCAGACCCGGCGCGAGGACTTCGACTTCGCCCCGAGGAAGCAGCAGCGGCGCCCCGAGATGACCCCGGTCGAGCAGGGCCTCGCCCGTGACGCGCTCCGTCGGGCGTGGGCCGCCAAGCTCCGCGCCATCGAGGTCGAGTTCGGGTCTGACCAGGAGCGGGCCGGGGTGCAGGCGAAGCTCTTCGGGTTCGCCGATCTGGCCGACGTGCCGCCGAGCCAGTGCGAGGCGAAGCGGGTCAAGCTCGAGGGCGTGCCGCTCGACAAGCTCAAGCGCCTCGTCGAGGAGACCCGGCTGCGGGTGACGCTCGGGGCGGTGCCGACTGGCGAGGTGGCCCGTGGGTAGGGCATCGCGCGACAAGGGAGCCCGAGGCGAGCGCGAGCTCGCCAAGGTGCTCGGGGAGCTCACCGGCCTTGAGTGGCGCCGGGGCGTCTCGCAGTCCCGCCACGGTGGCGCCGAGGGGGCTGACGTCGAGTGCGTCGACGTCGAGGCCTGGAACGACTGGCACATCGAGTGCAAGCGGAGGAAGGACCGCGTCGACCTCCATGCCGCCATGGTGCAGGCATGCGCGGATGCGGAGGAGCGGGACTGTAGCCCTGTCGTCATCTGGCGCGTGGACCGGCAGCCGTGGCGCGTGACGGTGAGGGCGGGCGACCTGGCTATCGACACCATCTCGACCGGGCTCGTGGGCTGGCACCAGAAGAGCAGCGGCGGGCATCCGCCGCAGTGGCGGGCATGGGATGGCGAGTACGCCGCCCTCGTCACCCTCGACCTGCAGGCCTGGCTCGCGCTCGTCTGCTACTGGTGGAAGGTGAGTCGATGAGCTTGCGGGTACCTGACAAGGCCTCGGGGCGGTACGACGTGCTCGACACCCTGCGAGACGGTCGAGGGTGGTCGTGTGCCGAGCTCCGCGAGGACACCGGGCGCACGTTCTCGAGCATCGACTGCCTCGGGACGCGCCTCCTCCGCGACCAGCTCATCACGTGGACCCTCGACCCGAGCAAGCCCCGTCGACACAGCTACATGCGCATCACCGCCAAGGGCATGCGGTGGCTGTGGTGGGTCGACCACGGGCTGCCCGGGCAGGTCGATGACCTGCTCACCATGTTCCTCGAGCTGGTGGGCGACGGGCCGGTCGTGACGAATGAAGTCAAAAGTTATCGACGGGGGCGGGTGCGGAATGCGGCGCAGTCCCTCATCAGGCGAGGCTACATCGACATCGAGCACCAGCGCACCGGCATCGGGGGATCGGGCCCGTCAAGGCTCACCATCACCGACAAGGGCCGCGACCTGCTACGCTCGATGAGGGGGCTACCATGCTTCGAGACATCGACCAAGACGTTCTGCAGAGCTGGGTCGACGCCATGAGCGAGGGAGCGGCTCAAGCGCTGCTGCTGTGTATCCAGGGCGAGCGCCCCATCGGCTGGGCCGGGCTCGCGACCGAGGACGGCGACCGCTGCGGCCTCGTCGTCGTGGTGCTTGGTTCGGAGCTTGCCGACCAGACCATCGAGGCCCTCGAGAGCGTGCACGGTCGGGCCGAGGCCGTCGAGCTCGTGGGGGACTCATGAGCCGGCGACAAGATGCTCGGCACTTCGTCGAGGGACTCGATGCCCGACAGGTGAGCCGCGCGATCGAAGAGGTGCAGCGCGTCGTGCAAGGCCGCGTCTTCGAGGCGATGGCGGTCGGGGAGGACCTCGACGACGAGCTGCTCGCGGGCAAGCTGATGCGCGCGTGGCTCCGCGAGCAGGTAGGATAGACGACGCCCCGCCGAGCGGACACTCGACGGGGCGCGATGGAAGGACTGACATGAGCGCAGGAGGCTCGAAGTGACTCTAACACACGACTTGATACTTCGCCCCTATCAGGAGGAGGCGATAGACGCAGTCCGCGCTCGGTTCCGGGCGCAGCAGGACAAGCGCACCCGCACCGCCCTCGTCGTGATGGCGACCGGTGCAGGAAAGACCTTCACCGCGCTGTCCATGGTCGCCGCGACGCTGCAGCGCTCGAGCTTGGCTCGCGTGCTCTGGGTAGCGCACCGGGGCGAGCTCCTCATGCAGCCGGCGAAGACGTGGCGCGCGGTGCCGCAGCTCGGCAGCACCGGCGAGGCCGGCATCGTCCAGGCCGACCAGGACGAGCACGATGCCCGGCTCGTGCTCGCCTCGACCTCGACCATCGCCCGAGACCCGCTCGGTGAGGGCTCGCGGCTGCGCCGCATCTTCGAGGCCGGGCCTCCTTCGCTGGTCGTGCTCGACGAGGCGCATCACTACGCGAGCGACGGCAAGAGCCAGTGGGCCCGTCTGCTGCAGGCCCTGCAAGAGCTGATGCCCGAGGGGCGCGCCCTGCACCTGCTCGGGTTGACCGCGACACCGGAGCGGGCCGACCGGCGCGACTTGACCGGCACCTGGGGCGATTCGGTGGCGTTCCGGTTCAGCCAGCATCAAGCGCTCGTCTCGGGCTTCCTCGTGCCGCCTCGGCTCGTCGAGGTGCCCATCGTCTGGAGCGCGCAGACGGCGCTTGCGATGGAGGACAAGGACAAGCAGGGCGAGGTCGGCGAGATGCAGACCGACGAGCTCGTGCGGCACACCGCCCTCGAGATGTCGCCCTACAAGGGGCGCGCGGTGCTCGTGTTCTCGAAGGACGTCAAGACGGCCAAGCGCACCTGCGCTCGCCTGCAGCGCATGGGATGGCAGGCCGCCACGGTCATCGGCAAGGAGCACCCGAGCGGCTCACCCGAGCGCGAGCACCTGCTCGATGCTTTCCAGGCTGGCGAGCTGGATGCCCTGGTCAACGTCGACACCCTCTCCGAGGGGACCGACCTGCCCCGGTGCGACATGGTCGTCGTCGCGCGCCGGGTCACGAGCGTCGTCTCGTGGCAGCAGATCATCGGTCGCGGGATGAGGCTCCACGGGAATAAGCGCGAGTGCATCGTGCTCTCGCTGTGCGAGACACCGCACGGGCTCGAGTACGTCGGCGAGCTCCTCGACCAGACACCGGGCGAGGGTGGGCCCGGGTCGCCTCGCGAGCAGGTCGGGGGCGCGCGTCGCATTGCCGAGCTCCAAGTCGTGCCGGTGCGATGGGTCGAGGTGCATCCAGGCCGGGCCTACATGGTCGAGCTCGGCAGGTCGAAGAAGGGCACACCCCGAGGGCAGGTCTGGGTCACGAGGTCGAACGGGCGGGACTGGATGGCGCATCGGGTCATCCGAGACAGGCCATGGGATCCGCCGCAGGTGCGCGCCCTGATGGCGGCACCGGCATCGCGCGAGATTGCCGAGAGCTACGGGCGGAGCCTTTTCATCCAGTGCAAGGGGCTCGTGCACCGGGAGGCCGACTGGCGCGAGCAGGCCCCGAGCGACCGACAGCGCGAGGCTGTGTCGAAGCACGGCATCGTCGTCGCAGGCGAGACGGCGGGCGACTACTCCGACGCGCTCGCGTTGCACTTCGCTCGCCGGCACTGGCCGACCCTGCAGATGAGCCTCGCCCGATGAGGCTCGAACTCGATACCGCATGGTTCCGGCACGCCCGAGACCCGCGCCCCGTGGTGCGCCGCATCGAGTGGCCCCGCCTCGCCGTCGGGCTGCGGCGCTTTCGGCCGATGCAGGGGAGCAAGGCCGAGCGGCTCGCGACCTGTCCGCTCTGGTCCCCGGTGCGACTTCGACCAGGTGGCCGACGTCGACTCGCCGACGTGCTCGAGGTGACCGCGCTCGTGCTGGACTACGACGGGGGCACGACCGTCGACGAGGCCCTCGACCAGTGGGCCGGCTTCGAGCGGGTGGCGCACACCACGTGGTCACACCGCGCCGAGGCGCCGAGGTGCAGGGTCATCCTGCCGCTCGTGGCGCCCATTCCCTCCGACGGTTGGAGCGAGCTCTACAAGGCGCGCATCGAGGAGGCTGACCGGCAGTGCTGCGACCCGTCGAGGGCCTACTTCCTGCCGGCTATCGGTGCCGGGGGCCCGCACGAGGCCCGATTCGAGCCCGGTGAGGTGCTCGACCTACGCGACGAGCACGCGCACATCCTCGCCGAGCGCGAGCGCGCCAAGGTCAAGCGAGCCGAGCGAGCCCGAGCTCGTCGTCGACAGTGGGCGACCAGTCCCGAGGCCGTCGAGCGTGAGGTGCGTAGACGGCTACGCACCGACCCCGAGGCCCGTCGCATCCAGGCCGAGCGCCTCGGGGCGCAGGTCATCACGAGGCCAAGCGGCGAGGTAGCACGCCGCATCCCGTGCCCGTCCTGCGGGCGGGCGAGCTGCTACTACTACATCGACCCGCACCGAGCTCGCCGAGCCGTGTGCGAACATCAAAACTCGTGCGGGTGGCGTGGTCACCTCGAAGAGCTGGGGGCGACATGAGCATCTCCGACGACCTAGGTATTCGCCTCGTCACCGACGAAGAGGCCGAGCGGGCCCGAGCGCATATCGAGGCGCTGCTTGCGGAGGTCGAGACCCTCACCGCCACCGAGCGGGCCGAGAGGGCCTCGCAGCTCCTCGACGCCGACCTGCTGCCCGCAGCGTGCCGACTCGCAGGGCAGGAGCCGGCCTACTGGGCTGCGGCGCTGCTGCGGCTCCGAGCGGTGCGCGGGATGGCGAGGACGTGCGACATCCTGTCGAGCGCCATCAAGCGCCAGCTCACCGGCGAGGTCTCGGTCATCACCCCCGAGCGCCTCGGCATCGAGCCCGAGGGATGGCAGGCCCCGGCGGGCTGGTACGTTCAGCGCTCGGGCATCTTCGGTCCCGGTAGCGACGGGCAGCCCATGCAGGTGAGCAAGGTGCCGATGATACCCGTCGGGCGCCTCGTCGACGTCGACACTGCCGAGCACTACGCGCGGCTCGCGTGGCCGAGCTGGTCGGGCGGGTGGCATGACCGGGTCGTCAGAATGTCGAGCATTGCGGACGCGCGGGCGCTACTCTCTGCCGTCTCCTCGCAGGCCGGCGGCATCCACACCCGCAACGCCGCCACCATGTCGCAGTGGCTCCTCGACGCCCTCGAGCACAATGCCGAGACGATGCCCCTCGAGCGCGTGGTCTCGCGCTGTGGATGGGTTGGGGATGGGTTCCTTCTCGGCTGTGAATGGTTTGGGGATGAGGGCGAGGTCGCGCTGCAGGTCGCCCCGGGTAGCGGTGAGGAGCAGGCCGCGAGCGCGCTCGGCACCGCTGGCACCTGGGAGGCCTGGCTCGAGGCTGTGGACGTCGAGAGCCCCGACCTGCACCTCGCCGTCTACGCGAGCGTCGCGAGCGTCCTGGTCGAGCACTGCGGCACCGCTCGGGGCTGGGTCGTCGACTGGTCGGGCGAGACGAGCACGGGGAAGACGACCATCCAGCGGGTAGCCGCGTCGGTGTGGGGCGACCCGACCGACGGCGCGGTGCTGCAGAGCTGGAACACCACGCGGGCCCGGGCCGAGGGCCTCGCGAGCTTCCTCCGCAACCTGCCGCTCATCCTCGACGACAGCAAGAACGCGCGGCATCCGAGCGATGTGGCGGCGCTCCTCTACCAGCACTCCCAGGGTCAAGCCAAGGGGCGCGCGCGCCCCGGTGAGGGGGCGCAGTCCATCGGGCTGCGGAGGTCGGCGACCTGGTGCTCGGTGATGCTCTCGACCGGTGAGCAGCCGGCGGTGAGCTTCACGGAGGATGCAGGCTCGCGAGCTCGGTGCCTCTCGCTGACCGGGGCGCCGATGTCCAGCGATGCCGAGGCGAGGTCGGTGACCCTCGGGGTGCTCGACAGCTACGGTCACCTCGGGCGCCGCGTGCTCGAGCACCTGGTCGGCAACGTGCCGAGGGTGCAGTCGTTGTACGCACTGCGCCTCATCTACTACGTCGACGAGCTCGTCGATGCAGGCCCGGTAGCTGCTCGGCTCGCGGGGCTCGTGGCCCTGCTCGATGTGGCGCGCGACCTGGTCGAGGCCGTGGGCTACCCGCCCCGCCCCGGGGTGATGGACCGGGCCATCCAGGCCGCGAGGGATGGGGCCCGCGAGGCCGACCGGCCCCTCGAAGCCCTGCGAGCCGTCCTCGAGCACTGCGCAGCCAACCCCACGAGCTTCTACGGTAGGCACGAGACCGACCGACACGGCGAGGTCATCACACCGGCTCGAGGCTGGCTCGGGGCATGGCCCGATGGCTCGGGGCGGGCGAGCTCGTGGTCGGTCGCCGTGCTCGAGCGCGTCATCCTCGACGTCCTGCGGGCCCGGGGATTCGACCCCGGGGTCATCGACCGATGGGTTGAGCGAGGATGGCTGGCGAGGGACCGAGGAGGCTCGCGGCGGTGCCGAGTGCGCCTCGACCGGTCGAGGGTGAGGGCGGTCTGCTTCACCGACGAGGCCCTCGACGCCGCCGGCCTCGGTGACGCATGAGGACTTGTCCCAGGTTGTCCCACCCGTGTCCCACCCGAGGACCTCTGTCGATCCGCTATCTATGCACTTGTCCCACTTGTCCCACTTGTCCTAGGTAGGATCCCATCTTCATGAGGGCTCGCGTTGTTTCCGCCATCCAGAAGAAGTTCTCTACACACACACACCCTATGCCCGCAGACCTGGGACAAGTGGGACAAGTCGATTCCAGGCGGGTTCGCAGGTGGGACAAGTCGGTCCCCGAGGTGGGACACCCCGGGCACAACTTCACCAACAAGGCCGACCAGGTCGGCACAGGAGAGCGAGCATGTATCAACACGTCGTGGTAGTCGGGCGCCTCGGGGCAGACCCCGAGCAGAGGGGAGGGGCGGTGACGTTCTCGGTCGCAGTCGATGACCGGCAGAAGAGTCGCGAGACCGGGCAGTGGGAGAAGACCACCGAGTGGTTCCGCTGCGTCACCTTCGGACGCACGGGCGAGATCCTCGCCTCGGACGCTCGCAAGGGTGACCGCGTGCTCGTCGAGGGCAAGATGCGCACGAGCTCGTGGACCGACAGGGACACGGGCGCCAAGCGCTACAAGACCGAGCTCATCGCTCTCTTCGTCCGGCAGCTCTCGAACGGGCAGAGGGACGGCACGCGCTTCGAGGACACGCCCCCGAGGCGCAGCCCTGCCCCGGCACCGCTGGACGATGACACGCCCTTCTAGGGCGTGTTACGCTGGCGTATGCCTGTCCCGCCCCGCGCTGTCCGAGCTGCCGCTCGTCGAGGCCTCGAGCTCCGTCGTGAGCGTCGGCTCGTCACCGTCCGACCCGGCGGCACTCCGGTCGGAGTCGCGCGAGCTCGCGACCTCGCAGCGGGGCGCGACATCAGCTACCGGACGCTGCGGCGGATGGTCGCCTACTTCGACCGGGTGGTCGATTCGCAGGCCGAGGCGCGCGAGGATCCGGAGAGCCCGGCGAGCGTCGCCTTCCTGCTGTGGGGCGGGCGCCCCGGCTACGCATGGGCGCGCCGCGAGCTCGAGCGGCGGGGGCTGTGACCGTGCCCTCGTCGAGCCGCCTACCAGGCCCGTCCGCAGCGGTGAACCGTGGAGCGTGTATCCCGTGCCATCGGT
>Ga0070753_1002362_pt1 | contig 10096 bp, 12 predicted proteins | sample VirMetDEL_Aug_31_FD_77441 | JGI IMG/M metagenome (GOLD analysis project Ga0070753, IMG submission 77441) | Aqueous microbial communities from the Delaware River and Bay under freshwater to marine salinity gradient to study organic matter... | ecosystem: Environmental > Aquatic > Marine > Coastal... | reverse complement strand
GATACGGCAGAAGGTATTGGTCGTGGTATGGTTCCCGGCTCTACATCTGTTGCTGGTCGTAGAGCAAGACCTATTGGTCTCCAAAAAGAAATGTCTGATAACATCAAGGTTGAGATAGCAGAAGATGGTAGTGGTATCATCAAAGTAGAAAGCGAGTTATTAGGTGGAAAACCACTCATAGAACTGATGGAAAATGGTAGACCTATGGTTGATAGGGCTAATGTTCCAGAGCCTGCTTGGGCACGAAAAGTTACCAATAATGCTATTCGTTTTGATAGTGTTGAGGAGATGACGGAACTGTTCGGATACTTGAAGGGTGGTCTGTTCAAAGAAAGACTTGGTGCTATTGAGCCAATGAGAATGTCGCAAGCAGGCTTTGATGCTGCGAGCGAACCATTGGAGAGAAGGTTGAGAACAAGACAAGTCCAAACTATTTTTGGAACTGTGCTTGATACAACTCCTTTGGGAGAGCCAATAAGAAAAGCATCAGCAGCAATAAGAAAACAGTTTGGCTTTGACCCAAGCAAAGTGGAGAAGCAAGTTCCTGTTCCTACCCTCAGAACTTTGAAAGACATAAAGAATGAACTTGATAACATTCCAAGAGCAGTAGCAGAAGATGCTAAACGAATAAGGAGAGAACACCCAGACTACACACCAACACAAGTTCTCAACCAAGCATTAGAAGAAGCAACTGATGTAGTGATAGAGAAGTATCGTGTAAGGTATCAAGGTGGTTTGAGTGAAACACCTATCGGTAGAAGAATACTACAAACACCAGAGGGTGTAAAAGAAGTTGAGAACATAAGAAGAATAACCGCATCTATTACTCTTGATGATGGTGGTCTAATGGAAAGAATAATGACGGACACCTATGTCCAAGGTAAAGTTGGTCAGGCTCTCAAAGAAGAACAGGTTGCTGAAATGGTAGCCAAGTTCTTTGGAGAAGATGGTGCTACTATTGCGAAGTCAGAATACATAGACATAGCAACAAGGGCTTTACAGAACCAGAACAATAACTTCTTGGAAGCATTCAAGGAGGGAGTGGCCGAGGTAAGAAACAAATACCCTGCTCTCACTCGTAAAGGTTTCGGTGGTAAGATAAGCGGAGATAACTTCTCTGTCTACTTGCTTACATACTTGGGAGACCAAAAGAAAAATGTTATCTTCCTAAACAAGTTTGATGAGTTCGCAAAAGCAAACCCACACTTGGTTGTAACACCAACGAGACGGGGTGCCTATGTCCGTAAGTTTGGTCCTGATGTAATGGCTCAGATGTTAGATGGACTGGGAGCCTTCAATGAAGGTAAAAAGTTAGTAATGAGCCAGATACTACAAGAGGCTATGTCCGGACAGGCTGCGGGTTCTATGGAGTTTTTCAAAAGACGATGGGTCAAGGCTATGGATGACCTGTTCTCGGAAGGAAAGATAAAAGAAGGTAGAGGACTGAATGCTCTTGGTATTACAGAGTTCCTTGATGTTGCCGTCACTATGAATACAGTAAAAGAAGTAAGGATGATACTGACTGAGGTATTGGGAGACCCAGTAAGAGTAGATAAAGTTATGGAAGAAATGACTGACTTGATGGGAACTAACACAGCAACCGGTAAGTCATTCCAACTAAACAGAGACTTCAAAGAAGCAATGAAGAAACTCGTTATGGAAATGAAGCAAGAGGAAGTAATGAAACTTATGGGTCTGGAAACAGATGCTATCCAGCAATACCTCAAACAACAAGGTATCCCTTCCAGTCCATTACCAGACCTCAATGCTGCGAAGCCTGCTCTTGTTGCTTTGGATGAAAAAAGTTTTTTCCTTACAGACTTTATTGGAGCAGCAGAGATAAGAAAACTAAAACAAATGACTGCCGCTGGTAAGTTGGATGATGCTATCAGGTTCTACAATACCAGAGGACAGACAGTAGCAGACTATGTATTAGGTTCTCTTGGTCGTGTCTTGGAGACAGGAACACAGAACATCAAAGGTGGTATGCTTGGTGGGACACTTGCTCCTAATGGTAGATACTTGGGTGTGAATACATTTACCGCTTGGTCTATTGCTTCTGTTACAGCACCTTCATACACAGCATCCGCTATGTTGAGAGCCTTCCCTGCTATGCTACAACAGTTTAGCAAGTCAGCAGAAAGGTTTGGAACAGCAGGAACAGCAGGAGCCTTTGGTGCCTTTGGTGCTTTCCTTGACTTTATGACTGGTGGTTCTCCCTTGACTATGGCTTTATCTGGTGTTGCTGGTGCTGGTCTTGGTGGAACAATGGCTAAGGTATTGGAAGTAACAAGAGGTAAGAACTGGCGAGGTATGTCTGCTGTATTACACGACTACGGAGACATCAAGCCTAACCAAGTAGTGTTGACTACCATTGAGGGTAGACCTGTAACAGCAGGACAACTACACGAAATGCTTATCCGCAATAACATCTATCGTTCGGAGGTTTCATTTGAGTATGGAACACAGGTTCTACAAGAACTACAACGAGCATACCAAGTCACAGCAAAAGCAAATGCTGGTATCTCTGAGGTTGTCGGTCGGTTCTTGGATGGTGCCGGTGGTGGTATGATAGGTCGCAAGTCTTTCTGGAATGTTATGGCTGAGGAAAGTGATAATGCTTTCAGAACACAAGTGTTTGTTGATAGTATCGCTATGGGTATGACCGAAGAACAAGCAGCATTTATGGCTCGCACAGTTCTGTTAGACTATGGTGCTATCCCAGCAGCAGCAAAGCAATACCTCAGACCTCTGTTATTATTCTTTGCTTTCACCTCGCAGATAACAAAGGAAGCATTCCTTGCTTTCTTACGAGCAGATAGTTCAGGTGCTTCTAACATTGCGAGACAGATAAGACTGAGCCAGTCGTATGCTAAGGAAGAACGGACAGACATTCTCAACCAGATGGCTAACAGAAACCTTACAAGGTTGTGGTCATACTTCGGAGATAGTTTTGATGAATACCATACGATACACTATGGCTTACAGTCACCAGCGATAGAAGGTTTCTACAACTTTGTAGAGTTAGGCTTGTTCCTCAATGATGCTTTCCTTGATGATGACTTTGGGTTAGACCCAGACAGAGCAATAGCATTCAAAGAAAAGTTTGTTCTTGGTGGGAACCCTATTCTCAAACAGTATGTCCAACCATACATCGGAGCAGAGAGTGACCCACAAGGTTTCCTCACAGCAAGAGAAGCCATCGCTATTGAGCAGTCAGGTCAGATGCCTTATGCTATGAAGACATTTGGCTTGGAGAAGATAACAGACCCAGAGAAACTACGAGCAGGTGAGCCTACATTCTCCGGAGCACAGTATCGTTTCAAAGATGCGAAGGGTAAGTTGGCTTACAAGCACTGGAAGACTTTTACTTTGGCTATGGCTGTTGATAGAAACATTACAGACTGGGGAACCTCAGAGGCTATGCGACTTGGACTACAAGGTGGCGAGATGAAAAGGTTCAAGGGTGAGTGGTATCTGTATGCTATTGGTTTAGATACACCTATCAAAGCACCTAACTACATTCAGTTACAAGATAAAGTCAAAGCACAACAAATGAAAGAACTAAAAAGTTTCAAGAAATAGGAGAGACCAATGAAGAAACAAAGTGAAAAAATACTTATGACGGTAGCACCTGCTATCGTAAGACTTGGAATAAAAGCACTCCGCTTTTCCAAAGACGGCTTTACAAAAGATGAAGCCAGAGAGTTAGGAGCAGACCTGCTTACCCTTGCTCTCACAGTAATAGACTTAGCACAGGAGGAATAGAGATGCCGAAGGTCAATGGAAAAAAATACCCATACACAAAGAAAGGTATGGCTGCCGCAAAGAAGGCAAAGAAAGCAGCAGAAAAGAAACCGATGAAGAAGCCAATGAAGAAAGGCTACGGAAAGAAAAAGAAATGAAACAGAAGGAGGACATAGGTTATGTCGTTGTATCGCAACATCAATAAAAGAAAGAAGGCTGGGACAAGTAGAAGCAAGAAGAAGTCTACCATTGACCCGAAGACCTACGACAAGATGAAAAAAAAGAAAGGTGGTTTCGCACCAAAAAAGAAAAAAGGAAAGGGTAAAAAGTAATGGCTGGTTATGTAAGAAGGGCGGCTTATGCTACTGAGTTACTTGGGTTGAGTAAAGAGTTCACAACTTCTTACCAGTCCGGCACATACCAAGTAATAAACCTAAATGCCCAAAGCAAATACAATGCCGACTACGACAAGAATGGTTATGATAGACCATACTTCTCAGGCAACATACAACTTATTAGAATACGAGGAACTCATCTTGGTCCGAACCCTAACGAGGAAATAACACTCAAAGGGTATGCTGATGTGAATGGAACCCGTTTGATAATAGAACCCACCACAGCAATACTGGAAAAAGATGTGAATAGTATTACATACTCTGCCGTATTTTTAGTTGATGCTTGGTGGATAGCAGAGACAGATGCTATTTACTTTTGGATGAAGACCACATCTCACGACTTCACTCTCAATGAGATAGAAGTAACTTGGACGGAGTAATACAATGCCGAGAGTTTCATACAATACTGTTTATGCTTCGGCACCAATACCCCTTGTTCAAGAAGACCTAACACAAGATGTGGATGGTTCCACAGTTTTATTCTCCCCGTCAAGAGCATTCGTTATCAACAAGTTGTGGGTCTACCTCAATGGTGTCTTACAGCGACTTGATACTGAGGTAACAGAAAATACTGGAACCTCATTTACTATGGATACAGCACCGCAGAGTGGCGACATTTTGTATGTGGTGTATCAGCCAAACTAATAGGAGAAAATACTATGGCTATTCAAATAAGAAGTAACCAGATAAAACTGGCGGACGACTTTACCTTTTCGGGTCAAGTTCAAGTTCCAACCCCTTCGGCAGGGTCAGATGCCGCAACCAAGGCCTATGTTGATGCTGCCCTTCCGGACAGTTTTGACGGCGGTGATGGTATTGTTATCACTGACGGAGCAGGCACAGACACTATTGCTGTTGACCTTGCTACCGACCCCGGTTTACAGTTCACCTCTAACAAGTTGGACTTGAAACTTTCAGACAGTTCTCTTTTCAAGGACAGTCAAGGGGTTCGTGCTAAACTAAAAACAGAGAGTGGTGGTTCTCTGTCTGTTGATGTGAATGGTATTTACATCGCAGATGCTGCTATCTCTAATGCTAAGTTGGCTAACTCATCTATCTCAGGTAAGGCTCTTGGTCAAAACCTTGATGCTTTGACTGCTGGTGAAGGTATCTCTATGAGTTCTTACAATGGTTCTGCCGCTGTAAGTGACTTGACTGTTCAACTTGATGGTGCTACTCTTGCTAAGTCAGCATCAGGTTTGAAAGTTGCTAATGGTGGAGTAGATACAACCCAACTTGCTAACCAAGCAGTATCTGTTGCGAAGTTAGGTGTTTATCCTGCTCGTATCGGATACGATGGAGACGGTTCTCAAACTGTATTCAGCATCGCAAACAGCACACTTGCTACTGGTTGGGAAGATGGCTATCTTGCTTTCCGAAACGGTATGTTGTTGGAGCGAGTTGCTTCATCTCCATCTGGTCAAGACCAATACACTGTTGCTCAGTCTGGTGCTAACATCGCTATTACCTTTGGTAGTGCTCCTGCTACTGGTGACCGCATCAATGTTATCGCTATCCTTGTTGATGCTCCATAACATTTGTTAGGTAAGGTGTGGCCCCTACCATAAAAGGGGCATTTTTCAACAGGAGATAGGAGATGATAAAATGGTTGATACAGTTTTGGAACTCATTGCCGGTCCCACCGGTGGAATGGTTGTTGCCGCTCTCGTATTGTATGGCGGCTACAAGTTGGTTGTGTCTCATCTTGTCCCTCTTGCGAAGTCTTGGATAGAACAACACTTCAAACACATAGACAACTTGATGGAAGAACACAAAAAAGATAGAGAAGTTTTTCAGGAAGCCATACTTCACCTCACTGGAAGACTTGATAAAATAGAAGGTGATGTTCAAGAAATAAAGGAGAAGTTAGATGGCTAAAAGAAACTATGATAAGAAGAAGATGGCTTGTAATAAACCTCGCCCCTCAACAAGAACAGACAAAAAGAAAATGGTCAAGGCTTGTTCAGGTGGTAAGGAGAAAGTCATTCACTACGGAGACCCGAAGATGAAAATAAAAAAAGACCAACCCGCAAGGAGAAAGTCTTTTAGGGCAAGACATAAATGTTCTACTGCTAAGGACAAGTTGTCTGCTCGTTATTGGTCTTGTAAGGCTTGGTAGTTAGACCTTCATTTCAACACAGATGAGGGCATACTTTCCGTATTGTCCCTCATTTGTTCTTGTCCTGATAGTCTTTGTTCCTCTCGGCTCTACACTACCTGCTATTGGATGTTCACAACCGAGGTAAGCCATCGCATTCTCGGTAGGTATTTGGTCTTGGTTGTTCTTCATTTAGTTGCTCCTTTATTTTTTGCTTTATCCAGTGGGTCTTATTGACCTCGTAATGAAGTTGTCTCACATCTGCTTTCATTAGAAAGCCAGCCTTGTAGTCCTCGCATTGAAACTTCAAACCATAGGCTGTTCCATACTTATTCATCTCACCGAGACCAGCGAGATAGCATCTTTTTATTTTATCTACGAACATCTGTCCGTCATAGAAATAGAGTTCTTTACTCGTTTCATCATAATACACCATAAACTTGGGAGGGTGAACAAGGTAGTGAGCATAACCCATACTACCTGTGGAGTAAACCTCAGCCCAAAATGTAGATAAATGAGAAGGCTTCTCTGCCGCCTTGACCTCAACACTAAGGTATCTCAACTCGGTGTCTGTATCGCAGTCCACTTCGGTCAAGCCCAAGTCCCAATGACCATCTGCCTGTAAGAACTCTGTAAGCACACAAGCATTCAAGCCAAGTTTCTTCATCCACTCCGAGTTGGAACGGAGGAATAACATAGTTATCCACTCCGCTTTCTTTCCTTGATAAAGGAATGTTGGAAAATGTAACACTCATAGTCCCTCCTATTCCGTCATCTTACGGTCATCAAGTTCCTGACCTGTTAGTATTCTGTATTCCAATACAAGTGTCTCATAGAGCCTCTCCTCGTATCGTTTCTTGACCTTTGAAAAGTCAGAGGGGTTAGGTGTCCACCACTTATCCTTCTCTCCAAATACAGGTATCTTGTAGGTTCTGATGCGACCATTCTTGTATGTGCCGTCTTCTCTTACTTGATACTTTTTCTGTATCTCCTTTGGTAGTTGCTCATACCAAGCGACTGTCTTTTGTTTCTTCAAGAACCCACTGTTCTCTCCGAATACATTACTCATTTGTTTCAGCACCCAGTCCTCAAACTGTTCGTCTGTTAGGTGACCACTGTCTCGTAGTCTCCATTGTCGTTCGCCATAACTCATCTGTATGTTGCCTCCTGTTTCGTATGGTGTGATGTCGTCACCTGTGGTGATAGCCTTGCTCCAAGCAAAAGCCTTTCGTTCATCCTGTATCTGTTTCTTCATCCATTGATAGAACACCCATAATGTCTTATGCTTTGCTTCTTCAAAGGTGATAGAGGAAGATACTATCCTCTTTACTCTGTCTGCTACTGTCTCTGTATTCGTGACCATACCAGTCATAAATGCTGAGGTCATAGATAGTAATGCTTCTTCATTGTTACGAGCCATACCTGTTGAGAACATAGTATGTCCGTTCTTGATAAACATTCTTCTTGACTTGGGTAGTCCAAAGTTATTGGTGCTGATACAAGCAAGGGCATACCCAGCAATACCAACTCCGTTGTCTAACCATAGCCAGTTCATAAACTCTTTCTCATTTACCATAACCAACCCCCTGAGAAAGGGAAGGGAAGTTAGTTGTCTGTGTAAAGTAACCATAATAAAACTCCATTTGTTTTCTCCGTTGTAAAAATAATAATAGGCATACTATTATTGTAGCATAAATAAATAGTTCCGTCAACAAAAAAAGGAAAGTTTTTTTTATTTTTATTTGTTTATTTTTTTGAAAAAAAAAAGGAAACTATTTCTGAATAATACTAATGTTATGATGTAAGTGAAAATAGTTCCATCTGCTTCAACTTATTTAGATACAGATACTACTGAGGTTACTTACAAAAACACAATGTTTTATTGTTATTGTTATTTTTCATAATGTTATTATCCTTATCACTGAATGGTATTTAGAATGTAATAGTTTTAGATACCATTCTTTGTTTTCTATTAGAATAAAATGTAAAGTAATAATAAAAGATAATAATAATAGTATTCTAATAATAATAAATAAGAAAAAAATAAAATAAAAAAAGAAACTATTTCAGAATAATACTAATGTTATTATGAGAGAGGGAGTTAGTCTTATTGTAAAACTCTGTAATAGGCATAAAGCAGAGTATCTCCTTGTAATGTTATTTCATTCTGACTTCCTCTCTCTTGTAAGTTATTAGAAATAAACCTCCATTTATTGAATGATAAGCCTGAGTGATAGGGAACCTCCAAGTCCTTATCACTCTTTCTTATTTTCCCCTCAGAAGAAAAGTAAGGTTGAAACTACACTATCAAACTTTTTTCAAAAAACTTTCATTTCAGAGTGGACAAACCTTTCAGACTATGTTACATTACTATTACAAGGAGAACAAAAATGAAACAACCTCAATACCTTTCAGACCTAAACATAGGTGACTTACTCATTGTAAGAACAAATGATAGAAGAATAAAAAAGAATGAACTTATTATCTTTACTGGTTCAGAAGATAATGAATACAAGTTCATCAGACTGAATACAGGTGGAGAATGGAACCTAAAAGAAAGTAAAGATGACTTCTACTACGGACACTGGTTTGATACAGTGCTTGAAAAGTTAGGTTGAACCTTTACTCTCAAAAAAAAATAAAACTTTTTTCAACTTTTTACTGGACAAACTATTCATAACCAGTTACATTACTAACATCATCAATACAAACTTGGAGGAACGATGACTTACAACTTTACTAACAACAATACTATTTCTATCAAACAGAAAGACTACAAAGGTCAAGACAGAATGTTCAACTACGGAACAGGCTATGACTTCATACCTTTACAAACTACTATGATGATAGCAGATGCTAACACCTTTGCTACTGGTGCTCTATCAGGTCAAGGGTTTCTTTATCTTGGATGCTCTGCTACTATCCCTATGTCTGACCTCAAAACTATCTGTAACTATTCAGACCAACAGGCATTACAAAAGCAGTTGAAGAAACTAAACAAGAAGAAGCAAGACAGACTTGTAAAGCAAGTCAAAACAAATGCTGTTGATACATACAACATTTGTAAGTTTGCTTTCTTACAATGGCTTATTGATAACGACTTATCAAAGGCTATGTATGATGGCTTCTCCGAACCAAACTGGAATGATGTTTTGAAGATGGCTGGTGTCCCTGCTTGTAATGACTTATTCATAGGTCTTACCGAAGGTATGTTAGCACGAGGGACAGGACAAGACCACCTCTCACCACACAACTTTGGTGTTGCTACACTCAACCCAGTAAGAAACTATCAGGCTATGACTGATGCTAAACTTCTATTCTTTCTTGATAACATCAAGTCCAATGAACCAACACTATTGTGTGTTGTGTATTCAGAGAAAGAAAACTACTATGGTCTTGACGACATCAACTACTATGAGTTCTCTTATCTACCTAATGCTATTACATCAGTGATACATCCACACCAACAACCTATGTTTCCTTTTTGGAAAGCCCACTTGAAGAAGCGACTGAATGGTTCTATTCTAAGAGTGGAGAGCAACAAGACAAGTCAGAACGGACAAGACATTCAGATAGTCACCAATGTATTGGACTATTGTAATGGCTATGTTCACATCGTAGCACACCATCAAGACACAGACTACAAAGGTGTTACTATTGCTAATGGTAATGGTGAGGTTATCAATGCTCCTGCTAACCAGTATCGTTGGTGGCTTCCGTTAGACAAAGCAGTAGTAGGTAACTCAACCCTATCTCTATTGACCTCTGACTTTGGTAAAGAGGCTATGGACAATGCCTTTCTTTTAGAGTTACAACGAGATGAAATGCTCCGTTCAGCATCGGTGTTGCTTGCTCT
>Ga0070753_1002357_pt1 | contig 10108 bp, 10 predicted proteins | sample VirMetDEL_Aug_31_FD_77441 | JGI IMG/M metagenome (GOLD analysis project Ga0070753, IMG submission 77441) | Aqueous microbial communities from the Delaware River and Bay under freshwater to marine salinity gradient to study organic matter... | ecosystem: Environmental > Aquatic > Marine > Coastal... | reverse complement strand
ATAGTCTAAGCCTTTGTCTCCAGCGTACTTATCTTTCTGGTATGCAGAGGTGTAACGAGTTGCTGCTGGACGCTCCAAAGCTACCAGCTTATTCTCTACAGTTATTACAATAGTGCTGGTCTCAGGGCCTTCGTCAATCGTCATCTGGTCCATATAACCAGAAAACACTTCAACATAGTTGGCAGGACTGCCCATAACACCGAAGTATATCTTACAGACTCGGCCTTGGTACTGTGTTTGTAGGGCATGGCTAAGAAGACTTGACGGGATGCCACTCATAGTAAGGGTAGCCCCCCTAGCTGCTATATCGGCTGTCTCTTCGATAGCCTCAATCTGTAGTAAGGCACCAGCACCTTGATAGGTCTTGCTGTTGATGGTCTTGTCACCAACGCCAGTCCACAGGTATAGCTCACTAGGGGAATCAAAGAGTAGGTCAACAGCGAAGAACGGCTCAATCTCGTCAGCCGTCAACGCTGTCTCTACTACAGAGGTAAGGTCTCTGCTCATTTGATCTCAGCTTTAGCCGTTACTCGACCGTAGATCGCCAATGCACCACCAGCTACAGTGATACCCTGCATGATAAGTTCTACGATCTGTGCCTGAGAGGCTGCGTCAATGTTGACGCCAAAGGTTGCCAAGGTAGAAGAGGCAAGCATAAGCAACACTCCCCATACAGTCTTGGACATGAACCATTTCTTTTGATCTAACATAATATTCTCCTAAGAAATTTTAAACCTGTGTTTAAAGCGGATCACCGCCACGCCGCCATTATCGCAGCACCTTTACTGGCACCTTGGTCATGAGTTATTGTAATGGAGGTCGTGGTCCCGGTGGCGACGGTGGAACCGCCCCTACCCTGAGCCGCAGCGTCGGGAGCCAGATCCCAATCCTCGATACTTGTGCCGTTGTGGGTAACATCCCCGGTATCATCATTTGCATGCCCCATAACGGCAACACAAACATCGCCGACCTGTGTTGTTAGTGAGAGGTTGTAAGGCTCTTCAACGCCGGGTCCGATGGTGTCGGTGGCATACGGCGTCAGAGATGACGCACCACTAAGCGCATACACGCCAAAAGCAAGACGGCTGCCACCAGGCCCAGAGCTAAAAGTGAGAGAGCTTGGCATAGATGTGACTTCTGCGTTCATTCCGAAAACAGTAGCGTGTTCGTTGCCATCATCAAGGTTCTCATGCCTTGTGTAACTGTTGCTGTCGGCGTCCCCCAAGGCCAGAAACGATCCGTTATCTCCGCCAGCGGTTATTATTAGCGCAAAGCTGCTGGCGCTGGGGGCAGACAGGGAGCTTATGTTTACAGTGTGAGTTCCGCTCAGGCCTGATCCTTCGTTAAAACTCCCGAGAAATTCCAATTCCAGCGACACACTAGCAGCCGACGAATAAGACCCGATCAGGGCTTGCATCATAACCATTAGGTAAGTCCTACACCGGAGATTACGAAGGTGTTGGTGCCTACACAAAGTACAGTACAAAGGCCGTACTGAGCCAATGTTCTGTTGCCCGTACTAGCGACCCCCGCTTGTCTGAGTGTTACGCCCGTGCCTTGCGTGATGGTTTGGTTACTTGTCGAGTTGTTATAAATGGTGATTGCGTCTCCGGCAGTAAAGTTGGCTGTAGTCGAGGGGGGAACAGTCACCCCGCCAGTAGTGATGGAGATGTGCTTTCCGGCGTCGCTAAGAGCCAAAGTGTAGGCGGTGGTTTGGGAGTTCTGCGGAATATCCCGCACGTCGCCTTTACTGTCGGTGATAGTAGTCCCTGTGATGGCTGCTGCTGAAGCTGCGCCAATAACAGTACCATCAATACTACCACCATTAATATCGGCTGTAGTGATGGCTACAGAGCCGATAGTACCGCCCTCAATTTTATCACCAGAGATTTGATCATCAGCAAGGGTAAGAGTGCCAGCAGATACATTAAGGGTCTTGCCAGAGCCTACAGTTACACTGCCAGTGACATCACCTTCAATATTTGCTACAAGGGTGCCAGTTGTAACCGTAAGGTTTCCTGTAGAGGTGCCAGTTGCAGTTGTAGTGCCTAGTGTAAACTTGTCTGCCGACTCGTCCCACCCAATAAAGGCATTGTCACCTGAAGTGCCACGTTCAATAACTAATCCTGCGTCATTGAGCGCACCAGTAGTAAGCCCACTAGAAAGCTCAATTAAGCTGTCCGTTACAGCCAAGTTAGTGGTATCGACAGTGGTAAGAGCGCCGTTTATTGTCAAGTCGCCAGAGATTGTAGCGTCACCAGCTACCTCAAGGCCTGTGCCGTTTATGAGCTTTAGAGCATCAGGCGTAAGTCGTGCAGCTATCAGGTTAGAGCCACCCGCTTGCACCATAAACTCAAGCAGACCATCCTCTGTGGTGTCTGTGACATCAGAGGTCTTACCAGTAATCTTAGCGTAAATTACTCGCTGTCCTACATCGTTCTCACCAGTAAACTTAATCTGGCCGAGGTAATCACCGTCCGCAGGGCTGGTAGAGTCCTTACAAAGCTCGATAACAGGAGAAGCTGCCGAGCTAGTCTCTGTGGAGACGATCTTGAGAGAGGCGTCAGTAGTGCTGGTGTGGTTAATGTTTAATGCACCAGAAAGTGTAGCACCTGCAAACTGTGGAGTCTCCGTAGTTGCTACATCCTGCCCAATAGCGACAACACCATCAGTGATAGTTACACCAGTGCCACCTGTGAAATGCGCCCTAGTTTCAGCAGCAGAGGGTCCGGTATAGGTAAAGACGCCAGTACCACTGTTGTAGGAAAATGAGCCATCGCCCCCTGCATCAGTAGCGCTTACCTCTCCACGAACAGACGTAGTGAAGTCAGCAGGAGCAGCTTGGTTACTACCGTTGCCAAGGAAGAAGTTACCATTATTCAGGTTAGGTGTAGCATTAGCACGACCAGCACCAGTAACAATAATACTGCCAGCACTAGCGTCTGACTTAACAACCTTGCCAAGGTTCTCGATTAGGTTACCTTCTCCGGTAAGATTAGAGAGGGACGTAGTAAACCCACCACCGTTAGCTACATAGAGCGTATCACCAGCGGTGTAGGTGCTTGTGTTAATGCCCTTCAGGAAGCCAGAGACCACTACAACACCAGTACCCCCACTAGCGGAAATAGCCCCCTTAGTGACACCGATAGCTGGCATAGTGCTTGCACTACTAGCGTCAGCAGGGGCAATAGTGATGTTCTGCCCACTTACACCCGTCTGGTAGACCGGAGTACCAGCAGCAATAGCACTGGCCGTGTTGTTAGTGGCGTCTACTTGTACCGGAGGAATATCGTCAAAGGTCAGTTCACCAGCGCCATCTGTAACCAGAACCTGTCCGTCTGTGCCGTCAGAGATAGGCCAGTTAAGACCGTCAAGGACAATCTGCCCATCAGCATCAGGGGTGATAGCAATGTCACCACCACTGACACTGACAATGGAGTTACCGTTTACGTCTAGGTTGCCGCCAAGCTGAGGAGTAGTGTCCTCAACTACGTTTGCAATGCCACCCCCGGCTGAGGGGGCTTCTTCAATCAAGTTGCCTGAAGAGTCTACAGCCAGTAGTTTGGCAGCAGTCCCGGTGTTGTTACCTTGTCCGTAGGCTTGCAGCGTTACAGTGCTGCCTACATCTAGGCCATTCTTTACCTTAAAGTCTTTATCGTTTGCCATAGGTTCACTATCCCCTTGGGTCAGGCGTTAGTTCTTAGCGAGTACCAGAGAGGTCTGGAACTTAGTAGAAGTAGTAGAGGCTGGCGTTACCAGAATACGGACATTGCCAGAGTTGATGTCTACGTCATAAGTAGCAAGAGACGAGCCAGTCAGAATCTCACCAAACTCCGTAGCATAGGCAGTGGTGCCATCATGCGTCACAAGCAGCTTGGTCAGATGACGGGTAGAGCCTTGAACCGCTACTACATTAACCTCAGCAGACGCATAGGTGGTAGCTGAGAAGTTAGTTACCAGAGGGGTCTGAGTTGTAGACGTAGTGGTCAGAGTTGCACTGCGATGAACATGCTGCCCTTGAATGAAGTCGTCCGTTACGGTCAGGTCACTGCCAATGGTTACATCGTCTGGCAGACCAATGGTCAGAGTGTCGGTAGCACTAACAGCAACTTCTACTTCGTTAGCCGTACCATTAACAGTAAGGGTATCGCCCCCTGATACAGTCTGCGTAGTAGAGCCGTCAGTAATGTCAAAGCTAGTGCTGATTGCAGCAGTACTAGCCGAAGTGATACGACCTTGAGCATCTACAGTGATAGTAGGAATAGCTGTTGCGCTGCCGTAAGTACCCGTAGTAACACCCGAGTTAGGCAGGGAGTAGGTAATAGTCCCGCTACTCTCAGCTACGTCCAGATGACCGGACGTTGCCGCAAAGGTAGCAGTACCGCCAGAGGTAAGGTTTGTGGTGGTAGAACCGTCTGTGACGCTGATAAGAGTGTCATTAGAGGTCAGGAGGTCATAATAAGTGGTGCCAGCACCGGATACGTCATTAACTCGCCAAGTATCAGAAGTCTCATCCCAGATAAGGAAGGCGTTGTTGGCCGTACCACGCTCAAGCTCAAGACCACCATTCTGACTTGGGGTGCCAGTCTCATCGGAGTTCAGCACAAGAATGCTGTCACCGATAGACACGTTGTTTGAGTCTACAGTGGTCGTCGTACCTGTTACGGTCAGACTACCCTGAATAATCACGGTGCCATTAGTGCTATCATCGCCAGCAGGGTCGATGTAAAAATCACTTGGGCCGATAATTTTGCCTGTACCACCGATGGTCAGGTCATTGGCAATAGTGACATCGTTGGGAAGTCCGATGGTTGCCGTTGAACCCTCGCCGGGAGTATGAGTAACCTCAATCTCGTTGGTGGTGCCAGAGACGCCAGAAACGTAGTTACCCGTGGTATGCGTACCAAGAGTTACAGCATCGTTCGCAATGTCCAGAGTAACCGCTGCACTCTCAGTACCAGAGTTTGCTACAGTGATACGGCTACTACCCGCATCAGCAATAGTGGCAACATAGTTACCAGTGGTCATTGTACCAAGAGTAACAAAGTCGTTTGGTAGAGTGCCAGTAAAGTTGGCTGCGTCTAGGTAGTAACTACCATCTTGTCCATCAAGTTTGTCTGAGTTAAGGTTGGTAACTACAGTACCGCTAGAGACAGTAAAAGGGGCCGTACCAGAAGCTAGAGTAGACTTAATCTGGTCGGTAACCTGAATAGTACCATCAACCTGAAGATTGTCTGTATTGTTGTCAGTAGTCTTGTTTACCAGAACTCGGCCATCTGACTGTAGCCCATTCTTGACTACGAATTTTTTGTCTGCCATTAAATTGTCCTCGTTTAAGGCTTAATGAGTGTCTTTAATACTTTGAAGTTTGTCGAGTTTGTAGAGACGGGAGTTGCATCAATATGGACAAAGCCTGATCGAATAGCTGCCTCGAAAGTTGCGAGCGGGTTAGAGCCAGTAAACAAGTTACTGTATTCGGTCGTGTATGCGCTTGAGGTATCATGCACTACACTAAGCTGACTGACTTGAACCTCTGAGGTTGCATTGTCTTTAACTTGAATGATCAGCTTACCAGAATTAAAACTAGAAGCGTTAAAACTTGCCACAGAGGTTGCTGTGGTAGTTGTAAGGGTGGTCTGTTCAGCAGAGGTCTGCTGGATATTGTTCACCTCAATGGAGTCTACAACAGTGTCGTCTGCTGTAAGGTCTCCTACGGTGATCGCATTAGTGGTTGTGCTACCACGGCTAGTGACATCATCAAGAGTATCCGAGACACCAGAGACGTTGACAAAGCTGAAGGTGTTGTCACCATCAGACTGAAGCACTCGGCCAGTCTGAGCATTGGAAGTGTCTACATCGCTAAGGCCAGACAGGAGGGTAGTGCCAACAGGGCCTTGTGGGCCAGTGTCACCTTGAGGGCCTGTCTCACCTCTTGGGCCTAGGATCTCAAGCACAGAGAGGGTAACTGGACCCTCTGGCGTAACCTCTAGATTGGCATTCTCGACAGTGAGAGAGAGTTCGTACTTTGCCATTAGACCCTCGTAATATCTTTGATTACATTGATCTTGAACGTCTCAGAAGAACTGGTCTCGTTGCTGCCATCAATAAGCTGTACGTCACAGTCATACTTGCGAGTATCCCACTCTGCTGTAGCAGTGGAGGATGCAGACAACTGGAACTGACCAGCAGCGGCGTCAATCAGTGTATAGGTCAGGCTTCCGTTAAAGTTATCAGTGGTCAGGAGAGTGTCTGTAGAGTCTCTCAACTGACTGGTGATTGTGTAGTTGGTGATGTCTACCGCAGAACCATCCCTCTTTAGCTGGAAGGTAAGCTCTAGGGTGTCACCCTTCTTATGAGTGATAGTTGTCATTTTATTTTCCGTCAGTTATCTATCAGCCGAGGCTTAACAGTCTGTTCTGGCAGCATTGACTGCGCCTCATTAATCTTGACCACTTCATTGCGGAAAGACTCTACCGCCGCCCCTGTTTGCCGTTGCTGCTGAGAGTTCTCAATCGTAAGGATGGGTAGCCATGCCATAGCACAACCCCAGTCATCTACCTCTTGTCCAGTATTCGGGTTTGTCCCCCTGAGTTGAATATACCAAGCACAATCCAACTGTCGGCATGGCTTGAACTTGTCGAGTGGGCAATTCTGTTTGGGTTCAATCTTCATTAGTCTTTTGTCGCTATAATAAGGTCTACATACTGAACGCCTACGTTCACAGAGCCAGACCAACCGTGATTGTGGCTACCACCGCCACCTGTGTTAGATGTACTTCCTGATACACTTAGAGAGCCAGAGGAACCCGTGCTATTAGGAACTGTAATCGTAAACTGACTAAAATCACCTTCATTGGGGGCCTCAGCAACTGTACCGTCACGCCCTCCCGCAAAATCGCCATCAAAACGACTTACGGCATAACTGCCCCCTGCGATAGAGTGACTGTGGCTTGCGGCAGACAGATTACCGTCGCCGTGATCGTGGCTGGGAATCTGGCTTGTTGTCAGGGTGTGGTTAGCCACACTACCACTAACAGTCCTCGAAGTAGCAAACGCAGTTGTAAAGGCTACGCTACCACCTGATCCGGCTGTGCCTGTAACAACACGAAGAGCTTTGTTGTTATGGCTAGTAGTGTCTTTCGTCCAACCTGTCGGTGCGGCTGTCTGCTGAAACAGCATCTTAGTGCCAGAAGGAACCCCACTAGAGGCTGCTGTCGTACTAATCTGTACGCTGGCGGAACCGTCAAAAGTAGTGGATCCGGTTACATCGCCTGTAAGCTCGATTGTTCTGGCTGTAGAAAGCCGAGTAGCTTCGTCAGCAGTGCTTACGGCGTCGTTGACCTGAATGTATTGCGTGCCACTCCAACGGTAAATATCATTGTTTGTCGTATCTACATAAATCTTACCAGTTTCACCTGTGGATGGGAAACTAGCGACATTGGTATATTCGAGAACATCGTCTACATAGCTAGGAAGCTGGTTGGTCGGGACTAATCCACTACCGTCAAGCTCTGCAACACCGTTGTTGGCCCCCTTAAGTGTGGAGGCTAGATAATCGCTGGCGCTAAACCCTAAGTCACCGAGAGTAAGGTTACGCTGCGCCAGACCAGTCGTATGCCCATAATCGTCTACAGTCACCTCACTGATCACAGCAGCCCCAGTCAGACCAGAGATAGACGTAGCAGAAGATACATCTTCGTGGTTGATGGTGATGGTGCTGTTAGTGGCTTGGTCTGTGGTAAAGCTCCCACCGCCCGTCAGGACGTTACCAGCGGCAATAGTCACCGTGGCATTGTTTGGTGGGGTAGGGGTCAGAACGCCTACTGTGAAGCCCTGAGACCCTGCCAGCGTAGCTCCTATGCTCGTTCCTGCAAGGGTGCCAGTCAGAGAGACATTAGCAAGAGGGTTTCCAGAAATGCCGGTCAGTGTCAAAGCGGCCATTATTAGTCCCTCGTAATATCTTCAATAACAGTGATCGTGAATGTATCAGAGGAACTAACTGAGTCTGGCGTAGCAGAGGTGTCGGTAAACTCGATGTCTACGTTTAACACACCTAGAGGCCAGTCTTCTGTAGCAAGCTGCCCTGTAGGCAAGGCTGCATAAGCGGCCTCAGACTTGAGGTTAAACTCACCATTTGCAGCGTTGGTGATGTTGACGCCACTATTAGTCTCGTCCCAAGTCACCTTTAGAGTGCCAGTAGCATCTCTGGCTTGCGCTCGAATATCGTAGTTGGTGAGATCGACAGCAGCATCAGCGCTGTCAGTCAGCGTGAAGTTAAGCTGAAAGGTATCACCTCGTTTGTGGTTTATATTCGCCATTATACTACCTCAACAGCATCAAATGAAATGCCATAAGCGCTGGCATTATTAATAGACCAAGAACTGACGTTAGACGCTAGGCGGAACACGCCAGTCGGAGACTGGTGGACAACCGAAGTGCCAGACGAAACCACACTTCGCATATGCGGCCAGATGTCTACGGTTGCATCACCGTTAGAGTCTAGGTTTGTGTCAGTCAGAACTTTGTGCAGGGTACGGTCGGAACCTGTACCAATCTGGATGTAGTCACCCGCCCGTAGAAAATTGGTCTTAGCTGGACCTGTCCCCTTTGTCAGGTCTACAGTATCGTCGCCGACAGCAGTAGCAGACCCAAGGGTCACAGAAGTAGCTGCAAGAACCGTACCTCTCGGCGTAGCCATGTTAGGGTCTCCCAGATAGAAAGTCCCCCGGCGACCTTTAAGGGATAGTAGGAAAGCTACCCACTCCTCAGCAAGGTCTTTGCGGACAGGAGGGATGGAAATTGAGGCTTCCCAACGCTGGCCCTGATGCACCACAGTCTGTTGCACAAAGGTGAAGGGGGACTCGCTGACAGCTACTACGTTGTTAGCTCGTAGCTCAATCTGCTCGATACCTATTGTAGTGGGTATTGAAAGGGGATAGGTGATAGCCATTAGCTAAAGACCCTTCGCATTTGACCGCCTCGTTGGCGGGAGTTTACAATCTGAGCCTCGGTCATTTTAGCAATGCCCGGTGCAGCCTCAGCAATAATCTTCTTGACAGACTCATCGCCGTTAGCAGCAAAGTTGAAGCTCTGGTGGACAGTTACGTTGCCACCGCCTTCTACGCCCAGCTTACCTCCAGCGCCTCGCTTCAGTGGCAGAATAGCCTCTGGACCTGCCTCACCCATGAGACCAGTGCGACCACCAGACATGCCAAACAGCGTTGGAGAGTTGACTACGCCGCCATATGCAAATGGGACCACGTTGCCATTGTTGATAGCTGCCCCGTTAGCTGCCGGGAAGAGGTTGCCCAGCAAGCCACCCACTACACTGCCGCCAACGGCGGTCGGAGATAGCGCATTTGTGAGAGACTCAATCAAGGGCTTCCAAATCAAAATCTCTAAGATATGCTCCACAATAGCAATACTCATCTTCTTGAAGGCATCGCTGGCAGTCTCAGTGCCGCTTGCAATATCCCTAAAGGCACCAATGAAGCTGTCAGACAACAGACCAGCAAGCTCAATCTGTCGCTCAATCTGCTTTCTGTTTTCTTCTGCTGCCGAGGTAATGTCAAAACCAGCCCTTGAGCCTGCCTTCGGCATCTCAGGCCCAATAGCTTGGCCATAGATCGACGCAGGCAAGGTTTCTTTAGCTGTGCTTACAATTTTACGCCTAGCTTTCAAAAGCTCTTCTGCGGCAACTTGCTCATCGTTAAAGCCCTTCAGACGTACCTTAAGAGCGTTCTCAAAGTCCCCCATATACTTCTGTAGCTCAAGGGGGTTCATCAACTGGGATTGCAAAGCACGTTCTGCGGCGACAGCATCAGCAATCATGTTTTCCATGCTGATTGCTTTGCCTGCTTGTCCAGCACTCATGCCAGATTTTAGAAGCTCAAGTCTTCGAGTAGAGTTAGAAAACTTTTGCTCTAGGCTTTGGTTAATACGGTCTCTGGCTTCTTCCAGACGTACAATCTCGATTAAGAAGTCTTTTTGCTTCTCTACTTCAGAAGTGTTCTCTTCTTGCGCAGAAACTACATCTCTAAGAGTTAGCTCAAGTTCTTTCCCGTATTCTACCAAAGCCTCTTGACTTGCCTCACTAAGCCCAAGGTCTT
>Ga0070753_1002352_pt1 | contig 10116 bp, 10 predicted proteins | sample VirMetDEL_Aug_31_FD_77441 | JGI IMG/M metagenome (GOLD analysis project Ga0070753, IMG submission 77441) | Aqueous microbial communities from the Delaware River and Bay under freshwater to marine salinity gradient to study organic matter... | ecosystem: Environmental > Aquatic > Marine > Coastal... | reverse complement strand
GAGTTGCGTATAAGGGTGAGCAAAACATGATTGAGTGGGATGGTTTCGAACTACGAGAAAACGGATACAAGAGATTCATGGTAATAGGGAGGTTGTGATGCGCAGATGGAGAATGTACTTGTTGCTGTATTGGAACATGTTGTTGAAGAAATTAGGATTGCGTAAAGACAAGGATGGTCATGATGGTTTCATCTACTGATTATGTCATTGGAGAATCACATGGGTTTCATGATGGCGCTATCTCAGTACTGAAAACAGATGGTAGTGTGTACTTCGCAGAACATTCAGAGCGTCGATCTGGCATCAAGCACGATCCAGATCAATACTTGCATGGTTGCTTTGTTGGTCCGTTGGGACATGCTAGAAGCGCATTCTATGAGAAGCCACGCATCAGACAAGTGAGGCAGTGGATAGCCGGTGAGAAGGTACGCCCAAAGGCATACGGGTATGACGCATATATCGGTCACCATTGGGCACATGCTGCTGCCTCATACTACACAAGACCATGGCCCGTGATTGAACCTGTTTGTGTTGTCATCGATGCTATCGGTGAGTTTGACACGGCGTCTATCTGGTACAAGAAAAAGAAGGTGTGGTCAATGAAGTACCCGACTTCACTTGGCCTATTCTTTTCGGCTGTTACTCAGTCAATTGGTCTACAACCAAATCGAGACGAACATTTGACTATGGCACTCGCGGCAACACAACAACCATATGACAAGCAACTGACCAAGTACATGAGTGAACTGGTAACAACTAATCTTCACAAAGGATTACCAGAAGAAGATATCACCTTTGGTCGTTCGCGTGGTCTCATGGCAGCAACAGCACAACAAGTCTTGGAAACAGAAATCCTAAAGATCATGGCCATTGCACGTAAGTATTCAGCACACTTATGTTATGGTGGTGGTGTGGCATTGAACTGTGTTGCCAATAGCAAGGTGCACGAACTGTTCGATGACACTTGGATTTTTCCTAATCCTGGCGATGCCGGTGCTGCATTCGGTGCTGCCGCTGCATATCTGGACAAGCACATTCCAATGATGCACAACTTTTGGGGAATGAACATCATAGGTGAACCAAATCCAAAGGAGATTGCCAAGCACATTTTAAAGCACGGTATTGCTGGCATTGCCAATGGTCGTGGTGAATATGGTCCGCGTGCATTGGGTAATCGTTCGCTAGTTTGCGATCCGAGGGGGGAAGTACCTCAGAAGGTGTACACAATCAAGCAGAGAGCGCCGTACAGCCCCTTAGCGCCTGCTATCCTAGTGGAACACTTCGACGAATACTTCACCGGCCCACAGAGCGCCTATATGAGCTATGTGTGCAAGACTAAGAACAGCGACCACATGCCAATGATCAGTCATATTGATGGTAGTGCACGCGTGCAGGTAGTCAAACCCGACTCACCTAGTATTCTACGCAAGGTGCTTGAAGAGTGGTATAACCTGACAGCATGTCCCATCCTGATAAATACTAGCTTGAATCCCAAGGGCAATCCGGTTGTCAACATACGCAAAGCAGCAGATAGTTTTGGAGAGAAAGTTGGTATCAAAATCTACTAGAAAAGAACTTGTGGTTGGCGGTTGTAGCATGATCGTAGACTACGTTTCTTATAAAAACAGACTTGTTGCCAACGGGATGAAAAGGTATCACACCTTATCTGCATCTAATGAAAAGGTAGAAATGAAGTGGGAAACCACCGAGCCATTTGTAACTATGCCACAACTGGTAGCTGATCATTATAATATGAAACTCATCGATCATTCTCTTTCCGGTGTGGGCAACAAACAAATATTTACCAAGGTGAGTGATTATATCCTTCAAAACTCCAATAATATTGGTTTGGTTGTGGTTGGCTGGTCTGGTATATCTCGCCTGGATTTTGAAACTGGTTATATAGAAGAGACTGATCGCAATTGGAAAACAATAATTCCATTTTCATATACTGATATGGATGTCAATAGAGATATGATGAGCGACGACGACCACTACGATTTGTTTGTCCAACTTCATAAATTTGGTGCTGTGACCCCTGATAATGACATCAATAATTTCTTTCGCTATTCTGTTATGTTGGATGTCATTTGCAGTTATTTTAATGTCGAGCTTGTTCAATTTTTTTCTCTGAGACCGATCGCCAGAAACGCACATAATAACATTAAGAAATTCATCGAAAACCCATTTTTTGACAAAGTAAATCACATGAATTTCTATGGCTGGCCGGTTTTGAGCGAATTAGGTGGAACTACAATTGCGGCATTCAGACTTGATGATCCTGAAAAATACTGTTATCCCAATGGAGATACACACCCAAATGAATTGGGACACCAAAGGATGATGAAGGAACTGGTGACATTCATCGATGATAGGGGGATATTGTGAATACATGTTCGCATATGTGGTCTGGTATGTTTATATCACCAGATGGTGGTGTGCGCCTATGTTGCGTTTCGAGGGAAAAATTCTATAACAAGGAAACCTTCATCGATGAGATAGATGACTTGCAAAGCTTTTACAGATCAGAATACATGAATGAATTGAGACGAACTGATATTAGGAAGTTGGATCTTTGCACATCATGTCATCAGAGAGACAAATCTGAATCACCGTCTCTCAAAAAGATGATTGATGAAACATACGAGAGAGTGGACATCACACCAAGTAGCGATTGTTTGATTGAACACTTAGAGATATCTTTCAGCAATATGTGCAATCAACAATGCTTGATGTGTTGCAGCGAATTCAGTTCGCGTTGGCATGCATTTGACATGAAACATAAGGGCGGAAAATTCAATCGATTGCCAATCAAATACCGAAATTGGACAAGCAACGAGAACTTGGAGAAGATTAAGAGGTTGCTTGGTTCGTTGAAATACTTAGTAATCAAGGGCGGAGAACCGCTTATTCAAAATGAGGTTAAAGAACTCCTAGAACACATATTGGAAGAAAATCCACAAATGCGCATCAATGTTGTCAGCAACATGCAAAGCACATCCCAAGAAATCTTGGAATTGATAAGCAAGTTGAAAAATTTGGAATTGACTATTAGCGTTGACAGCACGGGAGATCATTATAATTGGATACGCGGCGGTGACTTCAATCGAACCATGGAGAACATCAAATCGTATGTAGAGATGTGCGAACATCTTCCAATGTTTGGTTATGCAAACACACTAAATAGTTGGTCCATGTTTAGGTTGATTGATGATATAGAAATCATGGAAGGGTTGACGCGAAGCATCACAGGAAACAGAGACATCACACCTTGGTATAACATACTACCTGTTATTGGTCCTCGATATGCTTCTCCTTTCGTATTACCACGCGACGTGCGTATCGATTTCGTACACTCGTTCGAACGAAAATTTGGTATCATTGATAGCAACAGCAAGACTTATGGATCGTTGTGCTTGAATCATCTCGACACGATAACCTCGTTTGAAAATGAATTATTCGACAACTTGGTTGAGTTGGATGTTAAATCAAAGGAATGGGAATATGAGATAAACAAAATTAGGAGTAAACGATGAAAGAGTTGGTGCTTTCTGGTTGCAGTATGACAGCTGATTATATAACCCACAGAAACAAATTGAAATCATTGGGTGATGGTTATAATGGTTTTGATGAATCTCTGCAAAAATACATACCCATGGAATGGAAAATTCTGCATAGACACTCAATTCCTGTAGAAATAATAGGCAAGCATTTTGGGTTGAAACCCATTGACTTGTCCAACCCTGGTTCTGGTAATCTTCAGATATACAACAGACTAGCTGATTATGTTATGCGAAACCACAGAAATATAGACTTGGTGATCGCATGCTGGTCTTCCTTTATGCGATGTGATTTGGAAACATGTCGCGGTAGCATTATTAATCCTGAATACACAACGCTTATTTACTCAGACTACAAAGAATATCATAGAAGCGTAGAAGATTTGAGAGACAAACATCACATATGGAAGATGCTAATCGACCATGGATTTTTGTTCGCAAAAAAGGACATCGATCAGTTTTTCAGAAATTCAATTGCACTCGATGCATTGTGTAAATCATATGATATCGAATTGGTGCAGTGTGCTTCAATAATGACAGCCCCCCTTCCAAGTGGTTTTATAGAGACGTTCATAGATCACCCGTTGCATGCTGAAATTAACAAAATGAATTTTTATGGCTGGCCGATTTTTTGGGATCTTGGTGGTAAGGGATTGTTTAACTTCCTAAACAATGAAGGATTTATATCTGAGTTTGATAAACATCCCAATAAGCGAGGGCACGAGTTGGTGTCCAAGAAATTGATAGATTTCATATGTGAAAGAGGGATTTATGAGAAGTGAATTAGAGTACATTTACAGCGATGAAAAAAAGCCTACCAAAATGGTCGTGTGGGATCTTGGACGACGTTGCAACTATGATTGTTCATACTGTACTGGATGGATGCACAGCACCACAGCGCCGTTCAATAAGCTAGACAAGTTCAAAGATACGGCTGCTTTCATCGATGGGTACTATTCCATTTACGAACAGTTCCACAAAGTGAAATTCCGACCAACAATCTCCTTCACCGGAGGCGAACCAGCAGTCAACCCCGACTTCTTTCCACTTGTCGAACACCTAAGAGAAGAATATCCACACTGGCAATTGAACCTCACTACCAATGGTACGTGGTCGCAGAGGCGCGGAAAATTCCTATTCGACAACATGGATAGCATTACCGTGTCGTACCACTGTGAGGGTAATGACAAGCAACGGCAATTGGTGCGAGACAATCTCGTTTGGATGCACGACAAGTTCAATAAGAACCGCCTGAAAGTGAATGTCATGATGCACATGGACCATTGGGAAGATTGCATCGATCTGATCGAGACGGTGCTGAAACCTCATGGTATCAAGTACATTCCACGCACGATCGGTGACGATGGGCGCAACCGTTATGAGTGGTTCGAAGATATGGATGGCGTCATGCGCCGCACAAGCCATAAGTACACCGATATTCAAATGGAATGGATCAAGGGACATTGGCAACATGAGAATGGAAAGGTGGGGGATAGAACCGAGCTAAGGAAGGCCATAGACGGCGATGTGCGCAAAATTGGTAGACCATGTTGCGGTGGGCGCTGCATGACTGTAAAGCGCAATACAGAGGCCACTGAGAATGATTCTATGTTCATCGACCAGTCGAATTTTGAAGGATGGCACTGCATGGTCAACTGGTTCTTTCTACACATCGAAGAGGATAAAGATGTTGCTTACCACCATCAAACTTGCATGGCAAAAACTTCAGACACACCTGAAGTCGCGATTGGGCCTCTACTACAGCATGTCACTACTTTCACTCCTAACCGTGGCCCTATTTGCAATCTTAGTCGGTCTGCTCTATATCTTGCGTGGCTAGAAGAGAAGGTTCATAAAGAAGGTAGACCACCAACAATGGTGTGTCCTAACAAGCATTGCGGTTGTGGAATCTGTGTTCCTAAAGCAAAGAGCAGTGTTGATTTCGATATGCTGACAAGGAAATACATCAATGGGTAAGAATTTGCTTTTTGTTAACGTAAGCAAGAATACCAAAATCATTGACACTAATATGGTTTCTATGGACCAAGAAATTATAAATAGACTAAGAAAAATAGGAAAAGGCGATGAAGAAACAGAAAATGTACATATACATACCGAGTCACGCGGAAGTTCTGGCATTAGCAAAAGACGACAATGGTCACGCTAAAGTCAGGGACTTCGTTGGCAAAGAAGTCTTTGAAGAATTCATGAAGCAAATCAACATACTGATCGATGGTGCTGGTGTAGAATTGGCCAATTTCAACGTGGCATTCATACCATTTGCCAATACATACCACATTCAAGATGTCACGTTTAGGTATGGTGGTTCCAGAACCATCACTACTGCGAAATCTATATATAACAGCGACGTGAAATACGATTGTCTTTGGGAGCATTTATGATGGGAAAGAAACTGCTATTCGTCAATGTGAGTAAGAACACTCACATTTTTGTTCATCAAACAGCAGAAGCGGAGAGATTTGGTCACACAGTCTATAATCTAACAGATGTGTTGAAGCCAACACACAGGACACTAAAGCATATCGAGCACGTACCAGCCCCTCACACGAGAGAGCGATACATCGAAAAAATAAAGAACATGTACAAGCGTCTCGAAATAGATTACATCTGTACTCAGTGCGAAGTTCTTTATCCAATTCTCGATGATCTGTGCAGAGAAGGATATTCTGTTTTGCCTAAAGTGGGAAGAGATATAGACGAAATCACGAACAAGGAATACTTCAGCTATTATGCGAGAAGAATTGGTCTCCCGGCCCCCGATGACTTCATTCCAACGGATTTAGAAAGCTTGTTGAACTTAGGTTTCGATAAACCAATTTTTGTGAAGCCAACTAATGGAACCGATGGAACAATCAAGATGCACCTGACAGCAGATAAGTATTCGTACTTTGATTATTGTCGTTTCGATTCTATGAAAGCATTCATCGATAACTTGGATAAGAGCAATTATGTTGATCGATTTATAAAAACTCAGAATGAAGGAATGGGTTTACCGAGCGGTAAAGGCGTCGATGGTATTTTAGGAAAACACATCATTCAGGAATGTATTGCGAGCCAATATTACTTTTCACTCAACGTACTAGTTGCTGATAACAACATCAAGTTCACGCTAATATTGAAAACGCAAAATGACCACGATATGGAGATCTATTATCTGGACAAAGAACAAACAGAGGTCTTGAAGTTCGAAAAGGATGATAATAACCATGCTAAGGCACGAGACTTTTTGGGTAAAGATGTTTACGAATCGTTCATGACTCAGATAACAAAATTGGTGCAAGATGCTAAAATAGAACTTGCTGCCATTCATGTTGCGTTCGTCGAATTCAGACCAAAAAGATGGTGTTTGCAGGATGTCCATTTTCGTCAGAGTGGTTTATTACCAAGGATCGTCAGAGTGCCACATATTGAAAAGGATTATGATCCACTTAGCAATCCGTACTATGATATCTCTTATTTGAGAGATGTCTACTACGACAGCATATGGGAGTATGTGTGATGCAATACATGACTGGATGGGAAGACGAGTTTAAGATAAACAAAAGTGCTTACATCAAAATTATGGACGAAACCCTCAATCAAAAACAAGAGACTGACATAAGTTTCCTCGAAAATTCTCTTTCGGAATTACACGACAGAGATTTTGTCATCGCATGTGCCAGCGGCACTGATGCTCTTCACATATCATTACTGAGCTATGGTATTGGTTTGGATGATGAAGTTCTTGTAACCGATTTCTCATGGCTTTCTAGTGCATCTTGTGTTGCTATGGTTGGTGCCATACCAGTGTTCTGTGATATCGACTTAGAAAGCTATCACATGTCTTTGGATAGCATTAAACGCATGGTTTCGGATAAGACGAAAGCGATTGTGTATCCACACCTATTTGGTAACATGTCAGACACAACAGAGATAGAGGAATTCTGTGCTGAAAATGATATCATATTCATTGAGGATTCATGCCAGTCCATAGGTTCAAGCTATAAAGGGCGGATAGCAGGAGCCATTGGTGATGTCAGTACATTGAGCTTCAATGCAAATAAGAACATTGCTGGTATTGCCGGTGGTGGTGCCATCATGACAGATGATTATGAAATTGCTAAATTTTGTCGAAAAGCAGTAGTGCACGGTAAAGGGGAATTCCTTGGGCGCAACTCCAAAATGTTGCTGTTCAATGCACGAGTTATTGATTACAGATTACAGAGCATATGGGAATATCAGACGTGGCGACAGAAAAATGCCGAGGTTATTACAGCGGCACTCGGCAAACATATACCAAAGCTTTTTCGTGTTCAGAACGATCCAAATGTAGACCACAACTATCATAAGTACACTGTAAGATTCCGAAATGTGATAGAGAGAAACAAGATGCGCAATGCTATTGGCGCAGCGGTACATTATCCCGATCCAATATCATCTTTTCCTATGTGGAAGGACATACCACACAGAAAAGATGATACTGTGAATGCACGATTATTGTGCGATACTATCATGACATTACCGCTGCATCATTATACAGATACACAGAAAGTTCATGATTTAGCAAATCTATTCTTGCGGGTGGTTGATGACAACTAAGAGTTATTGCGAGCGAGCATTCAACCACCTACATTCGCATGCTAGGGGGATGTACAAACTATGTTGTCATGCCAATCCAAATGTTAACATAGCAAAATACACCACCAAGAACACACGACCATTTGATTTTTTCTTTTCTGATGAAATGGAACAAATAAGAAATGACATGTTGGAGGGGAAACTAATCGATGGATGTGAATACTGCTATCGGTTAGAGGCTGATGGTATGAAATCACCAAGACTCACTAACAGGTTATACAGCAACATCGAACCTCATAGCATCGGTGTTCAAGTGAGAATATTTGGTTCTACATGCAATCTCAGTTGCTACATGTGCTTTCCATTCAATTCGTCAACCAAAAATAAGGAAATACAAAACATCGACACAGACATATTCGTCAAACACACCGCCGATTTTTATAGAGTTGATGATGAAGCAACAGCGGTTTCTGCAAAAGATGTTCTGGATAATTTGGAGTGGATTGATCACATCACCATAATTGGTGGCGAGCCATTTGTAATGTCATCCCATTGGGAATTTCTGGATCAGATACCAAAGGATATGCGAGCAAAAATTTCCTTGCGATACCAAACAAACCTCACAACACTTCATCACAAAAAATGGCATCTGCTTGATTATGTTGACGACTTTAAGAGCATTAAACTGTTCGTATCTGTAGATCACATCAAGGATCGATTGGCTTGGATTAGATACCCAATCGATGTCGATGAGTTTGAAAACAATCTAATGGAATACAAACAGTACATAGAATCCATGCACACGTGCGTTGGCATTTTGAACGTACAGGACATTCCTGAAATCGTTCGATACTATAAAGACAACTTCAATTTGACGGTTGAGATGAGAAATATTGTACAATACCCACCGGAACTATCCATCAAGAATTTATCGGATATGGACAAAGTTAAAGTACGAGAAATTCTCAGCGGCGTTGACGATGTACCAGATGTCGTTTTTCATGAATTGAGCAAACCGCGCGTTGATAGTGAATATGAAAAGTGCATTGATTACATAAAACAACTCGACGCTAAAAGAGGGACGCGATGCTTTTTCCTAGATGCATGACAGGTAGAAAGACGTTTGTCACATGCCACGGTTATGTAATGCCGTGCTGTTGGTTAGAAATTCCAAGATATGATTCCGATGGTAAAGTCAGAAATGAAGATTGGGAGTTGGTTGAGAATATATTTTTGCGCAAATCGTTTCACTTGGAAACGAAATCATACCGCGAAATTGTTAGCAGCGACGAATGGCTGATGGCATTAGAACAGCTTTTTGTGCTAAAGTACCATCCGTGTAAGATGAAGTGCAATAACTTCTTTGTACACGAAGGCAAGATAACGCACGATGAAATTGTCATCAATGACATGGTGTTGAATGGTGAAGTCAACACTTCCAAAGATATGAGCGTCTTCAATCAACACTTAGTAGACACTTGGGATGTGAATGAAATCCAAGTTGAACTCACCAATCGGTGTTCATTGAAGTGCTCGTATTGTCCAAGAACAGTAGAGAAGTTGCACAATTCGGATTTGCCGATTGCCTGTATCGAAGATGTTCTGATGTCCAAGAAATGGGACATCGTTGATGATGTTGGTTCATATGGCGACAGCATATTCTATAGACACTATCACGAATTTTTGAAGATACTAGCCAAGGCAGATGTCGTTTCGTATTTTGCTCATTTTGCTGCTACTGGACGCAACAAGGCTTGGTGGGATAAGACCATAGATTTATTTGACGCAGTTGTTAAGAGTGGCACCAGGATAAAAATTCTATTCGGTATTGATGGACTGGAAGATACCAGCAAGATGCATCGCATTGGTCAAGACTGGAATGAAATAACGCATGCTATGCGTAGAACCAAAGAAGTTGGATGCGATCCAATATGGCAGTTCATACCAATGAGATTCAATGAACATCAAATTGATGAAG
>Ga0070753_1002347_pt1 | contig 10126 bp, 7 predicted proteins | sample VirMetDEL_Aug_31_FD_77441 | JGI IMG/M metagenome (GOLD analysis project Ga0070753, IMG submission 77441) | Aqueous microbial communities from the Delaware River and Bay under freshwater to marine salinity gradient to study organic matter... | ecosystem: Environmental > Aquatic > Marine > Coastal ... | reverse complement strand
CCGTTCTGGTGCGCAGCTCATCCCACTGCTGAACGGCGGCTCTGATGCCTTGACCAAGCTGGGTTTTGGCCTCAGTGCTGAGTTCACAGAAAAGGCGCAGCTGTTTAACGACACGATGGCCGGGATCGGCCGCCGGTTTAGGGAGATTCAGCTGCAAATTCTTGACTATTTTCTGCCGACGTTCCAGATGATTGGCGATGCATTCGCTGATTTATTTCAAGGCAGCAGCGGTGATTGGAAGGCGTTCGGCGCATTGATTGCTGGTGTTCTGCGCGGCGTCGGTGCTGCTGTCTATGCAACGATCGCCGGCGTCAGATTTCTAAGCCGCGTGATCGGTGATCTGGTTGCCATTGCCGACGCGGCACTAAAGCGTGATTTTGGCAAGGTCGGTGAGATCGCAACTAGAGGTCTTAAAGAAACCGGCGCGCAGTTCCAAACTGACAGGCGAAACCTCTCGCAGCTCCTCGGTGGCGGCTTGGCAAATCAGCGCCCAGATCGCACGGGTTACTCGCGGCGTTTGATGGGCGGTGCATTTGACGTTGAAAACCTGCTGGGCGATAAAGCAGCCAAGGAAAAAGCAGTTGCAGACAAAAAAGCGACTGAAGAGGCCGCCAAACTGGCCGAAGCGCAGCGCAACGGTTATATGGCTTCGCTGTTGCAACTGCAAGTTTCTCGATCAGCCTTGGCAGTCGCGAAAGAAGCCGACCCATTAAAGCGTATAGAGCTTGAGTTTGAAGAGCGCAAGCGCCTGCTGATGGTGGAATATGCGCAGTCAGCTCAAAATTCTTTGACAACTTCTGAAGATCTCAACATTGAACGTCGGTTGGCAATTGATCTTGATACTTTGGCGATTGACAAACAAAAAGCACTGGCTGAGGCAGCAAAGGAAACCGGCAAAAGTTTCAAGGAATCCTTTGGCGACAAAATGGAAGAATACAAAAAGAGCCTGGCTGATTTCGGCGGCCAAGCTGCTGGAGTTGTTATCAATGCATTCCAAGGAATGGAGGATGCGTTGACTGAGTTTGTCACCACTGGCAAAGCTAACTTTGCTGATTTAGCGCGAAGCATCATTGCGGATATCACCCGGATCGCTATCCGGCAAGCAATTATCAAGCCTTTGGTTGGGGCATTGTTCCCTGATGTAAAAAGCGCAAACGGCAACGTGTTTGCAGCGAATGGGATTGTTCCATTTGCCAAGGGCGGCATTGTTGACCGGCCGATGATATTTCCCTTTGCCAAGGGCATTGGATTGATGGGCGAGGCTGGCCCTGAAGCGATCATGCCCCTAAAGCGCGGGCCTGGTGGCCGGCTTGGCGTTGAGGCTTCTGGCGGCGGCGTGCAGGTTGGCTCGATCAATATCAGCGTGCAAAATACCGGCGAACGACTAAGCCCCGAAGCTCAAAAGCAAATCGCCAACCAAGTGCAAGGTATCGTTATGGCAACGCTGGTTAATGAGAAGCGCAGCGGAGGCGTTCTGCGATGACTGCTTACATTACTTTGAACAATATGCCGATCGCGCTTGAAACCAGCGCGCAACGCGGCAGCCGGTCGCAGCGCGCGCAGTTTGGCGACGGCTATTCGCAGGTGTTGACTGATGGCCTTAATGCTCAAAATGAATCTTGGTCATGTTCTACGGGCCCCCTTGCGCTCGCTGATGCCTACGCGATTGAATCTTATTTGCACAAACAAAAGGGCCAGGCATTTGAATGGTTACCCCCAGATGCCACCAAGGAATTTACCGCTCAATTTGAGTCGGGCATTCTTGATTTGGGCTACACAGAGATTTCGTCTCTGACGCTGACCGGCTATACCAGGCCGACTGACTACACTGCCAATTTCTCAACCGGCCGACTGACATCAGTCACGATTTCAAACCTAACCGACGTTTCAGTATCTCTGACTCTTTCGGCCCGCAACTACATTGTCGAGTCAGGTTGGAGGTTTGACTACATTAGCCCTGTTATCGCAAAACTTTCCTTCACGCTTAGGCAGGTCTATATATGACCCAATCACCCCCCGTTGCTCAGGCTTACAAAACTCAGCTGCCTGAGGTTGTTGACCTTTTTACGCTTGATATTGCGACCCTGCTGCCTGCTGGGTCAACGGACCAATCAATCTATCGATTTTGCAATTGGTCACAAACTGATGGCACTAATGTCGTTTATGACGGCAACACTTATACCGCATTGCCCTTGCAGGCGGAAGGGTTTGAGCTGACCACTAGCGGCAAACTAGAACGGCCAAGCATTGTTTTTGCAAACGTCGGCCTTGCAATCACTGGGCTAACAAATACCTATGGAGATCTGGTCGGCGCAAAAGTCAGCCGGATTCGCACCTTGACGACCTATTTAGATGGAGAGCCCGGCGCAGATCCAGATGCCTATTGGGGACCTGACGAGTGGGTTGTTGAGCAGAAAACCAGTGAGAACAAACTTGCCGTCACGTTTCAGCTGACAATCCCGTTTGACTTAGAAGGTCGCGCACTGCCTGGGCGCCGGTTGTTGCGCGAGCAGTGCCAATGGGTCTACCGCAGTGATATTGGCTGCCATTACACCGGCACAAGTTATTGGAACGCCAATGATGACGTTGTAGTCAGTGCCGACGATGATGTATGCGGCAAGCGCTTGACCAGTTGCCAACTTCGTTTTGGATCTGGTTCAAGACTGCCTTTTGGCGGTTTTCCTGGTCTCGTCGATTCTCAAGGCTGATGCTTTCTCAGTGGCAAAATCCGCTCTCAGCTGAGCAGCGGCTCGCAATACGCACACACGCGGAAGCAGCGCACCCGCAAGAAACATGCGGTTTTATCTTGACCGATGGCACCGTCGTTGAGTGCGAAAACACTAGTGATCAACCTGACACATTTACGATCAGCGCCCAAGACACAGCCAACTATTTAGATAACGCGCAAGCCTGTTGGCACAGTCACGCCAATTACAGCGGTTTCAGCCCAGCCGACATCAAAGCGTGCAAGGCATTGAATTTGCCCTACGCAGTTTGGGATTGCGGCGGCAGTGAAGCATTCTGGCTTGATCCCAGGCAAAATGCTGGGCTGCTAGGACGCCCTTGGAATTATGGCGTTTATGACTGCTATTCAGCCGTGCGCGATTGGTACAAGCAGCAAATGGGCGTTGGCATGGGCGATTATCCGCGCCAATACGAGGGGGAATGGTCAACTCGCGGATTCACTTACTTTCAAGACAATTTTGCAGCTGAAGGCTTTACGCATATTCCGACAGGCTCAGGCTTGATGCGTGGTGATGTGTTGCTGTTCAAAATCCGCAATCAAGAGGCTTGCAATCACGTCGCAGTCGTAGAAGATCCTGCAGCAAACCAGCTTTACCAGCATTTGGTCGGCAGATTGTCCGGCCTTACTTCCTATAGCGGATATTTCCGCGAAAATACCTGCATGGTTTTACGGAGGGCGATCTGATGGTGACGGTCCGGTTGCTGGGTGAAGCAGGACGGCGTTTTGGTCGCCAGTTCAAGTTGGCGGTCAAAACCCCAGCCGAAGCTGTTCGTGCGCTTTGCGTTCAGATCCCTGGGCTGCGCCAGTATCTGCTTGATTCCCAAGAAAACGGGATTGTATGGCGAGCCGTGACAGAGCAGCCTGAAGGGCTGACTGAAGACCAGCTGCTTTGGCCAATGAGTAAAAGATTTGTTCTTGCCCCTATTCCTGCAGGCCGCGGCGCCGTGGGCAGAATTGTGACTGGAGTTGCATTGATTGCATTTGCGATTGTCACCGCAGGCGGTGGGGTTTTTGGTCTTGGTCTTGGCTTTGGCTGGCAAACCGCAGTCGGCATCGGCCTGACTGGTGCAGCCATGATCTATGGCGGCGTCAGTGAGTTGCTAACGCCGACGCCCAAAATGCCAAACGTTGCCAACGTTGGTGGCATTGGCAGCGGCGCCACTGCTTCTAGAAGTCTCGAAGAGCAGGAGCGCTCTTTCACCTTTGATAAATCCAATGCAAACACTCAGCAGGGCGAAGTCGTTCCAGTGCTCTACGGTGAGCGCATCATCGGATCGCTGCCGATCTTGAGCTTCGGTCTGGAACTGCAAAACACCCTCTGATGGAAGACGCAAAGCAATTGCCTGAAATCAGCGGAGCTGGTGGTGGCGGCGGTGGGCAAACAGTTGTCCAGCAGACTGTTAGCCCAACGGTCTATGTCACGCCTGTTTCACGGCAGCCAGTAGAAACCGCAAACAATCTATTTTCTGTCGCGTTTGCTAAAACCGTCTATGCATTGGGCGAGGGCGAGATTGAGGGATTTCCTAATGGTATCGAGAAAGACGTTTATTTAGATTCCACCCCGATCCAAAACGCCGACGGCACATATAACTTCAGCGGCTACACAATTGATCACCGCACTGGCACCGACGAGACTCAAACGCCGATAACTGGTTTCAGTACAACTGAGAATGTTGTCGGTGTTAGCACGGCTGTCACCATTGCCAATGGTGCAATCACTCGCACGATTACGGACACAGACGTCGAGCGCTGTCGAGTTATTATCAGCCATCCAGCATTGCAGGCGACTGACGTCAATACAGGCGACGTTAATGGCACGACGGTGCGCTACAAAATAGAAGTCTCAGCAAACGGCGGACCATATTCCACAATTGATGAGCCGATCATCAGCGGCAAATCAAACAGCCAGTTTCAGCGGGCCTATGAATTTGACTTACCTGGCAGTGGCCCATGGAGCGTAAGAGTCACGCGCATTACTCCCGACAGCACAACCGCTTATCTCCAAAACAATATCGTCTGGCAAAGCCTTGTCGAAATAATTGACGAGAAATTTGCCTATCCAAATACTGCGCTCTTGGCGATCAAAGTTGATGCGCGTACTTTCAACAATATCCCAAATGTTTCCGTAAAACTTCGCGGCAAGCGCGTTCAAATCCCAAGCAACTACGATCCCGTTTTGCGCAGTTACAGCGGCATTTGGGACGGCACCTTTCAAACAGCTTTCACAGATAATCCAGCTTGGGTGTTCCGTGACATCGTTGTCAATGACAGATTTGGCGTGGCTCGTTATGTCCCAGGTATCTCAGTCGACCCCTGGTATCTCTATACAGTCAGTCAGTACTGCGATGAGTTGGTTGACAACGGTATTGGTGGAACTGAGCCACGATTTACTTGCAACGTGTTTTTGCAAAACGCTGGCAGCGTCTACGAGGTCCTCAATGGTCTCGCTTCCTGTTTTAGGGGGTTAATTTATTACAACCAAGGCAAACTCTTTCTGTCTCAGGATCGCGAGCTGTCTCCAGTGCAGCAGTTCAGCGAAGCCAACGTAATCCAAGAGGTTGACGACTCCGGCCAGGTTACGGTGCCTTGTTTCACTTACACCGGCACCGCGCGAGGCGCTCGGAAGTCGGTTGTGTTAGCCAATTGGGACGATCCAAACCAGTCCTATTCAAGCGTCACTGAGTATCTGCAGGATGACACCCTTCTGGAAAATTTTGGCTACAACCCCGTTGATCTCCGCTTATTAGGCGTCACGACGCGCGGCCAAGCATTACGCGCGGCTAAGCATACGCTTTTCTCGAATCGGTATCTAACCGAAAAAGTTAGTTTTCGCGTTGCTGCGGAAGGCTTGGCAGCTGGCGTTGGGGAAGTTATTCAAATCGCAGACCCCCTGAAACAAGGCCAGCGTTTAGGCGGACGCATCCGAGAGATCAATGGCAACAACCTCAAGCTTGACGCCGTTTTGAATCTAAGCGGCGCAATCAGTTACACCTTGACGGTGGTGGTGCCTGATGGCGAGCGCGTCACCAATCCCGATGGCACATTCACGCTGCGGCCGAAGCTGACAACGCACAACATTCTCAGCTCAACGGCAGCAGATGGAGATCATGACGTAACAACTACGGTCACCGTTGATGGCAGCGTCAATTCTCAAGTCAATGCGTTGTGGGTTTTGGAGTGGTCAAGCCTTGAAGCGGCTTTATTCAAAATTGTCGCCGTCACGGAGGCTGAGCCTCTTATTTTCCAAGTTGAAGCTATTCAATACAACGCAAGCAAATTTGATTACGTCGATAACGATCTGCCAGTCGCCATTCCTAAGGATCGTTTCAAAGTAGAGGCGCCGCTTGAGGTCACAAGCCTTGCGGCTCAACTTATCTTCAGCAACGGTCGCACGCAGATCCAAGCGACTTGGTTTTCACCGCAGCGAAATGGTGCAGATGACATCTTGACGCGGGGCTATCGCTGGCAATGGCGCGATTCAAACGCGACGCAATGGAGTGACATCAGAGAGGTAAGCGTCACAAACGCAACGATCAGCTTGCCGGAACACGTTTATGGGAACACCTATGAGTTCAGAGTTGCAAGTTTTGACCGCTTGAACCGTCAAAGCAGTTTCTCGACTGTGACCGTTTCAGATTTTGAGGCTATCCCAGATATTTCTGACGCCGATTATGAAGCGATCGTCCGACACCAGAACCAGCCTGATGGCACGCAGCTGATCGTAGTCAATCCTGGCTCATGTCCAATCCCCGCCCGAATCACTGGCTATCGAATCGAGCTATATCCAACTGATGTTCCTGACACTATTCCTGGTGTTAAAGAGCCTCAGGCTAGTGGCTGGTATTTCTATGCCGATATTCCTCTGACGGGCTACAAAACGGTGGCCTTTCACTCTCCTGGGGAGTGGACGGTGCGGGTTTCGTTCACTTCTGCCATTTTTGGTGAGGTGCCAACCGATTACATCTATAACACCGTCTATAGAAACGAAATTGTTCCGCCAACCCCTAGCAATTTCAGCGTTGTAGAGAACAGCAATCAAAGCGGCAAGCGTTTCAGCTGGTCACTGCCGCTCAGTGACTATGGCAGCTGGGATCAAGGCGTAGTTAGCGACATTGTTGGCTATGAGATCCGCTACAAACGCGGAACATTGGTCAATAACAGCGTTTCCGAAACTTGGGACGCTGGGATTGAGCTGGCATCAGGCGGTCTGCCTGCTCAGCAGCAATGGTTTGAAACAAGCTTGTTTGACACTGATGAGTGGGTAGTAATGGTTAAGGCTGTTGATGCAACGCAATGGCGCACTGATGATGCGGCCTATGTGTTAGTCAACATTGGCGCACCACCCATTAGCAATGCAGTTCAAAGCATTGACGCGAGCACCAGTGGGACATGGACGGGCGACTATGACAATTGCCAAGTCAATGCCAGCAATGAGCTAGAGCAAATTGACGCAAGTCAGAACAGCTATTTCACTTGGAATTTTGATAACAACAATTTAGAAAGCGCTCTGCTGATGAGCACTACCACTAACGCCACCTATCAGCACAGCTTGGCAGCGCTAAGCGGTCAAGAGCAGACACTTGACCAAGAGAACGACGATGATTTGCTGCAAGAAAACAACGACCTACTTGTGACTGAGCAGCGTTACTACACATCCAGCGAACTCTCCGAAGGTGGAGTGCTGCACCCTTATGCGCCATACGAAAAACTTCTGGCGGATGTCTACCGCGTGCAAACTTTGTTCAAGAGTCCCGATGGCGGCACAACCAAGGGCACAATCACTGCCTTGACTGCCCAGCTTGATTACCCGGATGTCGTCGAGAGCATCAACGATGCAGCTGTCAGCTCTTCCGGCACCGCCATCAATCTCAGCAAAACGTTCCGAGCAATCAGCAGCGTCCAAATTACAGTCCAAGGAACCACTGCTGTAACCGCTAGGGTGACAGCCAAAACAACCAGCGCCATTACAGTGGAGTGTCTGGACGCATCTGGTACAAAGGTGGCAGGCACTGTTGATCTCGTCGTTGTCGGCTACTAATGGCAAACCTTCGGATTTCTCAGCTGCCATCTGCCACAACGGCAGCCAGCACCGACCTGCTTCCATTCGTAAGCGTTAGCGGCAGCGAAACTCGGCGCATTACCACGGCAAACCTGGGCATTGTCCTAACCCAGCTTGGATTGAGCGTTGGCAGCACGGCACCTTCAACGCCGTACAACGGCCAAATGTGGGTCGATACCAGCACCAACCCGCCAGTGGTGAAGGTATGGAACGGCGTCAGTTTTACCGTTGTTTCTTTCCGGCCATCCTCTTCGATTATTACTAATCCAAGCGGGACGGCGCCCACTGTCCCTGCATTGGGTCAGCTGTGGCAGGACACCAGCGCATCACCTGATGAGCTGAAGATGTATGACGGCTCCAACTGGGTTCGGGTTGATCCCAACGGCATAACTCAGACAGCTGGCGACGCTCGCTATCTGCAGATAACTACTGCTGCTAGCACTTATTTGCCATTGAGCGGCGGCACCCTCACTGGTGATTTGACGCTGACTGGTGCGCCGACCACCAACAACATGGCGGCGACCAAGAAATACGTTGACGATGAGATCGCTGCGATCCCCCCGGCTAGTGGTGTTCCTACGGCGACGATCATCTACACCGCTGCAACGTCGGCACCTACTGGCTATTTGAAATGCAACGGCGCTGCGGTAAGCCGGACTACTTACTCTGATTTGTTTTCAGCCATTGGCACGATCTATGGATCAGGGGATGGGTCCACAACCTTTAACGTTCCTGAACTCCGTGGCGAGTTTGTCCGTGGTTGGGACGACAGTCGCGGCGTAGATAGTGGCCGTCAGATGGGTTCATCTGGCTGGCAGGACGATGCTTTTGAAACGCACTCGCACAGCGTCACAGACCCTGGGCACAGCCACACATCCAATAGAGATTTGGAAAATCCAAACGCCAGTGGCATTACCCAGGGTCCTGGCGGCAGAAACCACGGCATCGTTTCGTCTGGAACCACCATCGTCAACAGCAGCACCACCGGCATCAGTATTGGCAGCAGTGGCGGCACTGAGACACGCCCGAGAAACCTGGCAATGCTGGCTTGCATTAAAACTTAAGCCTCTTGCGCAAAGTCGCTAAACTGCTTTTAGGAGGCTGATCATGGCCGTTTCACCGGGCACCTATAACATCACGCTGCAGCGTCGATCGGATTACAGCGTCACGCTGCAATTCAAGGACGGAGACAGTGCCGCCATTGATTTGACGGGTTGGACTGTTGAGTCTCAAATTTGGAATTTAGCGCGTACAACCAAGGTTGCTGATTTTACAGTGACTTATACCGACCGCACTGATGGAACGGTAGCGCTGTCATTAACTCCAGAACAAACCGTTTTGGTTGATAGAACCTATTACTACGATGTGCTTTTAACTAACGGCGACGGACTTAAGGAATACTATTTAGAGGGCACCATCACTGGGGACGAGGGTTACACATCATGACAACCGTCAACGTTACTGAAGGCGACACCACTGTTGTTGAGGTTACGGTTGCCGGACCTCAAGGCGCCAGTGGTCCTCAGGGTCCAGCTGCAACCGTCTCTGTTGGCACGGTCACTACTGGCGCAGCAGGTAGCAGTGCTTCGGTCACCAACGTTGGCACGACCGGCGCGGCGATTCTTGACTTCACCATTCCAGCTGGTGATACAGGACCAACTGGTGCAACCGGCGCCACTGGTCCTCAGGGTCCCCAAGGTATTCAGGGCATCCAAGGTGATACGGGAGCCACAGGCGCAACGGGAGCCACAGGACCAAAAGGGGATACTGGAGACACTGGTCCGCAAGGACCTCAAGGTATTCAAGGCGAAACAGGTGCAACTGGCGCAACGGGTAGCGCCGCCACCATCGCTGTCGGAACAGTCACCACTGGCGCGGCTGGTTCGAGTGTTGCGGTAACCAACAGCGGCACAAGTGGCGCGGCTGTTCTTGATTTCACCATTCCTCGTGGTGATACCGGCGCAACCGGCGCAACAGGTGCGACAGGCGCAACCGGAGCGGCAGGTGCCGACGGAGCCGACGGAGCAGCGGCAACCATCGCCGTTGGCACAGTTTCAACTGGCGCACCCGGATCCAGTGCAACTGTTGCCAATTCCGGCAGTTCTTCCGCTGCTGTCTTTGATTTTTCAATCCCGCAGGGTGCAACGGGTGCGACAGGCGCAACGGGTGCAACTGGTGCTGCGGGCGCTGATGGTGCTGATGGTGCTGATGGCGCGGCTGCAACCATTGCTGTTTGCACTGTCAGCACTGGCAGCCCTGGCTCAAGTGCAACGGTCACAAATGGTGGCACTTCATCCGCTGCAGTTTTTGACTTTGCTATT
>Ga0070753_1002339_pt1 | contig 10155 bp, 10 predicted proteins | sample VirMetDEL_Aug_31_FD_77441 | JGI IMG/M metagenome (GOLD analysis project Ga0070753, IMG submission 77441) | Aqueous microbial communities from the Delaware River and Bay under freshwater to marine salinity gradient to study organic matter... | ecosystem: Environmental > Aquatic > Marine > Coastal... | reverse complement strand
CCTAAAGTAAAATTTGAATTGAATAATAGAAATAAATTGAAAAAAGAAAAAAATATAATTGAATTCAAATATGGATCTTTTATTTTATTTGGATAAATTATTTTCGGCGAATTGACAAATAATTTTCTAATAATAAATTGCCAAATCGCCGACAATTATTTTTTATTATAATTTATTTATTATAAATTATATTTATATATGAGTGATAAAGTGAAAGTAACTTATAAAGGAGAAACTAGAAATATACCCAAAAGATATGTTGAAGGATTGAAAGGTGCAGAAAGAAGATCACAAATAAAAAGTATATTCGAAGGTAAACCTAGACCTAAAACATCTTTCAAATCAAAAGAATCAGGATGGACTAAAAAATTCAATGATAAATATGGTGATCAATTAGATAAGTTGAAAGGTGGAAGAAGTAAAAAGAATATTGCTAAAGTGACAGGAATACCAGTCAAAGCAATAAATGAAGTATTCAAAAAAGGAGAAGCAGCATATTATAGTGGAGGTTCTCGTCCAAATCAAACTCCACAAAGTTGGGCATATGCTCGTGTATATAGTTATATTCTTGGAGGTAATGCTCGAAAAGTTGATGCTGAAATTACAAAGAAATACAATGTCAAATTTCCTAAAACATAAAATTGATATTTTTCGATATACTATAGATTTTATTATATTATATATATATATATAAAATAATGAAATTTCAAACAGTAAAAAGTGAAGAAACAAAATATGCTGAAAAAATATTTAGAGAGATTGTTGAAAATATGAAAAGAAATGGTTTTTATGAACTTGTTTTATATGATAAAATTATAAAACAAAAGAGTAATGTACAAATTCCTATTTGTTATGAATTAGAAGATGAATATCCTATTGTTATATTATCAAAAGATTCAAATATATCTTCATGGACTATTCCTAGAAAATTATTGAATTTACCTAATAATGAAATTTTATATAATAAATATCATTCATTGAAAAGATCTATTGATTTTGTTTTTGTATGTAATGGAAATATTGAATGGAAAAGAGATAAAAAAATTTATGTAAAAGATTGTGAAGGAGTTGAAAGATTTAGAATGGGATGTGTTATTGGATTTGAATTAGTTTACAAATGTGATGTTGATAATTCAAAATATAATGATTTGAAAAAATATGATATCGAACCAATTTATAAAATTGATACATTGGAACTTATCAAATTATATGATGATTATAAAAAAGAAGATTCATTACCACAGTATATACCTGTTACTAAAATTATTTAGGCATTGTAAACATCTAAAACACCATTAGTAATAGTCGCAATTTTGAGGTATTCAAGCCAAACTCTTTGAGTATAGTTGCCACCCGATAATTCATCATATTTGGTATATAAATCAATACCTTTTCCACTTACTCTTTCACCCTTATGAAGTCTGTGTGCTTGGTAAAACATAGCACCTTTGAATTGTGAGTTTTGCTGTCGTCCATAAATTAGATTGCTTGTAATAGAATCTCCTTCATCATTGTAAGAATCACGAGGGACAAAAGGTGTCATTCCTTCAGCAGTAGTGATAAGGTTATATAAACGAGCAGTATTTTTGACATCAATTGGATAAATAAAAGAATTATTATATCTGACATTTAGTTCAACGGTTTCATTTCCAGTGTTTGGATATTCTGCTTGGAAATTATTTAGAGTCTGGCTTTCACCATCATCAGCATTGTTTGAAACACCGTGAATAAGTTTTGTGACAATTCTTCCAGCACCTCCAACATTTCTGATGTTGTTTTTAGCTTGGCTTGGAACTAGAGATTGTTTTGAAAGGTTGTAATCGTGATAAGATAAAGTAATTTGTTGATTTGCAGCAGCAAAGGCTTCCATTTGTTCTGGTGGATAGTAAATGTGATCTATAATCATATGAACATTATTCAGATCAACATTATAAGTCTGACCTGCTGTATCACCTGCTTGAATGGATAATCTTTTTTTTGAATTAGCACCAACAAGAGTGAGTTCAACAAATAATGGATCTCTTAGCATGTATAAAGGAATTTGATTCATTTTCAGGAATGGGAATAGATCAGCAAGACTTATTTGAAATACTGGAGCATTTTCGGCCAATAAATAATCAGGGATAAGAGTTTCAGTATTGGAAGCACCAATCGTAGGATAAAGACCAGTGTCAATGGCGATTGCTTGAGCTTTAGTATTTGGAATTTCAGTTGTTGAAGCTGATTTTATATTGTTATATTCTAATTGATAAGACATCAATCTTGCAGTTGTGATTGATTCTCTTTCTTTGTTATTTTCAGCAGCAATAAACATTGATCGATATGCCATATAGTGATTCCAATCGTCAATTTCAGACAAAGTTTTTCCACCACATTTGAGGGTTGCTCTTTCAATTAGAGAATTTACACCTACACCAAAAGGGAAGAAAGCATTTTCAGCAACACCAGTCATTGAAATAGTCAATTTACTATTGCTGTGAAGTATCCCTTTGTTATCGATTTGAAATCTTATAAAAGACTGACTTTTTGTAACTGGCTCATACACCGTTGTGTCATAATCAATTTGTAAATTAGATGGAATAGATCCAATCTTTACTAAGTCGGGAACATTAGTTTGGGTTGGTTTTACATCACCTTGAATTGTAGTTTCCATTTCTTGAGTATCATTCATTGTTGTGTCCATAATATATATTTATAATATATATATTATAAATTTTATAAAAAAAACAATTTTTTTTATGAAATCAGGATAATACCTGAACATTTCCATTTTCTATAATAATAGTATTTTTATTGTGAACAAATAAATATAATCCGTGTGGATTGTTGCTGGTTAGACCAAGGTTCATTTGTAATCCTAATGGAATATTTTTGAAACTTACACCATCATTTGATATGTGGTCATAACTCACACCAATACCAGCAGTAGAACCACCGTCAGTAAATAATTTATAAGATAAAGAAGCAGCAGTGTTGTCTTCAACTCTGTTATTTTCAGGACTGACATTTGTTCTTCCCATTTCACTAAAAACCTTGATAGCAGATTGAAAGTTTCTGACAATTTGTGGATCAGCAAATTCTTGAGCATCATCATCTTTCTGCATAGTATCAATATTATATAAAAACGGAAATCTTTCTCCAGCACGTTGCCAAATAACTGATTTTATTGAAGCAACACTGTTGTCGGTGTTTAGTGGGTATAAATTGGCAAGTCCATTTTCAACCAAATTATTTATAAAGTTAGTTGGTATAATAGTTCCAAAAATAGAAAGTACTTTTGATAAACCTAAATTCATTGATAAAACAGCATTCGTGGAATTTATATTTTGATAGAATGTGTTTATAGTATTATATTCTAAAACAGAATTCTTTTGACTTTGTAACTGTTGAAGTTGTGCTGGTTCAGGAACAAGGGTTTCACCTGTAAGACTTAGGTCTGATAATTCATAGAAACCATCTGAGAAACTTGCTGAAGTGGTGGAAGCAGAAAAGAAAACATTGCTACTTGGAGAAAGATTTATAATTATTTCTAATCCACCAATTCCCCATCCACTAGATAAAGGAATTGGATTGTGACCATTCATAAGACCTGAAATAAGAGGAATAGAAAAAGTATTTGCTGAGGCATTATTTACAACAGAAAGTCTTTGAACTTCAAAATTTGGCATAGTAAGAGCAGAAGTACCATAAGAATCAAATAAGTCCTGTTTGCTTCCTCCAACTGGAATGAATGCGGAACAGAATTTATTATAGTTATCAATTTTTTCTATAGTTTGACCATTGAAATTTTGGAAAGTTAGAGAATCTATAACAGAATAAACTCCAATTGCTTCAGTCATTCTCATAGCAGTATCAGCATCAGGGGCATCTTCAGCAACATTTTTGAAACATTGAAATTTTCCGTTTAGTCTGACAGTGCCAGCCAATAAGTGTCTTTCAATATCAGGGATTTTTATTCTGATAGTTGGATTACCTGATTTATCATAGGAAACTTTGCCATTTGCTTGTACATTATCTGGAACAATTTCGAAGTGTTCAGTAGACATATTATATATATATTTATATATATAATAATTCTAATATTATTTATTTTTTTTTTTAGAATATTTATAATTTAACAGAAATTCCATCAGCAGTGATATTTAGCCTTCTAAGATGGAAAACATAATTGTTGAATAATTTCGGAAAGTCAGGCGATTCGGATCCTGTATATTCTAATTGTAAGGAGAATGATTTACCACGGCAATCATAAACACCATCTTGTAAAGCCAAAGCACGACCAATGACAGCATTTCTTTGGAATGCTCTGAAACTTCTTGGTTGAATACCTGCTTGAACCAATGCTTTTTCTAATTCAACAAGAGGTTGTTGGTCAATAGAATCCTTTGCTGAAATTTTAGCACAAGATATCTTTCTTGATGGTTGTAATCTATTATTATAGTTGAATTGATAATTTTGTAAATTATCCCAAATACCAACTAAACTTCCCCTTGTGTTAGCATTAGAGGAAATATCAGTGCTTTCGTTATTGTATTCATAGGCATCTTCACAAGATAAAACCTTAGCAGTAGTTCGGACAGTGCTATCAGTTGGAACACAAAGGATTGATTTAGCACGAGAGAAATTGAGTGGTAAATTGATATTGGCAACAGTATCACTTGCCAAGATTGTTTGTCTGTAATTGGAATAAGATAAGAAATCATAAACCATTGACCCACCTTCTCGCATCATTTGATTCATTTGGTTTTTGTATCCATCGGGCATTTCTAATTTTTGAACTATTAGTTCAACATTGCTGACGGTAAAAGTTGGATTGTAACTCAATGCACCAACAGAAGAACCATTGTCAAAATTTGCTGAATAAATGTAACATTCACCAGAAGCAGAATCAAGAGGGAAAACAGTTGAACCGTTATTCGTATAAGTATCATCTAATGTAACTCGGATTAGTCCTTTATTATCATCGGCAGTTCCTATCACTTCAACTGTATCTATAACCATATTTGAACCGTTGTTATAAGAAAGTTTTGCTGAGGTATCATTTACAAACTTGATTGCTTCACCAACAACAAAAGGGAAATTATCAACACCAATATTTTGATTATCTCTCGCAACATAAAAAACATTCGAATCAGAACCACTTGTCCACTCATCTGGAGCAGTTGAACCATTGAGAGAATGAAACTTGGGGTTTAGTGATAATTTATTGTTTTTGTTTACAGAGTCTAATTGTCTAAATACAATATTATTGTCTTCCAATACTATTTCTAAACGAAGACCCATCGAATTTGGAAAGATTTTGTCATTTTGGAAGATTCCTGTGTGTAATGGTAACAATAATTTTGCTTTTTTATAGTCATCATCGTCAAACGGATCGGAATAAGTAGCATTTTCAACTCCTACATAATATGGACTATTTATATGATTTACATTGTCAGATTGAGTGCCTCCATCTGTTCCACGATAAAAAGATGTTGCGCTTGTTGTTCCTTCAGTCATTGCTCTTTTGTTTCTAATATTTTCATTAGAATCATAATCATACATAACAGAAACAGCTGTGTTATATCCTTGAATTTCTTCTAATAAAGTTCCACCTTGAGTATAAACTCTAATATCTTTGATTAGTACTTGACCTCCAATATATTCATCAAGAGACAATCTTGTTGGTTTTCTTCCACTAGGTAAAGAAATCTCAACATCTAAAGATAAATAAGATTCTTTTGGTTGAAAAAATTGAATTTCTCTTGGAATAGTAATATCTATTTTTTGTCCAGCAGAATACGACAAACCGTTTTCACTTGGAATCGAAACTTTAGTTTGACCGATAGCGATTTTTTCTTCAGAAGTCCAAAAACTCATTTTCTATATATATATTATTATACATATAAAAAATTATAATTATTTTATTTTTTAGAAACTTCAAAAGGATCCAGTTGCGCTGATACTTTTTGTTGTATCAGTAGAAGTTGAAGCAACCATTCCTCCTGCTGCTAAATCAACAGCAGCTTTTTCAGTTCCTCTCATAGCATTGGCATCAGAAGCATCTTTATCTTCTCTATCAGCAATATCTTCTATTTCACCAACTCCTCCACTTACAGCAGCAGTAGCAGAAGCAATAGCAGCAGCAGGAGCCAAAACAGGTAAGAAGATAGAAGCAACATCTAAAGCACCAGCAGCAATACTGGCAACATTAGAAACTTTATCAGCTGTGTTATCACCTTCGATCTTACCATCCATTATATCTTCAGTTAGTGCTTGACCACCAGCAACCACACCCATTCCCATTCCCACCACACCCAGAGCATCACCTGCCTTTCCTGCTGTGTTTCTTGCTGCTTCAAATAATTCATCAGTTGATTTAGGTGCTTTACTTGCTATGCTTTCAGCTTCTCCACCAGCAGTAGAAGCAGCAGTTCCAGACTTGGCTGCTGGTGCTGGAGGTCTTTCAGCTGGTTGAACTGGTCTTTCTGCTGCTGTTCCGTTTGAGTTGGCAACATCATTCAGAGCAGATGATTGGGGTTTTGGTGTTTCTTGTGGGTTTATTTTATTATTTACAAAATTAGAAATAGTATTATATTGTTTTTTTAGAGTTCCAACTCCTCCTTCTCCTTGGATGTATTTTTTGAAACCTCCTGCTTTTTGTGCTGCTTCATATGTATTATATGAAGTCTTCAAAGCACCTCCAATTGAATATGTATCAGATACATCGTGGAAAATTTTATCAGTTCTTTTTTGTCCATCCAATGTGTTTTTCTCTCTATTTACTTGTGATAAAATTTCTTGATTTCTTGCTTTTACAGCGTCATTGTGTTCAAGAGCTTCATTTGTCAAAGCATTACCTTGAGATATTGCGGCATTAGTCAAAAAAGCATCAGACATATTTATATATATATAATTACTATAATAAATTCTCAGATAAATAATTTTTATTGATATTTTTATTTGTCGCTAATTGGCAAATATATTTCTAATAATAAATTGCCAATTAGCGGAAGATATTTTTATATATATATAAAGATTACATAATAATTATCTTATATATATATATAATGAATGATAAAGAAAAAAGAAAGGAATATTATAGAGAATATTATAAAAATAATAAAGAAAAAATGAAAGAATATTATCGACAATATTATGAAAAGAATAAGTTACAAAAAATATATTATTGGAAAAATAGAAATGATGTATTATCTAAAATTGATTATGAAAAAAGAAAAGAATATTATAAAGAATGGTATGAAAAAAATAAAATAGAATTGAATCAAAATCGGAAAGATAAAAGACAATTTTATAAATTTCACAATAATACTAAATATAAATATAATAATAAATATAAAAAAAAGGATATTGAAAATAGTGAACCTAAAAAAATATCATTTGTTCTTTTTGGTTGATTTCTTTTTATTATCTTTAGTATATTTAGAATTTTCAAATACTTTTTTAGGATCTACTTTCTTATTCTCTTCAATAATTTTCATATCTACAGTAAATTTTGGAAAAATATTCATTTTTTCCATATTTTTATTTATATAATTATAATATATTTTATAATTATATATAAAAAAAATGTCTTTAGTAGTTCTTTCCAGTGAACAGCAAAACAACGGCGACGCTGGCCAATTAGGCATTGAGAAGCCTTATTCATTCCAGAATTATTTTCAACAGCCAATAAGAGTTCCTAAAAATTCAAGAGTTGCTTTACAATCTATTAGATTTCAAGATTCAAGAACTGTAAGTGTTGGAAAATCAAGCAATTTTCACATATTGATTGGAGATGAATTAGATCGGTCAACTAACATTTATCTTGAAGATACACCCTCATTTCCAATAGTTTCATATTTAGCTTCTGAAAAAAGTTTGGGGAATGATTTGAGTTTTCCACCATCAACATTTTCTCCACTTGATTTCAGTTATCATTTCGCTAATATTATGAATAAATATACTTTACATCCTGAATTTGAAGGCAAACAAACTGTAACATTGAAAAGAAATGCTTCAGATCAATTTGAAGGTTTCAATTTCAATTTCGATCAATTCAATTCTTCTGGTTCAGATATTACTTCTCCTGAAACTTTTGAAGAATGGATTTCTAGAAGTTCAAATTTTAGCTATAATTCAGGATCAAATATTTTCAAAAGAACAGCTTCAAAAAGTGGAGGAGCTGGAGTGGTTTTTGATTCTAGATGTATAGCAATTGGAACAGATGCTCCCCTTTCACTTGCTGGAGGTGAAATCGAATTTCAATGGGTTGGAACACAAAATTGGAGAGTTGGATTGACAAGACCAACGACCGTTGATAAACCTGAACCTTTTGGATATGAATATGACGGCGATATTTCTGTCCCATTTGAAATTTGTGTTCAACATGTAAACAACGAAATCAAATTATTTCAACCAGTATTGATAAACGGTGAAACTAAAATGAAAGAAATTGATGTTGAGAATGCTTCTACTGTAAACACTAGTTTTTCAGGATCTACTCCAACACGTTCACCATATAAAAAAGTAAGAATAAAAGTTGAAAATGAGAAAGTTTCTGTTTATTTACTTGATGGCACTGGTAATGCTTCTACGGTTATGACTCCTGTTGAAAATATTGATTTACGATATACAACAAAAGCCCTGAATCAAAATCAATGGTATTTATATCCAAAAATTCAATTAGCAAATCAAAATCAAGAAATGAAAATCACAAAATATATGACACACGGTGATGGTAACTATTATGAAAGAAGTTATTTTTCTGGTTGTCTAAATGGAGTTTTTAGGAATGGTCCTGCCATATCTCAATCAATCGACCAAAGACAAATATTTGATTATAATATAACAACCCAAGATAGAACATATCGTGGTCTAAATGGCAGTGGTGGTGTAGATGTGAAAGTCACAATGATTGTTGGTGATGATATCCTTCATGATCCAAATACAACTCTTTTGAATCCTGATAATTCTATCCGAGGTTTATTTCCCGCAGCCAATGTCACACGAATGCTCGGTTTTGATCCATATGCAGTTCTAAACTCAACTTATAATTCAGGCACTAATTCAAAAACAATATATACAAGTATTCAAACACCACAAAATATTGATATTTCCCATCCGTTATTGGTTCGACTCAATGGTCTGCCTATTACAACTTATAACGGAGCAAAATCCGCAACATCTAAAATCATCTATTCTATTGGTAAATATGAAGCAGACACACACGGTGTGGTCTATGTAATTCCACCAGAATTGATATACATCGACATTGGAAACACCGAAGAAATGTCAATATCACAATTAGGAGTGGATTTAGTCACAATTTTTGAAAAATATAAGACAGGAATCACTGGCAAATCTGTGATAACTTTATGTATAAAACCAAAAGAAGAAAAATACTAAAAAATAAATATATATAGTTATTATATAGATAATTATGAATGATTTATTGCCAAAAATGATTGTCAAAAAGAAACCAAAAGAACCTGAAATTATTGAACCAATACCAAAGGAAAAAATAGAACAAAATCAAGTATTCGAAGGTAAGACGACAAAGAAAATAAATAAAAAAATAGATTTTGAAGACGAAGAACCAACTGAAGAAAAAGAAATAGAAGAAGAGATAAAACAATTAGAAAATGAAATTGAAGAAGCAGAAACAAATGAAGAAGAGCAACCCGAACAACATCCACATTTTGAAGAACCAATTCAAGAGCAAGTTCCAATGACACCAAGAGAACCACCAACCCCAGTAATACAACCAATAAAAGAAGAGAAACCAAAAAAGGTAGATAAAAGAAAAGGAAAACCATCTCAAGCAAGATTAGAACATTTAGCAAGAATAAGAGAAAAGGCAGCAGAAACTAGAAGAAAGAAAGCAGAGGAAAAAAAGAAACAAATAGAGAATCCAACACCACCACCACAACCAATATACAATCACAATATAACTCCTGAACAAATGACATTTGCTATCAATCATGCTTTAGAAATTCAAGAACAAAAAAGATTGGCAAGAAAAGAAGAAAAGAAAAAACAAAAAGAAGAAGAAGAAGAAAAAAAGAAAGTAATAAAAACAGTAAAAATTCCAAGTCAAGGAGAATGTAATATTTGCTTTAGATAAATTTATAATAGATTCTAAAAAAATAATATATTATAAATATATATATATGG
>Ga0070753_1002329_pt1 | contig 10172 bp, 8 predicted proteins | sample VirMetDEL_Aug_31_FD_77441 | JGI IMG/M metagenome (GOLD analysis project Ga0070753, IMG submission 77441) | Aqueous microbial communities from the Delaware River and Bay under freshwater to marine salinity gradient to study organic matter... | ecosystem: Environmental > Aquatic > Marine > Coastal ... | reverse complement strand
GAGCCATGCTCACAGCCTTTGCTTCTCGTGAGTTCATCCACCAACGAGCATACGCCTTACTCAATGACACTCTCGGACTTCCGGAAGAGGAGTTCACAGCGTTTTTAGAGTATGAGCAAATGTCTGCAAAACTGGAGTTCATGTCCGGATTAGACGTACATTCGCATCAAGGTACAGCAATGGCTATTGCACGTAGTGTACTCAACGAGGGTATGTCCCTGTTCTCAGCGTTTGCTATGCTGTTGAACTACCAACGTTACGGTAAGATGCCGGGTATGTGTACTGTTGTTGAGTGGTCTGTACGTGATGAGTCACAACACGCAGAGGGTATGGCTAAGTTATTCAGAGCCTTCTGCGATGAACACCCACGAGTCGTGAATGATGATTTTAAGAAAGATATATACGAAATGTTTAGGACTGCAGTCAAGTTGGAAGACAAGGTTATTGATCTTGCATATGAGATGGGTGACTTGGAAGGTTTGTCGGCGGCAGATGTCAAGCAGTACATTCGCTATCTCGCAGACAGACGTCTACTCCAACTTGGTCTCAAGACAAACTGGAAGGTTAAGGAGAACCCTTTACCGTGGATGGAGGAATTGTTGGGAGGTAGTTCTATTTCTAACTTCTTTGAGAAAAGAGTCACAGACTACAACGCGCACGGATTGAATGGAGAAGATTGGGGATGGTAACTGCTAGGTTTCACAATGTATTCGGATTGTCAGCAGAAACAGTAGAATCGCAACCAGTGTTAGGGTTTGGAAAAGATCAAACTATTGATGATGCTGAAGTCTACTTCTTTGATGGATTTATTATTAACATACCATTCTTTAAGATTATGATCGGGGATGTATACAGCATCCTTGAAGACTAAACCACCCTCCAGTGGATTGCCCCCGCAAGGGGGCTTTTTTATTGGTTAACGGCGTTAACCTTATCTAATCGTCCTTGTTTTCTTAAGACCTCTACGCGAAACTTCTTAGCCATAACCGGATCTGTTCTGCGTAAGTATGAATAAAATCTTTGACGAGGTGCAGACTTTAATCTATCAATTTGTTTTTCTAATTTTATTTTTTTACGAGCATCAGGTAAATTGCGGAAGCTTTCAGATGCTACATACCTCTCAAGCCTTGGGGTAATAAACTCACTACTCATTTTACGGAGAATTGCAAGCTGTTCATTATTTAAATCAACCCCTTTAAGACTTTTATCTTCTCTCATTTTAGTTACACCCAAATCGTAGATGTATCTTTCAAGAGGAGTTTGGTCTGCTGTTTGGATGTTAAAAGATGTTAATGCTTGTATCTTATTTGTTTCTCGTGGTTCACCAATCAATCCATATTCAGGAGGTAGTTGCTGACGTAACCCCGGTATCCTCTGCATAATCTTTTCGATAGGTGAGCTTGCTTGTCTTTCATAAGGATCTGAGATTCGTGCCGCTTGGTTTATAAACGCAGGAGTAAATTGTCTACTAATAGCTGTAACACCAGTTGCAAAACCTACATCTCCATTGTTGTATGCAGTGTTTACAAAATCATTAAACCCTTCAATAAAAGACTTCTGCATAATGTTCGCCTTTAAAGCAAACATAGTTCCTTTACCTATCTCTTCTCCCCATATCTCCCACTTCTGATCTACTTCTGGTAGATTACCTATCTCATCCCATGTACGAGCCATTTCTGAAGACAGACCAAGCACTGTTGCAAGTGGTTCAATACGATCATAAGAGATCCATGTGTCGCCTAACCTAACAGAAGCTTGAGGAATCCCTGCGTCTTTCCATGCTTGAGCTTCTTGTGCATCACGCGGCTTACCTGTTATCCTGCCTTCTTCTACTAACCCCATAACTGTAGCAAAAGCACCAACACCTAAGATCTGGCGAGCCGCCATCTCCTCATAACTAATTTCATAGTACGCGCCGGGTATTGCATCATCAACATTACCTTGCATATATTTTTTCATTACCTGTGGAATAACAGGCACGTAAGAAAAACCTTCTTTAGTAATATTCCAAGGAGTCTTTAAGAAAGGAATGAACAATGAAACAGATGGATGCTTGTTGCGGAAATCAGCTACGCCTTTAGGCAAACCAGTTAATTTTTGTTGAAACATTTCTCGCAGTGCATATTCTTTTACCGTCTCATATGGATTGAATTGTGCTGTTTTTACGAACGTAGTATTGACATCTTCTTGTAGTCTGCCAAAGTTTTTCTTAACCGTTTCTGCTAACTCAGGCCATGTCAAGTTACCTTTGTCATCAACAGTAATATGCTCCATTGATTGACGTGTGTACTTGTCACGTAAAGTTTTATAATCACCTTTACCACGGGCGGCATCTGCTCTAGCTTTTTGAGAAGCCATCATTCCAATTTTGTATCGACGGAATCTAGCCTTACCGTATTCATCAATAGCTACAGACAACTTAGTAGGCCAACGAATTACTTCACCTGCAGGCCCAGGAATTGTTCCTCTTACATAGTCGTATGACTCTTGTAAAAACTTTTCAATCTCCGCATCTGTTGGTTTGTAATTAGTTTGAAAAGATTTAGTCAATGCTTGCTCATCTAATGATGGGTCACGTTGCAATGCTATACGCACACGCTGTTCAATAATAGAATTTGTTAACGCTTTGCGTGCATCTTTTTCTGTAATACCCATCTTGCGTGCCGCATCACGAATGCCTGTAACAATATCAAGCGGGTAACCTGTAGTCCATCCAGATTTAAAATAAACTAAATCAGAACCAAAACCTTGTCGAGCTTGATCTATTGCGGATACAATATCTCTAAAAGCTTTAGATGATTTTGGATTTAATGCTTCCACTGCATCAATTAAAGGATTAGTGACTTGCTTGTATATAACAGATGCAACGTTTGCGATTGGTGTACCTAGTCCTGATAGCAATGAATTAATTTGAAACTCAACTGCATAGTCCCACATACGTTTAGGCTTGCCGACTTCTTTTAATGCTTGCGCAACAGCTACATCAAGCTGATCTTTTGTAAATGCTGTTGGATCTAGCGCATGTGCAAAACGAGCCAATGCATCTTGACAATCAACGCTTCCTTTTCCTGTACCTTTACTTGCCACAAGTTACTCCAAAGAATAAATCTGTAATAATCTTACCTTCCATTAATTCACGCTGATGTTTTTTCTGGAACTTATTTGCTAGTTTATAGTTTTTCAGCGCATTAGAAATGTTACGGCGAGAAGCTTCATCCACTCTCTCCAGTGTACGCATTAGTGTCATTAATTCTTTTGTTGTTTGTAAATCATCTGCAAGTCGAACTGCTTCAGGCCCATTAAACCCGTTGACTTCTTTAGACAGTTTTCTAAACATAGGCATAAGCTTGTTTAAATTATCAGATGCAATTGCAAATACTCGTGATGCTACAAGTTGTTCTACTGGAGTTAATGTTTTAGTATCCCTTCCTTGGAATGTTTTAATTATCCAATCACCTGCATCTTTAAAGTTACCTTCTGTGATTGCTTGCTCAACATCTGCTTGCAATACACGAGCGGCTTCTTGCGCATTTGCAAAATTATAATCTTTGTCAAGCAAGTCATCAGGCGTAAAGAAATGTTGTCTACCTACATCTTCTGCGTTTTGATACATTTTTCTACGGCGCAATTCTGCAGTTGTAAAATCACGTCCGCCTTGCCCCGGCACAAATCCTTGAGCATCTTTTGCTTGCGTACTACGAGAAGGAATAGCATTAACTTCTGCTTCATCAACTAATGCACGGCCAATATCAACTTGAGCCGCTCCTGCATCACCGCCTGTAGTTCTGCGTCCTAAGATTTCTTTAGCCAAACGTACATTCGGCGGAGGTGTTGGACCAATTTCTTCACGAACAATTGCATCAACTTGCTCACGTTGTTTTGGTTTACTCTTAGCTACGTTAGTTACATGATCAAGAATGATTGGTGATACATTACCATTGTCAATACGAACCAATTCTTTCTTTGCTTGCTGTACTGTTTCATGCGCACGTAAAGTTTCTTTAAAAGGTTCAATTCTTTTTTCTTCTTTTTTAATTTTAGCAACAGTTTCTTTTGTTTGCTTTTGTCCTTTCCAAGCTTCAATTCTACCGTTACCTTTTTTAACTTCTACTTTAGCTTTAGTGACAGCAGGTTTGCTAGGAGCTTCATCAATAATGGTAAATAATTTTTGACGAACGTCTGATAGTGCTTCAATAGAATCATTCTTAGTATGTTGCACTGGACGTAGAAGCGGGAGACCTAATGGTTGTTGCCCCGGAATTGTAGTCTCACCTGCTTGATTAGTACGAGCAAGTGGTAATACAGATGCGTCTTGTGGTAAGCGTACTACACCACCTGCTGTTGCAGGTTTACCAGTTGCATCAGGCATGAATGGAATACGAGGAGTTGCAACTTCAGGTGACGGTAATAACGCAGTAGGTTGTTCAGGCGCAGGTAATGCGGCCCTTTGAGTTGGAGCAGGTAACCCGATTAGTGCGTCAGGTGCAGGAGCAGGGGTTAATAATCTTTGAAGACCGTATGCCGCTCCTCCTAAAACACCGCCTAAACCTGTGCCAAGAGCAACGTTTGTAGCTACACTATCATCTTGTGTTAAAATAGGTTCTAAGAAGCCACCAACTGCGCCGCCTGCCATGCCTTGAGTTACAAGATTATTCCATCCTTGCGCACCCAATACGCTAGTAATACGCCCAAGTCCTTTGAGTGCTACTCCTGCAAAGCCACCACCTACTACGTCTACAACTGAACCAACTAGTCCACCTGCAAGAGAAACAATAGGATTATCTTCACCTGCAACTTCTGCAAGGTCACGATACTTTAGAGCTTCTTCTTCATCAAAGTCAATACCAAGACCTAGATCTTCAAGAGTCTGTGCAAGTCCCATAAAAGATGAACCCGCACTATATCCTGCCCAACGAGTAAACCCTGACTCTTCTTTGAGTAAATCTACTTCTTCGTTTACAAGAGATGTGATTCCTGCATCAACATTCTGTGGCATTTCAGCATTGAGAATTTCCTCAATTGTAGCCATACTATGCTCCGCCTAAAGTTTCTGGACTAGCCTGCTCATCAATTCCTGATTCTTTATTTATTTCATCACGAGTCATTGGACGACTAAGTTGACCATTAGGTAACTTGCGCACAAATCTTCCTGATGGTAGCTCATACGTTTCGCCCGGTTTTAAATCTATTAAGTCTCGCCGCATATTAGTAATAACACGAGTTTCAGCTTTTGAAGTACCGTCAGTCTCGCTAGGAGGTACTTGGGCCGCCGCCTCAGCTTCTGCTTGAATTTCTACTTCCGTAAAAATAGGCGTTAAAATCCTTGTTTTCATATCGTACATGTGAGGGATTGGAATTCTAACTGCTGTTTGTTTTGTATCACCAAACTGATCAGTAATATTAACAGTACGGGTAACAGTTTTATTAACAATTTGTCTACCTGCTAAATCACGAGTTTGTTCTGCTGTGGTTTTACGATCTGCCATGTCTAAGAGTTCTAATGCACGATCTTGAAAACCTGCGGCTTGCAAACGTTTAGCCGCTTCAGTCATACCTTCTACGGTTGTAAGATTAAGACCTTGTTTAGTTTGTTGTAGCTTTTCTGCTTCTAATACATTTGCAGATTTTCCTCCAAACAATCTGGCAAGGCCAACACCAATAGCAGAGCCTGCTCTTTGAAACGGATCTTGTTGAGACAACACCATCATTGCTTGCTCACGGCGTTCTTTTTCCATGATTTGTTGTGGAGTGGCTCCGAATAAACTTAATACTTCATTGCGTGATTTTGCCATACTAATTCCTATTAATAACTATATCCGCCACCGGGCATTTGCCATTTCCAGTAGTTAGGGTTCTGAAGTGCCGCCGAGTACGATGAACCAAAATCTAATTGACCCGACGGTTGGTTAAAACCCCCTGCTAAAGCCCCTCCAATGACTGAACCAAAGAAGCCTGCGTTTTGACCACGCTGTTGTTGTAACATTGAAGCTTGTGTTTTGTAAGGATCAAGTTGCATTTGTCCGCTTGCATATGCCGCCGCTGCTCTTGCAGTTTCAGCATTAATACCAAGACCAACCAAGTTCTGTTCAAGTTGACTAACACTTAAACCAGAGTTCAACATATTAGCCGCTAGTTGCGCAAGAGTTGTTTGTTCTCCATAAGCTTGCTGTCTTGCCATTGGTGCTAATTGAGCAAGTGTTTGCGATTGAGCACGCATCAAACCATAAGCATCTGGAGATACCATTCCAGAACCTTCTCCTGCTCCGACTGCTTCGCCTGCAAGTTTTAATCCTAGACGGCCAGAGCCAAATACATCTGATTGTAATTTTTGTCTTTGTTTAGCAAACTCAGGTTGGAGTAAAGCTGACTGCTCTCTAAATATTTCAGCCGCTCGTACATTAGGATCAAAAGATGCCGCTTGCTCAAACATTCCAGTTGCACCTGCAAGTGCATTTCTTAAAACTTCAGAATAAGGAGCAGACAAGGTTGATGAGTAATCTCCATCTCCGCCATAGCCTGCTGTGCCTGATGCAGTTGTAACGGTAAAAGGTTTAAAGACTGCATCTTTACCTAACTCACGAGCACGAGCCACCGCTTCCCCGGCGACACCCGCACCACCTTTTCCAAATAAGGCGTTAGTGATACCGCCTACGATATTACCCATTTGTATATCTCCACATAGGTCTATCTATTCCATCATCACACGATAATGTTTGTACATATTGATAACCAAGAGACTGTACGAACTTCTCCAATTTGGGGTTGTCAGTCAAACAAAAAAACGGTTGTCCGTGCATCATCTGTAAAAGTCCATGTACTTGTTCAAATTCTTTTTTAATACTTGGGGTCCACTTGTGTACATCTGCGTGAGTCCAAGTTCTATCTGCAAACCGTTCAAAGTAAATCGTGTATGCAGGTTGTATTGCTACTGGTGTTTTAATCACTTATTCGCCAATAACCATCCAATAAATATATGCAGAATATGAACCTACATCTTGATGACATCTTGCCCATACTCGTATTTGTGATGTAGTTAATGATTCAACACCCGCATAGATGTTACTGCTCGTTAATGTTGTTGCTTGAGCGTGGTATACGGCACTAAATGACACAGGTAGACTCTCTAAAGATTCGGCTCTTGATCCCTGAGAGTACGCGCCGCCACTAAAACTTAATGATGCTGTGCGTCCCCAAGCCATCTTCATACCATTAGGTAGAATTAAATAACCGGACACACCATCATTAAATGTTCCTGTATCAACATATTCATTAATTGCGTCACGTACAAAAGCAGTTGTTGCAATTCTTGTTGAATCATCAGCTACTTCTTGTGTTGTAGTAGTTGGATTACCACCAAGAGCTACATCATCTGCAATCTTTGCAGTTGTTACTGCATCATCTGCAAGTTGTGTAGTACCAATAATACCTGTTTGTAAAATAGCATCTTGCACAAAAGCCGTAGATGCAACTTGAGTAGTATCTGTACTTGCCGCCGCTGTCGGGGTAGTCGGTGTCCCTGTTAGCGCAGGAGAATTAGAGTCTGCCTTAGAATTGATTGCTGTTTGAATTGCATTTAACTCATCGTCAATCTCTGTACCCTTGACAACCTTCAATGGATTACCTGTTAGCAAGGCATCCTTAGAGGCAAAGTCTGTTGATTTAGTATATGAACTCATTAGATTGTCCTACCTTGTTTAACATAGACGTCCATCTTTTGAATTGACAAAGCACCACCGTTAAGGTCTGCTTCAAATCCTAATTGTAATACTGATCCACTACCTGATCCCGGCGCACGGACTGTGTCAACCAATGTGCCACCTGCATACTCTGAAGTGAATGAGCTTGGTTGTAAATACAATGTGGTTAAGGTTCTACCTAATGTCTTAATAAGTTTACCGCCAGATGTGTAACTTGTGAGACCGCTAGAATCAAAATCATCTAACTCAAATGTATCAGAATCAACAACTGTGACTGTAAATGACTTACCGTTTATACGACTGACAGAATACTCTTCCAATCCCACAACATCGTAAATATAGACACTATCACCAGTTGTTAAACCATGGCCTGTTGAAGTAACCACAGCAGGATCAGCAGATGTAATATTTGTTATGGATAGTTCCGCTGTATTTGTTGTGTAGTAGTATGTATCAGAATCTAACCACACAGGAAATGGAACACTATACTCTTCTGTTTTTGTCAAACTAAAATCAAGAACGTAATGTAACTCATCGTCACCTTGTACATTACTTGGGACAGTTACAGTTGTCGAACCTTGAGTAGCTGTATCAGAATGACCAGTCACACCGTAGTTGTCCAGATTGTAATTATAAGTGGTAGCAGTTTTAACTGTCAGCCCATATGAATTATATTGATCGTTATAATCAAACCCTGACTTAACAACAAAGTCCTGTCCTGTAGCTCCAATGACGGTTATAGACAAACGCTTGAGTATCTTTGTTTGTGATGGTGAGCCTAAGTCAAAGTAGTTTGTAAAATACACCATACGATAGGAGTTGCCGTTGTCTTGATAACCAGTGTAGCTAGCAAGACCATCGTTGTGTGTAATGTAAACTTCACCATCAAACCCAAGCCAGTCAGTAAACTCCATGTTGTTCCAGATGGTTACACGAGCAGACCCGTCTTGTAATGGGCCCCTCATGTCAAAACAGTATACTTGCTTAGTTGTTGGGAATGCAAGTAAGTAGAATGCATTGGTAGGTGAGTAAGCTGACTTAATGTTAGCAGGTGTCTCAGACTCGATTAACTGTACAAGATCATCACGCACGTTCTTTGACAGATCACGCATCGGTGTTGACTTCTCTTGGATGACTCGACCTAACGACATCAAGCCTGAGTCAGACAAGAATAAAATATCTGTACCTGTGTTTTGTAAGCTGTCTCTTGCAATACATCCAACACCACTGATCACTTCTACCAGTTGTAATGTTGTAGGGTCAAGGTAGGTTTGAGCAGTATCGCTGTCACCAAAGATAATAATGTTGTTCTTACAGAAGACAATCAAGAAACCATTGTGTGCGCCTAATGCAATAATCTCATCATTACCATTGACAAGAATACTTGAAATATCTAAGTAACCTGCTGTTCCTGCGGCCCACTCAGTACCGTCTATAAGATCAGACCAATAAATAGTTGTTGTATTACTAGAGGTATCAGCAACCCATAATCGTCCATAAGCAGATAGTGCTGTGTTTGCTTGAGGAGGCGTACCTTGACTCCACTGAGCAGTAATTGTACCTGTTGCGTCAACACCCGGAGAACTCTGCATGGTATATTTATAACTGTCTGCATCTAAAACAGTAATGGTAAAAATACCGTTGTATTCTTCTTGATCTGCTCCAGAAATAGTTACTGTATTTCCTGTAGACAACCCATGTGTCGTATGTGTTACTGTTGCTACAGTACCTGAGTGAGTAATAGTTACTGTAGCTGTGTTGTCTGCGCGAGAAACATCGTCTAGCTTGTTTGTTGTCGGATTAAAGTAAATCGGTTCAAATCCGTCCTGAAATAAATAAGCCGAATCATTAAGCGTAACGGCTTGCCAATTTCCTTTTCCTGCAGTGTGATCAATAATGTCACTTTGTACACCGGTGTAAAGAATTTCGGTTAGGGTTGCTCCTCCTTCCCACACATAAAAGTGATTATCGTCAGACCAAACACCAAAGTATTCATCGCCAGTAATATCAATAAAACGATGCATTCCTTTTAAATTTACGCCAGTTTCTTCCGCTAAGAAAGCCCATCCCTTACGAGCACCTAAGCGTCCAAACTTATCAATCACGCAGTTAGTAGCTTGTAGTGCAAAGCCAGACTCAAGCGTAATACCAGACTCTTGGGTGTTTAATCCAAAGAAGCCCGGTGCGGCAATACTAGCACTCTGTAAGGGCTTGGTCATACGGTATACCAGATTGTTTCTTCAGGATGTTTAGCGGCATCAAGTGCAATAGCGTCTGACATAAACCGTTGTGCAGTATTGTACGCTGACATACCTGCAACACCTCCGTCTTCTCCACGCTCCTCTACTGCTTTAGCATATGCTAGATGTATGACAGGTTGAGAAGGAATGGTTAATGTATCTGAATCTGTAGCTAAATCTGCAGTTCGTTTAATCACATTAAACCGTAACGTATAAACACCATTTGGAATTGGAT
>Ga0070753_1002324_pt1 | contig 10177 bp, 25 predicted proteins | sample VirMetDEL_Aug_31_FD_77441 | JGI IMG/M metagenome (GOLD analysis project Ga0070753, IMG submission 77441) | Aqueous microbial communities from the Delaware River and Bay under freshwater to marine salinity gradient to study organic matter... | ecosystem: Environmental > Aquatic > Marine > Coastal... | reverse complement strand
AATGTTGAAGAGTTTGCCAAACAACTTATTAACGATGGTTATGAGGGTTGGATTGTAACAAGTAGACCCAGTGATGAGGATTTAACAAATACCTTCCAAACTTGGTCAAAACCAAATTGGAATTTAGACATATGGGATACTTGTGAAAGACTTAACATACCAAAGGAACACGTTAAATTCACAAATTATGTTGATAAGATTGAATTCTTAAAAGGTAAGGGATTCATATTCCATTTGGATGATGATGTTGATGAATTGGTGGAAATAATGAATGATGTTGATGAACCTTGTATGCCAATAAACGTTAATCATTCGGAATGGAAACAAACTTGTTTGGATTTCTTAAAATAATTTATTATATTAGATAAAAATGGAATATAATTAGTAAATTTGTAAAAAAAAATATAAATATGAAAACAGAAACATTAGATTTGGTTACACTTTCACCATCAGAAAAAAGTGTTAAAGTGTGTGATTTTTTAAACACATTAATTGAAAATGATAATGACATAACCGATTTTATTGTGTCACCAGAAGTGTTATCTTTAATAGAAATGAGTAGTAGTTACAAAGGATTTTCCCCATCACAAGTTGGGTCAACAGGTAAATTTAAAGGTATTAAAATAATTCTTGACCCTTACCAAGAAACAAATACTATAAAAAAATGTTATAAAACCGACTTAATGGGTGTTATTTAGTATTGGTTATAACGTTTAGTGTAAAAAGAGTTGAAGAATGAAATTATTTTTATATAGTGTTATAAAGATTTCCCTTTTACCTATAACAACTTTAATAGATGTTTGGTTGTTTGTTTTTTATGTGTCATCGGGACAAATTGACCATCATGACCCTTGGGGAACTTATTATTTAACAGATTTATTATGGGATTCTTTATAACGTCCGATGATAAACAATCGTTTTGATGTTGTTTATCATTTGTTAGGTTTTGTCATTAATTTGTTTTACCGATTAAAAAATAAGAATTATGAAATACAAAGACACATTTTTAGGAGAAATAGAATTAAAGAAGTTAGGTGAGAGTTCGAGACACTTAATGGGTGAAAGTATAATTGAAACGATATATGTGGATGATTGGGGAAACTACTACATAGACACTCATTTAATAGGTGGTGAGAAACAACCAATGAAAAAAATTACAAAAGATTTACTGGATAGAATAAATCAATTATCAAAACAAACTGAAAATTGAATATAACGGTTGCAAATATATTGTCGTTTTAATGTAATATATTTGTTGTTATAAGTATGTAAAATTAAACATTATGGGAACAAGAATAACAATAAAAGATGAGTATGGAAGAAAACACGAATTCTTCTACAAAAAGGTAAGTAAAGAAATTAATTATACACCACAATCAAGGAAAACAGTAGAATGTAGATTAGATGTTGATGTTGAAAAGGTAGAAGACATTGAAAGAATTCGTCTTTTCTTAGACAACTTAGAAGCAAGTATGAAGTCTGTTTAATTTTATTACTTATAACGGTTGGTATATGTGAAGTACCTAACAAAAAAATTAAATAAATAGTAGAAACCTTACGAGGTATTTCACATATACCTTGTTATAAACTGTAAAATTATGAATTGGATAGAAATTTTAAAAGAACCTATTACGAAATTAGATATTTTGTATGGTGTGTGTGGATATTTAATCTACAAATGGGGTGTTATTTTTTGGGAAATAGGTAAAAAGATGTATAAAAATATCAGAGAAGATAAACGGTAATAATTTTATTGTTTATAACGTTACAGTATATGGCAAGTAGCCAACGAGAACCAAAGTAAAAAGAAAATAAATTAATAATTAAGCAAATAGTATAAAAATAAGCCTAACAGCTATTTGCTATATACATTGTTAGGTGTTTTTAAAATTATGGGAATGGATATAGACTTTTTGGCAGCAGACCAAGCAATAGATAAATTAAAAAAGAAACTTAGCAGTATTGACCACGGAAAAAGAGAAAAGATAGCAGACGAGATAATACTTGCAGTAGATAAAATATGTAACGAAAACTAATAATTTTTATTACACCTAACGGCTGCGTGTATGACACGTTGCTAACAAGAATTTAATTTAAAAAAAACTAAACTATAAAGATATGGGAAATGATAATTTGAAAAACGAACAGCAATGTGTTATACATGATGTTATAGCGAGTTTTTTGTGTGGGGTTGGGGTTGAAAATGTTGATGTTGTTGATTTGAAAACAGCTAAACATTTAAAGGAATGTGGATTTGATAAACCGACACATTGGTATTGGCAAGATAAAACATTAACCTTTGTTGAAAAGGGATTGAGGCGAGTGAAATACAAACAAAGACGAATGAACCATAATAAATATGATGAATGGATTTACTCAGCACCAACACGAGATGAAGTTGAGCGTTGGGTAAATTCGCTATAACGTGTTGTATAAAATACGTTGAGGAACGAAATGAATTTTATATGGTGTTATGCACCGTTAAATTAAAATAGATAAAATGGGTTGGAATCACAGAATATTAGCACACAAAGATGGAGATGAGATTTACTTACAAATACACGAAGTTTACTATGATAAAGATGGTAAACCTGATGGATACACTGCTAATGGTGTAAGTGTAGGTGCTGAAAGTTTAGATGGTATTAAATGGGTATTAGATAAAATGAAAGAGTGTGCTAATAAGCCAATTCTTTTAGCTGATGATTTTCCGAATGAGTATAATGGTACATAACGGTACTCAGATATATGTAGTTTTTTCTTAAATTGAAACACAAAACTTAAAATAACATGGAAGAAGTAAATAAGAACTCAGAACTTGATAACACAGATAAAAAATTACATATATCTGATGTTATAAGTAGTAAAATTGATAAACTGAAGATTCGTTTGTCAATAATTTCAACAAAACATGAACAATGGAAAAACAATTTCAGTAGAGAGGGGTATTGTTTTTCAAAATATAGAGTAGGTGAAAATTTTAGGCTGGTAAATGACGATAAAGAAATTGTTTTTTCTTCAACACCGATTGTTGAAATTATTGATGGTAACACATTTAAAACAACAAACACTGAATACAAGATTGAATACATCTAATCAATTTTATTACTTATAACTATTATATATAAACACCTTTTTGTAATTTATTAATTATTAAATACTTATACAATGTTAAATCAAAAAATTGTAAAGATTTGTGAACAAAAGTTTACATATCTTAATTATTCAAATAAGACTAAGGGAATCTATATAGATTATATAGAAATAACTGAAGAAAGTATTGGTATGATAAGTTTACAACCTATTAAAAACGATTCAGCAAATCAAAGATGAATAAAAGAGAAATAAATAAATGTGTTTCTGAAATATTGGATTCTCTTTGTAATAGAAGTGGTTTTGATAACTGGTGGTATGATTTAGACGATGATATAGAAAAAGAGATTGAAAATGAATTAAAAGATATTATAGAACGAAGATTAAACAAAAGCAAAGATGAATAAAAATACACTAAATAATTTTATATTTTTTAGACCTGAAGCGATGAGTGTTCATCCAGAATTTGGTATTTTATTTTTTGATAAAGATGAAAAATTTCACAAATGGAAGAAATTACAACAATATCTATTTGATAATTATGAAATTCCTGATTATAATAATGGTAAATTTAGTTTTATTGCTTATGGTAGTCCAATATATGGTGTAGTTGATGGAATTTTAAGGTTGATACCATTTAGTGATGATGATAGAATTAAACCTGAACTTAAACCACTATTTGATGATATTTGGTCTCGATGTAATAATGAACAAGATAACCAAATAAAACAATATTCTATATCTGAGTTGTATGATATTTTCGAATTAGATAAAGAAAGAGAATACAAACCAGATTATAAAGTAGAAGGTAATATCATTGTTTATAAGCATGAACATTGTTTTTATAAATAGTTTAAAAGTGTGAAAAAAGAGATGAAAAATAAATTAAACGACATTTGTAGAAGTATAACATATTGGCCTAAAAGAAAATTTAGACAGATTAAAAATGTTATCAGTTGGATTCCTGTGGTATGGAATCAATTTGATTTTGATTATTTATATTCATTACAAGTATTCAAACATCAGTTGTTGAAACAAGCCAAACATTTCGAAAGACCTGATTCTTGGGGTGAACGAGATTATATTAAAGCCCAAAAAATTCGTATGATTTGTAGATTAATGGATAAAGTTTACGATGAAGACTACGCTTGTGAATACCAACAAAAATTAAAAGATAAATATGGAGATGATGTTATAGATTTTGAGTTTTTAGATATTCCTGATAGACCAGATTATTCCACAATGAAATGGAAATTTGAGGTTGATGGTAAATTTGAATCAAAACGAGATGAGATTAGAGAGAATCATGATAAATGGTTTCACGAATCTCAGGATAAACAAAAAAGAGCACATAAATTGTTATGGAAATTAATTGAACATAATGTTCAAGGATGGTGGAATTAATTTTGGTTATGGGTTTGGTTTATTGAAATTTATTTCATATTTTTGTAAAAAAAAAGAAATTATGAAAAACATACACGTAATAGGGACTAATAAACCAAGTAGGTTACAAAGATTTTTTAATGAAGATACTGAATACGAATATGAGTTAGCTCCTAAGGATTGTCAGTTCAATAATGGCGTTCACATCTACGTCATATCTGATGAAGAGATTAGAGATGTAAGACCGCACAAAGGTAAATGGCAATTAGAAAAAGGACAAATTTTAAATAAATTTCCTGACTACTTAACGGATTTATCAGATTGTAAATTAGTTGTAATGACAACAGACCCTACTCTCATAGCAGACGGTGTTCAATCTATTGATGATAAGTTCTTAGAATGGTTTGTAAAGAATCCTACTTGTGAGTATGTTGAGATTAATAAAGATAAGGGTTTTGAATTTTATGAAATCATATCAATGTATGTTAAAGAAGAACCTAAACAAGAAACATTAGATGAGGCTGCTGAAAAATATGCTGATTTTAGTAATGATTATATACCAATATCTTTTGGGGATAAATTTAATGAAACCTCCAAAAGAGATTTCATAGCAGGTGCTAATTACATGGCTGAAAAAATGTATAGTAAGGAAGAGGTTATGAATATGTTTGACAAATTTAGTATGTACTTACCTTTACATTATGAATTTTTGGTTAAGGGACAACTTAAAAAGAAGTAGTATGAAAAAGTATTTTGTAAACTACGCTCAGGCAGTAGCATTGAAAGAGTTAGGGTTTGATGAAAAGTGTTTTAAATATTATCGTTCAGATAAAGAATTTTGTAATTTTTTAAATTATGAAGTTATAGAATTTGATGATACAAAATATATAACAAATTCAATATCTACTATAATGTGGTGTGATAAACATTGTACAGCACCACTTAAAGCTCAAGTGTTTGATTGGTTTAGAGAAAAACATGGATTATGGGTTTCATTTGGATATGATGAAGATGAATCTGAAGAATTATATTGGTATGTTGATAAAATTTTGAAATATGGTATAGGCCGTTTATTTTTTCATGATTTAATTGAATATAATTCCTATGAAGAAGCAGAATCAGCAGCAATTGATAAACTACTAGAAATTATAAAAGAAAAATGATAAAAGAAATAGTATGAAATATGAAGACTTTTTAGGTATCTTATTACCTTATAAGAAATTTCAAGAAGATACATCTGAATTAAATTCATTAGGATTTGATTTTTTTGAAGGCAAATACCAATTGGTAGATTCAGTTTATAAATTATTTCAAAATACAATAAAAACATTATTTACAAAAGAAGGTGTTGAATGGATTGAATGGTTTATTTATGAATCTGATTGGGGTATGAAGGATTGGAGTCAAAAACCTAGAATGATAGATGGTAAATTAATAGAAAAGGATCCTTCTGATGTTTATGGTGCTAGAGATGAAAATGGAAATCCAATATGTTATTCTTTTGAATCATTGTGGGAACACGTAAAACAATACACCAAATAATATAACATATTTATTATATGAGAATTATGACAACAATATTAATTTTAATAACATCTCTATTTTCTTGTGGGAAGATAGAGATTAAACCTTTTATAGAAACTCCTAAAGAACAAAAATCTAATTTACCAAAATCTAATAGTGGTGATACCATTTATTATAGAGATGGTTATTGTTTTTCATATAGTGAGAAATACGAACAACCAAAATGGGTTTTTTATACCTTAAAATCTGAGGATATTATTTGTAATAATCAGGCATCAAGAAAAGATAATTTCAGGGAGGATAATGGTGTTAAAACAGGTTCAGCATCATTAGAAGATTATAAGGGTAGTGGTTATGATAGAGGACATTTGAAGGCATCAGCAGATGAATCTTGTAACCAGACACAGATGGATGAAACATTCCTGATGTCAAATATGTCACCACAAAAACCATCATTCAATAGAGGTATATGGAAGAATTTGGAATCTTATGTTAGGGATTTGGTTGTTGATTATGATAGTATTCAGGTTATAACATCAGGAAATCTAAACGATAATTTAGTTAGGATAGGACCAAACAAAGTTGGGGTACCAAAATATTATTATAAAGTTTTATATAAATATAAAAATGGTGTTAAATCAATAGAATGTTTTTATTTACCAAATGAAAAAAATAGTGATTTTAATGTTTTTAAAGTTAGTATTGATGTTTTAGAAGATTCTGTTGGGATTAAATTTCAATAAAGTTATTGCCAATTAAAAAAGAAACCTTATATTTGTTATATAATTAAAAACAAAGGGTATGAGATTAAATTATAAAACATCTCTTAGAGGTAGAGAAAGAGTGGTTAAAGGATATAATCACTCACAAATGAATAGAATTTTCATTAATATTAAGATGAAGACTGGTAAAATAGTTAGAGAAAAAACATTATCAAAACAAATTTGTAATATTAATTAATTATGATTAAGAAACTAAAAAGTATGTTATTAAAACCAATTGTGTTGTTCCCTTGAGAAAGGAATTGATGGTAAATAATGTAAGGAGTGCGGATGGAGAAATACCTGTTAAACGCAACAACACAGAGGAGTTCTCAACCTCAACATAGTCAGGTGGTGGAATGGTAAAACGATCAATGAATTAAGTTTTGTTGATAGATATAGGTTCGAATCCTGTTCTGGCTACAAAAAAATAATTAAGATAACTGAGGAACCGAAGAAGAAGTAGGTAATAAGGGGTAGGTATAGACACGAATGACCTATATGGAAATTGGGGCGATATGAGTGGGCGTGTGGATGCATATTGTTGGTAAGTTATCTTTTTATTGTGTTGTTCCCTTGAGAAAGGAATAAAGACAAGCTGATTGGTGAAAACTTAATGGTTAATATCAGACAACACAGAGGAGTTCTCAACCTCAACATAGTCAGAAGGACATCTAGGGTATGTTACCTAATTAATGGGAGAACTCACTTGTTTAGGAGATGGTAGGTTCGATTCCTACTCTGACTACAAAAAAATAATTAGCCCTCTGCTGGTGCACCAGTATGGATCGAAGATGGGGATAGCCAACTCTCTCCGTGTGAAGAATTCTATATCTCGGTATAGATTAAGATGAAGCACACATCCCTCCGAATCGTGGGTCGGCACAGTTTGTCTGTTCTGGGGATATTACAAAAACAGACTTTTTTATTCTTTAATTAAAACCACCAAAAACATTTGACAAAACAAAAATAAATCACTAATATTTCGTTATGGTAGAATTAGATAAACAAGAATTTTTACGAAGATTAAAATCACTATTATCTGCGTATGATGCAGAACTATTCATAGAAGACAAACAAATTTGTTTTTGGGTGGATGGTATGGAATATGGTGAATACGAACCAATTTGTGAAATAAAAGATAATACAACAACTTCAATAGGGTATTTAGACATAGATTCAAATTTTTAAACATGAGAAATATAACAGAAAAACCAGAAAGATGGGTTATTCTTAAAGTTGGGACACATTACCGAGTATTTGGTGGATGGAGAGGTGGTTACTTTGATGGTGACAGATGGAAACTAAATTCAGGTATCGTTGATATTGAAGAAGATGAAGATTATTACTATTTTATAGGTCATAGTGGTAGTTGTTATCAATGCCATAAAAATGGTTATGGGTTAAAAGATGACATGTATTATTTTAGTTCATATATACAAGGAGTGTTGGAGAATCTTATAGAAAAGAGTTCTGGACTTGTTGAGGTATTAAATGAGGATACGGATTTTATAAATTTATTAAACACAAACAAAGATGAAAAAACTATTAAAATACATTAAACGTAACAAAAAAATAACAGAAAAGGTTATTGAATTATCACCATATAAATGGGTTACTTTTACTTCTAATCATAACACAACTTATTTGGAACCTAATTGTACTTATGTTGTATTAAAAGAAGAAGATGGTTGGTATTATTTTAAATTCGGTGAAAAAATAATTAGGTACCCAAAGTTTTATTTTGAGGATTTTACATTTTTTTCTTCTGAAGAATAGTTTTTTTATTGCCAAACCACAAAAAATAATTATATTTGTTTTATAACATTAAAAAAAAATAGGTTTATGAAAAAGATAGGTTTGGTTTTAGTAGTATTATTAGGTTTTGTGGTATTATTTTCTTGTAATAAAAAACAAGATTTTGTTTATAAGTTTTCATATAGAAACGAAGGGTCAAGACCTGAAGTTATTATGGCACAAAAACAACCAGCAAATCCTGGTTATGAAGACATCATACCAATAGAAATCCAAAGAACTGGTTCATTTTTTATAATAAAAGACTATAGATTAACATATGAAGAAGAAAAGACGTTGGAACAAGAAACATTAATGGAGGAAAATGCTAGATTGTCGTCATGTCAATCAGGCACAAACTTTAAAGATACTATATTTTGGTATAAATTAGAATTTGTTGGCGGTGAAGTTGGTCCTAGATATTAATATTTATGGTTATGAAGTATATTGAGGTTCAGGATGCGTTTAGGATTTTAATACTTATTTTAAACATTGATGATGAAATTATTGAAAAAATATTATTATCTAACTAATTATTGTTGGGACCCGAAATTAACGGAAAAATAACAATGAATGTAGATTCTTTTTTAAAATTATTCAACAAGCATTGTTAATTTAAAATGGTTTTATTATAATTTATTTATGGACATAACAGATAACCAACAAAAAGAGGAAGAAGAATTATTGGAAAAATATTTGAGTGGTGATAATAGGTCTTTTGGACCATTATATTACAGGTATAGGCATATATTTTTTTACCATTTAAATAAACAACATCCTTATTTATCACAAGAAGATAAAGAAGATTTGGCTATAGATTTTTTGGGTAGGATTAGTAGTAGATTGGTTAAATATGATAAACAAAAAAGTTTATTTAGAACATGGATGACTACTTGTATATTAAACCATCTTCACGAATATAGAAATAAAAGATGGACTGAAAAAACAAAACTAACCCATTCGTTATCAAAAACAAATATGGTTGGAGAAACTTATGAGGTGAGTATAACATCTAACGATAACCCAATCGATGGAATTAGTTATATGAATATTATAAAATTAATTAAACAAAGATTGGATGAAGATGATTGGAAAATATTTGAGTTGCATTTTATACAAGGATATAACCAATTGGAGGTTGGTAAAAAGTTAGGTTTGAGGGAATGTACAATGTGGTATAGAATTAAAAGAATTAGAAAAAAATTAGATGGTATAAATAATATAAATTAAAAAGTTATGAAAATTAGATTAACAAAAAGTTACATAGTGTACGAAGTTTATGGTGATATTGAATTTAACCCACAAGATTATTCCGAATTACAAGATTTATCTGAACAAGAGGTTATTGGATATTTAAATGAGAATATGTATGATTTTACGTTGAATGATACTAATGAGGTTCTAGCGGACCAATTCCAATTTGAAACAGATATTATCAGAGATAAAAATTATGATAATGGAGAAGAAGTAGTTTTAGTAAAAGATGATGAGTGAAAATGAAATAAAAGAAGGTGATCATATTGTAGGTAGGGTTTCTTCCAATACTAATGGTTCTGCCTACATAATAAGTGATGACCTTGAATTAGATGTTTTTATAAATAAAAAACGTGTAAATAAAGCTT
>Ga0070753_1002317_pt1 | contig 10189 bp, 17 predicted proteins | sample VirMetDEL_Aug_31_FD_77441 | JGI IMG/M metagenome (GOLD analysis project Ga0070753, IMG submission 77441) | Aqueous microbial communities from the Delaware River and Bay under freshwater to marine salinity gradient to study organic matter... | ecosystem: Environmental > Aquatic > Marine > Coastal... | reverse complement strand
GCTTAATTCGCTGCCTGATGATTTGCGCACCCTTGTCGACACCAACACCGCCATTGGCTATGGGGCGATTGACGAGACACAGACTAGGGTGGTTCAGCGAATCGAAGTAGCAACTGGCGATGGTTATGGCGGCACTGGTACCAATGGCGTCGAGTCAGATTATGCGGTGAGTGGTCAAAGCTATGACTGGGAAGCCACGCACACCCCTGGCGGCGCTGTGTCATCATATTTTGACGGCGACTGTGTGGTCACAACAGGCGGCGTGTTGAGCGCCAGCGCACCACCGACAAGCGATTATGTGGACACAGACGATGCTGGCACGGGCTCCTATGCCTGGAACCGCCGCAACATCACCGCAACCGATATTCAAGCATTTGTTGAAGTGCCGTTTTCCTGATGCCAGTCACCGACCCCAGCACCTTCACCGTCACGCCTAGCTTGTCCAAGGTAAGCTTGCAATGGACAAGCGCCGGCGCAAGCGGCTACCGCATCAGGCGCAAAACTGGCAGCGGCTCTTATGTGCTGATTTATGACGGCGGCAGCAGCAACTTCTTTTTGACTGATTATGTCGCCAACTTTAGCCAGGCAGGCGCGCTGATGGAGTATGACTACAAGGTGACCAGCGTTGACACAGATGGCGTGACTGAATCAACTGGAGTTGAGGACACAGCAGTGATGCCATCTTTGACTACCGCCAACGTTCAAGGTGTCAGCGTGCTTGATAGCCAACTAAAGGTGAGCGGTAGCAACACCACCGTTGGCAACACTTACAGTCTGCCAACTGGCACTGTGACCATTGACGACCACGTTGAGGCCATGCACGAGAACCAGTTTGGCGGCGCTGGACAATACGATGACAGACTTTGAGCGCAGGCCGCAAAAGCTGTGTTTTAAACGCACGCCACAAAACCCTGGCCTAACCGCCAAGGAAAAACCAACGATGGCCACCATGGCCAAGAGCTTGCTCGATGCCGCTGGTCAACTGCTCAAAAAGGGCGTCAAGCGGGTGAGCGCCAAGGAGCGCCAGCGGCGGCTCGATATCTGCCGCCAATGCCCACACATGGAGAGCGGCGGCACCAAGTATGAGCGTTGCCTTAAATGCGGCTGTGTGCTGGCGTTCAAGAGCGCCCTGGAGGCGTGGGGATGCCCCATCAACAAGTGGTGAGCATTTGACAAATTATCAAATATCTTAGACAATCAACATTGTCATTAAGTTGACGTCCTGCGCGTACTTGGGCGACCGCCAAGCAAGAAGCGGCAATGGTTTAGGCCATCGCCGCCTTTTTGCGCACCAAAATAAAACGATTTTTGACCACAAAAACGTTCTTGATTTATTAAAGCAAACTGCTGCTGGCTTGAGCGCAGATGGCGCTTATTCAAACCAAGCCATTTTGGATGTCAAAAACGTGCTTGATTTTATGCCGATATGTGGCATCATAAGCGTTGCATTATTGTTTTTTGATTTCATTTTTATTTTGCAAGGGGCGGTGGTTGCGGCCATCGCCCCCCTTTTTGCCGCTGATTGATAAAAGTGATAATTTTTGTTGACGGCTGACAAATGTTGGATTAATGGTGTTTTCCATGGCAACAATCACATTCATTGCATTGACCACCATTTTGGCCGCTTGTGCGGCATCTGGCTACCTGGCGACCACCCGTGACGGCGTTGAGGCCTGCAAAGGCTCCAACCACAACGCCCGCCGTTGATTCACATGCCCACTGCGCACCAACAAGGATACATCGCCAATCGGGCGCCAGGTAACGCCAAGGCGCAATGGGCATCCTCTTTTATGACCTGTCAGGCGGCAAATGTCCGCAACCAAACACATGATGTTTAGGCTTGATAAACTGGCAGGTTGGGCGGCCGAGGTGGCCGCCCGCAATTTCAACAACCATGCGACACCTTGACCTTTTCTCTGGCATTGGCGGCTTTGCTTTGGCCGCTAAGTGGATGGGCTGGGAAACAGTCGCATTTTGCGAGCGTGAAAAATATGCAAGGCGAGTTTTGGAGCAGCACTGGCCAGGTGTGCCAATCATTGACGACATCACCCAATGGCCAAGCGAGCGAATCGGATGCGACATCATTACAGGAGGATTCCCCTGCCAGCCCTTTAGTTGCGCCGGCAAGCAAGCAGGCAAAGAGGATGACCGTTACCTCTGGCCAGCGATGCTCGCAGTTATTGAGCGAGAGCGACCCGCTTGGGTCGTTGGCGAAAATGTTTTTGGAATCGTCAAGATGGCACTCGACCAAGTGCTTTCTGACTTGGAGGCCATTGGCTACGCCACAAGGGCGTTTGTTATTCCAGCTTGTGCCGTCGACGCGCCGCACAGACGAGACCGAGTTTGGATTGTGGCGCACGCCATCAGCACAAGAGACAGGCATCAACCCAGAGCGACTCGAGACCAAACTAAGAAACAACCTTTGGCCAACTCCGGTTTCTGTAGACGGAAAAAAAACGGGAACAGTGAAACCAAGACCAGGAGCAATGGGATTGAGCGAGACGTTGGCTGGCCATCTGAACCCGCCTTGGGTCGAGTGGCTGATGGGATACCCAATCGGACACACCGAATTAAGGGATTAGGCAACGCCATTGTTCCGCAAGTTGCCTTTGAGATTTTCAGCCACCTGGAGGCATTAAGCCAGAGCAAAAATGACTATGCTCTCAGGAAACCAGGTGGTCGAGCGGTCGAGTTGGCCGCTCACAATTTACGTAAGCCATGAAAACCATACTTGCAGCATTATTAATAGCATTCGCGGCATTTGCCGAACCAAAATTGACCAAAGAGCAGCAAGTCATTGCATTGACCCTGCTAGCAGAGGCACGCGGGGAAGGCACCGAAGGCATGGAAGCGGTGGCCATGGTCATTAAGCAACGCATGGCCAACAGGAAGCAAAGCGCTAGCCAAGTTTGCTTGGCGCCGAAACAGTTTTCATGCTGGAACGGCAAAACAAGCGACGACTTGCGGCATTTATGGAAATCACCAGCCGCACCTGATGCCATCGAGGTGGTGCGCAGATTCGGCAAGCTTGACGCGGCGGCCATTGGTCATGCAGACCATTATTGCACCGTGAAAATCAATCCCTACTGGTCGAAAGGCAAAACGCCGGTTGCAGTAATAGGCAATCATAAATTCTTTAAACTGCGGTAATGAACGCACGCACAAAAGGCAAAACAGGCGAGCGCGAGGTGACCAACATCGCCAAACACGAATTTGGCTTTGATGCCAAGCGCACCGGCCACCATCAGGACCACCAGGGCCATGATGCCGCTGACGTAACAATTGCCGACCTGCCTTTTTTGCATTTGGAAGTAAAGCGCACCCAAACTTTTGACCGCCGCTCATTTCAGCATCAAGCCACCACTGGCGCAAAAGATGGCCAAGTGCCAGTTATCTGCCACCGAGAAAATCACGGCAAATGGTGGGCAATGCTGCCAATGAAACTGCTCTTTGTCATCTTGCAATGCTGCGACCTCAAGGCGCTAGCGGTGCGGTTGGCAAACTACCCAAAAAACGAATGGTGACCAAATGAACACAGAAACAAAAGAGCTCACCAAGAGCCTACCGCTGCACCTGCCAGCATACCGCAAGCTTGCCGCCGCAAGCCATCAGTTCGAGAACTCACCGTTCTACTCATTCAGCGACATTGGCTACCTCATTGGCGTCTCCAGAGTAGGCGTGCGCCAGCGTGCATTTATCGACCAATGGCCAACCGTTGAAATCTGGATGCACCAGGGCAAAACCAGGCGCCCGCAATACGTTCCAGGTGTTTTCCTGGCCAACCTCCAAGAACAGGCACGCGCAAATGCCGCTCAAGCGCCTGAGAACGCTCCAAAATCGCCCACAAGGCCGCTTTCAAAGCAAGGCAATAGGGAGGGGGCAGAGCGCGCATGAAGCCCATCAAAAGCCATGTGAGGAGCTTTAAACCACTGTCTGCCTTGGAGGTGCGACTACAACAAACAGACAAAAACGAATGGTGACCAAATGAACACAGCACGCAAAATAGACATGAGGCCGCAAATTGAGGCGCTCACAATCACGCCAGCCATGGCAAGTCAATGGCTGAAATCAAACACACATAACAGACGAGCAAACCGGCATCATGTTATCCGACTAGCCAATGAAATGGTCAAAGGCAATTGGCAACTGAATGGCGAAACCATCAAGTTTGATACTTGGGGCCGGCTAGTGGATGGCCAGCATCGCCTGATGGCAATCATTGAGGCCAGCCAACCCATCACAACTCACGTTTGCACTGGATTGGCCGCCGATAGCGACATTTTTGCCACCATTGATGTGGGCTTGAACAGAAGCGCCGGCAGCGTATTGGCCATGAATGGCATCAAATATCCCAACCAGATTGCCGCCGCCATTGCGTTTATGAAACAAACCTTTGGCGATTCCGCAAGCACGCCAAAAGTGACCAATGCCGACACCTTGCAAACATACGCTGAGAATCCAGACAAATGGCAGAAAATCGCGGCGATTGCTGGCAACAATGAGATTTTCAAAATTGTTAGGAGGCCGCCGTTTTCGGTGTGGCTATGGGACGCGCTCGACGTCTCAGAGCCTCAAGCGCTTCATTTCGTTGAGATGTTTCGCACTGGTGCAAATCTAAAAATCAATCACCCAGTGCTCACCTTGCGCAGAGCGTTGACCGCCAAAAGCGACAACGTAAGCAACGCCAAGTTTCGGCATGACCAATATTACCGTTTTTGCATTGCCTGGAACGCCTGGCGTGATGGCCGCACCTTGCAACGCATCCCAACCAAAAACCTACCACTAAACACACGCATAAAACTGCACTAAAAACATGAATACCATTAGCGAACAAACAAACACAGAACGCAAACTTGTGCCAAAAGGCACCCACCTAGGCCGCTGCATCAGCATCGTTGACCTTGGCACTGGACCCGAGACCTACAAAGGCGAGACCAACATCAGGCGCACCATCAATATCACCTGGGAATTGCCCAAACAAACCATTGAAATTGATGGCGAATTGAAACCTATGCGGTTGAGCAAGAAATTTACCGCCTCGCTCGACCCTAAAGCGATTTTGCGTAAATTCCTTGATTCATGGATTGCCCCAACAGCCGAGCAATTGCGCAGTTTCAACCCTGAGACGTTACTAGGCAAAGAGTGCCTGGTCACCGTTGGTCACTACACCAACGGACGCGGCGAGCAGGCTGCCGGCGTCAATGGCGTTTCATCGTTGCCAGAGGGCATGGAAGTGCCATCCACCGGCACCGAGTTGATGGCATTTGACCCTAGCAAGCCAGCAATCAATTGGGACAAACTGCTCGATTGGCAAAAGGAGCGCATCCAACAAAGCCAAGAATACAAGGCAGCAGATAAACTAACAAACACCATTAATGAAACCATTGACGCCCCATTCTGAGGTTTCATTCACGAGCACGCTTGACGGTGTGTTTCAGGGTATGGCAGAGCGCGATTATCGCGCCGAGCCTGCCCTGGCCACCAGCGACTTGAAGCTGATGGAGAATCCCAAAGCCTTTTGGCAGCGCATGACCAAGCAAACGTCATTCCAGCGCACACCATCCATGGCACTTGGGACGATGTTCCATACCTATGTGCTGGAACCGGACATTTTCACCAAGACGGTCACCGTTTGCCCTGACGAGTTTGCCGACCGCCGCAAAAAGGCAAGCCGCGAATGGTGGGACACTTATGGCGAAAATGCCATCAAAGAGGACGACCTTTTGCAATTGAAGCGCATGGCGCGAGCAATGCGTGAGCTTCCAGAAGGCAACAAGGTGCTTGATTGCCAAGCCGAGGTGTCTGTCTTTAGCCAAACCGCTTGGCCAATGCCTAGCAAGTGCAGAATAGATGCCTACGACCCCACAACGGCCACCGTTTACGACATCAAAACCACGGCCCCAGGTGGCGCGCATCCAATGGCATTTAGACGCCAGAGCAAGGCGCTAAAGTATTACATGCAGCAGTTTAATTATACACACATTGCTGCCAGGGCGGGCCTACCAATCAAGCGTTGGGTGTGGCTAGTGGTTGAGACTGGAGGCGATTACCTAGCCGGCCAATATGAGTTTGCGCCAGAAGACATGGTGCAGGCTGGCAAAGAGACGGTTGCCAACATTGAGCGCCTAGTTGACTGCCTAGAGTTTGACCAATGGCCTGACTATACGCCGCAAAAAAGCCAAATTTTACAATTATTTTATTGAAAGTTTTTCCCCGCGAACATTGGCACAAGTTGAGCCCAATTGGGCAAAAAGCTGCTGCCATGTTCATGGCCAAATCAATCAAAGTTTATGAGCCAGGCGAAGAGATTGACAGCGTGCCTGGCTGCCATGTTGACCCATGCGAAATAGTAAAACCACCAAAACAAAAACAGAAACGCCAGAGAGGCGCATCCTCAGAGCCACAGCGGATTTTTATGAGTTTCCAAAAGACGCATTAACCAGCCAAGCCCGCACCCATTCGCTTGCTTGGGCAAGGCACGTTGCAATGTATTTAACTTGGCGGCTTTACGATATGAGCAACTGCGATATCGCGGCCTTTTACAACCGCAAAAATCACGCCTCTGTTTATCACGCCATCAAGACCGTCAAAGGCAAGCTTGCCAGAAGCAAGCGCGTTCGCGATGAAATCGCAGCAATCACCTTAGCCATTGCATGAGAAATCCAATCAAAATTTATGACCGCATAAAGCGCGAGGCGCCAAAGGTGCCGCCCTACACCTGCCCAATCATTGACGAGGGCCAGGCACAGCTTGAGGAACTGCGGCAACTCAATGAGGCGCTGCGAGACAGTGCCATCTACTGGAAAGAAGCCGCCCAGGATTTAGCAGTCGAACTAGGCGCAGCCTACCGAATCATTGACGACATGGAGAGCGACGAATGATAGCCCACGCCTACCAATTCACGCCCAACGAAGATTTGACCGAGCCCTATGTGGCGCTTGCTTGCGCTATCATGGAGCAGGCGGTTCTGGACATTCACATTTTGCGCCGAAACGGCATCTTGGTGGATGGCAAGGTGGCCAAGAAATGGCCATACAAGCTAGTCAGAAGCCGCTGTAAAAAGTTGCAGGCCTACAAATATGGCAACCACTACAACCACCCGCGCGCGGTCGAGGAGTTGATTGAGTTCATCCGAGGGCCATACCTGGAGCAGTTGATTGAGTGGGCCGGCATCAAGAATCTCTGCAAAGACGATTTTATCGCGCACCTGGAGGGCCGCACGCCAATCATGGACGGCAACACCTGGAAAAACCAGAGGGCAAGCATGTGAACAGACCAGCCATTCAACGCGGCTTTGTGCCTCAATGGGTGTTTGAGCGCGGATTTTCCATCACACAGCGCGAAGTGCTGCTATATGTTATGATGCGCGGTGATTGCTACGAAAACAAGCGCCGTATGGCTTACAATCTGCGCATTGGAATCAACACCCTGCGCAAAACGCTAGATGAGCTTGTCGCATTGCAATGGCTGGTCAAAACATCTAAAATCGCTCCAAGCAGCAAAACAAGGTCCAACTGCTACCACTTGGCGCCTGTTGAGGGCATAAGGGCTGACCAAAAAAGGCGACTTACGGTAGGGCAAAGGCTTCAGCCAGAGCCCCAAACTAATGCCTTCTTAGCTATATATAGCCATATAGGAACGCCCAAGAAATCAATAAGCGGCCAAGAGGTGGCAAATAAACAATCGCTTTCAATGGATGAGTCTGAAGATAACGAGCGCCAAGGGCGCGAGCGGGCGGGCCTGGATGAAAACCAGATTGCCCCTAAAACGCACGAGGATGCCCCACAAGGCGTTTTTACCCCATCGCTGGTAGAGCGTAAGGGTGCGCACCCAAAAGGCCGCCCAGCGTCCGAAAATCCGCACCCTAGAGGCACAGGCGATTGGTTGGCATGGATGCTAGAGAATGGCCACGCAACTTTTGGCTTACTTGAGGGCTTCAGCCACATGCAGGTGAAGCATGAGGCCAAACCAAAACCACAGGAGAAATGGGGATGAGAGAGAAAATGATGTTGCCGGTGGATGTGCCGGCCAATCACGAGGCCGAGCAAGGCGCCATTGGGTGCATTGCATTAGGAGCCTACCAGGACGCCATTGAGGCGGGCGTTGATGCCAACTGCTGGCACAATGAACATGCAAGAGCTATTTGGCAGGCATGTGGCCGCCTAGATGAGCAAGGCCAAGAAATCAACGCCGTGAACCTTGGCAACCAATGCGATGGCGTTGGCATGTATCTCTTTGATGCACTCGAAAAGGCGCCAACCGAATCAAATTTGCGATACTGGTTACCAGATTTGATTGATACGGCCAAACGGCGCGGCGTGTTTTTGCGCTATTACGAGACAATGCGCAGGATTGCCGACGATGATGTAACTACAGCGAGCCTGATTGAGTCCATGGAGCAGGACTTTTTTGCCGCTACCACTAGCCACGCGAGCAAAAAGAATCAAAAGGAGGCATGGCGCTCGCTTATTGAATTGCTAGAGGAAGCGCACCCAAATGGCATCAAAACCGTGGGTTTGCACACAGGCATGGGGCCGATTGATGACATTATCAGAGGCTTTAAACCTGGCTCAATGAATGTGGTTGCAGGCCGACCTGGTGGCGGTAAAACTGCTTGGGCGCTACAGGTAGCGCTCAACACTGCCATTGCTGGCCAGCATGTGGTGCTCTGGTCGTATGAGATGCCGCACGCGCAACTTGGCACACGCCTAATTGCCAACCACAGCGGCGAGGACATGGGCCATTATTTGGAGACCGGCACAGGCAACTTGCCATCCATCATTAAAGCCGCCCAAGCTTGCGCCTCTGCACCCATCCACATCGAAGACAGAGTTGACTTGAACATTGCCCAATTGCGTAGCCAGGCGCGCAGATTTGCCAAAGAGATGGACACCAAGCTTTTTGTGGTCGATTACCTGCAATTAGTGCCGCCTGCCTATCGCAGCAAGGACCGAGTGCGCGAGGTTGGCGAGATTAGCCAACACTTGAAAAAGGCGGCTCTTGAGACTGGTGTGCCGTTCCTTGTGCTGGCTCAGATGAATCGGTCAATCGAGGAGCGCAACGGCGAGCCGAGGTTATCTGACTTGAGAGAATCTGGCAGCATTGAGCAAGACAGCGACACGGTGAGTTTTTTACACATGGACGAGAACGAGCCAGAGTTTTTGCAATTTCTGGTCAAAAAGAATCGCCATGGCCGCACTGGCAAGGTGGGCCTCAATTGGACCAAATACAACGGGCGCTTCCGTGCGGTTCACGAATACACCAAAACAGAGGAGGCACCAATATGATATTGGGAATCGCTGGCAAAATGCGCTCCGGTAAATCAACCTTTGCCACATTCATGGCCGACTTGCTGCCATCTGACCGCGCCTCGTTTGCCTCACCCATTAAGCGCATTGCAACCGAAATTACTGGCAAGGAAATCAAGGACGAAAACAAGGAGCAAATTCGTCCTTTACTTCAAGCCATTGGCGAAACGTGCAAGGCGTTGCATGGCCAGGATTACTGGTTGCGCATACTGGCGACCGTATGGCGCGAGCAAATCGAGAGCCAAGCCCGCTGGGTGATTGTGGACGATGTGCGGACTTTGGTTGAGGCGCAATGGATAATCGACCAGGGCGGGCATGTGGTGCGTGTAGTGCGCCCAGAAACCGATTGCCTGGCGAGCGACCATGTGAGCGAGCGCAGCGTTGACGGAATTACGCCGGACACGGTGGTCGTGAACACTCAAGGACTATGGGAGCTCAAGCGAGAAGCCGAGAACCTATCAACAAAACTGCAATATGATGGACACTCAATCGTTTCTGGACCGGTGTTATGATGCCGGCATACGCGACCCAGCCGCCTGGCTGCAATCACGCGGCATGGGCGCATTTGGATGGCTGAAAGGCGCATTTCCGCGCGGCATACTGCCAACCGATTGCGATGGCGAGGTTGAAGTCAGGGGCCAATTCCTGCGCCTTGAGTTCAAACACACACACAAAGTGCGCATGGGTGGCATTCCTAAAGGCCAACTTTACCTTTTCAATGCGCTATTGAAGACTGGCGTTTTTACCATCTTCATCGCTGGCCATGATGAGCGCGGACAGGTCGAATGCTGCCGCGTGATGCGACTGGTTGGGGATGAGATAGTGAGCGAATTGCGAGACCCAATGACCACTGACGAGTTTCACCGCATGTGTGGGCGTTG
>Ga0070753_1002313_pt1 | contig 10199 bp, 8 predicted proteins | sample VirMetDEL_Aug_31_FD_77441 | JGI IMG/M metagenome (GOLD analysis project Ga0070753, IMG submission 77441) | Aqueous microbial communities from the Delaware River and Bay under freshwater to marine salinity gradient to study organic matter... | ecosystem: Environmental > Aquatic > Marine > Coastal ... | reverse complement strand
TCTGTAGCTGGCTCTGGCTCATCAAACTCAACACCAGCCTCTTTTAATTCATTATCAACATCAGATTCTCTAGATAATACCTCACTCGCACCGTTCTCATTAGAAGCTTCAGGAGCTTGTTCTGCTTTAGTATCTGGCTCTACACTCTTCGCTGTCGCTAATTGCTTATTTATAGAGTTATTAACTTCCCTATAAACTTGCAACTCTGCATCATCTCTTAATGTCTGTAGTTGAAATTCTGTAGGCTCTGTATCAAATTCCTTAACCTTTTCTGCAACTATTGCATCAATTGCATCCTTATGTGTTTTTCTAATGACATTCATATCACTAGCCAAAACCTTACTAGCAGAACCATTCTGACCAGTTATAGTATTATTGAACGCTAGATTATAAATATCTTTGATCGTGCTTTCTTTTAAATCTAAATCGATATCATAATCGCCTAGCATAGTTCTAAGCTTAGCACCACCAGTAGACATAACCCCACCGAAAGTTAAATTAACCATACTATCTACTACTGTGTACTTCTCGTCATTATACTTAGATAGCATATAATAAGGAACTTCCATAGCAGCAGATTCGCCAATACCAAACGCAGCACCTCTAGCTATCGTCCTAGCAGCTGGGGACATTCCCTTAAAAGCTCCTGTCATGAATCTAGTTGTAGCTAATCCACCAGATAAATAAGCTGCACCAGCCTCAATAGGGTCTAAAACCGATCCAGCTAATGAACCTAAAACCATAGCACCATAATTAGATGGCTTCTGTAATGCTGCATTAGCGAACTCACCATCCAATTGTTCATCACGATATATCTCGTGTTGTAGTTTAGCTAACTCATAAGGGACATCACTCTCCCATTCCTTATTTACAGGAAAATGTTTGTTAGCCTCATCAGCTGAGATCATCCTAGATCCCTCGCTATTATGTTTAGCGTTATATTTATTAAAAGATCTAGTAGCCTTTTGAGTGATTCCGTTCCTCACTCCTGATTTGAAGAACTCAGATGTGGCATCAAATAAGTCTACATCTGGCTTAAACTTACTCGCTGGTATTGTTGAATTTAACTGATTGGTATAGAAGTTCATTTAATCCCTTGTTGAATATATGCTTGAACCATTCTATCCATTATATCAATCCCTGCAAACCATTCATTACCTACTGTCTGTACACCACTAGCAGATAACCCTTTAGCATCAATGCTTTGGTCATTTAAATATTTCAAAGGTAACTTAAAAACCAATTCCCTCGCATTAGGATTCTCAGCATAAATATATAGACCTACAGTTTGATCACCCTCAGTATGCCACTCAAACTTCTCCTCGTTAAACATCTTCTTAATAAATCCCCAAGCTTCCTGCTTTGCATCATTATTACTTCCATGTAATGCCTTATAAAGCATAGAACCCTCAGATACAGATGAATATCTAGCAAGATTCTCAGATGATATAATCATTTCAGGAGATGCCATCATAAACTTACTAATAGACTGTAATCTACTTTCAACTTCATCATGCTTTAAAGAAACCGCACCACTCTCAGTTTGAATCTTATTAGGCAATCCTAACTGACCTATGGATGTCGTGATCTGCTTCATATCAAACACCATATTAACAGCTTGCTCATAAGGTGCTTCAATACCTTTAAGCTCATAAGACTTTCCTATCCTAGCAGCTAACTCTTTACGCTCAATAGGCATATTATCATTAGGCATACCAACCGTTAATTCAGCAACCTTCGCATAGGCATCACTTTTATCAGTTGGTTTTAATCCCTGCCAGTCGGTCTTAGCTTTCCTTATTGTTTGAGGAACTAAGTAATTCTTATTTACATAACCATCAAATGTGACAGCTATTTCAGCAGCATTAATAGTATCTCCGTCCATCAACTTCTGAGAAGCTAACTGAGTCCCAATAGCAGGAATGGCACTCATCCCATGAACTGCTACTAATTTAGCTATAGCTTGCTGTCTATTAATATCTTTATCTGGTGATAAATCTGAGAACACACCTATCATTCTCTCTACTTCAGGCTGTGTTAATTCTGCCGATATCTGAGGATGTCTATGCCTTACCTCATTACGAGTAGATTGAACACTAGCTGCTGCCTTAGATAATATAAGTGCGTTATTAGGATCGTTTACATCAAAGTCTGGACTCATAATCTGAGTGATTGAATCCTCTATCTCTAATGCTTTTTCTCCATATATAAGATTAGTCATAGCCCTCATAGGATCTTTATTATAATCACCTAAGTGGGAATCTAATACCTTAACAGCATCAGCTCCGTATTTCTTTTCTATGTATGACTTCTGAGTGTCTATACTAGATTCGCCTTGAGATATTAAGCTTACACTATTAGCAACTTCTTTAGATACAATTAAACTGTTTTTAAAATTTATCTCATCTTTAATTGCAGATACAACCCGATTAAAGTCTCTAGATATTATATCATGTTGTTGGACTGGAGCATTCTTTAACATCTCTCCAAGCATTTTACCACTCTTAGCATCTACATTCTTTTCAGTGAATTGTTCACCTCTAAATTCAGCCCTAACAGCGTGATACATTTCTGATCTTATTACATTATTCTCTAATGTATCATTAAGATCTGTAAGTGCGTTTGGACCAAATAAACTACCAAATCTTTCTATCTCTTCCTCAGAGATCTCCATATTATATTTGGCTTTATTTTTCATCTCATTAAAGAAATGATTCTCAACCTCTCTATTAGTTTTGAATATCTCTACTTCTTTTGCTTTAGATGCAGTCTTTAATTGCTTTTTTTGAGTATTATTAAGAAAAGCGGAATCTGCTTCGATATTCTCTTCTATGAACTTGAGATCTACTGAACTCTCAGCCTTAGCTATTAAGGATTCATTATCAATGAACTTATACTCTTTTATAGCTGCTTCTGATTGTGACTGTCCAGACTCAGGACTAAAGTAATTATCCTTAACCCCTAAAGTAATATGCTCATTTATTTCAGTGAGTGCTTGTTCTGGGTCTTTAGAACCATTAGCTATACCTAACTTATTACGCTCATTTATTAACTTACCATTATCAAAGTAAGACTGCTTAACTGCATTAGATGTAATGGTAGTCGCATTAGCAGCAATACCTACAGATCTCCTCGCAAAGTAATTATCAAAGTTAGCTTGATTCTGTTTACTTAATCCAGACTTATATCTATCTGATCCTTGCTTTACAAACTGACTAGCGTGGGTATGTGCATCAATTCCCTTTTGTTCTAATTCTAACTCTAATCTACTTAGATCGGACTCTAGTTCAGTCTTTCTCTGCTCAAATAAAACGTTATCCCTCTGGACTTGAACCTTATTATAATAGGATATTCCTGTATTTAACGCTCCAATTAATGCTTGATCGCCAGTAGAGTCGTAAATATCAGAAGCCTTTATATTAGTAGACTTCTTAAAAGACCTAGCCATAGACCTTTGAAGTGTAGGAGCTTGAACCATCGCACTCCCTCCTGAAACTTTACTTGCTTGAAATGTTGGTAATTTAGCCATTATTAATCTTATTGATTTATTGGTCCGTAAGGTTGGGCGACTGGACTCCTCCTGTTGAGTCAAATGCACCTGGTGTTGGTGTTTGAGGTCTAGATTGATAAGCGTCATATCCTTGAATAGCAGAGTTAAGTACCTGACCATACCCTTGTCTCTTAATCGCAGATGCACCAGCTTGTCCACCCATTTCAGCGACTTTAGCTTGCCACCTTAAATCTTCAGCTTCTAATTTGGAAAGTCGTTTATTCTCACCTCGCTCAAATTCTAGGTTCCATGCTTCAACTTCACCTTTATACCTCTGGATATTAGCCTGTCTATGAAGCTTATCTGCTTGTCTTAATCCTTCATAGACTTCTGACTGGATTTGTATCTCAGTCTCAATCTCGGAATCTCTCATCACATCAGTCATAGATCCACCAGAAGCTACACCGCTAGAAGCCATTAATACTCTTCTTGCTCCTCTATATCTGCGTTTCTGCCTCCTAGCTAAAGTCTCGTTAAGTCCAGTTTTCCATCTGGTATAAGACTCCTCTTTTCTAATCTCAGACTCATTAAATTTATTCGCCCACTTAGAGGATTCTATATTAAAAGCGTAAGCTTGGTCATTGATTTCTGCTGTTTTCTCAGCTTCATCAGCATTCCATTCAAGCCTAGAACCTTCTTCGTTCCCTGCTCTTATTGCTGCTTTAGAACCTTTACTGCCTGAGTATATAGAGTACGCCAGACTTCCACCACTAAGTAATAAAGAAGTTGCCCCAAAGCTCATGATAACCTCCCCATAGCATTTTCCATTATAGCTTTATGACTTTGAAAAGTATCACTAGGCTTTATTAGTAATTTCTCTAATACTTCCATATTGGTTTCCTCCGTTGGATGAACAGTTCCCCATCTCATATCTTCTATTATTAAAAGGACCTTTCTAGTTCCAGGCTTACTTATAAATACATCTGGAGAAGCTATATCAACTATATCATCATTCATCATGACTCTAGCAAATCCAGACAATACGATATTGAGATGTTCTGTCTTATGCTCATGACCTATAATTAAAGATCCTGCTGGCATAAATATCTCTCGATAATAAACACCTGGAGCAAAAATATGTTTAAGATCACATTCTACTTGAGGAGTTAATAATAGCTCACCCTCTAATCTTTCGATCTTTTTGTTATGCTCTATCTGATTAAATGTATCAATCATAGATTACTCCTTACTTCCATAGTTACAAATAAGATATTACAAGGGAAAGGTTTATCCTGTCTAAGATAGAATCCTGCCTCTGAGTTGTAATTCATGTTTAATAGTAAATCCTTATCACCAGTAAATAAAGGAGGTGATAAATCCATTCGATCTGTAGATGACCTGAATACTATATCATCAAGCTTATCTAGTTCCTGACCAGCCTGACAGCCTAATGTATTCCAGAATCTTACCGTAAGTTCTGTAATCTTCTTGATTGACCCTTGAGATGATCCTAAATCTCCCTGAACGTCTACTGGTAAAGTCTTGCAGTTCGCAGTATAACCATAACCGATCTTAACATTAGTAGCTGATTCTTGTAAAGTTATAGCTCCGTTAGTGACAGTTCTATCTGGATGTGCTCCACCGTCTGCAACTATGGTAACGACTTCTCCCTCTAGGTGATCTAGTCCTGTAATACTAGTAGTCGCACTACCGCTATACTCCAAGCCAGAATCCACAAAAAATAGATTATCCTTATCTTGGTCGTGGGTTGCCCAATCATCATCCTCAAAATACTCAATATACTGTCTGGTCTGTCCATTAATAGTTCTCTTTACTACGATATAGGTTATGTCGGTCTGCTCAGTTGCAGATGGAATAGTTGTAATTGCTTTAACTTGAGCTATTGTAACCCTAGCTAATGATCCAGAACCCCAAGTAGGATTTATTTCTGTAGCTGTAAAGACTGTCCCTATCGTGTTAGCAGATGCACCAACCGTCGTGAAGTCTGCTCCACCAGCAATGCTTTTGATTCTATACGTTTCGCCCTCAATAAGATAGCCTGACGTAACTGTTTCTGATTCATAAGTTCCACCTAAGTCGTGATTGTGAAATGCTATAAGGTTTTGTTCTTTTAAGTAAGTCATTCCAACTAATCTGCCAGACTCTAATACATACCAAATAACATTATCTGGTGCTTGTCTGTATGATGTATAGATAGCTCTAACACCTTGTCTTAGGATATGATTAGATATCACTGAGATCTCTTTAGATTCATATACATCATTATCATAATTATAAACCATCTCCATTATCTTACGAGTGGTCCTGTCTGTATAGATCAGAGAGTTGGAAATTAAGTGAGGTTCAACTATGCTAGAACCGTATCCATTCTGACGGACTACGTTAATATCAGATGGAGTGATACTAGATCCAGATGATCTAACTGCGTATTGACCGCCTTTAGTTCCAATAAAGAACTGTTGGGCTGATCTCATCCACTGAATAGCGTTAGTCTCTTCTGAGGCTATTTGAAATCTTAAACCATTATCATCAGATACAACTAAGTCCTCTGGATTAGTAGGTTCAAAGTTCTCATAATCATCAGTCTTACTAGCCCAAAAAGTATTAGGCTCTGTGCTAGTTCCTCCGAACCAAAGTCTATTTTGATGAAAGGTAACTGTTCCGCTATACCCTGTAGTCTCTGACCATGCCCCTAGCCTCCATATTTCGGTAGCAGAAGTAGAACCAAGATCGGATGATAAAGATACATCAACATTACTAGCGTCAGTATATGCAGTAATAGTTCCCCATCCAGATAATATACTAGCTCCGTCATGGTTTATTCTTAACACTCTTCCGACATCTGTTGATGCAAAGAGACTTACGGAAGCCGTTACTGTTATTGATCCAGTAGTTCCACTTGGTGTTAATGTCGCATCAGTTAAATTCTCAGCCTGATAAGGACCGTCTAAATTCGCAACCTCTTCGATAGTCCAAGTAACATTATCAGATCTCGATATCTTTCTAGGCTGATAACTCTCACTAGCTACGAATAATACATCGTTAGACTGAGCAAAGCTTAAACCTTCTAAATCATCATCACCCCAAGGAGTATCGATAATTACGTGCTTATTAGCATCTCCCCCTGAAGTATATGCAGTATAGCTAGTGCCATCTATGTTATTCCCTAGCATATCTGTCAGCTCAAAAGTACTAGCAGTTTTATTAGCTACTTTATACTCCTTGCCATTTAGTTCAACCATTCCCCCAATGCTACTAAGAGTAACAACATCACCGTTGTCATACCCATGAGTAGCAGCTGTAATAACAACAGGGTTAGCTTGGGTCGCTCCTGTAATAGTGACATCATCCTCTGTGACAAATCCCTCATTTCTTAATACTCTTATTTTATTAGGCGAAAATTCGAGGGTATATGAGGTTTCATTATTATATACAAACTTCTGCAATCTTACACCTTGTAATTGATCTAAGACCTCTCCGATATATCTAGTTCCAGGTCGCTTACTTATACCGCCTTGTTGACGAATAAGAAAGTTATTCATCTGTTCTACACCATCAGCGTATTGTTGGATATCAGTCCTACCTCGAAGTAGTGGACTAATCTCTCCAGATGAAAAAGCGTTCTTTGTAACCTTTACTCTCATACTGTTGGTTTAGGATAAGATGCAGGATAACCCCCAATTAATCTAGCATTCAAGAAATCTGTAGCTTCAAATCCTTGTTGTCTACGTTGTCTATTGTTGGATGAGATAGCTTTCTGGAGAGTCTTGTTATATACCTCTTCCATTCTGGCTACTGTTTGATTGTCATTAGTAATTAAGTAAGCAATGTCATGAGCTAGATAAGCTGAGATCGCTTCGTTTACTAATGGGTCTAATAAATTAAAGTCTGTGATATTTGATACGTAGATAACCTCTAATGTGTTTCCATCGAACAATATCTTACCGCCTTCGAGTGCGTAGTCCGTATCCTTAAACTCTGGCTCTACAGTTACGATCTTCAGACAATCCGAAGGTATCTGGAACTCGTTGGAATACTTAAATGCTGGTGTAGTGGTTAGTGCTGCTAGTGTTACTCTCTTTATAGATCCATGAAAATAAGACGTATTTAAGACAACTTCTTTAGCATTGTCGATTCGCTCATTACAGATCCTAGCTGCCTTATTATTTGTATCTGTGATGCTGGTAATTAAGTCTTGCCCTAACTTAACTAACGCTCCGTTCGCTATGCTTGTCTTACTTGCCATAATATAAACCTATATAAAAAAGGGGAAGAGACAAACAGAATCTCTCCCCCAGTTGACATTAATATGAGTTTTCCCTAGTGGAAATTATTCTTCTGAATACTCAACGATGATTGAAACATCACCAGCTGCGTCAGTAGTAACTGCTGCTGTCTGTGTGATCGCAATACGTAATGGAGTTCCAGGATCTTCTGGTAATCCAGCATCTTCCCAAACGTAATTACTTACTGCGTTGATATCTCTAGCTTCGAAAGCATATTCAGTAAATCCAGTTGCAGCTTGGAAACCAGTAACAACTGTAGCATAACAATCTTCATCGATTACCGCACCAGCTGCATAGCTAGTAGCAGTAGAATCAGTGAATGATTGCTGACCGTTGTATAGTCCAACATTAACAAGTGAATCTGTTCCTGCGTCTAAGTCGTCATTAGCGATCTTAATAGAAACGATCTTAGCATTACTTGGCACTTCAGCCAAATAAACTACGTCACCGTCTGCATCGAAATCTCCGTCTGCGACTGCTGCTGTATCACGAAAGATTCGAGACTTAGCGTTAATAGTTCCTCTTTCAAGACGCTGGCGTGGTTCCGCATCCATAAGAGTAACGATTGCTCCTTTTGTAGTAGCCATAATATATTACCTCCTGTTATTTAGTTGGGTCACATTTGATCTCTACAACTTTCTCTTCCCACATGCGGACTGCACCAGCACACATTTCAGCGAGAACTTGATAATTGTAAAACTTATGTGGAATTTGTTCAACCTTAGCAGAGATGTCAGAAGCTACTGCCATTTTAACAGCAGACTTTGGCATAACGATGATACGGTCATAAGAATTAGTGTCCTGCAATACACGCTCAGTTCGGCAAAATTCCATTCCTAAGAATGTGTTAAGCTCACCATTTACTAAAGCACGAACAGCATTATAATCAGCAGAAGTTACCTCAGTAGTTCTAAGTAATGCATTCTCAGCAGATGCGTTCAATACTACTACAGGAGTTTCACCTTCCATAATAGCTTCAGCAGCTCTAAGTTTCTTTAATGCTTCACGAAGCTTTCCGATAGTAAGATTACTAGCAGTTGATCCGCCACCTTCTACGAAATCAACACCAATTTGTTGAGCAGCAGGAAGAGATACTGAAGTAGATCCAGTCTTACCAGTGTAAGCAGTTCCTAAAGCAGCATTAATGATGATATCATCTAATTGACGACCTAAAGCATATACCGCAGTGCGAACATACTCAGAAGTCGGATCAATAATCATACGAAGCTTATCTTCTTTATCGATCATATCAGCATGATAGAAGTCCTCGAAAGAAACTCTACGTCTGCTATGTGGAGTGTCAGAGTAAGTCACATCAGCGTGTCTTGCTCCTTTAAGTTTAGCATTAACCGTACCTACACGATCAAAGTATTTATATTCAGCACCCATCGGATCTTCAGTTACGTATTTACGTAAACGTGATCCCATTTGCTGGAATTGAAGTTCAACATTCGCAGAATATTGTTGTGCGAATGCCGTAGTTACTTGTTGAGACATTGTATATCCTATTTTGAATTAAAATTTGGTTTATTGGTCTGCTATCCTCGATTTAATTCGAAGAGAGCTACCCCAAAAATAGGACAATCTTATGTTGAATCTTCACATAGTGAGGACAAACTTAAATTAACTTTTATTCATAAGTCCATATCTGTCAACCAAAAAGCCCCACTAAAAAAAGTGAGGCTTCATAACAACTGGACATACTTTGTGTTTTGGTTTAACTTTATTATTGTTATGAATAAAGATAAAATACTACAATTATTTATAGATAATTACGAGGTGATCCCATCGCAAGGAGTTATACTGCATAAAAAAATACAAAAATTTATGCCTTGGATAAAAATAGGAGACAGGGCTGGATGCTTAATTAAAAGCGATAAGTCAAGATCTGACAAATATAGGAGAATAACTTTATCCTTTGAAGGGAGTAGATATGCAGCGATGGAGCATCAAGTTATATTTTATGCAGAACATGGATTTTGCCCTAAAGTTATTGACCACATAAATAGAGACAAAGGAGATAATCGCATAAGTAATCTAAGGGAATCTTGTTCTTTAACGAATAAATGGAACAGAGGCGTTTCAATAACTAATAAATCTGGAACCAATGGTGTGAGTTGGGATAAGCCTAGAAAAAAATGGAGGGCATCAATATGCTGCAATAATAAAAGAATAAATATTGGCAGATTCAAAGACAAAAACGAAGCAATAATTGCTAGAAAAAAAGCAGAAGAGAAGTACTGGGCTTTACAAGACTAGCACTCCTCTTCGTTGTGACAATAATTATCCAGCAGCTATTTTATGTAAATCAGTCCATTTCTGAACAGCAGCTTTATGTCCTGGATTACTTACATCTGTTAATGCTCCAATGAATTGTCCGTCCAATTTAAGCTGATCTATCT
>Ga0070753_1002307_pt1 | contig 10216 bp, 15 predicted proteins | sample VirMetDEL_Aug_31_FD_77441 | JGI IMG/M metagenome (GOLD analysis project Ga0070753, IMG submission 77441) | Aqueous microbial communities from the Delaware River and Bay under freshwater to marine salinity gradient to study organic matter... | ecosystem: Environmental > Aquatic > Marine > Coastal... | reverse complement strand
TAGATAAGGTCGCTAAACGTAGGGTCTTCGGTGTAGCTATGGAAGAAAAACGCTGGGTCAATATACTCTTCGGTAATTCCATAGTTAGGGTCGTTGTTTCTTTTAACAACAGCCATACCACAGGTGACTAAATCGTTTACTGCTCTACGGTATACACGTTGGTCAAAGTCATTCCACTCAAGGGTCATATTCGTACCTACTTGAGCAGCTATTTCTGCGCCAGTTTTAATACTAGCGTCCATAAATATTTCTGCTTCCTCAGTAGTTTCTGGTACAGACTTTAAGTCTACGTTTGTGTCTACACCTAAAGTTTCCATCTGTTTAATCAACTCTTTGTTTTCAACTTCAAAAAGTTTCTTAGCTCTTTTATCGTCTTTCTCAGACTGAGATAATGGGTCTACAGCTTTAACATTAGGATATGGCTTGCGAGAGAGTATATTGTTAACTACAATTTTCACAAACTTAGGGACGATAGGCACTGGAGACCAATCAAGGTTTAGCAACGTACCGTCCCCATTGTTCGGGTCTAAAGAGTTTAAAATCTGTTTGTATATAGATGTGTCTTGAGTACCGTTCGCGTAATCGCGATTGGTTTCAAAATCCTTTAGTCTTCTGCGAAAAAGACTTCGCTCATCATCAGAACTGCCCCATTGTTTTTCAATAGCCTTAGCGTACTTAATACCATAGGCTTTTAATACTTTTTTTGAATAGTGTGCAAAGGGGTCTGGGAAATTCCCATATTTGCTTTTGTCGTTGTCTTTATTGTACATATAGCGTTTCGCAGAATACTTCCTCGCAAAGATACAAAATTAAAAGACTGCGTATTAACGCCGTATTTCAGTGTTATACCTTCTAAAAAATGTCTTGTCATTAAAGTTAGATTCCTTTTTTTTAATCTCACTTTTTTGAGCGCCTAACAATGCTAATCCAGAACTAATAGTAAGGTCATACTTAGTACGATTATCTATTTTGTAACCTATCCAATCGTCTAGAGTTCTGTCAAAATACATCTTACCCATCTCACCTGTTTCTGAGTTTATACCTACGTGTTCTTCAACGTAAGCCTCTATAGCTTGTGCGTGAGCCTGGATAACATCAACTGAGTTAGAAGGTATGCCACGGGTTTTTGTGTTTGACGCTGCGTTTGGAGACTTTAAGTGTTCTGGTCTTTTCATCACATACTCTTCGTATCCACGAGCTTCAAAATGCCTTACTATACCGTATTTGTTGTTTTCTATAAGAAGGGGGTAACCATAAAAGACAGCAGCCATAAGAATATCTTCGTAAAATATTCTAGCAAGAGGAGGACGAGAGGCGTATTCGGCAATAAACATATTAGATGGCGCTGCCATATTAAACTTGTTGTACAGATGGCACGCTCCTTTAGAGCCTCTGTTATCTGTAGTAGAATCCAAATCATAACTATCTACGCCGCCAACACCTATATGGTCATTAGCTGGGTGTTTTTTTCCGTACTTAATTACGTACTTATTCTGCATTTCTGGTTTAGGCATCCAAGACAGACGCCACCTTCCTTGAGGGTTAGGACTAAATACAACTTCTTTATCGGTAAGTCCATCTTTCCAACTAAAGTTACCTACAACTACAGGGTTAGGGTATAGCTCTTGGTTATACTGAACCTGTTCATATATTTTTCCGATGTTAAAGGTAGAGCCTTCAATACTGTCTCGCATTGCCTCATCAATGGTAAAGGGGAACTGACGTATAAATTCGTTCAGTTCTCTAGCGTCACCTTTTAAAGCATCTCTTTCATTCTTAAGATAAGTTTTTGCACCGATGTCAACATAGTCACCATCAATAGTCTGTACAGGTTTTTCAGGATTTTCCACGATAGGGTTTCCGTGCTTATCAAAGAATCCTTCAAGCGATTCATAGGCGGGTATAAATAGTCTATAAAGACCAGTTTTTGTTCTTCCATTAGCATTTCTATCTTCTGGGTCTGAATCTCTCCATATCTCCTTGTACTGGTTACCACCCTTATCCATAGGGTTTACCGTAGAACCTACGAGTGCCTTACCGATAATCTTACGACCTACGATAAGACAGGTTTTCTCAATGCGCCACGCTTCGCGTATATCCGTAGGGCGTTCCCACTTACCTGCCTCATCTAGATACAGGATATGAAGCTTCTCACCATCGTATGCATTGTTCGTAGTGTTCTTCCAATTGATAATGGTATTGAGTGCCTCGCCCTTGTTTGAGGTTTTGTTCTTCTTGGTAATACGCTTAGAAGGCTCACGGAAAGCAAGCTCCATCCTTGGATTAGTCGTACCGTCCTGTATAGGCTTAAAGAAAAATGGGTAAGACCTAAACATAGGAACTACCTTCTTCATAAAGATGTTTTCCTGTGCGTCCTTACCCGTCTTAGACTGTATCCCTAATAGTTTATCTTTTACTTGAGTGCCTTCATCTACAAGTATAGCTGCCGACATATTGGTATACCCCGAACGTCTACACTTCGTATACATCTGCCCTATAGAGCGTGGGTCGGACTCACAAGCCGCAAAGTGAATAAACAGCCTCCTCTGGAACTCAAGATACGAGGCATAGCCTATATCCATCTTGCTCCATTGTAGCATCATATAGTGTCTCCCTGTAATGTAGACAGGCTCACCGTTATTGTAAAACCAAAGACCGTTACGCCTGCGCTCAAACTCCTTTTCAATATACGGAGAAAAGCGTTTCTTGAAGTCTGAGGGCATTTCGTACCACTCATCCATAGAGCGAATCCTCTGCAGTTCTGCTGGCACAGGAAGTCTTTCCCACATTTGCATAGCAGGCTTCCTGTCATAAAAGAGGATTTCTTTTTTACTGGGAGCTTTGGGAAGCTGAATATCAAGCCCACCGATGGTGATGATTTCACCCTCCGTATCGTTGGGACATATGTTAACAACGTAGTTATCATAGTCTTCGTTTTGTTTAAGTCCAGCCATTTTATTTAATTAATAATCCCAGTAACAGAATATCTGATTACTTGGAAAACTTTTCTGCGAATCCTCCAGAGTAGTCTTGTTCTGCTTCAATGCCTCCTGTTTCTCTGAGTTCTCTGACCATCTGTTCAAGTCTCTGGTATTCAATGAGGAGTTCTTTTGCATCTGTTGCTGTTTGTTTAATACTCTGTAGCTCTGCTTTACGCTGTGAGCCAGAAAGCTCTGCATCTACAGGTTTCCTCACCTCGTCAATCATATTATTGATTGCGACCTCCATAGAGGCGAGCAATCGTGTTGATGCTTCTACGGTGGTAAACTTACGCTTCTTTGACATACACTAACTCTGTTGCCCTCATTCGGTAGACCTTGCTGCCGTCAAGAAGTTCCATTTCGTATTCTGAATTCTTCGTGTAACCCACCATATCACCAGGCTGCGCTCCAATCCATTCTGAATCTTCGGGTATAGCGAGTAGTACGCCTTCCAGCTCTGGTTCTTCTTTGATGCTAAGAATAATGCCAGAAGCACTTGTTTCCTCTTCTGGCTCATCTGCGGGTAAAACGAAGCACCAATCACCAAGCATAGTAAGGCTACCATTTTTATCTTCAATTCCGATGGAGTGATTCCCATATCCTCCATTAGAGTCGTATTGTACGAGATAGAGGTCATCTCCAATGTCATATCGCTGTTCTATTACTACGTGGTGATGGAAGTACATAGTGCTTCCCACATGCTGTTTATCAATTCCTTTCGGAACGTTTATTATCTCACCAGAGTTTACCCTGTGCTCAAACTCATTGTATTTATTTACAATCTCAAGCTTACCACCGTTAAAGCTTACTTCATTTTTAAACTTGTTAGGTATATGTACTATAAAGTGATTTAAAGCTTTCATCTATTCAAACTTTAAGTCATACTCTAGTATACAGGGCATATCGTCTATAGACTTCCATAGCATCGTGCCTTCTTCGTTCTCTATATATACGAGATATCTTTTCTTGCTAAACTTATGTAGATGCGCTTCATCTTCAATGATGGCGCTTACTTTTCCTGCGCCTGCCCGCATACCTGTATAGTACGCCATAGCATCCTTCGGGTCGCGCCCGATTACAATCTTTCTAATCATTTTAATTTAATTATATAAGGAGGATAGTGCTTAGTTTACGCTATCGTCTCCGTTTGTTAAATTTATCCAGTAATCTATACTTGATGTATTTGGAGGTTCTTTTTCTTCTAATCTGTATGCCTCAACGCAGTAAGAGAGTAGGTCGTCTAATTCTTCTTCATCAGCTACAGAGAATGAAGACAGTAGACTCATGTCTGCACGTTCGTTACCCTCCTCGTCTAAATGTTTTGTCTCCATGTCTAGGAAACCTATAGCTATACAGGATAGAAACTCATCAGATAGGTCGTATTTCTTAACTACTTCATTGATAGCTACTACGAGTTCTTGTATTTCTACTATGCAGTCCTTCTGTCTTTCAGTCATTATGTTAATTTTACTATTTCCATTGCAGAGCCTGCCGCTAAGTCGGCTCCACCTGAAGACACTAAGTTAACAACATCAACAATATCATCAACTGATAAATATTTAGTGTAGTAAAAAGAAGTCATAGAATCTGTAATAGACGCGCCTTTAGAACGTTTAGCGGTAGCTATAGCAGTGTTATTTACTCGTATCTGTGTTTCAACTTCTGCGTTAGCAGCGTTTTCAAACTGAAGAGAGATATCAATTCTATAAATGCCTGCAGTACGGATAGTAACAGTGTCAGCACCTAATGTGAAGTTAGTTACTACGTCACCTATTCTATAAGAGCCTGCAGGTGTAGTGTTCCCTACTGTAGCGAAGGTTAGCTTTTGAAAGCTAGCCGATAATGTCTGTGGAGCATCTTGACGCAGTATGTAAGTGGGCTTTAGTATAGCGTCACTATTAAAGGCGTTTGTACCTAACTCACGCTTTACTACATCGTTCGTTCCGTCAACAAGTAAAGCCGTAGCTTCAGCGTTGTCTGTTGTTGGAGCAGTGTTAAACTTTAACGCTTCTACCTGTACTTTATTTGTAGATATAGCTAGGGCCGTATCTACGCCCGCGCCATCCTCAACAGTTTTTAGTGAAGATGAAGCTCCGTTAGTCTCTAGCTTAAGAAGTGAAGAGTAAGTATTTTTTATCTGATTTCCTGAAAGGCTTCCCATTTGAGTATATTTGTGTTGTACTGCAAATTTAATAAAAATGGCGAAGCGAACAAGGAGGGGTATGTTCCGTGAATTTAAAATGCGGAAGGAGGAGGACCTAGGTCGTTCATACAATAAGTATCATAAGCTAGTAATCAGAGATATGGTAGTATCAACGGATGTTACGGAGGCTATGATTAATTTTTTAATCTTCGTGTACGACTACGAGTTCTTTACTATAGACCACGTATCTCAGTCTTATTTCTACAGTAAGCTGAAGTTAGCCAGGAGGCTTATATACCCCCTACAGACTTTAGGTTACATATATAAGTATTACGATAAGCTCTCCCCTAACTCTTATGAGGAGGCTATGTTTGATGAGGGTAAGATGCGGTACAGGGTACGCTACGCTCTTACGCAGAGGGGAAGGCTGTTAGTACAGAAGTACTACAGGAAGCTAGAGGGGTCTGAACAGATTAACGTTCCGTCTTAACCGTGCTTTGCCTTTACCTTGAATGGAGCCTCTAGGCTCGCTCCCTTATGTGGGACAAACTCACCTTTGTGAGGCATTAGGTACTGGCGGCCCTTCTCAGACATCCAGTGATATCCAGAGGGAGCCTTTACCATTACCTTCTTGCGAGATGCTTTCACTACTTCTTACCTTTTTTCTTGGCGTTAGCCTTAGCCATCATAATAAAGTCAGCCTTAGTGATTTTGCCGTCCTTGTTAAAGTCTAGAGCTTTCTTCTTTCCGAGCTTACCACCCTTCATGTACTCCATCATTTTACCACCTATTTCGTAGGTAGCCATTCCTTTTTTCTTTGCTTTCATTATTTCTTGCTTCTGTTACGTTTTGCGCTCATGAATTTTTTCTCCGTATGGTCGTAATCTTTACCGTCACCGTTACCGTAGGTACCCGCCTTTCTATTCTTCTTTACTAAGAACGCACGATACTTGCGTTTCTTCTTCTTCTTGTTCTCCTTACGCTGCCAACGTCTCCGTTTCTCCGCAGCTTCTGGGTTTTCCTTGTAGTACTTAGATGTGCTTTTTTTAGCCTTCATATAAACATCATGTGGTCATCATCAGATGAATCTGTATACAGTCTTTCCCTTGACTCTTTCGGCTCTGAGCTTCTCGCGTCTATTGCCCCCATCTTTTTTAAAAGATACGTGAACCCAATCTGGATTCTCTTCCGTACCGAACTCCCAAATAAGCTGGTCATAATCAAGTCTGTCTTCTATATAGTGAAAGATATCTGCGTTAGTTATTACTCCGTATACATCAGCGTCTAAATCTAGCGCCTCACCCGTACTATGCTGAGAGGTCTTACTCCCACCGATAGCCTCATTAAGAGCCTCGCTTCTGTACCCAGAGCTTACGAACACGGGGCACATAAACTCCTCACGGACAGGTTGAAAGATATTCTCAGCTACAGCCTTAAGATTCTCAAGATGTTGCTCTGTCGGAGCGTTGACAATCCCGCGCCTCTTCGCAGTAGCAGACTTCGTCACTTCCGCAAGCGAAAGGTTCTTGGATAGCATCATAGTTGTAATCGCTTAAGTAATAATGTAATACGAAAGCAAAGGTAATAAATAAGATAAGACAGATTAGATAGAGCATGGCAGTTAAAGTATTACTTTAAGTGGTGTTAAGATTAAGGTATAGATGCCCCTCATACAGCTCTTTGACCTTGTCTGGATTATAACAGGGAAAACTCAAGTAGCTTGAAGTATTAAGTTTTCAGTTTAGTAGTGTGGGGGTATTAGCACCCACCCAACCAAGTTTAAAGCCTGAGCTTCTGGGCAAAGTTACAGCTTATTTTTGATAATGTCAACCTTAAAGCTTTACTTTAAGTCAGAGCGTTAAAGCCTTGATTATCAAGGGTCTGGTGATTTTTGTTAGAAATGTTTATTGTTGGGATTCTATATATATACGCACGTCAGCGTCAGATTCCCGAAACGATTCCCGAAACCCCACCCCTCTGATTTTCAGCGAGTTACGCCAAAACTTTCAGCCTTTTAGCTATTCAGACTACCGAGATTGCCTTTCATATATATATATAACACACGCAGCGTTGTGCATTGAATTACCATTGCAGACTTATTCAGACTAGGAACAATCCCCCCCATACCAATTCCCCAATGCGCCAAGAGCCATCAATGGGCAGACTCTTGCAGACCGCATAAACAAAGGGCTTCAGACTATGTGCTAGGTTTCTTCAAATTATTTTCTAAATATTTGACCATCGGAAACGGCAACGAGTTTGCTACATCCGCTTAGTTCTTTTACATACTTCAAATACGACAAGCGCAGTAACCGAATGCATTGGTGCTATGTGCGGTGTTAGTAGCGAATGATAGCAGTCAGACTTGCTGAGTACGTGTACTCTTGGCAGAAGCAGTTAGACTATCAGTAGCGAAAGCATTCAAGCATACCACAAGCGGTGACAATAGATGCAGAAGTGGGTGTATGCCTTGCGTATTTTGAATGGATAGATTGTCAGAGTAAACGCATAGACTATGCCCAAGCCGCAAGGCGAAAAGTGTAGGGCTGCAGACCATGAGTCTGTGGTACGTTGAGGGTAGCAATCGCAATGGTTTTGGTGAAGTATAAAGACTACCACATAAACCGACCGCCATGTCAAGGTTAACTGATGATGGATTGAGGCATACAAGCGGGATACAAGAGCAGACTAGCATTGCCAATGAGCACTGATGTGATGATGTCTGATTATCCGAAATTGAAAAACTATTGTGGGGGCGGACATCTGAGTCTGTCCCCATTATTACTACAATCTTAGTCACTAACAACAAGTCCGTATGGCTAAACGGCAGATAGAATTATGAATATTGTTTCTTGTAGCATGGCACTTATCGGTTGTAATCCTCAGAACTTCAATCTCTCAAAGAGCAATGAGGATTGCGTAACATTTCCCTGTAATGAATTATATCTCATCTACAACAAGGGGCAGCAGACATACGGAGTCTTTGACTCTGAAACAGATGAACTGACCGCCATAGGCTACAATGGCCATGGATGCGTAATCTTTGACCGCCTATACTTTGGTAGAGATATAGTGACAATGGTAGAAACCATTTACAGAATGAGCAAGTAATTAAACAAGGGCAGACTATGAGTCTGTCCTTCAATCTTAGTCACTAACTAAAAAATCCGCATGACTAAAGCGGTGATATAGAGATGGAAGATTACAACGGATGGAACACAAAGCAGTCGTGGGAATTAGCACTATACATAGACAACACAGAGGTAGTCTATCGTGAGGCTTGGATTATCTGCGAGGACTTCAGACAAGGCACTCTAAACCTTATGGAAGCAATACACGAATTGTACGAATGGCTATTGGCTTTCGGCACTGAGATAGCTTTCGGATATGCTGATATCCAAGAGTACATTGAGAACCACGAAGGCTAATATCAACAAGGGCAGACTATGAGTCTGTCCTTCAATCTTAATCATTAATCTTAATTTAAATCAATAATTATGGCACGTTTCACGAGCAATCAATGGGCAATCGTAGAAGTATTGGATGATATCAGAGTACTTGGTACGGCATCGGATTCACAGACTCTGTTCTTAGACTTCGGTCTACGCAGCGAGAATGGTAAGCTATCACTCAAACAAGCAGTGTACAAACTGAGCAAAGGTGATGGTCACGACAACATCAGAAGAATAGTGAGTCTGAAGGATGGTATCATGTACGAATTCTGTCACTCGCACGACATAGGTAAAGGTCAAGCAGAGTACGATGTAGAGGAGGTCACGAGAGGTCTGCTCTACGATATGGTAAACGCAGCGTTTAACGCTGAAGAAAAGGTAGAAATAGTAACAACAAAAATAGAAAAGAAAGTGAAAGTAAAAGAGGGAAAGAAAACTGCAGAGCAGTTAATGATGGAAGCCATGCAGATGATTGGCGGCGGTGCTATTGATGTAGCTAAGGTTGAAGAGATTGTCAAGGAGCAAATCCGTATCGCGACATTGCCAAAGTTGCAGACTATTGAGGTCAAGTTACCGACAAAGGATGAGGTCAAGAAGTTAGGGCAGCAGCACTACCTGTTCCAAGATGTATTGGAGTCTGTCGCAGACAATAGCTACGTACTACTCAAGGGCGATGCAGGTAGCGGTAAGACATACGGAGCGGTGCAGATAGCTAAAGCGTTAGACTTAGATTACCGCATCTTTAGTTTCACTAACGAGATATCACTCAGCAGATGTGTAGGCTACATGGATGCGATGGGTAACTACGTGAAGACATCCATTCGTGAGATGTACGAGAATGGCGGTCTGCTTATCCTTGATGAGTTTGACGCGATGAATCCTAACGTAGCGGTGAGTCTGAACAACATGCTGAGCGGTGATGAATACACGTTCCCCGATGCAGTGGTATCCAAGCACGATGACTTCAGAGTAATCGCTTGTACCAACACGTTCGGTAATGGTGCAGACAAAGACTACTCATCACGTAACAAGTTAGACAAGGCAACGCTTGACCGCTTTGATGAGAAGTTTGATTGGGGATACGATGAAGACTTAGAGATTGCAGTCTTCGGTAACACTGATGCTACGAGAGCAGTACTTGCAATCCGCAAGAATGCTAAAGACTTAGGTATCACAATTACACCGAGAAGAACGAAGTCTGTCAACAAGATGGTCAATCGTGGTGTATCACTCAAGGTAGCGGTTACACGTGCTATCCTCTGTGAGTACAAGTCTGACCAACAACGTGCAATGTTAGATGGTGTTAGACTTTAGGTCTGACATCATCATCAATCAACAATTAAAAAGATAGAGCAATGATAAAGCAAGTGGTAAAAAGTACGATGGGCAAAGATTCTAAGGCGCATTTAGTAGCGATGAACTTCGGTGAGTTCTGTGATGTAATGGATACGTACAATCCTATCAAGGGTAAGTCATCAGACAAGAAATACGATAAAACCTTTCATGGTGACAAGGAGTTCGGTCTGAATCTTAATGCATCTAAGAAACTGCTATGGAAAGGCTACGAGCCTCAAGAAATGAAGACTGCGTTCGCAGGATTTGAGACCGAGTTCAAGGCAAATCAGCAGATAGTCAAAATG